>Ga0101944_10002666_pt1 | contig 27870 bp, 25 predicted proteins | sample DewCreD2012metaG_FD_75245 | JGI IMG/M metagenome (GOLD analysis project Ga0101944, IMG submission 75245) | Hot spring sediment bacterial and archeal communities from British Columbia, Canada, to study Microbial Dark Matter (Phase II) - Dewar... ... | reverse complement strand
CTGGCCTGGGCGACGTGGTGCTGCTGACGCAAGGCTCCAGCGCCCGCCTGACGCCCGAAACCAAGAACATGCCGATCGATGCCGTGATCGTGGGCATCGTCGACCAGGTCCATGTCGAAACCGGGCCGGTGTATGCCCGTGCTTCCTGACCGATCCTGGAACTTGTTTCCCGCCTTTGCTGAGGTGCGCTTACCATGCAGATCGACGAATCCCTGATCCGCAGCGTGGTGGCCCAGGTGCTGGCCGAAGTGGGCCGCACCGCCCGTCCCCCCGTGGCCGCCCGATCGTTTGCCGGCCGCCATGGCCTGTTCACCTGTCCCGACCAGGCGGTGGCCGCCGCCCGCGAGGCGTTCGAGCAGCTCCAGAGGCGCCCCCGGGAGGACCGCAAACGGATCATCGACCACATCCGGCGGATCTCCATCGAGCAGTCGGTCGAACTGGGCACGATGGAGATGCAGGAAACGAAGATCGGGCGGCTGGCGCACAAGATCGAAAAGCTCCGCACGCTGGGGGAGCGTACACCGGGCGTCGAGTTCTTGCGGAGCGAAGTGTACAGCGGCGACCATGGGCTGGCGGTCATCGAGCACGCTCCCTTCGGCGTGATCGGGGCGATCACGCCCGTGACGCACTCGCTGCCCACGATCACCGGTAACGCGATCAACATGATCGCGGCGGGCAACGCCGTGGTGGTCAACCCGCATCCCAGCGGGAAGAAGGTGGCGGCGGAGGGCGTGCGGCGGTTCAACGAAGCGATCCATCGCGACCTGGGCATCGACAATCTGATCTGCGTGATCGAGGAGCCGACCCTGGAGACGGCCAATGCCCTGTTCGCTCACCGCGACATCGCCATGATCTGCGTGACCGGGGGGCCGGCCGTAGCCCGGGCCGCGCTGCGCAGCGGGAAACGGGCGGTGGTGGCCGGACCGGGAAACCCGCCGGTCGTCGTCGATGAGACGGCCGATCTGGACCATGCCGCCCGCTGCATTATTCGCGGGGCCGCCTACGACAACAACCTGTTGTGCATCGCCGAAAAGGAAGTGTTCGTGGTCCAGAGCGTCTTCGAGGCGATGCTGGCGGCGATGGAGCGGGCCGGCGCTGTGCGGCTGAACGCCCGCGAAGTGGAGGCCCTGACCCGGCAGGCCCTGGTCGAAGTGGGCGAGAAAGAGCATCGGCACCTGGCCCCCAGCAAGGAGTTCCTCGGGCAGGATGCCGCCAAACTGGCACAGGCGGCCGGGCGGAGCGTGCCGGAGTCGGTCGAGTTGCTCTTCGGCGAGACCGACGCCGACCATCCGTTCGTCCAGGTGGAACAGATGATGCCGTTTGTGCCGTTCGTCCGCTGCCGCGATGTGGACGAGGCGATCGAGCGTGCCCGGCAGGCCGAACACGGCTTCCGCCATACCAGCATCATCCATTCCAACAACGTCAAGAACATGACCCGCATGGGGCGGATCCTGGATACGACGCTGTTCGTCAAGAACGGGCCGTGCATGGCCGCTCTGGGTATTGGCGGCGAAGGCTATCTGTCGTTTTCGATTGCCGGACCGACGGGCGAAGGAGTCACGACGCCTTTGACCTTCACCCGCGAGCGACGCTGCTCGTTGATCGACGACCTGTGGATTTTAGGCAAGCCGCGCCAGTGACCGGTGGCGCCGGGCCGCACCTGCGGTCAGACGCTGTCGATGGCCGACCGCACGGAAGCTTGGGGAGTCTAGGGGGATTTGCGAAGACAGAGAAGGCGGGTAGTGCGGTGCAACTGGGAAAGGTTGTGGGACGTGCGGTGGCGACGTGCCGGCACCGTTCGCTGGCCGGCCAGAAGCTCCTGGTGGTGCAGCCGCTTTTGGCGGACGGCCGCTCGCCCGATGGGGAGGTGCAGCTTGCGGTCGATTGCGTGGGAGCGGGGACGGGACAGACGGTCATGATCACCAGCGACGGGCGGTACCTTCGCGAGCGAGTGGGGGATGAGACCACACCGCTGCGCTGGTCGATCATTGGGATCCGCGACGCATGACGTACACCGAGGAACAGGTCGTGGCGATCGTGCTGGAGGTGATCCGCCGGCTGGAAGGGCAGGCGGGGGCCTCCTCCGCGCGGCCGTGCGCGTGTGCGGCCAGCGCGCAGCGTGCCGCGGCGACCACCGCCTCCGTGCAGGAGCAAGGGGGTTCTGGGCCGACCGCTGCGGCGACGGGGCCGCGGGAAGAACTGGTGCTGGCCGAGCGGGTGATCAGCCAGCGGCTGGTGGCGGGCCGGCTGGAAGGCATGCAGCGCGTGGTCGTGGCGCCGCGGGCGGTGGTGACGCCGCTGGTCCGGGACGAACTGAGACGCCGAGGGATCGAACTGGTGCGACGAGGTGCGTCATGAGGATTGCACAGGTGGTGGGAACGGTGACGCTCAGCCGCTGCCATCCCAGTTTCGAAGGGGCGCGGCTGCGGCTGGTGGTGCCGCTGAGCCTGGCGGAGCTGTCGCAGCCCCGTGTCCCGGCGGCGGACGAGCTGGTGGCCTGGGATGAGCTGGCCGCGGGGATCGGTCAGCGGGTGGCGATCAGCGAGGGTTCGGAGGCGGCCCAGCCGTTCCGCCCCCAGATCAAGCCGGTCGACGCCTACGCCGCGGCGATCCTCGACCATGTCGAACTGGAACCGTAGGCGTTGGGCAGCAGGGCCCGGGAGGGGACCGCGGTGCCAGACCACCGCGTGCTGAAGGTTCGATACATCCAAGAATACGCATCCAATCATCGTCATCATGGGACATCACACGACCTATGGCGAACCTGCATAAGCTCAAACAGGATATCTGCGAAATCGGCCGGCGGATTTACGCGAAGGGATTTGCCGCTGCCAACGATGGCAATATTACGATTCGCGTGGGGGAAAACGAGGTGCTTTGCACGCCCACCATGCATTGCAAGGGCTTTTTGAAGCCGGAAGATATCTGCTTGATCGATATGACGGGCAAGCAGCTTGCCGGGACCAAGAAGCGCTCCAGCGAGGCACTGTTGCATCTGGAGGTGTATCGGCAGCGGCCGGATGTCAAAAGCGTCGTGCACTGCCATCCGCCGCATGCCTGCGCGTTCGCAGTGGCGAGGGAGCCGATCCCGCAGTGCATCCTGCCGGAGGTCGAGGTCTTCTTGGGAGACGTCCCGATCACCAAATATGAGACGCCCGGCGGGCAGGCATTTGCCGATACGATCAAACCGTTCGTTCATAAGACGAACATTATTATCCTGGCCAATCATGGCACGGTCAGCTACGGCGAGAATGTCGAGCGGGCTTATTGGTGGACAGAGATTCTCGACGCCTACTGCCGGATTCTTCTGCTGTCCAAACAGCTTGGGCGCGTGAACTATTTTACCGAGGAGAAGGAGCGCGAGCTGTTGGCGCTCAAACAGAAGTGGGGCTGGTCCGACCCGCGCAATACCGAGGAATATAAGAACTGCGACATCTGCGCTAACGACATCTTCCGCGAGAGCTGGAAGGAGGCTGGCGTGGTGCGTCAGGCCTTCCCGGAGCCGCCCCCGATGGGACGCCGCACAGCCTCCGCGGATGCCCAGGGATCGCCGCCGCAGACCGGCGCCCTCGAGGAGGAAGCCCTGGTGCAGGTGATCACGCAGCGCGTGCTGGAAGAACTGGCCCGGCGGTAAGGGAATGCAAGGGGCCCACGGCGTGCGGCAGGGCCAAGCCGCCGCCGCGGCGGGATGGTTTCCGATTCCGATTCGTTTGCAGAAAGAACCATCATGAAAGTGACCATCGTGGGCGGGGCGGGCCTGGTCGGTTCGTCGGCTGCGTTCGCCCTGCAATGCGGCGCGATCGTCCGCCAGATCGCGCTGGTGGACGTCAACCAGGAGCTGGCCAGCGGCCACGGGCTGGATCTGTTGCACGGCACGCCCAGCACGGGCGATCAGCGGATCGTCTGGGGCGGGTATGAGCAGATTCCCGGCAGCGATGTGATCTGCATCACGGCCGGACTGAGGCGCAAACCGGACGAGTCGCGGCTGGACCTGATCCATCGCAATACCGACCTGTTTCTGTCGATCCTGGACGAGGTGCAGAAGGCGGGGTTGTCCCGCGAGGCGATCGTGCTGGTCGTCAGCAACCCGGTCGATATCCTCACCTATCTGGCGGCCGACCGGTTGCCGCTGCCGGCCAGTCAGGTGCTGGGTCTGGGAACGCAGCTCGACACGATCCGCTTCCGCAGCCTGATCGCTCAGCAGCTCGATGTCGCGCCGACGCAGGTGACCGCCCTGGTGCTGGGCGAACATGGCGACAGCATGGTGCCGATCTGGTCGAGTGCCGCCATCGGCGGGCTGCCTCTGGAGAAATTCCCCGGCTTCTCGCCGCGGGTGGCCGAGGAGGTCTTCCAGCGGACGCGTACCGCCGGGGCGGAGGTCATCAAACGCAAGACCGGAGCCGGCTTCGCGGTGGGCATCGCCATTCGCGATGTGATCCATGCGATCGCCCTGGACCAGCGGCGGCTGCTGCCGGTCTCGACCGTGCAGGAGGGCTGCTACGACATTCGCGAGGTGGCGCTGAGCGTGCCCACCGTGGTCGGACGTCAGGGCGTGCTGGCCCGCCATGAAATCGAGCTGTGGCCCAAGGAAGTGCAGCTTTTGCGCAAAAGCGCCCTGGTGCTGCGGCAGACGCTGACGCAGGTGCTGGCGCGGGTAGGCAGGAAGAAAGGGTAGCGGCGTGGCGGAGGGGCCTGCGACGGCCGTGGGCCAGGTGCTCTGGCCGCGGGCGTCTGGCCGGCTCAGCAGGCCTCGTCGATCTGGGCCGCCGCGGCCGGCCCGGTGATCCGCTTCACCAGGATCGTGGCGTAGCTTCCCCGCGGCAACGTGAAGCGCAGGGTCAGTTTCCGCCGGCCAGGGTACAGCTCGTCGTCGCTCATCGCGCTGGTCAAGTCGCCCGGCTGGACCACGGCCGCCCGCTGGCCCTTGGAAAAGAACGTGTCGCGGGGATATTTGAGGCGCATCTGCCGCAGCGACATGCCTTCGGCGGCGAGGACCTGGTCATAGACCGCCGCCAGCGGCGACCCGGCCAGGTGCAGTCGCGCCGAGGGCAGCGGCAGCACCAGGGCTTGCAGCCGGCTGCGTTGTTCTTCGTCCAGGTGCCGATAGAACGGCAGCACATCCGGGCCGATGCGCAGATCCGCTCGCTGCTCCGCCCGGCAAAGCTGCCGCACTAGCGTCCCCAGCACCCCGTTCCAGATGTGACTTTGGTAGGCGGCCAGCCATAGGCTGCGCAGGTCGTGCCGGATCAGGGCCAACGCGCGGCGGTAGTCGCCGGGATGGTCGACCAGGTAGGTCACGAGGCTGCGGGTGTGGCTGCGCGGGAGCTGTTCCTTGCAGCGTGCCCAGTCGCCCCAGTGCTGACGGAGGATCGCTTTCTCCTGGCGGACCTGGGGCGAGTCGTGGCGGTTGGGAGCTGCCAGCGCCAGCCATACGGCGCGTTCATAGTCGCCCAGGCACCAGGACCTGGCGATGAACTCGCCGCTGTCGGTCACGGAGCCGTAGCGCTGCTGGTCGAAATAGTTGGGCAGCCCGTCGCGAGCCACCTCGTCCAGCGCCGCCTGCGCCCGTGCGACTTCCGCCTCCGTCAGGTCGCGGAGGACCAGCACGAAGCGGTTGGCCACGATGTCGCGGGGGTGGACCGGCCGGCTGATCTGGCCCAGATACTCCAGTTCCAGGTGCGGTTGTCGCCAACCGCGCCGCGGCCCGCGACGGATCGACAGATATTGGATCGTGCGGGCATGCTTGTCTTTCAAACCCGCATAGGCCAGATCCCGGCGAGAGAGCTTCCAGCGCTTCAGCACCGCATCGACCGCTTCGGGGGTTCCCAGCGACTCTTTCGTCAGGCGGTACAGCGCGAACGGTCCTCCCGGCGGCAGCGGCTCGAGCTGCTCCTCCACGAGAAAATCGCTTGGCAGGCGTTTCAGCTTCATCGGCGGTAGGCAGCGTCAGCGGGCGAGGGTCCTGCCGGCGACGGGCGACACGAGGGCGCTAGCCAACGAGCCCAACTCGCGATGGCCGGCACAGACGCCGCGGACATGCCCATCCCTTCCCTCGGTCTATTTGGTCTAACGACCCTCGCGGCTGAGGGCGATCCAGCGGTCCAGCAAGCCGGCGGCGGCACCCTGGTCGATCGCCTCGGCTGCCCGGGCTGCGCAGGCAGCCAGGTCGGCGCTCCACCCCGCCGTCCATAAGGCGGCCGCGGCGTTCAGCAACACCATGTCGCGGGCTGGGCCCGGCTGGCCGGCCAGCACCTGGCGGATCCGCGTCGCGCTTTCCTGCGGGCTGGCCACGCGGAGCGACTCCCAAGATGCCGTGGGCAGTCCGAAGTCGGCCGGCTGCCAGGTCGAGGCGAAGGTGCCGCCAGGCTGCACGTCGAGCACCTGCGTGGGGGCGGCCAGCGAGACCTCGCCGATCCCGTCGGTGCCGTGCACGACGACGGTCCGCTCCGTCCCCAGCCGCCGGACCACCTCGGCCATGGTCGTCACCTGCTGAGCCAGGCCCACCCCCAGAAGCTGCCGCGTCGCCCCGGCCGGGTTGCACAGCGGCCCCAGCAAGTTGAAGATCGTGGCGAAGCCGAGCGCTCGCCGCACCGCCGCCACATGCCGCATGGCCGGATGAAGCCGCGGCGCGAAGCAGAAGCAGATGCCCAGTTCGTCCAGGCACTGCTCGACCACCTCGACAGGGGCGTCGATCGCCACGCCCAGCGCCTCCAGCACGTCGGCCGAGCCGCTCTTGCTGGTCACGCTGCGATTGCCGTGCTTAGCGACCGGAATGCCGCAAGCAGCCACGACCAGGGCACTGGCCGTGCTGACGTTCAAGAGGCAGCTTCCCACGCCGCCGGTGCCGCAGGTGTCCAGGACCTGTGGGTGGCGGCTACGGATCGGCGTCATGTGCCGCCGCATCGCCCGCGCAGCGCCCGCGATCTCGTCGGCCGTCTCTCCCTTTTCCGCAAGCAGGGTGAGCAGGCGCGCGATCACCTCCTGCGGCACCTGACCCTGCAGCATCAGGTCGAGGACCTGCTCCATCTCGTCGAGGGAGAGGTCCTGCCTGGCTTCCAATCGGCTGAGCAACGTGTCGATCCACACCATGGGCGTGGGCTGGCGGGGCAGTGGGGGTGGCCGCACCCGCAGGCGCGCGTGGTCCAGCGGCACGCAGACCCCTTGCCGGTCCGACCGGCGGGGCGTTTGCGTCCTCCCGCGGGCCGGGCCGGATCGCGGTATTCTATCGTCGGCAGCGCGGGACGGCGCGGGGTGGCTGGGAGGCGTCCGATCGACAAGGTACCTTACTGGGATGCTCGATCGACTCCCCACGATCCCTCAAGCGGCCCAGGACCTGCGCGCCAGGCGGCTGAGCGTGCCGGAGCTGGTGCAGGCGTGTCTGGCCCGCATCCAGCGGTATGACGGGCAGCTTCACGCCTGGGTCCGCGTCGATGCAGCCGCTGCCCTGCGACAGGCCGAGCATCTCCAAAGGCTTTTGGAGGAGGGCAAGGACCTGGGGCCGCTGCACGGCATCCCGCTCGGGATCAAGGACATCATCGATGTGGCCGGCTGGCCCACGGAGTGCGGCTCGCCGCTGCGGCAGGGGCACCTGGCCCAGGCGGATGCGGCGGTGGTTGCGGCCTTGCGCCGCGCGGGAGCGGTGTTGCTGGGCAAGACGGTCACCACCGAGTGGGCCGGCTTCGACCCGCCGCCCACGGTCAATCCCTGGCAGCCCGCGCATACGCCGGGCGGATCGTCCAGCGGCAGCGCTGTGGCGGTGGCGGCAGGCATGTGCCTGGGGGCGTTGGGAACCCAAACGGGCGGTTCGATCATCCGGCCGGCGGCTTACTGCGGTGTGTCGGGGCTCAAGCCGGGCTATGGGGAGCTGCCGATGGAGGGCATCTTCCCGCTGGCGCCGCATCTGGACCATGTGGGGCCGATCTGCCGCCGGGTGGACGACCTGTATTGCGTCTGGCAGGTGCTGGCCGCGGCGTCGCACGGCACGGTCGAGAGCATGTTCTCGCGGCGCTGGGCCGACCACAGCCTTCAGTCGTGGATCGATGCGTACGGGGTGAACAAGGCGCTGTTCGTCCTGCGGGGACCGCTGCTGGAGAGGACGTCGCCGGAAGTGGCGGCCGTGCTGGCGCAGGCGCTGGATCGGCTGCGCCCGGCGGTCGAGATCGTGCCGCTGGACCTGCCCGAGGGCTTCGAAGAGCTGCTCATCTGGCACCGGCAGATCATGGCGGTCGAAGCCGCCGCCGTGCACCGGGACACCTTTCCCGCGCACCGCGACCAGTACGGGCCGCGGATCGCGGCGCTTTTGGAGGAAGGCTGGCAGGTCCGCGGGGTCGACTATGCTCAGGCCCTGTTCCGCCGCGAGCAATGGCGTCAGAAGCTGGCGCAGCGTCTGCACCGTCATGCCGATCTCTTGGGTTGCCTGGTCATGCCCGCCACGGTGACGCCGCCGCCGGGCCGGGATTCGACGGGCGATCCGGCGTTCAACGCGCCGTGGAGCTACCTGGGCTGGCCGGCCTTGACCATTCCGGCGGGATGGACGGCGGACGGCCTGCCAGTGGGAATGCAGTTCGTGGCGCTGACGGTGCCTCAGGTCTTCGCCATGGCCGGCCTGTGCGAGCGGATCCTGGGTTTCCGCGAGGAGCCGCCTATGAACACGCGCGAGGAGAGTGCTTGATGAAGCGATGCCTTTTTCTGTGGCTTGGATGGCTGGCGATTGTCTCGGGACTGCCGGGGGAGGTGATCGCCGATGCATCGGATCCGCTGCGGCCGGCCGCGATCCAGACGCAGGAGGTGCCGCCGATTCCTCCGGCCCTCGTCCAGCGGCTGTGGGCCTACCAGCAGGGACGAGCGGCCAGTTTCGCAGGTTGGGACCCCTCTGGGCGCGGCATGCTCGTCCGCACACGATTCGGCAATGCCCCGCAGCTTCACCGGGTGTACGAGCCCGGCGGCCGCAGAGAGCAGATCACGTTCTTCGACGAGCCGGTCAGCGGCAGCTTCATTCCCCAGGCCACCGACGGTGGGCTGGTCTACAGCCTCAGCCAGGGAGGCAGCGAGAACGACCAGCTCTACTTCTGGGATCCGGTTCGTTTCCAAGCGACGCTGCTGACGGATGGGCGGAGTAAGAACCGGCTGGATGTGTGGCGTCCCGACGGGCAGCGGATGATCGTCGCCTCCAACCGTCGCAACGGCCGCGACACCGACCTGTGGGAGTGCGATCCGCGCCAGCCGGGCGACTGGCGGCTGCTGCTGGAGGCCCGTGGCGAATTCTGGAACGCCACCGACTGGTCGGCCGACGGCAAGACGCTATTGGCCTTGCGGTACGTCTCCATCAACGAGGCGTACCCGGCCCTGATCGACGTGGCGACCGGCCAGCGCAAGATGCTGCCTCTGCCCGTCGAGCCGCCCTGCGCGGTCTCTGCGCTGCGGTTCACTGCGGACCCGTCGCGGATCTATATCGTGCTGGATGCCGACAGCGAGTGGAAACGTCTGGCCACGCTCGATCTGAAGACGCACCAGTACGACTGGCTCACCAGCGACATCCCGTGGGATGTGAGCAGCCTGGAAGTGGACCGGACGACAGGTCAAGCCGCCTTCACGGTCAATGCCGACGGGGTCAGTCAGCTTTACCTGCTCGCGCCGCTGCGTCCCGATCAGCGGCCGGTGCGGCGGGCGGTCGAGCTGCCGCTGGGGCTGATCAGCGGTTTGGAGTTCTCGCCGGATGGTCGGCATCTGGGGTTGACCCTGTCCCGGCCGGAGGCTCCGTCCGATGCGTATGCCCTGGAGCTTCAGACCGGCCGGCTGGTGCGCTGGACCTATAGCGAGGTCGGCCCGCTCGATCCGTCCCGCTTCGTGACGGCCCGCCGCATCCGCTTTCCGTCGTTCGACGGCCGGGAGATTCCCGGTTGGTACTTCCTCCCTCCGAGTGCTTCGCCCCAGCACAAAGCCCCGGTGCTGGTCATGATCCACGGCGGGCCGGAGAGTCAGGCGCAGCCCGTGTTTTCCAGCACGATCCAGTTTTATGTTCAGGAGCTGGGGCTTGCCGTGATCTTGCCGAATGTGCGGGGCTCGGCCGGTTACGGAAAGACCTATCTCAAACTGGACAACGGCCTGAAACGCGAAGATGCCGTCCAAGATATCGGGGCCCTATTGGATTGGATCGAGCGGCAGCCGGAGCTGGATGCGCAACGGGTGGCGGTCAGCGGCGGCTCATACGGCGGTTACATGGTCTTGGCCTCGCTGGTCCATTTCGGCCCACGCATCAAGGCGGGCATCGATATCGTGGGCATCGCCAATTTCAACACGTTCCTGGCCAACACCTCGGCCTACCGGGTCGACCTGAGGCGGGTCGAGTATGGCGACGAGCGAGATCCCACGATGCGAGCCTTCTTCGAGCAGATCAGCCCCGCCAATCATGCCGATAAGATCGTCTCGGCACTGTTGGTGGCACACGGCCGCAACGACCCGCGCGTGCCGTTCAGCGAAGCGGAGCAGATCGCCGCCAAGGTACGTCAGCAGGGACGCAGCGTCTGGACGGTGTTTGCCGACAATGAAGGGCACGGATTTGCCAAGAAAGACAACGCCGATTACCTCCGTGCCGTGGAAGCCTGGTTCCTCAAGCAACATCTGGAGCTGCCCTAGCGCAGCCAGCGCGCCCGATGCCTGACCCGCAGATGCCTGCCGCGGGACGCGGTGCTCAGGGGCAAAAGCGCCGTGCACCGCCCGTTTCCGGCACGCGAGCGCTGCAGGACGGCCCGACGGCCCCCAAGGCCCGCTCAGGCCAGCTCGTCCAGCAGTCGGTCGACGGCAATTTGCAGCTTGTCTGCCGTTTCGTACGTGCCGGCGGCGATTTGCGCGCGGATCGCCGCCACGCGATCGGCCCGGATTCCCGGCAGATCGCGCGCCTGGGCCACCAGGTCGGCCAGCGGCGAGATATCGACCTGATCCGGAGCGCTGGCCGTGGAGCCAGCCGCCGGGGCAGGGGCCGCCGGACGATGCGGCCCGTGGATCGGTTGTGCGGAATGGATGTGGGTCATGCCATAAATGTACATCGTCGCTGTCTCCCTCAGCCAGCCGCGGCCTGTCGCGCGACGGCGACCGCCTTGGTCTGGCAGCTTGCGAATCTCCGGTTGGGGTGACGGTGGGCGCCCGCCCCAGGCTCTTTTGCGGGGGAGCACTCGGCGGAAGGGACGCCTGTTTCCAGGGAAGGTGCCACCTTGCCAAGGGTGACGCCGATTCCTGTCACGTTCCAAAGGCGCGGCGGTCCGTGTCGAGGGAAGCGTCCGTGACAAGCGACAGTCAACGTGCCAGCGCCAGCACTGATAGCACTTCCCATCGGCATCCTCGCCGCTGCCAGTCGAGGGGAAGGGGCATAGAAGCCTTCTGGACGGCTTGTGCCCGGGTGCGATGCCTGCGAAAGCGACGACGGAGAGGAAGTGCCTTCCGCCAAATGGTTGCGCGCCGATGGCGAAAAATTTTCGGCGCCGCAGCCCGTGCTAACGGCGTCCAGCACCGCTCCACCGGCCAAGTCACGCGTAGCGTGCCCGCCTCTCATGACCCGCCCTCCCTGGCTTGAAGCTTCCTTGTCTTGCCGCGGCAGCCACCGGCTGCCCTCGACTGCGCTCCTTTACGCCAGCCGCCGCCCGAGGGTTTGCCGGCCTGTGTGGATTGCCCGGCTGGGAGTATAGGCGGGCTGTCAAGCACCGAGCAAGCGTGAAAGTGGTGCTAGCAACCAGTTTCCAAGCCAGCGTCCGACTTTGTGAAAAAAAACACAAACTGGCCCCGCCGGTGCATTGACCGCCTATTCTTGCCGGACTACATTGATCCCGCGTTCTTAACCCGGTTCGGCGTGTGTGGCGCGCCTTGCCTGGCTAGGGTGGCGGGTTTCGCTGGGATTCCGTGGGCAAGCGTTTAATACAAGTGATTGATGTAAAACGACTTGCGTCGGTGATTCCCGGCTGGAACGAAGGTGGCGTGCATGAGCGATCAACGTCCGCCCATGCATCCCTTGGCCGCAGCGCTCGAGTGGGTTGCCAAAATCACCACGGTGGCACTTGAAATGGTGCTTCCAACGGTGGGTGGGGCGTACCTGGATCGTCGCTGGGGAACCCGGTTCTGGGCGCTGGTGGGGTTGATCGTGGGGGTCACGGTTGGGCTGTGGCACCTTCTTCAGCTCACACGAGATGCGAACAAGCGGGGGCGGGAAGAGCCGTAAGGCGGTGGTCGCAGGCGTTGGCGGTTGCCGGGTGTTTGGCGTAGCCGGGCATTGGTGATCGCAAGTGTTTTTTTGGTAGAGATTTGCGTCGCTTACGATGTCGTTGGATGCGTCCAATTCACACGCTCTTCGCCGCTGGCTTTTCGGCGCGCTGCTCGTAGCGGCGGCTGTGGCCATGGCTGCGCCAGGGATTGCGTGGATCGCATTCGGGCGGCTCGATGCTTTGGCGGCGACGCAAGCAGCGGTTGCCGGGCTGATTTGCTGGCTGGCGGCAGTGGTGGCCTTGGCGACCACGATGCTGGGAACTCGCTGGGGATGGCCAGTGCAGGCCATGTTGGCGTCGACGCTGCTTCGCATGGGAATCCCGCTAGCCGCCTTGATCGTGTCCCCATATTTAGGGGGTGTTTGGGCCAGTCGATCGTGGGCCGCCGCGCTGGTGGGAGTGTATCTGGTGGCGCTGGGGACAGAGACGCTCGTGGCGGTGCGATTGGTGCCCGGCTGCCGGCGGCAAGTTGCTGCGGCAGGGGGCGTACCGGACGGGATGAAAGTTTTGTAAGGTACTTCCTTTTCTGGGTGCGGATCACGGCGGCAGGCAGCGAAAGCAAGCATGGCGGACCCCATCCTGCACATCAAAGACAGCTTCTACTTCGAGGTGCCGAAGGTCCTGTACCCCTGCGCGTATCGCTCGGCCGCGCAGTTTCCCGATGTCTGGGTCTCGCTGGATGAGGATTTCCAGCAGTGGGAGGCGAAGCGGCTGCTGCAAGAGCTGTCGGACGCTCAGGCCGGCCTGCCGCCGGCAAAGGAGGTGCTGAGCGACTGGCAGCGCTGGGTGCACGCGGACCACGCGAATTTCGCGAAGCCGTTGGATGAGTTCCTCGAGGAGAGGTATACCCGGTTGCATGCCGACTTCGTTGCTTGGAAAGAAGCGCAGCGCCAAGCGGCGTTGAAGGACAAGTCGGCAGAGGCGCAGGCCAAAGTCGAGCGGCTGCTGTTCGACGATTATCTGGCCCGTCTCGAGGAGCAGGGGCACCCGCAACGGACCTACTTCGCCTTCCTCAAGTGGCGAGACCGCCACCAGGAGACCTTCCAGCGCGTGCGGGAGGCGGCAGGCGGGTCGGAGGCGATCCGCGAATACAAGTCGCTCGTCCGCAAGGGAGAGTTGCCGGACTGGAGCAAGGAAAAGATTGCTGCGTACAACGGGCATCTGTCGGGCAAGATTCTCATCCCTCAGCCGTTTGCGACGCTCCGCAACTTGTACGAGAAGGAGTCGGGCTTCGCGATCTCGAAGTATCTGATCCTGGAGGTTGCTGTCGGGCTGATCCTGGTGGTGCTGTTTTCGCGTCTGGCGCGGCACCTGGAGCGGGGTGGCCCGCCGCGGGGCAAATTGTGGAACCTGCTGGAGGCGTTCCTGCTGTTCATTCGCGACCAGATCGTGCGCCCCACGATTGGCAGCCACGAGCACGACCACGAGCATGAGCACGGCCACGAGCCGAAGCACTCTTCGCACGGTATGGAGGCTCCCGCGGCCGCCAGTTCGCATGGGGCCGCCGGGCATGGCAGCCAGGGCGGGCATGACGCAAGTGCGGCTGGGGCGTCGGCCGGCCACCACGGTGCGGTGGGGCACGGTGGTCAGGCGGTGCACGTCGATCCCGCGACACGGCTGTTGCCGCTGTTCTGGACGATTTTCTTCTTCATCCTGGGTTGCAACCTGATGGGGATGGTTCCCTGGGCCGGAGCGCCGACCAGCGCCTTTGCCGTGACGTTCGCCATGGCCTGCGTGACGTTCGCGACTGTGCTCGTGTGCGGGATGACGCAGTTCGGCCCGGTCGGTTTCTTCCTGAATCAAATTCCCTCGATGGATCTGCCGCTGGTGCTGGCGGCTCCGATCAAGCCGATGATCCTGCTCATCGAGCTGCTGGGCCTGGTCATCAAGCACCTCGTGCTATCTATTCGTCTTCTGGCCAACATGGTGGCTGGTCACCTGGTGCTATTAGGCGTGATGGGTCTGGCGTTCGGGGCGGAGGCGGCGCTGCGGTATGCCTCCAGTGGCGGCGTCGGCTGGCAGTGGTGGCTGACGGCGACGATCGCGGTGGTGGGCTCGGCCGCGTTCAGTTGCCTGGAATTGTTTGTGGCCTTTTTGCAAGCGTACATTTTCACCTTTCTTTCAGCGCTGTTTGTCGGTGCGGCGATGCACAAGCATTGATCGGACGATGCAGGGCACTCGGTCGTGCAGACGCGGTGGCGAAAGGCGGACGAATTTCTCTGGTTTACGTGCGAACTGGTTTTTCTCAAGGAGACTGAACCCGTGAATCGTATTGCTCGCATGTCGGTGATGAGCCTGGTGCTGGTGCTGGGCCTGGCGACGGCTGCCATGGCTCAGGAAGGCGCAAGTCAGGCGCTGATCGAGTTCGGCGGGGCATTCGGCGTCGGTCTGACCGTGATCGGGGCCGCGTACGGCATCGGCAAGCTGGCCGGCAGCGCTCTGGAAAGCATGGCCCGGCAGCCGGAGGTAGCGGGCAGCATCCAGATGGCGATGATCATCGCGGCGGCCCTGATCGAAGGTTTTACCTTCTACGCGCTGTTCATCTGCTCGGGCAAGTAAGGGAAGCGGTGCCAGGTGCGCCTTGCGCAGCGAATGAAACCTCCGAGAAGTGTGAGACGGTGATGTTCCGCCTGACATACGTGCTGTTCGTCGTGGCGTGGATCGGGCTGTGGGGGCTGGCCCCGCGGCCAGCCCACGGCACCCAGGTTCCGGAAGCTTCCGCTGCCGCGGCCCAGGAGCATGCCAGCGCGGCACCGGCCGCGGAGCAAGCTCACACGCCGGCCGACTCGCAGGGCCGTGCCCAGGGCCACGGCGCTGCGGAAGGGCATGGCGCGGCGGGGCACGGGGAAGGGCATGCCCATGACCCGTACGACCTGTCGCACGGCAACGCGTCCGCGAACCTGCTCAGCCCGGCCGATCTGCGGTTCGACATGTCGGTCGCCAGCTTCGTGGTGTTCCTGGTGCTGCTGGCCGTGCTGTACAAGTTCGCCTGGGGGCCGATCGCGCTGGCCTTGCAGCAGCGGGAAGAGACGATCGCCCGCCAGATGGAGGAAGCGCGTCTGGCCAGCGAACGGGCCGCACAGCAGCTCCGGGAATATCAGGCGCGGCTAGCGGCAGCCACCGAGGAAGCCCGGCAGATCGTGGCGGAAGCGCGCAAGGATGCGGAGCTGGCTCGCGACCGGGTGCTGGCGGAAGCCCGCGAGGCAGCGCAGAAGGAGCGGGATCGGGTCGTGGCGGAGATCGCTGTGGCCCGCAACCAGGCTTTGGAGCAGATCGCCCAGCGGAGCGTGCAGACGGCTCTGGCGCTGGCCGGGCAAATCCTCCGCCGCGAGCTGAAGCCGCAGGAGCACGAGCAACTGATCGGGGATGCCGTGCAGCAATTCTCGAAGTTCCCGAGTTCCTAGGAGGCGTGGTGCACGCTCCCGGGCACGGTGCGAGGCCCGGGGGCGCTGTCCGGGCGCCTCGGAAAACCGATGGTGCGGCGGGCGGCGACGCCGGGGAAGACGGGCGTGGGGGGCACGCCGCGGACCTTCCCCGGCGACCAGAGTCACAGGTCCCATCGCGATATGGCCAAAACCAAACGGCAGCACGAGACGCTTGACAGCGGTCGGCAGCATCTGGGGATGGTCTATGCCAGAGCCCTTTTGGGCGCTGCGGAAAAGGCCGGCCAGTCGGAGGCGGTGGTGGAGGAGCTCACCAGCCTGGTCGACGAGCTGTTCCCGCAAATGCCCAAACTGGAACTGCTCCTGCGCACGCCGCGCCTGAGCCACGAAGAGCGCCTGCCGATCCTGGATCGGGCGTTGGGGGGCCGGGTGTTGCCTTTGACGCTCACGTTCCTCAAGGTGTTGTCCAAGCATGGCCGGCTGGACTGCCTGCGGGCGGTGGCGCGTGCTGCCCGCGAGCAGCTCGATGCGCTGCGAGGCCGTGTCGAGGTGCAGGTCCAGACGGCGTACCCGCTGAGCAACCCGCTGCGCGAGCGGATCACCGCCCGCCTCACCGAGCTGTTGGGCCGTGAGGTCGTGCTGACCACGGAGGTGAACGAGGAGCTATTAGGCGGGCTGGTCGTGCGGGTGGGCGACACGGTGTACGATGCGAGCCTGGCCGCCCAGCTCAAGCGGATGGAGCAAGTCACGCTCGATCACACCCGTCAGGTGCTGCGGCAGGCCAGCGAGCGGTTCACACTGCCGACCTGAGCGGCAGGCCAACGGGGATCGGTGGGCCGGCAGGGGCCGGTGGCGGGCACAAGGCAAATACAAACGGATCGACAAGCCATGAAATTCAACGCCGACGAAATCGCCTCGGTCATTCAGGCCGAGATCGAGAAGTACGAAAGCACGATCGACGTCCGCGAAGTGGGGACGGTCCTGGAGGTGGGCGACGGGATCGCCCGCGTCTGGGGGCTGTCCAACATCATGGCCGGCGAGATGGTCGAGTTCCCGACCGGCGTGCGGGGGCTGGCTTTCAATCTCGAGGAGAACAGCGTCGGGGTGATCATCCTCGGCGACTACCTGGGGATCGAAGAAGGGGACGAGGTCAAGGCGCTGGGCCAGTTGCTTTCCGTCCCGGTGGGAGAGGCGGTGCTGGGCCGGGTGCTGGACCCGCTGGGCAATCCGCTGGACGGCAAAGGCCCGGTGGCCACGAGCGAGTCCCGCCCGGTGGAATACTTGGCTCCCGGGGTGGCGGCCCGGCAGCCGGTCCGCGAGCCGCTGCAGACCGGGATCAAAGCGATCGACGCCATGACGCCGATCGGCCGCGGCCAGCGCGAGTTGATCATCGGCGACCGCAAGACCGGCAAGACGACGATCGCCATCGACACGATCATCAACCAGAAGCATTCCGGCGTGAAATGCTTCTACGTGGCGATCGGGCAGAAGGAGTCGTCGGTCGCCAACACGATCAAGGTGTTGCAAGACCACGGGGCGATGGACTACACGACCGTGATCCTCGCCGGGGCCAGCAGCCCGGCCCCGCTGCAGTACATCGCCCCCTATGCCGGCACGGCGATGGCCGAATACTTCATGTATCGCGGGGAGCACGCCCTGATCGTGTACGACGATCTTTCCAAGCAGGCGGCGGCCTACCGCGAGCTGTCGCTGCTCATGCGGCGGCCGCCGGGCCGCGAGGCGTTCCCTGGCGATGTGTTCTATTGCCACAGCCGCCTTTTGGAGCGCTCGGCCAAGCTGAGCAATGCCCTGGGCGGCGGGTCGCTGACCAGTCTGCCGATCATCGAGACGCTGGAAGGCGAGGTGTCGGCCTACATCCCGACGAACGTGATCTCGATCACCGACGGCCAGATCTATCTTCAGCCGGATTTGTTCTTCAAGGGCATCCGGCCCGCGATGAACGTGGGCATTTCCGTCAGCCGGGTGGGCGGAGCGGCCCAGATCAAGGCGATGAAGGACAAGCAGGTAGCCGGCGGCCTGCGTCTGGCGCTGGCCGCGTTCCGCGAGCTGGAGGCGTTCGCCCAGCTCGGCACGGAGCTGGACGCCGCCACGCAAGCCCGCCTCGACCGCGGCTACCGGATGGTCGAGCTGCTCAAGCAGCCGCAGTACCAGCCGCTGGACGTGGTCGACCAGGTGATGGTGATCTTCGCCGGCAACGGCGGCTTTCTGGACGACATTCCGGTCAGCCGCGTGCAGGCCTTCGAGAAGGAGTTCCTCCAGTTCATGCGGGACCTCAAGCCGCAGATCCGCAATGAGATCGCCGAGAAGAAGGAGCTGACGCCCGAGCTGAAGGCCGCCCTCACCGAGGCGATCCAGCAGTTCAAGCTGACCTTTGCCAAAAACGCCTAAGCCCCGCCGGCTGCCGCCGGCCACCCTTCCGTTCCCGCCATGGCCAAAGCCCGAGCGCTCGACAAACGCCGCAAGTCGATCCGCAACATCCGCAAGATCACGCGGACGATGGAGCTGATCGCCACCGCCCGGTACAAGAAGGCGATGGACCGGGCTACTGCGGCCAGTGCCTACACCCGGCGGATGACCGAGGTGGTCGCCGAGATTGCCCGCACCGGGGTCGAGGTGAGCCATCCGCTGCTGGAAACCCGCGATCCGCCGCAGCGCGGGGTGCTACTGGTGCTGACCGCCAATCGCGGCCTGTGCGGCGGGTACAACGCCGCCGTGTTCCGCGCGGCGCTGGCCCGCTATGAGCAGCTCCGCGGGACGCTGGTGCACCTGGAGGTGGACATGGTGGGCAAGCGGGGGATGGCGGCCGCCAAATTCAAGCAGTTGCCGCTGGCGCACACCTACACCGAGTTCACCGACCAGCCGCGGTTCGAGCAGGTCGATCCGATCGCCGTCCGCTACCTCGACGCCTTCGCCACCCGGCAGATCGACCGGCTGGACGTGGCGTATATGAAATTCCTCTCCAGCAGCAAGCAGACCGCGGTGGTCGAGACGCTGCTGCCGCTGGCGTCGCTGGAAGGGGAGCCGGCCGCGGCCGCGGCCGGGGGGCCGGCGGCGGGCGAGTCGCGCTACGAGTTTCTGCCCTCGGCGGCCAGCATCCTGGAAGAGATCGTGCCGGCCAGCTTCAAGGCCCGGCTGTTCAAATGTTTTCTGGACGCGGCGGTCAGCGAGCAGATCGCCCGCATGGTCGCCATGAAAAGCGCTACGGAAAACGCGACGGAGATGATCAAGCAGCTTTCCATCGCCTACAACCGCGCCCGCCAGAGCCAGATCACCCGCGAGATCATGGAGGTGATCGGTGGCGTCGAGGCGCTGAAAGGGTAGCTGCGCCGCGTGGCGGCACGCCGCCGGCGGCCCGCTCCGCCCTGCGAAGTAATCCGCGAACATCCCTTATTCGAGAGTGAACCATCATGGCGACTGCGACTGCGACAGGTAAGAATGTGGGCCGGATCACGCAGGTCATCGGCTCGACCTTCGATGCCCAGTTCGAGGAGGACCACCTGCCGGCGATCTACAACGCCGTCCGCATCCAGTCGGAGCACAAGGGGGTCAAGATCGACCTGACCGGCGAGGTGCAGCAGCATTTGGGCGGCGGCCGCGTGCGGTGCGTGGCGCTGGGCAGCACGGACGGCCTGATCCGCGGGCAGGAAGTGGTGGACACGGGCGGCCCGGTGAAGGTGCCGGTGGGCCCGGCGACCCTGGGCCGCGTGTTCAACCTGCTGGGACAGCCGATCGACGACCGCGGGCCGGTGAACGCCACGGAATACTGGCCGATCCATCGCGACCCGCCGCCCGTCTCGGAACTGTCGACCACCACCGAACTGTTCGAGACGGGCATCAAGGTGATCGACCTCTTGACGCCGTTCGTCCGCGGCGGCAAGGCGGGATTGTTCGGCGGGGCAGGACTGGGCAAGACGGTGATCCTCACCGAGCTGATCGCCCGCATCGCCACGCAGCACGGCGGCTATTCGGTCTTCGCGGGGGTGGGGGAGCGGACCCGCGAAGGCACCGACCTGTGGCTGGAAATGCAGGAGACGGAGATCGGCAAGACCGGCCGCAAGGTCATCGAGCAGACCTGCATGGTGTTCGGCCAGATGAACGAGCCGCCGGGCGCCCGTCTTCGCGTGGCGCTCTCGGCACTGACGATGGCGGAATACTTCCGCGACCTGACGGGCAAGGACACGCTGCTGTTCGTGGACAACATCTTCCGCTTCAGCCAGGCGGGTAGCGAGGTCTCGGCCTTGCTTGGACGGATGCCCAGCGCCGTGGGCTACCAGCCGACGCTGGCCACCGAAATGGGCCAGCTCCAGGAGCGGATCGCCTCGACCAAGAAAGGGGCCATCACTTCGGTGCAGGCCGTGTACGTGCCGGCCGACGACCCGACCGACCCCGCTCCGGCCACGGCGTTCGGCCAGCTCGATGCGTTCATCTACCTGGAGCGGGCCATCTCGGAAAAGGGGATCTACCCCGCCATCGACCCGCTGGCCTCCTCCAGCCGCATCCTCGACCCGCAATATGTCGGCCAGCGGCACTACACGATCGCCCGGAGGGTGCAGAACATCCTCCAGCGGTATCGCGAGCTGCAAGACATCATCGCCATCCTCGGCGTGGACGAGCTGAGCGAGGACGACAAGCTGGTCGTGCACCGCGCCCGGCGGATCGAGCGGTTCCTCTCGCAGCCGTTCTACGTGGCGGAAGTGTTCACCGGCAAGCCGGGCGAATTCACCAAAATCGAAGATACGATCCGCAGCTTCGAGGAGCTGTGCGACGGCAAGTGGGACCACCTGCCCGAAGAGGCGTTCATGTACGTCGGGCCGATCGAGCAGGCGGAGGAACAGGCCAAGCGGCTGGCCCGCGGCGGCAAGTGATCGGCACGGGGCGGCGGGCCAAGCGTCGGCGATGCAGACGCCGCTGGGCCGCCAGGCCAGCCCTGGGACCAACGACCAGAGATCGAGCGATGCCTGGAAAGCTGACCTGCATTGTGGTGACGCCGGAGCAGACCGCCTTGGAAACCGAGGCGGATTTCGTGGCGCTTCCGCTATACGACGGCGAGATCGGCATCGCGCCCCGCCATACGCCGCTGATCGGGAGGCTGGGGTTCGGCGAGCTGCGGATCGTCAGCGGCGGCACCACGCGTTCCTTCTATGTGGATGGGGGCTTCGTCCAGGTCGCAGACGATCAGGTCGCCGTGATGACCGATCGGGCCGTCCCCGCAGCGGCCCTCGACGTGGCCGCGGCGGAAAAACAGCTTGCGACGGCACTGTCGCGGCCGGCGCTCTCGCCCGAGACGATGGACATCCGCGACCGCCAGATCGCCCAGGCCCGGGCGCAGATCCGCACGGCTCGCCGGGCCCGGATGTGACCAGCCCCGCGTCGTGCCCGCATCTTCCTCCCGATTCCGCCCGAAAACGAGGTTGATCGCCGGCCAGACGATATTTCCCGCCCAGCACTGGCCGATGATCCCTGTGGAAGGCCCACGAGGAGACGAGGTGGCGTCTTCGCGGGGCTGCACCCACGGGGGAGGTTGTGCGACCGCCTGGCGGCAGGTTTGGCCGTGCGGCTGCTGCTGGCCGCTGGATGCGACGCCTCGCCACGCCTCCCCATCCCTAGGGGAGAACGGCTATGGATGCCCCCACCCTGCGGATCGATGCGCAAAGTCAGCCCAGCCCGCACATCTTGCCGCTAGGACCTCGCGTGTGGCTGGAAATCATCCGCGGACGCGTGCGGCAGCGTGTCCGCAAGGTCCGCGGCAAAGTGTTCCTGATCGGTTCGGCCAGCGATTGCGACCTGGTGCTGGGCGACCCTGCATTCCCGGAAGCCTATGCCTACCTGTTCATTCCGCCGCATGGCGTGACGGTCCGCTGGTTGGGTGCAGGACCGGAAATGCTCGTCTCGGGCGAGAGGGCCGAGTATGCCCTGCTACGGGATGGGGACGAGATTGCGTTCGGGCCATTCGCGCTAGTCGTTCGGATCGATGGCCCCACGCCGCGTTCCCCACCGCAAGAACGCAGCTCCGAGGCACCCTCGCCGGACATCCCGGACCTGTCAGACCCGCCCCCGCGCGAAGAGGTCGGCATGCTACTGGCGGAGGTTCGACGCACCGTGATCCCGCCACCGACACCCCTGGGGCTGCTCCCGTTCCGGACGTCTTCCTCCCCGACCATCCTCCGACGAGCCAGTGCCTGACAGTCCACCAGCCGCGGCAACCCGCAAGCACCGACGCATGGCGCTTTCTTACGATCCGATGATGGCCGGCGTGATTCAGATCACCCCCCGGCGCAGCGCCCGCAAAGCGGCAAGTAGCGACCGGACCCTCGGAGAGCTGTTGCACTGCCTGGGGCACCAGCCGAGTCTGGCGACGGTCGAGGCACCCCACAACATCGATGCGTCTGTGGCCGGACATTCCGGCCCCACCGACGCCGCCGACCAGCCTCACCCGTCCGTCGTGCTGGCCGACCTCCGCCAACTCCGGTCCGACTTGCGGCGCGAACTAGCCCGGCTGTGCCGTCGTCAGCTTCGCCGTCCGTGAGCATCGTGCTTCGAGTGCCTGCGCCGCGCGGATCGCTGTGCCAGGCGGTCTTGCCAATTGGGGCTTATCGAGCTGCTCCGGATTCCTCGGCTTGCATCACGGCCTTGGAAATGAGCAGGTAGTTGGCACCACGGTACTCGGTGATCAGCCCGCTCACCACCCACAGCCGCGTCCCACGGCTCTCGTCCAGCGCCCTTGCGATCCGCTCCAACGCCAGATTCTCCAGCACGCGATACGACTCCTTGCTCCCTCGCGGGCTGAAGGTAATGCCATCGGCGCCGACCGGCTGGAACGTTCCCACGACATCCACAAGCCGCGTTCCCTCTCGCAATCGCTCCCCGCGTGTTCCTCCCGTGGCTCCCTTCCGGTCACCGTTCTCCAGCACCGCTTCACTTGCGGCGCCCGCGGCGCTGCGGGTATGCGTTGCCGAGGTTGCTTCCCCTCCGACGGTGACCGACATCCCGGTGGCCTGCCACACGGACATGGCCGCCACGCACACCGCCTGCAAACACTGGTGACACCGGAAAAAGTTATTTGGCATAACTAAAATATAAACAAAATAAAAATACGCCCTCGTTTAACCCGGATCGGCGTCCTCCGCACAAGCCCCCGCGGAGAGGTTCTGTCCCCTAGGAAAGCCTAGCTTGCCGGTTGTCCGACGGCCGGCGGCCCGGATCCTCACCCAACGTCCCTTCTTCCTTGTTGACGCATGGCGGCAATATGGGGCCAAATGTCAACACCGCCGGCGGGGTGCGCGGCCGCAGGCAGTTCGAGGTCTATGCTCGTAAGTTGTTTAATGACAAAAACTTAGAGATGATGATCGTCTCTGGGCCAAGGTGCGGCCCGCTAGATGCGTCGTGCCGGCGTGGGATGGTCTTTGGCGACCTGCCCCACGAGGTGCTCGCATGGTACGTCCCCTCTTTTGGGTTGTTTGGTTTAGCGCAGAGTGTTGCCTGCTTGGGTTTTTGAGCGCTGCTTGCCTGGCAGAGGATCGGCTGGGCCTGCTGAAGGATCGGCAGGCCAGTCTGCCCGCGTTGCCCGAAGTGACGCTGGTCGTCGCCAGCGGCCGGCAGTTTCGCGGGCAGATCGACCCGCAGAGCGGGCCGCATCAGCTCGTGCTTCGCAGCCAGGCACAAGGCATGACGCTCTGGCGACCCATCGCCTGGGGGCAAATCGTGGCGGCTGAAGCCCAAGGGCGGCCGGTTTCGCTCGCCCAGCTTCAGGAGTGGAGTGTCCTTGCCAGGGAGTCTTCGCCCGGGGAGGCTGGACGGCCAAGCACGCAGGTGCCGGCTGCAGGCGCGGGCCCGCCGAAGGAATCGCCCAGGTCTTTGGCCGCCATGCCTTCGCCGGCCGTTCCCGACGGGCAGCACTCGTCTCATCGAGTGGTCCAACTCCGCCTGGATGCTTATGTGGCGAACTGGGACGGGGACGTCGAGGTCGATGGGCTGGTGGTCGAAGTCATGCCGCTGGCGGCGGATGGAGCGATCGTTCCGGTGTCCGGCACCCTCGAAGTCGAGCTGTTCGGCTTGCAGCGACGGGTGTTTTCGCAAGCACCGCACTCGGGCGGCGACACGCTGGAGTTGATCGAGCGATGGACGCGGGCGGTCCGCCCGGACGAGGTCGGTCCATCGGGCCTTCGCTGCACCCTGCCCTTTGGAGCCATCCATCCGGAGCTGCGGCCGGACTGGTTGGCGTGGTGGTATGGTCTGGTGCACGTGCGGTTGAGCGTGCCCGGTCATGGAGTCTTCGAGGCGAGCCGGGACGGGGTGCGTCTGCGTCCATGGTCGCCGATTCGCGACCGTCTGGAACGCAGCGGGATGGGGCGGATGCTCCCCACGGAGCGTCTTGGGCGACCGGATTGAGACGTCGACTCCTCAGCGGCACTTCAACGACTCTGTTGCTCTGCCAGCTCTGTGGGACTCATGATGGCAGCGCTGCCGCCTCTCTGGGAAGGTGCCTCTTTAATGGTGATTGCCCTTTTCAGAAGAACGATTGCTCCTCTCGGACCCGGCGACAGAACCCACACAAGCGTCTGATCCGGTTTTTCTGTAGTCCACACGACTCGCTTCAGCTCGAGGCTCGATCTTCGGTCATCGTTGCCTCGTGTCAGGCGGTAAATCTGGCAATCTCGGTTTGACCTGCTGCGCGGCGAGCCTCGAACGCGAAGCGCACGTGATGCCAAACATCCCGATTCAGCCAGACGAACCACCCCCCCGAGTTTCAGGGCGAGCACCAGAAACGGGAGGGTCGCCGCCACGCGTGATCCAGCGCACCTGTCCTTGTGGGGGTGGAGTGCGGTCCACCGCAGATCAGCCGTTCGTCGGAGACCATGCATGGCGATGCTGTCCCTGCAAGCCCGAGGTTACCTGCCCGTGGCCACCGCCACACTCTGTCCGCAGACGGTGATGGCGTGCGATCTGTACTTGCAGCGCCGCGGGTGTGCTTTCGTCGAGCTGTACCGCAGCGCCCGCGTGCCGCTCACGGACGCCGACATTCAGAAGCTGCGCGGCGACGGGATCGAGCAGCTTTATATCCGACTTGAAGAAGCAGAGGCGTACCGCGACTACCTGTGCCAGCATGTGATCCATGACCCGGACGTGCCGGCTACGGTGCGGATGCGCGCGCTAGCGGAGGTGACGCGCGTCGCCTTCCAGGATGCCCTGGTTGCCAACCAGTGCGACGGGATGGTCGCGGCCGCCGAGCAATTCGGCCAATCGTTGACAGGCATCCTGGCCGAGCGCAGCCTGCAATTCAGCGAGCTGTACTCGACCCTGGCCCATGACTATTACACGTTCACCCACGTGTGCAACGTGAGCGTGTACTGCACGATGATCGGCCAGCTTCTTGGCATGAGCGATCTGGAGGAGCTAGCGGCGCTGGCTTCGGCGGCGCTTTTGCACGATATCGGCAAGCGGCACATCCCGGCGCACATCCTCAACAAGCGAGGCAAACCCACCGATGCGGAATGGGACCTCATCCGCCAGCACCCGACCACTGGGTTCCGCGAACTGGTTGCCCGCGGCGACCTGCAGTGGTCGCAGCTCATGGTGGTCTATCAGCACCACGAGCGGCTGGACGGCCACGGCTACCCGTGCGGGCTGACGGCACACGACATCGACCCCTGGGCCCGCATCTGTGCGGTGGCCGACGTGTTCGATGCCCTCACCTGCCAGCGGCCCTATCGCCCTCCCGTGCCGGTTGCCGAGGTGTGCGATCATTTGGAATCGTTCGCCGGCCAGCGATTCGATCCACAGGTCGTCGCGGCCTGGTGTTCCCACGTGCGGAGTCGTGCATGAACCACCAGTATCCACCCGAACTAGTCTCAGCGACCGTCGCACCGCCAGAACAGGACTTCTTTTCGAGGAGCGGTCCGGCGCCGGCCAGCTTCGACGACATGCGCCGGTTCCCGAGGTTTTATTATCGCACGCAAGTCGCGGCCACGATCTATCCGCTGCCGGGTACCCACGGGGCCAGCCCGACACCGTGCACCTTGCTGACCCGCGATTTGTCGCGCGGCGGGATGAACGTGCTGCACACCGAGCAGCTCTTTCCCGGCCAGCGGATCGATCTGGTGCTGCCCGACGGGGTATGCCGGTCTGTCGAAGTCGTCTGGTGCCGTCGGCTCGCCGCGCGCTGCTGGTCGGCCGGTTGCCGTTTCATCCAACCGGACAGGGAAAACAGCGATGCTGGCTGACATGCACGGGACGGCAGCCGCAGAGCCTGCGGTCGCCTTTTGTCGGACAGGGGTTCGCTTTGTGGAAAATGCCTTGTGGAAACCCGGGTTGCAAGCGACCTGGCCTAACCACTCTGTTGTCTCTGGGCGGGGTCGGTGGTTGCCAGCGCTGGCCAACGACCAAAAAGCAAAAAGCCTCTCGTAAACCCAGGTTGCAGAAGCAACCTGGGCTACCCACCGACACGGATTAAAGGGCAGCCGCAGAACCTGCGGTCGCCCTTTGTCGGACAGGGGTTCGCTTTGTGGAAGATGCCTCCTAGAAACCCAGGTTGCAAGCAACCTGGGGCACCCACTGCGGAGTCAACCTCGGCCACCCACTCCGTCCACTCTGACGGCTCGGAGACCTGCAGCGTATTCGTTCAGTCTTTGTCCCCTGGGGATTTGCCGGTCGGCAGCTCGATCTCGCGATAGGCGATCGCCCGACGGACGGCCGGCGGCAGCGGCGCGTCGACTCCCTTGACCGCCCTCCACAGGATCTCGTTCAACTCAAAATCGTCGATTTTGTCGTATTCGGTAAAGTCCATCTTCATCGACCGTTCGGCACCATACGCAGTCGCTGCGTTGCGGGCGTTCAGGTCGATTCGGGCCGGTTCGTGCTCATAAGGCCGCAGATCGGGCTGGTCCGTGAACGACTCGAACATCGGTGTGGCGGCAGCGTCGAACTGACTGAGCGGCGGCAGCCCAAGGATCAGCTCCATCGTTCGCAGCATGCTCGCCGTGCTGTACTGGGTGCTGTCGAGATGCCCCCGGCGGACGTACGGGCTGATCACGAAGCCGACCGTGCGATGGGCATCGACATGGTCCGGCCCGTTCTGGGCATCGTCTTCAATCACAAAAATCGCCATTTCTGGCCAGAATCTGCTTTTGCTGACCGCTTCGACCAGCCGGCCCAAGGCCAGATCATTGCTGGCCACGCAGGCCTGCGGCGTGGGGGCACCGGGGGTGGTCCCCTGCGTATGGTCCTCACCCAGGCTCATGATGATGAAGCGCGGCAAGTTGTTGTTTTTCTCGAATTCCCGGAATTCGCGGAGGAATACTTCCACATTTTCGGTATCCCGCATCCGCGGCTTGCCGGGAATGCGCAAGTCGTAGTCCGGGCAGACATGGCCGACCAGCCCGGGCACGCGTCCGTCCATGCGGAAGGTGCCGTCCGGCTGGCTGACGCGACCTCCATATTCGCCATAGCTGCGGTAGGTGATGCCGTGCCGTTTGCAGGCATCCCAGATGTAGCCGCTGGGGGCGTTGGTGAGGCTGCCTTCGTCGTCGTCGTCGATGCCCAGCCGGCGGGAGTAGGTCAATGCCCAGTTCCGGGCGATGTAGTCGGTGTTGTAGGCCATGGTGGACCAGGGGTGGCCGTCCGCGGAGACATGCCCATTGCAGTACAGGTTGTCGAGCAGGACGAACTCGTTGGCCAGCTTATGGTGGTTGGGCGTGATCGCTTCGCCGAACATCAGCAGGCTGGGGTCGCGGTTGCCGCGGGGAAGGTCGCTGAGGACCTGATCGTAGGTGCGATTCTCTTTGATGATGTAGATGACGTACTTGATGGGCGAAGGGTCGCCAACGCGGGTGGGGATCGCCGTTTTGCGCGAGGAAGGAGCGATGCTGAGCAGTTTGTCGGAGTAGGGGCAGTTGCGATACACCTGGTCGGTGTAGCGGCCGAGGGTCTTTTCGTCCGGCACTTCGATGATCGACAAAGCGCCGGAGAGCGTGGTGCCCACATGGGGGAACGGGATACGGCGATAGCCTCCTTCCCCGGCAGGTCGAGCCAGCGCCTCGGCCAGGCGGGCAGGCTCGGGCTTGTTGGGTTGGGTCACGTTCCCCTTGCCGACGCCGACCAACAGCCGTTTGCCGTCGGGGGTGATGGCCACGGCGGTGGGATACCACCCTGTGGGGATGAAGCCTTTCACCAGGCTCTGGCGGGGCGTCTCGATGTCGATCACGGCGATGCAGTTGTTG
>Ga0101944_10002664_pt1 | contig 27874 bp, 19 predicted proteins | sample DewCreD2012metaG_FD_75245 | JGI IMG/M metagenome (GOLD analysis project Ga0101944, IMG submission 75245) | Hot spring sediment bacterial and archeal communities from British Columbia, Canada, to study Microbial Dark Matter (Phase II) - Dewar... ... | reverse complement strand
AGGCCGAAACAGGCGATCTTCTCGCCGCGCGCCTGCGGGATCAGCCAGCGCTGTTTCTGCTCTTCGGTGCCCCACTGCAGCAGGCCCATGCTGTTCAGGCCGACATGCACCGACATCACCACCCGCAGGGTGCTGTCCACCGCTTCCAATTCCTCGCAGGCCAGGCCCAGGGAGATATAGTCCATCCCCTGCCCGCCGTAGCGCACCGGGAAGCAGATGCCCAAAATGCCCTCTTCTCCCATGCGCTTGAGCACAAAGGGAGCCATCTCCTGGCGGCGGTCATATTCCTTGATAATCGGCGCCACTTCCTTCTGGGCAAAATCCCGCACCATTTTCTGCACCAGGCGATGTTCATCCGATAATTCAAAATCCATAGGGAGTTCCTCCAAGAATGATGATCAGGCAGGTCCGCGCTGCTTCTTGATTATAATCAAGAATATGGTGCGCGCCTCGAAAATTGCCGCTCCGGAGGGGCAGAAACTGCCCTGGCAGCTCCTGCTGCTGTGGGCGCTGCTGCCGCTCGGTGGCGTCATCGCCTTCGCGCGCGTCGCCTTGCCGGAGCTGCCCGCCGGTGCGGAACGCGTGCGGGTGCGCGACCTGGCCCGCACCGCACGCTTCCGCTGGGTGCTGCTGGCGATGGCGCTGGCCGGCGCGACGGAGCTGGGCTTGGCGCAGTGGACGTCGGCCTTCGCCCAGCGCGGCTTGGGTTGGTCGCAGCTCGTCGCCGATCTGGTCGGCTTCGCCTGCTTCGCCCTCGGCATGGCCATCGGCCGGCTGTGGTATGGTGTCGCGGGCAGCGGCGAGCGCCTGCCGCAGTGGCTGCTGCGTGCCGCGCTGGCGTCGCTCGCCATCCACCTCATCGCCGCGCTCAGCCCGTGGCCACTGCTGGCGCTCATCGCCTGCGCCAGCGGCGGCTGTGCGGTGTCGCTGCTGTGGCCGTGGACGGTCTCGCATGCCGCCGCGCTGTGGCCGCTGGCGGGCGCCTCGCTGTTCGCGCTGCTCGCCGCCGCCGGCGACGCCGGGGCGGCGCTCAACCCGTGGCTGATCAGCATCGCCGCCGATGCCGCGGCTGCGACCCCGGCGTGGTGGTGGTCGCTCATCCCGGTCGACACGCCCGAGGCCACCAGCCTGCGCGTGGGTTTGCTCGTCGGCGCGCTGTCGCCGCTGCTGCTGGCGATCGTCGCTTGGCGGCTGCGCCGCGCGGAGCCCTAACCCACAATGCAGCAGACCCCGCGGCACCGCCACGGGGTCTGCTGCATGTCGTCGTTTCGTCGTTCGTCCTCAACCCGACCGCGCGCCGCGCGGTCGCCCGAGGGGCGCTCGGCGCAACCATGGGCGAAGCCCATGCGCCGACGTTTCGGGGCTGGCGTGAGCCAGCCCCGAAACGAGCCCCGACCAAGCCCGGGAGTAGGCCGCGTCAGCGGCCGTAGGGGCGAAGCCCCTGCATATCAATGCACCGTGCCGGCGATCGCCTGGTCATCGTCCTTCAGGTCGGTGACCATGCACTCGACGGTCAGCATCAGGCCGGCGATCGACGCCGCGTTCTGCAGCGCGACGCGGCTGACCTTGGCCGGGTCGACGACGCCGGCCTTGACCAAGTCTTCGTAGACGCCGGTGCGGGCGTTGTAGCCGACGTTGCCCTTGGCGGCGAGGATCTCGGCGACGACGACGGCGCCCTTCTGGCCGGCGTTCTCGGCGATCTGCTTCGCCGGCGCTTCCACCGCGCGCAGGATGATCTCCGCACCCAGCTTCTGGTCGCCGTCGAGGCCCTTGATCGCCTCGTCGATGGCCTTCTTGGCGCGCAGCAGCGCGACGCCGCCGCCGGGGACGATGCCCTCTTCGACGGCCGCGCGGGTCGCGTGCAGCGCGTCTTCCACGCGGGCCTTCTTTTCCTTCATCTCGGATTCGGTCGCCGCGCCGACATTGATCTGCGCCACGCCGCCAGCCAGCTTGGCCAAGCGCTCCTGAAGCTTCTCGCGGTCGTAATCGGAGGTCGTGACGTCGATCTCCTTGCGGATCTGGCCGATGCGCGCTTGGATTTCCTTGTTGTCGCCGGCGCCTTCGATGATCGTCGTGTTGTCGGCGTCGATGCGCACCTTCTTCGCGCGGCCCAGCTCGTTCAGCTCGATGTTCTCCAGCTTCACCCCCAGGTCTTCGAAGAAGGCCTTGCCGCCGGTCAGGATCGCGATGTCCTGCAGCATGGCCTTGCGGCGATCGCCGAAACCCGGTGCCTTGACCGCGGCGACCTTCAGGATGCCGCGGATCTTGTTGACGACCAGCGTCGCCAGCGCCTCGCCTTCCACCTCCTCGGCGATGATCAGCAGCGGCTTGCCGGACTTGCTGGCCTTTTCCAGCAGCGGGACGAGTTCGCGGATGTTGCTGATCTTCTTTTCGTAGATCAGGATGTACGGCTGCTCCAACTCGACTTCCATCGCGTCGGCGTCAGTGATGAAGTGCGGGGACAGATAGCCGCGATCGAACTGCATGCCTTCGACGACGTCGACTTCCGTCGTCAGGCTCTTGCCTTCCTCGACGGTGATGACGCCGTCCTTGCCGACCTTCTCCATCGCATCGGCGATCTGCTTGCCGACTTCTTCGTCGCCATTGGCCGCAATCATGGCCACGCGGTAGATGTCTTCCTTGCCCTTGACCTGGACGGCAAGCTTCTTGACGTCCTCGACGACCGCCTCGACGCCCTTCTCGATGCCGCGGCGGATGCGGACCGGGTTGGCCCCGGCGATGATGTTCTTCAGACCTTCCAGATAGATGGCCTCGGCCAGGACCGTCGCCGTCGTGGTGCCGTCACCGGCCACGTCGGAAGTCTTGGACGCGACTTCCTTGACAAGCTGCGCGGCCATGTTCTCGTACGGGTTCTTCAGTTCGACTTCCTCGGCCACCGTGACGCCATCCTTCGTCACGTTGGGAGCGCCCCAGGACTTGTCGAGCAGCGCGTTCTTGCCGCGGGGGCCCAGCGTCGCTTTGACGGCTCGCGCCAGCTTGGTGACGCCATCGCGAATGTGCTGATGAGCGTCAAGGTCGAAGGCCAGTTGCTTGGCCATGATCAGAAGTCCTCCAATCTCTGCGAACTAGCGGAACGAAATCCCGCCGGAAACAACCGAACCACCTCAAAGTGCGAAGCACCTCATTAACAAAGGCCGTGCCACCCATTGGGCGGAGCCGTAACAATCTAACTCCATTTCAGACAAGCTCTTGCTTCCGTCGCTGCACATTGGCGAAAGCCAAGACCCAGGCACCTTCGGTCCAAACTGACACGCTTGGAAAGGAAGAGATCGCCCAAACTGACTACAGGAAAATTGGCTGCACGAAGTGCGCTGGCAAGGTGGAGTGGCGTGTGCGATGGAAGCGGTATGAATCCAACGGCACCGAAAGGCCTGTTTATCCCTCGTACGCCAGACGCACATCGGCCATAAGGCCCAGCGAGCCATCCATGCGCCGGAAGACGCCCACGGCATCAACCGAAGCCGCTTCGCCCAGCGACGCCGGAAGCGCAACGCGCTGCAGCTCCAATGCTGCCACGCCCGCCTGCTCCAACGAGATATCCCGCGCCTGTCCGGCGACGTTCAAGCGCAGCCGCAGATCCTGGAACTGCGCATCCGCCGGGTCGATCCGCCCGTCACCGTTGCGGTCCAGCGCCGCAAGCGCCTCAAACCCATCCGCCGCGCCACCCGCGTCGCCGAAGAGTTCGCGACCGTCGTCGAGTCGTCCGTTGCCGTTGCGGTCCAGCCACAACAGGCCGGTGCCTCCTCGAACCGTCGCCGTCCGTTCGGTCTTGCCATCGGCATCCAAGTCGAAAACCGTGCCGTCTTCCACGCCGGTCAAGTCGATTCCGGCACCCGTCAAGTCGAGCACGAGCGGATCCTTTTGGGGTCGTTCGCCCGCCTGCACGGTCCATTCCTCCTGCCGGAAGAACTCGCGGCTGACGCGGAGTTTGACCGTCACGCGCTGCTCGATCGCGCCGCCCTTGCCGTCATCGACGCTCGCCCGCAACTGGGCCTCGAACTCGACCTGTTCCTTCACCTGCGTGGTGCGGCGCGCTCCGGCATCCACCCAGGCACTCGAACTCGACCGGTCCTGCCGCACGTTCGAACGGGTATCCGGCTGCGTCGCCTCCCGGAACTCCTGCGCCGCTTCCGCGCCGTTCTCCCGGTCCGGCTGCAGTTCGCGCGAATCCAGGACCTTCACGTCCTCGCCATACCCGAAGAACTTCCGCAGCAACAGGAGTGTCAAACGGTCCTTGAACGACATCCGATCCTCTTCCGCGCAGCACTCCTCGTCCCGCCCCTTCGGGGCGCCCGGCGGAAGCTCCATGCGCGGGCGATTGCCCGTTTCGCTCCGCCCGAGCCCGATGCCGAACCGGAAGGGACTCGGCTGGGCACGATCGGGCCCGGTCCAAGCCGGTTGCCCCTGGCCCGCCCAGTCGCTGGGCAGCTCCAGGGCCGCCGAGCCGGAGGCGTCGTAACTGGCGAAGGTTTCGAGCCGCGAGGCCTCGCGGAACTCCAGCGTCACGCGGTCGTTGCCGGCGCTGAGCCAGCGTTCTTCGGAGACGATCGTCCGGCGTTCGGCGTGGAGGCTGAAACCGGAGGTCAGTTCGAGGCCACGCAGGGGATGCGTGACGGGGGTTCCGACGGCGTCCATGCACGATCTCCTTGGGTGCCGTGGACACGCACGCCGACGCCGTGCGTTCCAAACCCCGGGATCCGCCGCAGGACCGCGGCGGAAACCGGTACCGGTCGCTCCACGGACACCGTCTGCGAAAAGGGGTGTCCCTGGGCCCAAGCGCCGAGGCCATCCTTGGCCCGGCACAGCCGATCCGAATCGTACCCCGCGCGTACAGCATGCTCATCGGACGGAGACGGCTCGACATGAGGGGCGGGGTGCGAAAAGGCGGACGCGAAACCGGAAACGGGAGGAAGACGCCGGTTCAGTCCATCTGCGCCAGTTCGAGCATCTTCTGCGGGATGCGGTCGAGGCCTGTCACGTGGCAGGCGCCGCCCAGGTCGATCGCCACTTTGGGCATGCCGAAGACCACGCAACTGGCTTCGTCCTGGGCGATCGTCAGCGCGCCGGCATCGCGCATCATCTTCATCCCTTCGGCGCCGTCGCTGCCCATGCCGGTCATGATCACGCCGACGGCGTTGCGTCCGGCGTACTTGGCGACGGATTTGAAAAGCACATCCACGGACGGCCGGTGACGGCTGACCAGCGGCCCGCTCTTGACCTCGACATAATAGCGCGCGCCGGAACGGCGCAGCACCATGTGGTAGTTGCCCGGGGCGATGAGCGCCTTCCCGGGGGTCACGCTGTCTCCGTTCTGCGCCTCGGCCACCTCGATCTCGCAGAGCTGGTTCAAACGCTCCGCGAACGAACGGGTGAAGTGTTCGGGCATGTGCTGCACGATGACGATGCCGGGCGCGGTGCCCGGCAGGCGCGTCAGCACGTCCTGCAGCGCCTGCGTGCCGCCGGTCGAGGCGCCGATCGCGATGACCTTGTTGGTCGTGCGGGTCATGGCCAGTCGGACGGTCGGGGCGGCCGCCTGTACCGCGCCTTCGGTTCTCCTGCGGACCGCGACGCGGGAGGCGGCCTTGATCTTGTCGCACAGTTCGACGGCCAGGTCGCCGACGGTGTAGGCCGCGCCGGGTTTGCACATCACCTCGACGGCCCCGGCTTCCATCGCCTCCAGCGCCAAGTCGCCGCCTTTCGGCGTGAGCGAGGAGAGGATGACGACCGGCATGGGGAAATAGTGCATCAGTTTGCGCAGGAAGGTGATGCCGTCCATGCGCGGCATTTCGATGTCGAGGGTGATGACATCGGGCTTCAGCAGGACGATCTTGTCACGCGCCACGTACGGATCGGGGGCGGTGCCCACGACCTCGATCTCGGGGTCGCGCGCGAGTTCGCGGGTGAGGATGTCGCGGACCACGGCCGAATCGTCCACGATCAGGACCCGGGTCTTGCGGGCGGTGGCGGCGAGCAGCGACATGTCAGGCAGAAGCCTCCCCAGGGGTCAGTCGGATGGAAACCAGGACCGGGCGGTCTTCGACCGTGAAGGCCGTGGACGTTTCGTCGGCCAGCGCCTGCCGCCATCCGTCCTCGTCCAGCACCGTCGTCTCGGGCGGCGTCAGGTCGAAGACGTACCGTTCGCCGTACAGATCGGTCAGCAGTTTGCCGCAGGTGACGTTGAGGAGTTCCTTGAGCGCATCGATCCCCCGCTCGCGGCACAGTTCGTCGTCGGGTTCGAGTCCCAAGACGTTCGCGGCCATTTCGGGGCAGAGGCTCTGAGGGACCCACAGGCGGATCGTTCCGGAACCGTGGCCTTTGAAGGACATCTGCGCGCAGAGGGCGGGCCCTTCCGGCGGGGCCAGTTCCTCCTTCGGCGTTTCCTCGGCGAACATGAAGGCCATCCGCTCCAGCACGTCCGAGAGGGCCTCACGCAGGGTGGTTTGCGCTTCTGCCGACATGCTCGCCTCCCAGGATATCCGCGACCACCTTCCTGATGATCTCGGGCGTGAACGGCTTGCGGACGAACTCGCGCACGCCCTTGGCCTTCAGTTCCTCGACGCGCGTGGCCGAGCCGTCCGTCGACACGACCACGACCGGCACCGTCTTCAACAGGTTATGGGCGTTCATCCGATCGATCATCTCGACCCCGGTCATGACGGGCATGTTGATGTCGGCGAAGATCAGGTCGACCCACTGGTTCTTGAGGACGTCCAGACCCTGCTGGCCGTTCTCCGCCTCGAAGATCTGGCCGACATCCACGCCGGCCAGCCCCAGCGTCTTGCGGATGACCGCCCGCACGATCGCGGAGTCGTCGACCACGAGAATATTGAGCGCCATCCCCGATCACCTCCCCTGCACTTCGGCGAACGCCGCCTGGAGCTCGCGCATCCGGATCAGCGTCGCGCACACGACGCGCTGCGCCCGTTCGCGCGTGAGCTGGTGGCGTTCCACCGTCTCGCGCGAGGCACGGTAGTTCAAGCCGTCCTGCCCCCCGCCGAAACCGACGAGCACGCTGAGATCGTCCGCCAGGTGCACCAGGTCCACGGTCTCGCGATCCCGGGCGACCCGCTCCGGTTCGTGGTGCCAGCGGACCGCCTCGCAGATGGTCTCCGGCAGGTGCCATTGGGCCAGCAGGCAGGCCCCGGCCTCCATGTGGTCGATGCCCAGCACCTCGCGCTCGGCGTCGACGAACGGCAGGCCCTTGGCGAAGGCCAGCTCGCGGATCGGCTGGGCATCTACTTCGACGAAGGTTCCGAGCAGCAGCTTGCCCAGATCGTGCAGCAGTCCCGCCGTGAAGGCGCAGGGCGGCACGCTCACCCGGAGTTCGCCGGCCAGTTCCTGGGTGCAGACCGCAACGGCGATCGAGTGCGACAGCAGCTCGCCGGGCGGGAGATCGTACCCTTTCACCTCGCACCAGGCGATCGGCGCGGTGGCCGAGGCCATGACCACCTGGGTCAGCTTCTGCGTTCCCAGGCGCATGGCGGCCTCGCGCAGCGTGCCGATCGAGCGCGGGCCGGCGTAAAAGGCCGAGTTGGCCAGGCGCAGGACGTTGCTGGTCAGGCCGGGATCGTGCTCCAGGACGCGGACGATCCGGTTGAGGTCGGCCTCCGGATCGCCCAGCATCCGTGCGGCTTCGGCCGCGGCCGCGGGGATGGAGGGCACCCTGGCCACCCGGGAGAGGATTTCCTCGCGACGCGTCATAGCTCGGTGCTCCGCCCGTTGGATTTGACGAGGGTTTTGCCCGTGGCCATGTACAGGTACATCGTGCGGGGGGCCGTGCCGCCCACGTCCTCCCCCTGGATCAGGATGTCATTCTTCCACAACACCTTGCGCAGGACCGCGTAATTCCGTTCGCCGATCTTGAAAAGCCCCTTCTCGTCCAGCAGCGATCCGCCGCCGGCCACCGTCGCGACGATCCGCTTGCGATCCGCGCCTCGGTTGAACATCTCCTGCAACAGGGCGGACACGCCCGTGTCCGTGAACATCGCCGGGTGGGCGGCGGCCTTCTGCGGATCGATCTTGGAGAGCGGCAGCATGCAGTGGATCATCCCGCCAATCCGGATGGCGGGGTCGAAGAGCGCCAGGCCCACGCAGGAACCCAGCGAATAGGTGACCAGGACGTCTTCGGGACCGTCCGTGACCGCCATCTCCGATATGCCGATCGTATGCTGCACGCCACGATCTCCTAGCCCTACGGCGCACGGCGTCGCTCCGGTACTCAGGGCCGCACATACACCGAGGGGCGCACCGCTTTCAGGCTGCACATCAGCCCCGTCAGGCTCTCCGCGTGTCCCACCAACAGGTACCCGCCCGGCTTGAGCAGGCGCGTGATCTCGCTCAGCAGCCGGCTGCGGACCTCGTTGTCGAAATAAATCATCACGTTGCGGCAGAAGACGATGTCGAGCGGTCCTTTCATCGGGAACGGCGGCGTCGACAGGTTGAGCCGCCGGTACACCACGCGCTGGCGGACGTGTTCCTTGACCTGGTAACGCACCTCGTCCTCGCCCCGGACCGCGCGGAAATAGCGGTCGCGGTACGCCGCCGAGACCGTCTTGAGCGCGTCGCCCTTGTAGACGGCTTCCTGGGCCTTCTGCAGCACGCGTGTCGAGATGTCCGTGGCCAGGATGCGCCAGTCGTCCACCGTGCTGCCGAACGTCTCCAGCAGGGTCATGGAGAGCGAGTACGGTTCCTCGCCCGTCGAGGAGGCCGCCGACCAGAAACGGAAGCGCCGCTTCCCCTCCCGCATCCAGCCGGCGCAGGCGTGGGCCACGAAGTCGAAATGCTCGGGCTCGCGAAAGAAACTGGTGACGTTCGTGGAGATGGCGTCGAGCAACTGGACCGTCTCCTCGCCGGAAGCGTCGTCCTGCAGGCGGCGCAGGTAGTCGTCGAAGTCGCTCAGCCCCAGCGCGCGCATCCGCTTGCCGACGCGCGCCGATACCAGCGACTCCTTGCCAGGGCTCAACGCGATGCCGCTGTGCGCATAGACGATCTCGCGAAAGCGGTCGAAGGTCTTCGGATCCATATCCCGATCGTCCGTGTTCGAGAGCCCGTTCAGGCGTCTTCCGCCAGGTTTTCGATCGAGGCGACCTGCGCCCCCGACAGCACCCGGTCGATGTCCAGCAGCATGATCACCTTCGGGCCGATCTTGCCCATGCCGAGGATGAAGTCCGTGTCCACGCTGCTGCCGAACGAAGGTGTCGGCTCGATCTGCTCCGTCTGCACATCCAGCACTTCCGACACGTCGTCCACGATGGTGCCCATCGTGACGTTGCCGCCCGGGTGCGTCACCTGCACGACGATGATGCAGGTCCGCTCCGTGTCCTCCTTCCCCGCCATGCCGAACTTGGTGCGCAGGTCCACCACGGGAATGACCTTGCCGCGGAGATTGATCACGCCGCGGATGAAGTGGGGCGCCCTCGGCACCTTGGTCACTTTCATCATGCCGATGATTTCCTGGACCTTCAGGATCTCGAGGCCGAACTCCTCGGCCCCCAGCTTGAACGTCAGGTATTTGCCCGCCTTGGCAGCCACCGCGACCGCCTCTTGCTGACCGGCCATGTCTCGCATCCTCCCTCGTTATGGGTTCAGGCGGTCTGGGCCGCCAGCTCGCTGCGCAACCCGGCACGCGCATCCGCCATGGTGTCGGCGGTCGTTCCGGTTTCCGTTTTCGGTTCCGGAGCGGGCCGCCTTTCCCCGGCGGACGGCTCTTCCGGAATCCCGTTCTTCGCGCCCGAATGCGCCAGCCGGACCAGTCCCGCGACATCCAGGATCAGGCCGACCGTCCCGTCGGGCATGATCGCGCCGCCCGCCAAGCCGTCGATCCCGCGCAACGCCTCCCCCAGGCTCTTGATCACGATCTGCTGCTGCCCGAGCAGTTCGTCGCACAGGATGCCGGCGCGCCGCCCGTTGTCCTCGACGATGACCACCAGCGCCTGGGTCGCGTCGCGGCTGGCCCCTTCCACCTGGAACAGCTCCCCCATGCGGAAGAAGGGCAGCAGTTTGCCCTGAAGCTGGAGCATCTCGCCCTTGTTCAGCACCGTCGAGATGTCCTTCTTCTCGGGTCGGATGGACATGACGACCGAAAGCGTCGGGATGATGTAACGCTCCCTGCCCACGCGCACCACCATGCCGTCGATGATGGCCAGGGTCAGCGGCAGGCGGATCGAGAAGACCGTGCCCCTGCCCTTCGTCGAGCGGATTTCGACCTGTCCGCGCAGCGCCTCGATGTTCCGGCGCACGACATCCATGCCGACGCCGCGGCCGGACACGTCGGTGACCTGCTTGGCGGTCGAAAAGCCGGGCGCAAAAATCAGCTTGTAGATCTCCTCGTCGCTCAGGTTCTCCCCTTCGCGCACCAGCCCCTTTTCCCTGCCCTTCGCCAGCAGGACGTCGCGGTCCAGCCCGCGACCGTCGTCCTCGAGTTCGATCCAGATGTTGCCGCCGCGATGGAAGGCGCGCAGTTCGACCCGCCCCGTCTCCGGTTTGCCCGCCTTGCGCCGCTCCTCCGCCGTGGCCTCCAGCCCGTGATCGAGCGCGTTGCGGACCATGTGCACCAGCGGATCGCCGATCTTTTCGACCACCGACTTGTCCAGTTCCGTGTCCTCTCCTGCCATGACGAATTCGACCGGCTTGTTGAACTTCTTCGAGAGATCGCGCGCCAGGCGCGCCATTTTCTGGAAGGTCGAACGGATCGGCACCATCCGCAGACTGGTCCCGATCTCCTGCAGTTCGCGCGTGATCTTGTCCAGCTGCGCCAGGTGCCGGTTCAACTCCGTGGTGTTGAGCTGACGGATGTCCCGGCTCTGGCTCACCATCGCCTCGGCAATGACCAGCTCGCCGATCATGTCCACCAGCCGGTCCAGGCGGTCGGCATCGACCTTGATGGTCTCCTTGACGGTCACCCCCGTCTGCCCGGTCGGCGCATTCGCGGGGGACGCCGCCGCGGCCTTCTGCGCGCGCAACGCATGCGCCACGTCCTTGACGCTGGCCGCACCCTCCTCCACCAGGATCGTGCCCAGCAACGGCCCTTCGCCATCCGCGGCCGCGGCGGACTGCTTCTTCAGCGCTTCGTCCACCTTGTCCGGCGAGATCGCACCCTGGGCGACCAGGATCTCGCCCAGCTTCTGCCCGGGGGCCGCGACCGGCGGCGGGGCGGCCACCGCCCGGCCTTCCTGCACCGCCTTGATGCGCTCGATGAGCGCCGGCATGCCTTTTTCGCGTTTCATCCCCGAACCGGCCGCCAGGGCGTCGGCCACCTGCTGCACCATCTTCTTCAGCATGTCGGCCGCCTCGAACGTGACGTCCATGGCGGCGCCTTCCAGCACCAGCGTGTTCTTCCGCGCGCGGTCCAATACGTTCTCGGCCTCGTGCGACAGCTTCTGGATGTCGTGCAGTTCCAGGAAACCCGCCACGCCTTTGATCGTGTGGAACGCACGGAAGACCGCGTTGAGCGCCTCGTCGTTGCGCGGATCGCTCTCCAGGGAAAGGAGGTGGTTGTCGGAGGCGTCCAGGTGTTCGCGCGCCTCCGAAATGAACTCCTTGAGCAGTTCCGGATCGCCCTCCACCGGCACCACTTCGGGTTCGGCGGGTGCCGCCTCGACGGGAGCCGCATCCGAAGCCGGCGGTGCGGATGCCGCGGCCGGACGAACCGCCCCGGTCGGTTGGACCTCCGCTGCGGTCGTCGGTGCCGGCGAGGATGCCAACGGCGCGGCGGCCAGCGGAGGGGCGGGCACGGCGGGCTGCGGCGGCGCCGGTGCAGCCGAAGCCGGCGCGCAGACGGCCTGTGGCCGGAACGCCTCGACTTTCGCGATCATCGCCTCCACCGGTTCCGGCTCGTCCCCGCGACCGGCATAGAAAGCGAACATGCGTCCCAGCCAGTCCTTGGCCCCCAGCAGCAGGTCCACCATCTGCGCCACGGACTCCGGCGCCAGACGGTCCTCGAGGCGATGGCAGAGCCGCTGGATGCCGTCCAGGCCCAGCATGCCCGATTCGCCCTTCAAGGTGTGGATCAGCCTTCGGAGCGTGTTGTACTTTTCGGTATCGGGCGCCTTCTCCAGTTCCAGCGTCAGGCTCTCCAGATCCTCCAGCACGCCGGGCTGGCGCTCGAGGAAGTCGCCGAAGATCCTTTCGTCGATGTGTGCGGGCAACGCGAAACGCCTGGGCTTTGGCGCGGCCGGCGGTTGGGGCGCTGCTGGCCGCTGCTCCTCGGAGACCGCCGCCTCGACCGGCATCGGCTCCGGTTCGTCCGGAACGGTCGGTGCCGCAACGACCGCCGAATCGGCCGGCGCGTCCGCATCATGCTCGCCCGGAAAGACGACCTCCTGCTCGGGACGCCCGTCGACCAGGAACTCGCGCAGGGCCGTTACCGCCAAACCGGCCTCGTCCAACGCGGCCTGGCGTTCGGCTTCGTCCTTCGTGCGGGCCTCTTCCAGACGCTTGACGATGCGCGTAACCGACTTGCTTTTCCGGGTGCGCTTCTTCCGGAGTTGCTTGGAAACCTGCTTCAGGCCTTCGCCGATCTCGACCAGCGATGCGTCGTCATCGGGCGAAGCCAGGACCAACGCCTCGGCCAGACGATCGAGCTGGCCGGCCACCTGTTCCGGTGTTGTCTTGTTTCCTGCCGCCATGGATGGCTCCCGCCATTCGGATCCCTGGGGGCGCAGACCTCCGGGAGAAAGCCCATACGCGCACCCCGCCCCTCCCGCGCCCGGCTTTCTGGACGGAGGCCTTGGTTATCGTTGGCAAAGAATGTGCCAAGCCGTCAGGCATCTCGCGATGAAAGGCGGAAGGGTGTTTCCGGACTTGGCATAAGAGACACAACCCTTCGATTCTTAAACCGGTAGCAGACCATTTCAGGGCTGTTGCGGTACTCGACGGCAAAACACTCGGAATGGCAGATGGGTCGGATGCATCTCGGGAACTTTGGCGGCTGTTTCGAGTTTCTCGAAACGAAACGTGCAACAGACCGGGCTGCAGGAATTTCCTTCCGAGTTTCAGGACAGGCATGAAATCAACCATCTCCTGCAGTTCCCGCATCGAAAATAACCGAAACGTTTCGGTTTTTTTGCGAACCGGGCCCGCAGGCGCAGCGCCATGGGTCGGGAACTTCCGCGGCACGGTACTCAGTGCTCCGCAGTGAAACCAGAAGGAGTAACGCCCGCCACGACCACACGCCCCCTGCTGCGCAGCCTGCGCAACAGGTGAAGATGCGGTAATGGGCGATGGGCGCGCCGCCGATCGTCTTTGCAAAGGCGGTCGTGCGGCCGTCGGGGTCGATGGACTGGACGATGAAGCCTTCCAGGTCGTGTTGGAAACAGGTGGTGAGGCCGAGCGGTTCGCGCGGCGCGACGCGGTTGCCGCGGGCGTCCCGTTCGTGGTCGGTCGCGTTTCCTTCGGCATCGACCGGGCGAACAAGTTTGCTGAAGGCGGTCTCGTAGCGGGCTATTGCAGGGCATGAAAAGCGACGCCCTTGGCGCCGAAAACAAACCGCCCGTCATCTCGGTCCCCGCATGAGCGTCAAACCATCAGCAGCACCATGAGCTGCGCCGCGAGGACGCGCAGGATCATGGTCAGCGGGTAGACCGCCGCGTAGGCGATCGACGGCGCGTCCGAACCGCTCGCCGTCGAGGCGAAGGCCAGCGCCGGTGGGTCGGTCATGCTGCCCGCCAGCACGCCGCAGATCGTAAGGAAATTCCAGCGCAGCGCCAGGCGCGCGAAAAACCCCGCGACCAGGATCGGTATCAGGGTGATCGCCGAAGCGCAAGCCATCCAATACAGGCCTCCGTCCAGCAACGTCGCCACGAAGCGGTCGCCGGCCCCGAGGCCGACGCAGGCCAGGAAGAGCACGATGCCCAGTTCGCGCAGGAGGTGGTTGGCGCTCACCGGCAGGAACCAGACCAGCGGCCCCACCCGGCGCAACCGGCTGAAGACGATCGCCACCAGCAGCGGGCCGCCGGCCAACCCCAGTTTCACGGGCGCGGGCAGGCCGGGAAGGGACAGGGGGAGGCTGCCCAGCAGCACGCCCAGCGCCACGCCGACGAAGAGCGGGATCAGGCGCGGCCGGTCCAGTGCCTGCGGCGAATCGCCCAGTTCCTCCGCCGCCTTTTTCAAATCCTCCTCGGCGCCCACCACCATCAACGCATCGCCGAACTGCAGCGCAAAGTCGCCGCCAGGGACGAATTCGATGTCCGCCCGCCGCACGCGCGTCACGGTCACTCCCAGGCGCCGGCGCAGATTCAGGTCCGCCAGGGAACGCCCCAGCGCCTCGCGCCGCGTCACCACCATCGGTCGCGCGCTCACGGCGCTGGGCAGGAAGCGGATGTCCGTCTTCACTTCGCGGCCGACGGCTTCGCAGAAACCCCTGAGTTCCTCCGGCGGACCGAGCACGAGGAGGATGTCGCCGACCTCCACGCGCGTGTCGGGCCGGGCCAGTTCGGGCAGCCGTTTCTGCAGGATCCGCGAGATCACGATGCCGCTGCCCGACAGGCCGGGCAGATTGCAGAGCGGCCGGCCGTTCAACTCGGAACGGGTCACTTCGATATTCATCGTCTGCACGCCGCGCGGACCGGACCGGTGGGCCAGCGCGAACGCTTCGGCTTCCCGGTCCAGCCGGACGCGGAAGAACGAGCGCAGCGCCAGCATCGTCAGGATGATGCCCAACACGCCGAAGGGATAGGCCATCGCGTAGCCCAGCGCGGGCAGTTTGCGCATCTCGTCGGGCAGGGACGGGATGTCCTGCAGCGCCTGCTGCGCCGCCGCCAGGCTGGGGGTATTCGTCGTGCCGCCGCAAAACAGCCCCACCGCGGCCGGTCCCGGGATCCCCGCGGCGTAATGCAGCGCCAGCGTCACGCCCACGCCCGACGCCACGACGAAGAGCGCCATCAGGTTCAAGCCCAACCCCTGCCGCCGTAGCGAGGCGAAGAAACCCGGTCCGACCTGCATTCCGATGGCGTAGACGAAGAGGATCAGGCCGAACTCGCGCACGAATTGAAGCGTCCCGCGATCCAGGTTCGAATGGAAATGCCCCATCGCGATGCCGGCGAAAAGGATGCCGGCGATGCCCAGCGAAACGCCGCGGATGCGCACGCTGCCCAGCGCCAGCCCGGCGGCCGCGACCAAGCTCAAGGTCAGCAGCGTTCCCGCCGCGCCGGGTTCGGTCAGCAGTCCCAGGAGCCAGTTCATCGACGCGGCGCCCTATCCCGGCAACATCGCGAAGCCGCTCGTCTCGGACGTGAGCCAGAAGACCACCTTCCAGAGGATGACCCCCAGCGCCTCGCCGACCACCAGGCCGATGAAGAAGCGCCGCGCACGCAGGTAGGCGCGGCTGCCGCCGTACTTCAAGATCGCCGCTTTCAGCATCCAGCCGATGAAGAACGAGAACCAGACCTGGTAGTGGGGATAGTTGGCCATCCACATCACGTAGCCGATCGGGTGCGGGAACCAGAAGACGTAGCTGCGCAGCCAGACGCTCAGGAGGAGGAACCCGGCCCCGAAGAACTCGCCCACGATCAGGATCCAGTCGCGGCGCGCGATCTCGGGGATGTCCTCGGCGGCCAGCGGTCCGTCGGTCTGCGCCAGTTTCTTCTCGTACGCCTCGATCTGCTGCACCTGGTAGGTCTTGGGCTTGTGCAGGAACCATTCGTCCTTGAAATACCACTGCATCTTGGCCGCGGCACCTTCGCTGTAGCCCAGGTAGAGGACCGAACCGAAACTGACGAAGAGCGCCACGAAGACCGCCGCGCCCATGCCCAGCATCACCGAGCGCCGTTTGAGTCCCGTGCGCGTCGCCAGGTGCAGCGAATTCATCACCACCGGCATGAAGGCCACCCGAAACCAGTCGGCCACCATCACCCGGTCCCAGATGCTGATCCGCACGAATGTCTCGGCGCCCAGGGCGCTGGGCGGAACGGCCGTCTGCAGCAACCGCGCGGGGAATTCGTAGAACTGCATGAAGAAGAGACCGCCTTCGCAGAGCAGACGCGTCAAACCGGTCAGGATCATCATCAGGAGCACGACCAGCGGAACGGCGTAGAGGACGTTCACCCCGAAGTAGACCAGCCAGGCCACCGAACCGAAGAAGCAGACGATCAGCATCGACCAGAGCGCGCGGGGCGAGGCCTCCTCGTCTTTCCCATCCGTCTCCTGCAACCCCAGGGCCTGCCAGAGCGAACGCTTCAACTCGCGCCGCGCCATCCAGAAGCCCAGCAGCACCAGCATCAGCAGCGCGCCGGTCCCCTGGCTGCGGAAGATGCTTTTGTACCCCGGTCCGTCGCCCCACCAATACCAGCCGCTGTCGGCCATGCCCATGCCGACCAGGATGAAGCAGATCAGCTTGTGCACCCAGAAGTAAAACCAGACGCTGAACGAAACCTCAAGCGAGAGCAGGTAGGAAAGCCCCACGATGGAGATGAAGATGCTCGTCCAGACCGGCAGCAGCGAGTTCCACGGGCGCTCGGTGAGATACTTGTCGATGCCGCCCTGCAACTCGATCTGCGGAATCTGCGGATAGAAGACGGCCAGGTGGTTCAGCGAGTAGAGGGCCAGGACCAGGCCGATGCCCCACCAGGCCATCTTGTCCTTGAAGAACGGCCGGGGATGGCTGGCGTCGATGCCGGAGACCAGGTCTTCGGGAAGCTGTGCCAGCGGGAAGGTGAGCCGCTCGTGCTCCGCCCATTGCCGGCGCAGGAGCCCGCAAATGGCGAACATCATGCCGAAGAGCATCAGGATGGCGATGACCCAGACGCCGAACGGGCCGATCCAGGCGCGCCACGGGATGGCCTGCATCCGGCCGGCGAAGGTTTCCGGCATGGGCTGCAGGCCCATGTAGAACTGCTCGATCGGCCGCGACGTCTCGGTGTCCGTCATCGTCCATTCGGGCGGCACGTGCTGCAGGAAGACGGCCCAGTTGTTCTCGGCCGTCGCGTAAAACTTGCCCGCCACGACCGTGGGCACCCAGAAGGCCATGAAGCCGCAGCCGGGAATGGCATTGGTCAGCATGGTCATGCAGAAGACCATGATCAGGTCCTGGCGTGTCAGGCCGAACTGCGTGCGGAAGGCGGCCAGCGCGGCGTTGATGCCCAGCACCAGGAGGAAGACATAGAGGACCGAGGAGGCCGGGAAGAGCGAATTGGTCAACACGGTGCGCGAGAGCATCAGGTCGAGCTGCGGGAGCAGGATGCATTGCAGCACGACGAGTCCGAGGCCGAGGGTCCAGCCGCGCCAGGTCGCGCTGCGCGTCTCCGAGGCGGAGACGCCGACCATGGTGTCGGCATCCTCGGCGCGGAGTTTGGGGCCGAGGTGCAGATCGGAATGCCGGTCGGGCCGGCCGGTGGATGAATCGGCCACAGCAGGTGGACCCCCATCGTAACGTTACATGTGCGAAAACCGGGGGCCCTTATACCGGGTGGGTGCCTCGAAGAAAAGGCCTTCCGTCACTTGTTCGGATTTCACTTGTTCGGATTCGCGCCCTTCACCCGCATCCGGATCGAATACAAGCCCTTGCTGGCCATGACGAAGAGCGTCTGGCGATCCTGGCCGCCGAAACAGACGTTGCCGACCCAGCCCTCAGGCACCGGAATATGCTCGATCTGCCGGCCTGTCTTGTCGAAGACGGTGACCCCCTTGCCCGTCAGGTAGACATTGCCTTCGGCGTCGATGGTCACGCCGTCGCTGCCCAGTTCGCAGAAGAGCCGTTTGCCGGTCAACGCCCCGTCGGCCTGGATGTCGAAGGCATACGTCTTCCTGGCGCCGATGTCGGCGACATAGAGCGTCTTGCCGTCGGGCGTGCCCGTCAGACCGTTGGGCTGCACGAGGTCGTTGACGACGCGTTTGGGGGCCGAACGGTCGGCGGGGAGAAAGTAGACCGCCTGCACGTCCTGTTCCATGGGCCCGCGTTGCCAGTACGGCCGCTTGTAGAAGGGATCGCTGAAATAGAGACCGCCGTCGGGACGGATCCAGAGGTCGTTCGGTCCGTTCAGCCGTTTCCCGCCGAAGTCCTTCACGAGCACGGTGTGCCGGCCCTGGGGCCCGATCGACCAGAGTTCGTTTTTTTCGTCGGCGCAGGCGAGCAGGTTGCCCTGGGCGTCGAAGTGCGTACCGTTGGAACGGCCGCAGGGTTCCAGGAACGTGGAGAGTTTCTTCGCCGCCACGTCCCATTTGTGGATGCGGTCGTTGGGTTGGTCGGTGAAGTACACGTTTCCGTCTGCATCGGCCGATCCGCCTTCGGCGAACTTGAAACCGTCGGCGAGCTTTTCCAACTGCGCGCCGGGCGCGGTGACCGCCCCTTCCCCGCACCAGGCGCCTGCACCGCAGAAGAGGACGAGCAGCACCCACGTTCGCATCGCGGCACCTCCCGAAAGGCCGACGCTGGAGTTCGGAACGCATTCAAGCGCGGCAGATCACTCGGCCAGGCCCCGCGCATGCTCGGCGCAGCGCGCAAGTTCCCGCGCCGTGCCGGCGAAGATGCCGGCCTTCTTCTGGTTGTCGCCGACATCCGCGCTGGCGCCGATGCCGCCGAAGCCGATGCCCGAGCCGCCGATGCTGCCCAGGCCGCCGAAGGACCCTCCGATGTTGGCCTTGGGCTTGGCCGCGCTGGCCGACTTGCCGTCGAAGACCGACGAGAGGCTGGCGAAGAGCGCGCCCATCTCGCGCGCCTGCGCCTTCATGGCCTGCGCGCTGGCCGCGATCGCCTCGAACTGCTGCGCCTGCCAAGCGGCTTGCGGCGCGCCGCGGCCCTGGGCCAATTTCTCCTTCCAGCCTTGCACGTCATTCAGCATGGCCAGGATCTTCTTGTCGTTGTCCGCGTTGTAGGCGTTCTGGATGGCGGCTTCCGCATCCTGCCGGATGCCCTCCAGCTTGGCATAGCCGCGCTGCACGGCCGCCACGGCCTCGATGCCGGTGCGCAATTGGACCAGTTGCGCGTTCGTGGGGTCGTTCTGAAGGGCGCCCGACAGCACGCCGGCGGCTTCCGTGAACTGACCCTGGGCCGCCATGGTCGAGGCCTGCGCGATGGCGTTCTGCGTCATCTGCGCCTTCTGCTGCGCCTGCGCGAGCGCCTGGATCCGGCCTTCGATCTCCTGGATCTGCGCCTGCGCGCGGGCCCCGCCGGACGGATCGTACGGTTGCGCCGCCCGGGCGTGCCGCAGGGCCTCCTGGAGGTTGCCCCCGGCGAGACTGGCCCTGCAGTCGGCCATCGACTTTTCGTAGCGTGCGTTGTTCGCGCGCTGTTCGTAAAGCGTCTTGTTCGCCGGGTCCTGGGTCAGCAGGGCCGACCAGGTGGACTGCGCGGCGTTCCAATCGCCCGCGGCTTCGGCCTTGCGAGCGGTCTCGGCCAGCTCCCGGATGGCCGCCGCGCGCCGTTCCACGGCGCTCAACGTCGCGTTGACCGCCTCGTTCGTGGGATCCTCGTTCTGCGCCGCCTGCAGCTTGGCGATGGCGCCCGGGTAGTCGTTCTGCTTCAGGGCCACGGTTGCCTCGTCGGCCAGTTCGTTCGATCGGGCGCGTTTGAGCTGCGCGGTGGCCTGCTCGTTGCCGGGCTTGGCCTTCAACGCGGCCATCCAGGCCGCCTGCGCATCCTTCCAGCGTTTCTCCTTCATCGCCGCCTCGCCGGCCATGCTCTGCGAGGCGAACTCGGCCTCCGTCGTCAAGGTCCGGGACTGGACGCGCAGCGTTTCGGCCTCCTCCGTGGTCGCCGCGAACGGAATCGCCTTGTCGAAGAGCGCGGCGGCACCCCGCAGATCGCCGGCCTCGCGCATCCTGGCGGCCTCGGCGGTCAGGCGCAGGTACTCCAACGCCTTCTTCACCCGCTCCTGCCGGGCGGCCACGTCGCCCACCTGCAGGCCGGCGGCCTGATCGAGCAGCGCGAGGGCTTCGGGGAAGTTCCGGCTGGTTTCCATCGCCTCGGACTGGGCGACCAATCCGTGGAACTGCGCGCGCGTCGCAGCCCTGGCGGCCTCCTCGCCGCCACGCGCCTCGAAGCGCGCCGCTTCGCGGTACGCCCTTTCCGCGGCATCGAACTGTCGGGCCTTCTCGGCCACGCGCCCCTCCTCCATGAAGCGGGTGAACTGCTCCAGATCCTCGGCCTTGCGGCGCCGTTCGGCCAGCGACGGGTCGGCTTCCACGCCGGGCAGGTTCGCATGGTTGGCCAGCAGCTTCTCGGCCTCCGCATAGGTGCGTGCGGCGGCGCCGTAACTCTTGTCGCCCAACTCCTGCTGCGCGCGGTCCTTCAATCGCGCAAGACGCTCGTTGACCGACTGCGCTTCGATGCCGTCGCGCAGCACCTTGAGTTCGGCGGCATCGGGGTGTTCGACATACGCGGCTTCCAGCAACTGGATCGCCTGGTCATACTGCCGGCTGGAGCGCAACCCCTCGGCCTTCCGCTTGGCCTCGGCCACCTGCTCCTGGCGATAGAACCGATAGCCCAGGAATCCGCCGCCCGCCAGCAAGGCGACCAGCAGCAGGACGGCAGCGGCCACCAGCGCACCGGAAGTCTTGCGCACCGGGGCCGGGGCGGGCGTGTAGGCACCCTGAAGCGGCATGCCCGGAGTGGGCACGTAACCGGGAACCGGCGTGGCCATCTGGGCGGGCTGGTTCACGGGGGTGTACATCTGGCCCGGCTGCCCCGCCGGCGCATAGGCCGGTTGTCCGACCGGCGTATACACCTGTCCCGGAGGAGGCGGCGCAATCGGGTGCTGCGCATAGACCGAAGGCGGCGTGGCCACACCCACCTGCGGCATCGGCGTGGCGACCCCCGGCTGTCCCCGCGCGGGAGTGATCGTGGGGGCATAGGCCGAAGCGGGAACGGCGGCCATGGCGCCGGAGGGCGGCACCGCGGCCGGCGCGACCACGGGCAAATGCATCGGCGCCTGCCCGGTCTGCACCTGCGCCAGAAGCGCCTCGGCCGTGCGCGCCACTTCGTCGGCGCTCTGGAAACGCTCCTCGGGCTTCTTGGCCAGCAATTTCATCAGCAGCTGCGAGGTGGCGGGCGAAAGACCCGGCTTGAGCGATTTCGGATCCGGCGTCGGCTCGTACTTGTGTTTGTAGATGATGCCGATGGGCGTGGGCGCGTTGTAAGGCGTCGAGCCGGTCATGGCCCTGAAGAACGTGACGCCCAGCGAATAGAGGTCCGAGCGCGCGTCGGCCGCCTGCCCTTCGCCCTGCTCGGGACTCATGTAGAGCGGCGTCCCCAGCATCGCACCTTCCTGCGTGAGCGCGCTGGCCTCCGATCCGGCCGTGACCAGACCGAAGTCGGCGATCTTGAGCATGTTCTCGCGGTTGATCAGCAGGTTCTCGGGCTTGATGTCGCGATGAATGAGCCCGCGGGCATGCGCCGCGGCCAGACCGCGCGCCGCCTGGACCAGATACCCCAGCGCCTCGTGTTCCGGCAAGAGGCCTTCGGCGAGTAGACGATGCGCCAGGCTGGTGCCGTCCACGAGTTCCATCGTGATGTAGAACTGGCCGCCCTGCTCGCCCGCATCATAGACCTGGACCACGTTGGGGTGCTGCAGCTGCGCGGCTGCACGCGCTTCGCGGAGGAAGCGCTGGACATACTCGGGGTTCTGCGTACAGGCCGGCGGCAACAGCTTGACAGCCACCTCCCGCCCCAGCGTCTCGTGCCGCGCCCGAAAGACCGCACCCATGCCGCCTTGGCCCAGCTTGGCGACGATACGACACCCACCGATTTTCTCGGGAAGGCTCTCCATGACATGCACTCCTAGAAATCGCGGATGGCCCGTCAGCGCCCAACTGCCCTTAAGACTACACGAAAGAACGTTCCATGCCAAGGGGTTGATTTATCGAGGTGAAGAGTGTGGAAAAACGCCCTTGGCACAGGTGCAACGACCATGGTGGAAAAAAATGAGGCTCCTCGGGGAGAAGGAGCCTCTGCGGGAAATAGGGCCACGCAACACAAGCGCGACCCCAGGGCGCTGAGTCAGGCACTGCTTCGCAAGGCACACCGCACGAAAATACCAACAACCAGACGACACCTCGTGCAGCCGACACTAATACGAACGTAACTGCTTATGGGTTTGGTGCTTTCGGGAATCCAATTTTCATCCGGTAAATCCGGCCACAACCATATCCCACAAGCTGTGTTATAGATGTGAGGTCAAATCGATCCCTTTTGGAAACGGAAGTGGCGCACTCTCGCTGGCGGTAAATTCAAGGGTACCAAGTCTTCTTTGAACTGGTACCTCTTGGAGAACTCCTTCACGACCTTCCTGATCCCGCCCAGATTGTTGCGCCGGGTCGTCGAGACGAAAGGCGCCTGTAAACGGCGTATGCCGATGTATTCGAAGAAGGAGAGCGTTCCGCCCGGTTTCAACACGGCGCGCAGATGCTCCAGGAACTGTCGTACTTCGGTCGGGGTGAAATTGTTGAAAGGCAGTCCCGAGATCACGGCATCGTAGACCGGCTTGGCCGGCACTTCCCTGACATCGGCACAAAAGACCCGCACACGACCCTGCAAGGCCCGGAAACATTTCTCCTTGGCCAGCCGCTCCTCCAAGTGCCGAGCAAACATCTCGCTGATTTCGTACAGGTCCAGATGACCGTTCAGGGACAAACGCTTGGCGACCGCTTCCGTAAAAGGTCCCGTGCCGGGGCCGACTTCGAGGACACGATAGCCCGCGGGCACATGACTGCGCCTGGGAAGACAGCGGACCATGGCGCGGGCCAGGAAAGGACTGCTGGGCACGATGGCGCCGGTGTTTCGGAAATCCTTGATGCTCTGTCGGATAAAGGTGACCGGCGCGAGCGTTTCGAGTCCCATGTCGCATCCCCATCGAAGATGAATAAGCGGTACTTAGGGGATGCAGGTCCTTTTGCCAAGTGCGTTCTTCTGCCGAAACCGTTAGCGCCCGGCTCAATTTCCGTGTTCCCGACCGAAGAACTTGGAAAATCTTTCATTTTTGCTTTGGTCCGCCGCTTGCTTTTTACGAAAATTGGATAGAGAAGTCATGCGTGCGTGCGCACGCGTGCGGCATCTTTTACCCGGCAGCCGGCAGCCTTTTCGCAGGACGACCAGCACATGCTAACCGCACGTTTTTCGGCAGTCCTGGGGCTCGCTTTGACGCTCGCGGGTTATCTGCCATCGGCCGAACCGTCTGGGACCGCCAGCCAGCCGCTCAAACTCGAATTGACAGGCCACGTCATGGATGGCCCGAATATCGCCTATGCCCTGATGCGCACCTTCCTGACCGAGCAGGAATGGCAGCAGCGTGTGGCGGAATGCCGCAAGCGTTTTGCGACGTGGGAGCATGACAACCACGGCGACATGGGGCAGTTCCTCAACGATCGCCTCGTCATCGTGGCGCTGAGTGCCGCAGGCGGCGAGGTGAAGGAGATTCAGAAAGGCGTGGCGTATCTGGCGTTGTACAGGGAATTCGGGCAGGTACCGCCCGGACTGGTGCTGCGGTTCCTCAGCGAGCACAAAGAGTCGGTGACGGAACTGCTCTCCAGTTTCACCTGGGAGAAGGCGTCGGAATACGTGAAGAACAAACGCTGGCGGGAAGACATCGCCAGGCGGAAGGCCGCGGCCAAACAGGAGCGGGCCAGGATCGCGCCAACCCCGGCTGAACCGACCGGCACGCTTGCGGCTACGCCCGCCCAACCATCTGCCCCGGAAGTCCCGACGACCGTTCCGCCCGTCCAGACCGCGGAGTCGAAGCCGGCCGATCCGCCTTCCTCGAACGTTCCCATCGTCCCGCCGGCAACGCTGCAGGCGATGTCGCTGAGATGGGATCTGTTGACCGAACCCTTCATGGCCGAAACGCCGCTGCACTCCAAGTAATCCGCGTTCGGCTCCGATCCCTCCGCTGCAGCACGCACGCGATCGCCAAGACACGATAGCGGACCTCCAGGACCGGCAGGCGTCACGGCTTCCGGGCGGCCTCTTCGACGTGCAGGATGAAGTCAAACCACTGGCCGTACCGCTCGCCATCGAGCGCAAGGTCGAAGGCGACGAGGCGCACGCCGGGCGCCGCGTCCGCGGGAGCGTGCAGACGAACGGGGAACGCGGCCTGGGATGCGGCGCCGATCATGCCTTCCAGCACGGGGGGGTCGGCCTCGAACCCGGGCGGCGCGCAGATCGCGATGCGGTGGCGCTGTTCGCGCGCCCGGAAGTTGCGGACGACGACCTGCACTTCGACGGAGCCGCCAAGGACCAGCGACGCGCGATAGGGATGGGCCCTCACCCAGAACGGATCGAAGCGATAGCGGTACTCGTCGTCAGGGCTCAACTTGCGGTACGAGCGCACGATCTCCTTCGACCAGCGGGCGTAGCGCTCGATGAACGCGGCGGGCCTGGGCATCACGAACGAGTGGCCGCCCATCAGCAGATCCGGCTGGAGCTTTTTCAGATACTCCGCGGCATACGCATAACCTTCCTCGAAGATCGCGCCGTTGCGCGCCACCACGGCCTCGTGCCCGTCCTGTTTCGGGTCGGCCGGGTTGCCGAAGAGGTTGTCGCCGGTGAACGCGATCCGCCATCCGTCCAGATCCAGCCACAGGCAGCAGCCGGCGTCGGTCTGCCCGGGCATCCAGTCCACCTGCAGGCGCATGCCTTCCCACGCGATCGTCTCGCCTTCCTTCAGACGCCGGTCGATCGCCAGCGCTTCCAGGCCCGACCGGTACGTCTGGATCATCGCTGGCCGGTCGAACCGTTCGGGATGCTCGCACTGATCGGCGACGCGGTCGGTGGTCCAGACGCTGGCGCCGTACTTCGTGCGCAGGTGTTCCCCGAGCAGAAAATGGTCGCCGTGCGCGTGCGAGACGATCAGCGCGTCGATCTGTTTGAGCCCGAGGTGTTCCTTCATTCCGGCCAGCGCGCGGTCGAGGACCTGCGCGCTCATCAGGCCGCAGTCGTGGACAAGCGCGCGGCCGCTGTCGGCGATGACGATGGAAAAGTTCCAGCTCTCGTTGGGCCGTCTGAACTTGTAGAGGTGCGGCGTCACGCGGTGAATGCCGGGCACGACGGTGGGCGTTGAGAAGGAGTCCTTCTCGTCGTCGGTCACCGTGGCCACGGGGTAGCCGCGCACGTAGAGGGCCAGCAGATCCCGCAGCTTGCGCGAGTACTCGGCCAGTTGCTTCGCCGGATCGGTGACGGACGGACCGTGGGACGGCAGCAGGAGCGCTGGGGCGTCCTTCGCCAGCCGCTCCACCGATGCGATCAGCGTCTCCAGGCCCTTGCCGTACCCGTAGTCCCATTCGCTGTCGAACCACGTCTGCATCCGCGCGCCATCGACCATCAGGTCGCCGGAAAAGGCCAGGCGCCGGTCGCCGGCGTCAAGGAGATATGTCATGCCGCCGGGGCTGTGGCCGGGCGTTTCGAGACAGCGCAACCGGTAACCACGCCATTCGAACGTATCGCCGCATTGGAGCGCGCGATCGATCGGGATCGGCTCGACCGGCGGACGCACGTAGCTGGCGCCGTAGACGGAGAAGGCATCGTCGAGCGTCGGCTTCATCTTACGGAAGGTTGTGGGCGATTCGAAGAACGGCCGCTCGGCCGCCGGCGCGGCCGTCTTGACATCCGAGCCTTTCAGCCGCGGGAAACCCTGGCACTGCTCGCGGTGGTGATGCGTGAAAAGCACCCACTCGACGCGCGACACGCCGATTTCGTTCAGGCGATCGAGCACCGTCCCGTCGCCCAAGTCGATCAGGATCGCCGCGTCGCCGTCCTTCAGCACATAGATATTGCACGTGTCGGACCAACTGTAGAGACCGGGAAGAACCTGCGGATCGGGCTGGCGCCACGCCGGTTGCTGTGCGCACCACCCCGTGGCTGCAAGCATGCAGGCGGCGAAGCAGGCCGGCTCGCGCCAGGATCCCTTGCCCTTTCCGACCGGCATCGTCATCGCGGTCGCCTCGCGGATTCCCTCTGCCCGCCGTCCCGATGCGGCGATGCCTACCAATATCCGATGCCGGCCCCTCGATCCAGTGCGTCAGCTTTTTCGGCCCATGCGGGCCGCCCAGCGGGGTCCGGCCCACCGGCAACCCGAGTCCCCAGAGTCCAGGTTCAATGGGAGGCCGTCGTTTCGAAATGGAAGGAGGAAGTGGCCGCCGGACACGATTCCGAACTAGCCGCGCAATCCGAGCCCGATCCTGCCTGCCGCGGCCGTCAACGTTCGATTCCCAGCCGAAGCACCGTCAGCGAACGCGCCGGAAACGTGTAGCTGCACCGGGCCGACAGGTTCGCGGGCGCGGATTCCTGCGGCGCGACCTTGCGCGGCTGCTCAAACGAGTTTTCGTCGCCGTTCGACGCCGAGGTCAGCGTCCACGCCTTGCCTTGCGCCTGCACGTGCCTGACGCCCCGGAGGTCCAGCGCCGTCTCCAGCGGCTTCCCGCCGGCATTCACCACCTTCAGGATCAGTTCCTTGCCATCGGCGGTCCGGCTGGCCACGGCGTAGAGCGGTCGCATCGGCTTCTGCGTCGCCGAATGGACTCTTTGGCCGTCGAGATAGCAGGCGATGCCGGCCCCCTTCAACTCGATCCGGATGTCGTACCAGCGATTCTCCTCGATGCGGCCGTTCACCGGGTTCTCGTCGCCCACGCCTTCCAGGGCATGCCGGCTGTTGCCCCAGCCGCCGATGTTCCACCAGCGCTTCTCGTGATCGTCCTGCGACTGGAACGAGACCAGGAAGCCTTCCCTGCCGCCCAGCTTGCGCGCCTTCAGGCTCAAGATGTACTCGCTGCCCCACGACGCGTCGCCGATAAAGGCGCGGACGTTCTCCTGGTCGCCGGTCTGCCGCAGCACGCCGTCCACGGCCTTCCACTGGCCGCCGTGGAGGCGCCAGCCTTTCAGGTCCTTCGAGAAGTCGCTGGCGAAGATCACTTTGCCGTCCTTCTCCACCTTGATGTCCTTGAACTCGGCCTGCGTCTGCCACGTGCCGACGCCGATGCCGCCTTGGGGCACCTCGACGTCCCCTTCCCCCACCGTCAGTTCGCTGGGGCAGACCACGTCGCCGCGGTGGTTCGCGAACATCGCCTGCACGTGGTACGAAGGTGTGCCGAAGCAGCGTGCCTGGTCGAAGTGGATCGCGTTCGGGTTCCATCGTTCCCACGGCGGGTTGGTGAAGAGCGGGGCGTAGGAGGCCATCACGACGTGATCGGCGTTGGCTTCCAGGCCGGTCATGTAGGCCGCCTCGCCCAGCGCCGCGATCAGGTTGCCCTTGCCGCAGCCTTGCGTCACCGCGTACTCGCCGACGTAGACCTTCGGGCCGTTGCGGTCGTACTTGTCGTACATCCCGGCGCGCTGCATGAAGAACTGCGGCGTGGCGTAGTAATGTTCGTCGACGATGTCCAGTGGTCGGTTTTTCGGCACGCCGCCCCAGACGCAGGCGACCAGCTTGAGGTCCGGATACTTCGCCTTGATCGCGTCGTGGAAGAGCGCATAGCGTTCGTGGTAAAGCGGTCCGCCGTTCTCGTTGCCGATCTGGAGATAGTTCATCTTGAAGGGGGCCGGATGTCCGTTCGCGGCGCGTTGGGCGCCCCAGGGGCTGGTTTCCGGTCCGCGCGCGTACTCGATCAGGTCCAGCGCGTCCTGGACGTATTCGCCCATCCGGTCCATCGGCACGTGGTCTTTGTGCGCCATGCCGCAGTTGATGACGTAGAGCGGTTCGGCATTCAGGTCTTCGCACCACTGGAAGAATTCGTGCGCGCCGAAGCCGCCCGTGGTCTGGTAGCCCCAGATGCACCAGTTGCCGCGCCGCTGGGCCACGTCCCCGATGGTCTCTTTCCAGCGCACCGCATCGGCCAGGCGGTCCCCTTCGACGAAACAGCCGCCGGGAAAGCGCACGAAGGACGGCTTCATGCCCGCAATCATCTCGGCCAGATCCCCGCGCATGCCGGAGCCTTC
>Ga0101944_10002662_pt1 | contig 27879 bp, 28 predicted proteins | sample DewCreD2012metaG_FD_75245 | JGI IMG/M metagenome (GOLD analysis project Ga0101944, IMG submission 75245) | Hot spring sediment bacterial and archeal communities from British Columbia, Canada, to study Microbial Dark Matter (Phase II) - Dewar... ... | reverse complement strand
ACCCAGGCGCGCGGTAGCGTGCTTATTCACCAGAAAATGTTCGAAAGCCGCCTGTTTTTTGTGGACAAACTCATTGATATGGGCGCGCAAATTATCCTGTGCGACCCGCATCGCGCCACGGTCATCGGCCTCGACCGTCGGTCGCAGCTGCGCGGCATCGAGATGACTTCGCCCGACATTCGGGCAGGTCAAGCCTTGCTCATCGCCGCCCTCTCTGCCCAGGGCCGCAGCCTTATTCACAATGTTCACCAGATTGACCGCGGCTATCAACGCATTGATGAACGCCTCAGCGCCATTGGTGCTCACATAAAACGGGTTTGACGTATGGAAATGCAGCAGCTGTCTTGGCCTAAGATTCTCATTGGTACTGGCCTGTTTCTCGTCGTGTTGGGTTTGCTGGCCTGGGCCCTACAAGGGCGCTTAGGCTGGATTGGCCGCCTGCCTGGAGACATTGTTGTTGAGCGCGAAAATTTTCGCCTCTACTTCCCTATCACTACCATGCTGCTACTCAGCTTAATTATTAGCGCTTTACTGCGACTTATTCGGTGGCTTTGGCCAGAGTAAGCCAGCCGAAGGCGCTGCAAAGGCCAGCGTTTCTCTGTGCGCAGCGTCATAGTTTTGCGGCATGGGGGAGATGGACGCTTGCCCGCAAAAGGGTCGCCTTGTTTTGCCCTTTTTTGAAAGTGTACGCCTTGTTGGCTCGTCCGTTGGTCCAAATTTTAAAACCGTAATTATTAGTCATGCCCTTTCATCCGACGCCTATTTCTGACGTGTGGATTTTCGAGCCGACGGTTTTCACCGACGAACGAGGCTATTTTTTTGAAAGTTACAATCGGCGCGCTTGGGCAGAGGTAGGTGTCCAAGCTGAGTTTGTGCAAATCAATCAAGCACGCAGTCGGCGCGGGGTGCTGCGTGGACTGCATTATCAAGTGGGCGAGATGGCTCAAGCCAAACTGGTACGGGTGGTAGAGGGGGAGGTGCTTGATGTCGCCGTAGACTTGCGCGAAGGCTCTGCTACGTACGGCCAATGGTTTAGCCTGCGCTTGAGCGCCGACAATCGGCTTCAGCTCTACGTCCCGCGCGGCTTTGCGCATGGATACGTCGTTTTGAGCGATACTGCGGAATTCGTCTATCTGTGCGACAACTACTATTCGCGCGAACACGAGGGCGGTATCCGATACGACGACCCTACTCTTTCCATCGACTGGGACTACGACCTTTCGGGGGTCATCGTGTCGGATAAAGACCGAATGCTACCTTTCTTCGGCGCGCACCGACAGCCCTAAGCCAGGCTATTGCTCGCTTTGTACGCTGGCACGGCGACGGACGGACTCCTCTACAGCGGCGCGTTGGCGTTCGATGTCAATGAGAGTGGCCTCCTGGTCTTTTTCGTTTTGTGCCAGGTCTTCGCGGGCTTTTTTGAGCCTTGCCTCGTAGTTGGCGATGTCCTTGTTGAGATTATCGTTGTCGCGACGCAGCTTTCTCAGTCTATTTTCTAGCTCTTTCATCTTGTTTTCCTCCGCTTTCACCTCAGCATCGGCCACGCTTTTGCGCACTTCCCAGTGAAAGCGCTTGAGTAGTCGGATGGCTTCTTCGGTACGTTGAGGGTCGTCGCGGCGGTTTAGGAAGAAAGGGCCAACGTCAAACCAGACATTTAGCTGGGCTCCTGTGCCTATTTTTTCTAGCTCAGAGTAGACGGTGAAAGTGCCGGTGCTGATGCTGGTTGAGCGGCTTTGTGGTGCGGAGAACTCGTTGCGCTTGCCTTTTTTGAGCTTGCTGCCAAAATTAGTCTTTACGAATTCATTCCACGCGTCGTTTACTAGTCTAACATCGGTATCCACAAAGGAAACGGCAAAACCTGGGCGCGTGCCAAAGGACATGGCACGCTCTATTTCAGTAACGGTAGCCGTTTGCGTGTACGCTGGGGAAAAGGCCCAACATGCGGTAAAGAGAGAGGTGAGTAAGAGGCGCATACTTATTGAGATTGAGAGCGGTGGGTTAGTTGCTGTTTACATCTCCTTGGGGTGCCCTTGTCGTGGGTCTGGGCAAAGGCAGCCATCGCAAACGCTGAAAACCGGGTTTGCCCCAGCAAATGTAACCCGCAAGGCGTTTTGCGCTTCCTATTGGAGAGAAGGCGGGCGTTTGTTTATGACACTGCAAAAGGGGAGCTTGTAAGGTATTGTTTCAAAATTCTTGTCCCGGGCACAGCCATTTTCAATGGCCTTGCACCTTTCCTTTAATGTCGGCCACGTATTCCTTCACCTGCTCCAGAGCACAAAATATCCTCTGCACACACATGTAACCATTAGTACCCCGCTGCTGCCAGGGCGATAGCACTGCCCAACGACTGTTGTACTGGGAGCACAAGAGCACCCTGTTTGCTATCTGCCTGCGCTATTCGCGTGATCGGGCCGAAGCCCAGTTTTTTTGCAAGACGCTTTCCCTACCATTTTCCGGGACCTTGGGCAATACAGAGAGGCAACGGCTCTTTGGCAGATTAGATGTGGCGGGTCACGGTGCGCTGTATCCTAAAAATCTCACGGAAAAAATCCCCTCTGCGCTTTGTTAAAGACTACGGCTGACTGGGTACAGTATCTGATAAGCCAAGAGGTTGCCCTGTAATTATCGAGCCCGTGCCTCTCAAAAAGCTGCGGGCCGTTCTGACTCTCCAGAATGACCCGCAGCTTTTGTGCGTCCAAAACGGCAACTTATTGCCTCAGCACTTCAACTCATCCAAAGCGCTGAACTTTTTAAGGCAAACGTGCTTATTTTGTTCAAGGACATGAATGCTGCAAAGCCTCATTAGGCACTGCCACTTACCTTCACTTGCTCATCTTACTTTTTCTATGAAAAACTTCCATTTTCCCCTCTTACCTCTGGTAGCCTTGTTGGGTTTGCTCCTTTCTGCTGCTGCCTGCCACAAACACGACAGCTCTGACGAAGGCGATGTGCGCATCGAGATTAGTTCGCCGCGCGAAGGGCAGCAGTTTCACCACGATGAAGAGGTACCTATTCGCGCTACCCTGACTAGTACGGCCATACTCCACGGTTGGGCTGTGGAAATCCGCAAGAAGACAGACGGTACGGTGTTGTTTACCGACAACGCTCACGACCACAAGAAGACATTCTCTATCGAGCGCTCGTGGAAAAACAATTTGACCGCACACACTGACTTGGTGTTGGAAGTATTCGCTCAAATAGACCACGACGGAAAGAAAATCTCCAGAAGTCTGACGTTTCACGCCCATCCGTAAACAAAAGCTATATTAAACCGTATGACTTGGTGGCGCGCAGTTGCCCTATTGATGTTGGGATGGAGTGCGTGGTTCTGCACATCCACTCTCAAGACAGTACATACCTCGAAAAATGCGCCTCCGTCGGAGAAGGCGCTGCTGTGGAAAATCAGCGGTAACGGGCTTAAAAAGCCCTCTTATTTGCTCGGCACTATTCACCTGATACCCAAAGAAGACTTTCAGATAACAGAGGGTACGCGCAAAGCGCTGGACGAAGTAAGACAGATTGCTTTTGAAATTAACCTTCAGGAAATGAGCGGAGTGGGGCTGTTTAAAGTGATGACCAAAACCTTCATGAGTGGTGGCAAAACCCTGCGCGACCTGCTCCCTGAAGAGGATTACGCCTTCGTGCGCGAGCAGGTGGCAAGGCGCACGGTTATGCCTATGGCTACTCTTGAGCGCATGAAGCCCATGTTCATCGGCTCGCTGCTGGAAAGCGAAGGCACCGGCTTGAGCGCCAATGGTCGCATGACTTCTGTAGAGATGGAGCTATTCCAGCTGGCCCGCAAGCGCCGCCTGGCTTCCGATGGATTGGAAACCATAGAATACCAACTGAGTCTTTTCGATAGTATCCCATACGCGCTACAGGCGCGCATATTGGTAGAGCAGCTGCGACAACAAAGCAATGCGGGAGAAGAATTTGCTCGCATGGTAGCGCTATACCGGCAAAAAGATATACAAGCCATGGAAGCTATGACTCAAGAGTCGCTACGCGACGAGCCTCTGGTGCAGGAAACACTCATCTATCGGCGCAACCGAGATTGGATACCTGTGATGACGCGCATGATGCGCGAAAAGCCTACGTTTTTTGCTGTGGGGGCGGGCCATTTAGGTGGCGCACAGGGCGTCATTGCCCTCCTGCGCAAAGAGGGCTTCCGCGTAGAGGCTGTCGAATAAGTGGCGTGTCATTGCACCACCACAACCATGTGCCGCCCATCGGGGCTAATAGCGATACGGCTGATTTTCTTTACGCCGTAGGGGGCCAGATTAGCTATTTCTACCCACGTATTTTGGCGCCGAGGTTGCCACTGCAGCAGCCGGCTGCCATCACCCACCAGATAGGTGCCGTCAGGCAGAAGAGCGAAATCCTCTGTGTCCGGCGGCAGTTGCACAAGAGTTTCGGCGGTGTTACGCACTGGGTCGTAGCGTTTTAGGTAAGATGTCGAACCGTTGATTTTTTGGACAAAACTTAGGCGACCATCGCCGGTTTTTTGCAAGCACCGACCAACGGTTGTAGCCACGCGACGCGGCAACTGCCCAGACAGGCCGGCTATAGCTAAGGCGTGCTGATTATCTTCGTTTACTAAGAAGAGGGCCAACAAGGTGTCGCGTAGCCAACAATGATAGCCCACGTTGAGCAAATGAGGCAGCAGAGGATAGCCGCCATGGCTGCGGTCTATGGGCAAAGCCCAGAGGCGTTGGCTGCCATCGGCTTCGACGCGCACCACCGAAAAGTGTCGTCCATCGGGCATGCGCGTGGGTGAGTACTCCGGAGTGGCGGTAGCCGTTACGCGGGTTAGGGTGTTAAGCAACAAATCGAGGGTGTAGATGTCTGTCTGCACAGTGTCAGGCTGCAGCTGTACGGTCAGGTAAACCTCGTAAGGAGAGAAGAAGTGCGGTTGGTTATTGTAGCCGGCAGGATTGAAGGCTGTTAGGAAGCGCGGAGCGAACGGATGCCACAAGCTATCGGGTCGCTGATTGAGCGAGAAGAGCAGCAGGTCGTGATGCGGCAATTTTTGGGCGGAAGCCCATACCGCCCAGCTTAGAGAAAGGAGCCAGAATAGTAGTTTTCTCATACGGCGAAAATACGCCTAATGAGGACGATGATGGCAGAAGGGTTCGGCTCTTTAGGGCTTATAGTCCAGCACTGACAGCGCTTGGGTGCATTGCTGAAGGTCTCCAGCAACGTTAGAGGCCACCACGACGATGCGGTCGCTGCTATGCGCCTCCAATAGTTCAGCAAACCAACCTGCGCCCGCAGCATCCAGGTTTGTTGTGGGTTCGTCCAGCAGCAGTATCGGTGCCTCCGTGCAAATGGCCAGCGCCAGGCGAACGCGCTGCTTCATGCCGGAGCTAAAAAAACGCAGCGCTTTGTGACGCGCCCGTCCTAATTGAAGCACCTCAAAAACTTCTTCGGGTGCCCATCCTGCCCGAAAAGGCCGCAGGTGCGCATGGAAGTGCACTAACTCGTGCAGCGTTAGCTCCTCGATGAGCTCAATGTAAGGAGCAGCCATGCTCACCTTGCGATAGACTTGGTCGGCTTCCAGCGCTTGCCCGTTTTCTTCAAAACGGATTTCACCCTTCGACAGCGAGAGATGGCCGGAGAGCACTTTCATTACTGTGGACTTACCTGAGCCGTTTGGACCCGTGAGTGCATAGCGCGTACCCGTTTCGAAACGATAAGTCAGGCCTCGAAAAACCCACTCATAGCCAAAGCGCTTGCCGGCGTCTGTCAAGGATATGACCACTCTGCGTTCGCGTTGTGAAACAAAAGATGGAGAAAATCAGTCTTCCTCGGCCATGGTAAGTTGAGCCAACGAGCGGAAACCCTTCATCAGCCCTCGTTTGCTGCCGCGGATAAACGCCAGGATTTCCTCCCGATAAGGCGAAGGTTCTATCTGCTCCTCGATGGCGGCTATGGCCCTCTTCGTACTCATGCCGCGCACGAAGAGGAGGCGGTAGATGTCTTCGATGTGATGGATGACCGGACGCGGGAGCCCACTGCGGTGCAGCCCAACGCGATTGACGCCGGCATAGGAGAGTGGCTCTCGCGCCGCCACCACATAGGGGGGTACATCTTTACGTACTAAAGAACCACCGCTAATCATGACGTGTCCTCCAATGCGGACGAACTGATGCACAGCGGTCATACCGCCCAGCCGAGCAAAATCGCCAATATGGATGTGTCCGGCCAGCGTGGTATTGTTGGCTAAAATGCAGGAGTTCCCGATAAAGCAGTCATGGGCTACATGTACATAGGCCATTAACAGACAACGGTCGCCAATTTTTGTCGTCCAGGCATCTGCTGTGCCGCGATTGAGCGTGCAGTATTCGCGCACAATGACTTCGTTGCCAATTTCGAGTGTAGTGTTCTCGCCCTTATATTTCAAATCCTGGGGAATGGCTCCCACCACAGCCCCGGGAAAAATCTTACAACCGTGCCCTATGCGGGTGCCGTTCATAATAGTAACGCCATTGCCAATCCAGCAGTCATCACCAATGACGACGTCCTCTTCAATTACTGTGTACGGACCAATGGTAGCATTCTTGCCAATTTGCGCTTTAGGGTGTATATGACGCCGGCGTTTTAACATAAAAGACATGTACGGGAAAATGAGTTGAAATGATGAGTAAATCCGGCAGTACCGGCGCCATGGGGAGGCTCATTTGCCTGCCTCTTTGGTCCGGCGCACGATTTGTGCGGTGAGCTCGCCCTCCGAAACGATCCTGTTCCCTACATACGCGGTGCCTTGCATGTGGACAATTCCGCGCCGGATGGGTTCGAGTAATTCCATTTTCAAAACAAGGGTATCACCGGGTACTACCTTGGCTTTAAACTTGGTATTTTCAATTTTTAGAAAATAGGTGTCCCAGTTACAGGGGTCGTCCACGGCGTTCAGGGCCAGGATGCCGCCTGTTTGGGCCATAGCCTCGATTTGCAAGACGCCTGGGAATATCGGATTCCCAGGAAAATGCCCTTGAAAGAAGGGTTCGTTCACCGTGACGTTCTTGACGCCCACGACGTAGGTCTCGGTCAGCTCAATGATTTTATCGACCAGTAAAAACGGGTAGCGATGCGGCAACAGTCGACTAATGCCAATCACATCTATGAGCGGCTCTTTGTCGGGGTTGTACTTAGGTATGCCTAGCAGACGCCGCTGCTCCACGAGGGTTTTCTTCAGCAGTTTGGCGAACTCGACGTTGGCGGTGTGACCAGGCTTAATGGCCACAATTTTGCCCTTGATTGGCTTGCCTACCAGCGCCAGATCGCCGATAACGTCGAGCAGTTTGTGCCGCGCTGGTTCATTAGGGAAGCGTAAGCTGACGGTATTGAGCACGCCCTCTGACTCCACCCGGACTGAAGGGCGGCCCATTTTTCGGGCCAAGCGGTCGAGGTCAGTTTGATCCATCACTCGATCTGCAATCACGATAGCATTATCCAAATCGCCGCCTTTAATCAACCCCATATCCATCAGCTTTTCTAGTTCGTGCAAAAAGACGAAAGTGCGGCAGGGCGCTATTTCTGACAGGTACTCGCTCAAATGGTGCAAAGTGGCGTATTGTGGCCCTAACACCTTAGAGTTGAAATCAATCATGACGGCTACTTCGAAGTTTTCCGAAGGCAGAGCCAACAGCTCTGTTCCCGTCATTTCATCCTTATGGGCAATAGGCTCCGTAATAACGAAGTACTCTCGTTCGGCATCCAGTTCTGTTCGTCCGGCTCGTTGGAGTTCTTGTACAAAGGGCAGCGAGGTGCCATCCAAAATAGGCATTTCTGGGCCATCTACCTCCATCAGCACGTTATCTATCTCCAGCCCTACCAGCGCTGAAAGCACGTGCTCAACCGTAGCCACCATGGCTTCTCCTTGGCGCAGCGTGGTGCCGCGGTTGGTAGAAGCAACCAATTTCACATCGGCCGGTAAGATCGGCTGGTCGGGCAAGTCAACGCGTTGAAATCGGTAGCCATGATTAGCAGGCGCCGGTTTGAAAGTGAGCACGACGGATTTACCCGTGTGCAGCCCTACACCTTGGATAGTGACCGGATGCTCAATGGTAGTTTGCTTCATTGGTAAAGTTAGCTATCGTTGTTTCCTAAAGGGCGAAGGTAGTGAACATGTATAGAAACTGCCTTTAAGTCGGTTTAGCCCACCGGTACCGTTGGCTTAGAACTCAGTAGATAGCCGGACGCGCACCCCCCATCGGGTAACAAATGGATGGTCGGTGTAAGTGAATCGCCGCAGTAGATCGAAGCGCAAAATGCCAAAAATATTGGCTATTCCGATACTACCCTCTACATAAGGTTTGTCGTCCAATGAATAAGACATGGGAGAGCCATCTTCGTAGGTTGGCAGGTGCAGCAGGTGATTGCTCTCGTTAGGCCGATTTTGCTCACTTAGGCCACCCCAAAGGGCCTTGATGGTGAACACTTCGCGCCACCTCAATCGGCGTAGCAACGGGATGCGCCCAAAAAAGTAGCCGCCAAAATTGTGGTAGTAGCTAAGGGCCGCGTAGCGGTCGCTGATAAACTCTAAAAAATTCATCAGGTTGTACGCCTCGCGCTGGTAGGTATAGGTCTGGTTGGCCCGGTGAAGGATGAGCATAGGATAAGGTGCCTGGCCAAACGTCCAGCCGCCTTCTGCGATGGCGTAACCCTGTCCGAGAATAGGGTAAAAAAAGGCTTTTCGCACCGTACCGCGAACAATATGGTAATTGTACTCGCTGCCCAATACACCGCGTATGCCTGCCTGATAAGCCAATTCCCAGATAGGGTATTTGGTCAAAATAGGCGTTCGGTAGTTTGGGCCATCATAAAATTTCTCGTTGGGAGCGTAGCGCAAGCGCACAGCCACTTCGCTGGCCATTAAGTCCGTTTTGTAGCGCGTCTCCCCTTGATCGGTATAGTCAAACAGCAAGATACCCGCCGGGTTCTGGCGCATATTTCGAAGGGTAAGCCGCCATGAGAAGCCGCTTAGAAACTCCCGCCGATACTCGATACCGTAAGTGTTTTTGTAAATCATGCGGTTGTTTGGGCCGCGCTTAAGCGAGAGGAAAAGATTGTCCTCGTTGACGAATTGAAGCCCTTGACCGGGAATTTCGATGTCGTCCTGATACCATAGCCGCACGTGGTGAATAGGGAAGAGGCGCACTTTTTCTGGACCAAAGGAATACGTCAGGGCAGCCATGCCTTTCCAGCGTTGGTCGCCGAAGCCGTAGGCTCCGTACCCCTCCAGCGCCAGGCGTGTGCTAAAGTCGTAATTGGTGCGCCCGCCAAAACGCAAGCGGAGCCCTTCGATAGGGTTAAAGCTGTAGAACACGTTGGCAGGTCCAATGTCAATGCCGCCTATGGGCGTGTAGCCTTCAAACAGGAAACGCACGCTCTTTACCAAGCGCTTAAAACCGCGGTCGCGGTTAAGGCTATCCATCGTTTGCTTTAGCCCCGCTTCGCCGCGCGATAGGGCAAGGTGGCGATTTTCTGCCCAAAATTGCTCATCCCGGAGCGAGGCAGCGGTATCGCGTACAACTGCCTGCAGCGGCGCAAAAAGAGAGTCGGCAATGGGTTCGTTGAGGCGGTAATGCCGAAAGGAGGTCATTTTGCTGCCCAACAGCGAGCGGGCTTTAGGGCTGTTCAACAAGCCAAATTCAATAGAAACATCGTCGCGACTGAGCATGAGCGCCCGGCTGCCGTCGGGGGCTACAATCCACGAATACTCCTGCGTCAGCTGTAGCTCATTCACCCAGTTGAGGTTAATCTCCGAGGGCACTCCTACCTCCACCCGGCGGAGGGCATAGGTAGAGTCTAAGGCTATCCAGAGGTTGCCCGTGAAAGCAACGTCTGTTTTCACTCGCGGTGCAAAGTACACGCGCACGCAAGGCGTCTGTTCGATGAGGGTAGTGTCTTGGATGTAGAAACGGTAGATGTTGGGCGACAGCGGATTGAGCGGCCCCACAAAGCGGGTGTTGAGCAATTCAATAGCTCCATCGTAGAAGTTGACATCTGTGTACAAAGCGTCAATGAAGTTGGAGATGCCCATCAGATGAAAAGCATCCTCAAAAATGACGTGCCGCTCTGCCCGCACATACTCACGCCTCGTGCTGGTGGCTCCCCGGTAATACACATCAGCGAGCAGCTCACGCATGTAAATGAGGGCATTGACTTTGTTATTTACCCGATTGGTGTCGGCATTATCGAAAATAACCCTGAAACGCCGCAGCAAAGGGTTGTTTCGGGTTTTTTCGGTAATGTTATTAAGAGCGAAACCAATCTTTTCATACTTCTCATACTGGTAATATGGCAGCGCCTCAGGGCGGTTCTTGGCCTTGTGCTCGATAGCTTTCCGAATGAGTGCCACCGCCGGGTTGTCTTTATTGCGGTAGTGCTCTACGCGAACAGTTACCTCTTGGAGCGCAGCCGCAGCCTCGCGCAGTAGGATAGAAAGCTCTTGCTCCTCGCCTACGCGCAAGGGAAGTTCCTGCTGCGCATAGCCCATGTACGTAATGCGCAACGTCAGCGGCCCCGCCGCGGCCGTTCTCAATAAGAACCGCCCCTCCGCATCGGTGCGTGTCCCCATGTTTGCCTCGGGAATGCGCACAGTAGCAAAGGGGAGGGGCTCCTCGGTATTGGCATCGAGCACGCGCCCACGCACGAGCGTCATGGCTGGAGTTTGACTGTAAACCGACCAGTGGAGAAACAAGATTAGGCCAAAAGAGGCAAGCAATGGGTTAATGCCCATGGTGTTCGTCAGTGTTTCGAAGGAAAAACGGTGAGAATGAGTTATTCGTTGGATCGAACAAAAACAATATGGCGATTAAATAGAAAGACTAAGTACCAAACCAGCAGAGCGACGCTAACGCGAGAAAACCAGGGCGACCAACCGATCTCGTCGGAAAGTAGCCACACCCCACTGACATTTAGGCCTAAACCCAGCACCACACCCGCTCCGTATCTGGTGCCAAGTGCTGGCACTCTCGTAACGTCGTGCAGGCCAAAGACCCAGCGCTTGTGTAAGAAAAAGGCCAGTACCGCGCTTACCGTCCAGCCGACAAAAGTGGAACTCCCCGCATGAGCCGTGAGCGAAAAAAAGACGTAGAACAGCCCGAAGTCCACTACCGTGGCACTTAGCGAGCTCAACGCGTACTTGACCAAGAGATAGACCTTCAAGCGCATACGTTACGACCATAGCCACCAAAAAACTTGCCATGACAACGCCGCATAAATGCCTGCCAGTACATCGTCGAGCATGACGCCCCACCCTCCCGGCAAGCGCTCCAACCGTCGGATACCCAGCGGTTTGAGTACGTCGAACAAGCGAAACAAAAAAAAGATGGCTGCCCATGCTTCCCATTCGACCGGCGCCGCCCAAAGGGCGACCCACATGCCGAGCATTTCGTCCAACACTACCGCAGAAGGGTCTTTACCCCATCGGGCTTCTGCCTTCGGAACACCGAGAACGCCCACCACGAATGCCGCTGCCATGAGCAAAGCCAACGCGAGTTGAAAGAAGATAGGAACCGACCAATAAAGCAGCGCTGCCAGCGCCAAAGCCAAGGCAGCTCCCCACGTGCCGGGGGCTATGGGGAGCCAGCCCGTGCCCAAGCCACTAAGCAGCCAAAACAACCAGGGGCGCCTCTGCCTAGAGCCATTCATGTTGTCGGTACCAAGTTACCGTTTCCTCCATGCTGCGGTACAGGTCGTACTCAGGCCTGAAGTCCAGGGTTGTGAAGGTATTGGAAGTGTCGCACCACCAGTTGGCGCCACCCAATTCGCGGAGCTTTTCGCGGTTAAGCGCCGGCATTTTTCCCTGCCAGCGCCCCACCGCTTCCATCAAGGTTGCAAAAGCATACACGCCAGCCAAGGGCAGGCGAAGGCGCCAGGTGCGCCGGCCCAGTGCCGTGCGCACGGCGTTGCCTAAATCGTCCGTCGTATAGTCTCGCCCGTCCGCAGCAATGAGTTTGCGCCCGTGTGGGCAGCGTTCCAGCGCTGCTATTATCATGCTGACCAGGTCAGCAACGTAGATGAAACTAGCGCGTTGAGGCCGCAGGCCGATGTACAGCTCAAAACCCTTATTGACCATCTGAACGAATTGGAACAAATCGCGGTCACGCGGGCCAAAGACTGCCGTAGGCTGCAGGGTTACCCATGGCAAGCGGTCGCCCAAAGTCTCCAGATACACCTCGGCAGCGCGCTTACTCGCTCCGTATGCCGTTACGGGGGCAGGCACTTGCGCGGGCTGTATCCTTTCGGCAGTAGTCGCTGGCCCTAAGGCAGCCAAACTGCTCAGGAATAAGAAGCACCGAGGCCGAAGCGCATCTATCGTCAAGGTTTTGGCCAGGTGGCGTGTGTAGTCGGCATTAACGCGGAAATAGTCTTGACGGCGCAACGCCTTGGTTGTCCCAGCAATATGTGCCACATAGTCAAAGCGCCCCTGTTGGTGAAGCACTTCTGCCAAGGCTTGAGGGGACTCATACGGCAGGTGCACGAAGCGCAACCGACGGTCTTGCAGGTATGTGCGGTCGCTATTAGGGCGCACAGCCGCTGTAACCTCCCACCCTAAGGCTAATGCCCTGTCCGTCAGGGCACTACCAATGAAGCCGTTGGCCCCTGTTACCAGTAGTCGCATCAGGTAGATTTTTCAACGAGCGCTATATCTGGGGTGGACTCATCGCTCAGCGGAATGCCTCCGCGGTCTTTGCGCACGATGCGCGAGAAGAGGCTGATCTCTTGGCTAAACAAAAAGCGCAAAAGCAGACGCGTGTACGAGGTGTGGTGCTTCAGATGGTTGTAAAACTCCGGCGCCATAGCCCGCAACTTAGGTAGGTTGTTCCACGGCACAGAGGGCATATCGTGGTGCTCGTTGTGGTAGCCTACATTCAAGTTCACGGTATTGAGTGGTCCGTAGTAGCTGTAAGTCTCCTGGTCAGGGTCGAGCACCAGGTAATGCTCCTGTATCCAGCGAGCGCCCAAAGGATGCAGGCCAATGGAGAACATCAGGCTTAGTCCCAAATAGGCGAAAGCCTTCCACCCTAGAAAATAAACTACTGCGACGTCGAAGACCAGCTGGACGGCGACATTGAGGATTACCCAGCGGTCTATCAGCATGGCCTCCTTGCAGCGCAACACGCGCACTGCCTGAAAAAAAGGATAGAGCAACAACCACAACGCCTTGCCAATGAAGTAGTTATTAATCAAACGAGCCTCCCAGCGCGAGGGTAGGTCAGCATCCAACTCGTGAACTCCTTGAAAGACGTGGTGCTTCAAATGGTAGTTCTTGAAGGAAATGGCCGAAGGTAGCAAGGTTGGTAAGTTGGCAAAAATGCCAGCGTAAATGTTCCACTCGCGTTTTTTGAAAATCAAATGGTGAGCCGCCTCGTGAATGCAGACAAACAACACATGGGCCGGAAACGCCCCCACCAACCAAGCCAGGCCCACTATCCAACCCCAATGCTGCTCGCGCAACAGGTAAGCCATGATTAGCTGAAAGGCCACGCAGAGTAAGATAACTAACGCCGTCCACGGGTTTTTTCCGATAAGATGACGCACTTCTGGATGTCGCTCTAAAATGGCTCGGGTGCGTTGCCGATGGGGTTCCGGGCCGCTTTTGTAGCGAAAATCATGGTGCTGCTCCATAAGTTATAGCGCTTTTTCGTAAAGGCGATATTTGCGATAGACCCGCGCGCCGATGTTTTCCAAAGCGCGGTTCATCAAGGTGTTGTTTTCCAAAATCCAAGAGGCCTCACCACTGGTAATACCGCGCTGGCGGGCTCCTTGTATCGTGCGAACATAAAAGCACACATCTATGCCCAATCGGCGATATTCTTTGAGGGTCCCTAAGGCAATTACCCGCGCTGTACGGATATGCCGTAGGCCAAAAAGGAACCGGAAAATGCCGAAAGGAAACAGCCTTCCGCGTTTCAGATGGATTAGCAGCTCATTGATGTTTGGAACACAAATAGACACCCCAATAGTCTGCCCGTTTTTTTCCGCGAAAAAAACCAGCTCCGGGTCTATAACTGGTCGGAGGTCCTTGGCAATTTGGCGAATTTCAGCCTCTGTCATAGGCACAAAACCTGTGTTTTCGGCCCAGGAGGCGTTGTACACCGGCAGAAAGTTGTGCAGCTCTTCTTGGAAACGCCGCATGTCTATTTTTCGAATGGTGATACCGCGCGCGGCTAAGCGCTGCTGTAGCTGAGCGCCCATCTGCATTACTGAAGAAGGAATGACTTCAGAAGCTATCCAATAGCACAACAGGTCTACGTGTTTACGGAAGCCGTACTTCTCCATGAGTTCGGCATAGTAGGGAGCGTTATAGGGCATCATAACCATCGGCGGCTGGTCAAAGTTTTCCACCAATAGGCCGCAAGTTTCATTGGTCGAGAAGTTGGCTGGGCCAATGGCTTTTTCCATACCCTGTTGCCGTAGCCACTGCTCTGCCGCGCCGAACAAAGCCGACGCTACTTGTTCGTCATTTACTACATCGAAAAAGCCGAAGAAACCTTCCTTTCGCCCTGTAAACGCTATGTGATTGCGGTTCAAGATGGCCGCTATGCGACCCACTATTTGTCCATGCTCTCGGGCTATGAAATACGCTGCTGTCGAGTGTTGGAAGAAGGGCGATTTCTTTGGATGTAGCAATGCCTCTTGCTCCATGAAGAGCATGGGCACATAGTTAGGGTCGCCCGCATACAGGTCGTGCGGGAAATCAATGAACGCCCTTAACTGTTGCCGACGAGTAGGGTCTACATCCTCGATGTGTATCATACGGTTACAGCATCTACTTCATCCATTTGTCTGTCTAAAAGCCCCAAGCGTTTGGCATGGCGATACAGCACCTCCGTAGCCCGCTCAATCTGCTCGAAGGTATGGGTAGCCATTAGCGAGAAGCGAATCAAGGACTCTTCACTGGGCACCGCTGGCGACACTACTGGGTTGATGAACACGCCATCGTCGAAAGCAGCCTTCGACAGCGCAAAGGTCTTCATGTTGTCGCGCACGTACAGCGGAATAATGGGCGACTGGGTGTGCCCAATCTCAAAGCCGGCCTCGCGGAAGAGCTTCATCGAATAATGAGTGTTTTCCCACAGGCGGTCAATGCGCTCGGGCTCTTCTTTTAAAATTTCCAACGCTGCCATTACACTAGCAGCAGCAGCGGGTGTCATGCTAGCGCTAAAGATGAGCGATCGCGAGTGATGTTTGAGGTACTCTATCACCGCATGGGAGGAGGCAATAAACCCTCCCAGCGAGGCCAACGACTTGCTAAAGGTACCGATTTGGATGTCTACCGCTTCGTGGAGGTTGTAGTGCGAACCCGTGCCTATACCCAGTTCGCCAATAACGCCGACAGCGTGGGCATCATCGCACACCACCACACCATTGTACCGGCGAGCAATACGCACGATATCGGGCAGCGGAGCAATGTCGCCTTCCATGCTGAAGATGCCATCCACGACGATAAACTTGAGCGCCTCTTCTGGAGCCTGCATAGCCAGACGCTCTAAATGCTCCATGTTATTGTGCCGAAACTTCTGCACTTTATTCGTGAAGCAAAGTCGCGTCGCGTCAATGATGGAGGCATGCACGCGCTCGTCAATAAAGATGTAATCTTGGCGGCCTATCAAAGGTGCCAGCGCGCCCAGGTTAGCCTGAAAGCCTGTGCTGTACAGCAAGACAGCATCACGCTTCAGGTATTCCGCCAGGGCCTCTTCCAGCTCGATATGGATGCTCAGGGTGCCGTTCAAAAAGCGCGAGCCGGCACACCCACTGCCGTAGCGGTCAACGGCAGCCTTAGCCGCTTCCTTCACTCGCGGGTGATTGGTGAGCCCTAAGTACGAGTTGGAGCCGAACATTAACACTGGCTTGCCACCGATGAACACCTCTGTGTCTTGCTCTGACTGAATAACGCGGAAGTAAGGATACACCCCCATTCGGCGGGTTTCCTCTGCGGCCGTGTATGCTTCCGTGCGAGCGCGTAGCATTTGATTCATACTTATTCTTTTGATAAGGTGAAATAAAACAGGAGTAAACTCTGTCTAATGAGGCGTTGTTTTTTTGTTTCTAACAAAAGTAGTTTGAAAGATAATATCCCAAAGAGGGCTGCTTACACCAAAACCTCTATCAGGTTGCTGGAAGTGATGTAGCATGTGGTGTTGCTTGATACGCTGCCAGAAGGGGTGTTTCCAGTGGAGATGATGCACCGCGTAATGGGTCATGTCGTAGCATAGGTAGCCCAACAAAAAGCCGGCAAAGAAGGGGTAAACTATGGGTACACCTAACAACAGGCGGTACAGACCAAAGAACAGCACGGCCAAAGGAATACTTACGGCAGGGGGCATCACTAGCCGTAGGCGGTCATTAGGGTAATCGTGGTGTACGCCGTGAAAAATGAAGTGTAGGCGTGCGCCCAATCGGCCGGGAGGCGTCCAGTGAAAAACAAAGCGATGAAGTACGTACTCTGTGAGCGTCCAGGCAAATAGACCTGCGACCAACCAGCCTGCAGAGGACCAGCGGGCCTCCGACTGCCATAGGCACCAGGCGATAATAGGTACATACAGCACCAAAGGCACTGTGAAGTGCACTTTAGACAGCGCTTCCATCCAGTCCTCTTTAAACATGCGGATGGAATCCTGACTTGACGAGACAAATAGGCGATGATTTACTTTATTCATAGCGGCAGACTCGTCTGTTTTTTGAATTTCTTTAATTTACAATTCCCTATTTAAAAAAGGGGCGCAGCATAGCGTCCAGCTTCAAACAGTGAAGTGGTCGGATGAAGAAAGAAAGACTTAGATTACGGTAGATTTTTGTTTAATTGCCTGATTGCGAAACGTTTTTCCAAACAAACCAGGCAAATAAATACGAATATTTATCACAAAGTTACAACGCACCTTAACACACGCCTCCTCTTTCATTTGGCATAAGGCAGACGGGCTAAGATGGAACGCGCGAGCGTAATCTCGTCAGCATATTCCAACTGCCCTCCAAAAGCCACCCCACGTGCTATGGTGCTGACTGCTACCCCGAAAGGAGCCAGCTGTTGAGAAAGGTAAAAAACCGTGGTCTCGCCTTCAATAGTTGGGCTAATGGCCATGATGACCTCCTTGATTTCACCCTCCGCTACGCGCTGACGCAGCGAGGCTATGTTGAGCTCCTCCGGACCAATACCCTCCATGGGCGAGATGACCCCGCCCAACACGTGATAAGAGCCTCGATATTGGCCAGTATCCTCGATGGCCATCAAGTCGCGGATGTTTTCTACCACACATACTAGCGTTTGGTCGCGCCGCGGGTCGGCACAGATTCGGCAAACCTCCTCATCCGACAGGTTGTGGCAAATACGGCATTCCCGAATGCCGGACCGCATAGCTACCAGTGCGTTAGCAAAGCGCTCCGTAGCGGCCGGCTCTTGTTTGAGCAAGTGCAAGACCAACCGCAGGGCAGTCTTTCGCCCAATGCCCGGCAGACTTGCAAAGGCCTCTACGGCTTTTTCGATGAGCTGCGAAGGAAAATTCATAACACGGGCAAAGATACGCTGCCCTTTTTCTCCCTATCTGGAACGGGTCAAACAGACAAAAAAGCGGCGGCCCTCCTCTTCCAGGGGGCCGCCACATGGAAAACTACCCTGTCATGTCCTGTCTATTTCTTTAGCGGAATGCTTAACACGGGAATGTCTGAGTGATTGGCCATGTCTTCCGTGAGACTTCCAAACAGTAGATGCGACAACCCCTGCCGTTGATGAGTGCCCATTGCAATCAAGTCGGCCTGTCGCTCGTGCGCCACTTCCAGGATGGCTAACTCCTCATTGAAGGTATTGCCTCCAATCAGTACGGAGTAGTTTTTCAAACCTGCCGCTTGGGCCATCTCCCGAGCTTTTTCTTCAATGGCCTTGTTCTTACCTAATCCCAAAGGATCGTTCAGATAGAGCACCTCCACCGCAAAAGGGAAATACTCTTGCCATGCCGCCAACCCTTGAAACACCTCTACCTGCTCGGGACGAAGTGTCGTTGGGAATACCACGTTGCTCAACTGAAAAGAGCGCGTGCTCTGCGGCACCGCCATCACGGGGCAGGGCGCCGTACGGATAACTTTTTCCGTGTTAGAACCCAAAAAGAACTCTACCGCCCCGGTAGCACCTTTGGTACCCATGACTACCAGATCCACCCCTTCTTCCTCCACCATGCGGCGAATAGCGCTGTGCAAAAAGCCTTCTTCCACCGCACTTTGAAGAGATACATCCTCTAACCCACTCGTCTCAGCCAGTTCTGCCTTCAGTGCGTATAGTGCTTCCGCGGCGTTCTCCCGATACACTTCCAGGTCAAAGGCTTGAGGTACGCTATAGTCAGGCAATGGCGGTGTATAGGCGATAGCCGTATTGACGTGTAGCAGCGTCACGCTCGCACCTGTAACCCCCGCTATCGAGGCGGCTACCTGAGCTGCATGTTTCGCATTTGCTGAAAAGTCGGTAGGGACGAGAATCTTTTTCATATTCGTGAAAGCAGAACAAAGGTGGCTACAAGTGCTCTTCGCCTTCAATGATGCCTGTCAGGAACGGGTGTGAGTGATGTCAGACAACGGGATATGGATAGCGCACGTCCGTAAGCGCCAAGCCGCAGGCCGGCACGCTCAAGCTTTTAGGCAGGGGCTTCTGCTCTTCCAACGCCTGTCGGACGTCCTCGAGCAAGAGCGTGTTCTGAGCGACGGCTATGCAGGCGCCCACGATGAGGCGCACCATGCCGCGCAGGAAACGGTTGGCGGCAATGTGAAAAACCAGCTGGCTATCGCCGGGTAGACGCTCCCACCGCGCCAGGTACACAGAGCAACGATAGTGGTCGTTGCCTCCGTTGGTTTTGCAGAAAGGCAAAAATGACTCGTAGCGCGGCAGCAAATCCGCCACGGTTTGCAGGGCGCCGATGTCTAACAAAGCTGCCCGAGGGTAAAGCCACGCCGTGTCTTGGTTAAATGGGTCTTTGCGCAAGGAAATGCAGTAATGATAGTGCCGCTCGATAGCATCGTAGCGCGCGTGTGCATCGGCGGGCATGTGTCTTACTGAGTAAACTGCGATGTCTTCGGGCAATATACCGTTGATGTTCTGAAGAAATGTCTGCGGTAGATCGCCTTGAGCATCGAAATGCGCAACATAAAAGCGCGCATGCACGCCCGCATCCGTACGGCCACACCCTACCACATCAACGGGCTGGCGCAACAGCACCTTCAAGGCCTTTTCCAAGACTTCCTGTACCGTGGGCGCATTGGGCTGGTATTGCCAACCTGCATACTGGGTGCCGCGATAGGCCAGGGTAATAAAGTATCGCATAGACGGCCAAAACAAACGCTTCCTCTAAGCGCAAAGATGGCGGAAAAAGCATTCGCTTGACACGAGCTCCTCGGCCAGTCAGCCCGCCAAGCCTCCGGCTCTCACCAAGGCTAATTCATTATTTTGATAAGTATATTTTCGAACTCGTCGCACTCAACAATCAAAGAGCGCACCACGGTGGCAAAATAATCTTTGTCTATCAACTGCAGTTCGGCGTTGTGCATGCAGGAATACACCCATTTATCGCCGATTTTTTCTATGCACCAAAAACCAACCTTTCGCTCGGCGTTGCGCTGCAGCAATAAAGAAGAAAGCAGGTGAGGGATGTCTTTTTCAGACGCAAATTGCGCTACGCTAGGGACGGAAAACTCTATCGTAGACTCGTAGCGGAGGATGAAAAGCGTCTGCTGTCGCCCTGACTCCATGTTGAAGCGCAGCAAAGCGCGCTGGTTGTTCAGGTCAGCAATTTTCCAGCCAATGGCATCGCAGTACTTCTGGATGGTGTTGGCAAAGTTTACGCCAGAGAAGAGGTTTTCGAAAGACATGTGGGAACCGTTTAAGTTTGAACGAATGTACTGTGAGCCTGGCTGCAAAAGCCTCTCAAAAGTACGCGTTTATTTGGCGCACAAGGCCCCACCACTCTAAAGCTAATTTCTTGCACCCTATTTCAAAGCGGCGCGCCACTGTAGTCTCCAATGGCGGAAGTTGAGCATAGAAATAAAAAAAAGCCTCGACGCGTCTACGCCGAGGCTTGTCGCGTGATCCCGATGGGACTCGAACCCATGACACCTTGATTAAAAGTCAAGTGCTCTACCGACTGAGCTACGGGATCTGGCCAAAAGCGGCTGCAAAAGTAAGAGGTCTCCTTAAATTAGTTCGATTTCTTCGAAAAAAAATTTGGAATTATACCTACCTTGACGCTCTCCAGCCAACATTTTTTAGGGACAAGACCGACCGCCTCATCTATTGTTTAGACAAAAAAACAATCGGCCATTAAGTAGGGTTTAAGCAAAATGCAAGGGAAGAGGATTTTTTCAAAAAAACCATCCGACACTGCAATGAAAAGCGACCTTTGTCCTTGAAGCAACTTCCATCTTTTGGTGGGCGCTCTGCAAGAGGCTTCTAAAACTTCCTACGCTTATGGAGTCAAAAAGACAGAAACAAGTGGGCGAGCTCATCCGGCGGCACTTCAGCATGATTCTCATGGAGGAAGGCAGCCTGATTTACGGCCGTGATAAGCTGGTAACCGTGACCGATGTCAAGATGACACCCGACCTGTTGGTGGCAAAGGTGTACATCAGCGTTTATGGCACAGAGAATAAGCAGGAAGTTATCCTGGAAATGGAAGAGCACTTGCCTCGGCTGCGCCATGTGTTGGGCAACCGCATCGGGAAAAGCCTGCGGCGCGTGCCTCAGCTAGCTTTCTTCCTGGACGACACGGTAGATGAGATGTACCGTGTAGAGGCGCTCCTCAATCGCATTCAGCAAGAGGACAGCAACCTGAAGTCGCCGTAAATTGAATATGAAGATAGGCCTTTTCTTTGGGTCTTTCAACCCTATCCACATTGGCCATCTCATCATCGCCAACTACATGGCCACACAAACCGATTTAGACAAGGTGTGGCTTGTGGTAAGCCCACATAATCCGCTCAAGCCCAAGGCGTCGTTGGCGCGCGATTATGACCGCCTGCATTTAGTACGTCTGGGCATCGGCGATAATCCGCTGCTGGAAGCCTCTAATGTAGAGTTCCATCTGCCGCGCCCATCGTACACCGTGGATACGCTCACCTATTTGTGGGAAAAATATCCTGAGCGCGAATTTGCCCTGATCATGGGCGGCGACAACCTGGCCACGCTGCACCAATGGAAAAACTACGAGGTGTTGCTTGAGCGCTGCGACATTTACGTGTACCGCCGCCCCTTTGTGGAGCTGGGCCCGCTGGCCCAACGCCCGCGCGTACACCTATGCGATGCCCCTATGCTCGACATTTCCTCTACTTACATACGGGAATGCTTGCGCACAGGTAAGTCGGTGCGCTACTTAGTGCCCGACGCTGTGCGAGAATATTTGGAAAGCAGCACCCTCTACCGATAGGCAAGCCTAGGCCGATCGGCCTGCATCTCTTACTTAGGCGCCGACAGCCGCTCAAGAGAGCATACCTTTGCACGGCAAAAAACAGAAATTCACTCAATTTTTAAAATTTCCGTTGAGATGACACCATCAAATGGCGTGAACACGGCTCCCGTCAAACGCTCCGCGCGCGAAGACCGCTACCAACACCACGATTACTATAATGTGGACGAACTGCTTTCTCCTGAACATTTGATAGCCCGCGACGCTGTGCGCGAGTGGGTAAAGGCCGAGGTTAGCCCCATCATTGAGGACTACGCTAACCGAGCGGAGTGCCCGGTGCATTTATTCAAGGGATTAGCTGAAATCGGCGCTTTTGGCCCGTCCATCCCTGCTGAGTATGGCGGTGGTGGCATGGATGAGATTGCTTACGGCGTCATTATGCAGGAACTGGAGCGCGGCGACTCTGGCGTGCGCTCGATGGCTTCTGTGCAAGGGTCACTGGTGATGTACCCCATCTACAAATTTGGCTCTGAAGAGCAGCGGCGCTATTACTTGCCCAAACTCGCTTCCGGCGAATTTATCGGCTGTTTCGGCCTGACGGAGCCAGACCACGGTTCAAACCCATCGGGCATGGTTACCTACGTACGCGATGACGGCGATGCTTACATCCTCAACGGAGCCAAAATGTGGATTACTAACTCGCCTGTGGCCGACATCGCTGTAGTATGGGCGAAGCGGGAGGATGGCAAAGTCATTGGCCTTATCGTCGAGCGGGGCATGAAAGGTCTTTCCACGCCTGAGATTCATGGCAAATGGTCGCTTCGGGCCAGCATCACGGGCGAGCTGGTGTTTGAAGACGTGCGCGTGCCTAAAAAGAATGTGCTACCGGGCGTAGAGGGCATGCGCGGTCCGTTGAGCTGCCTGACAAAAGCGCGCTACGGCATTGCCTGGGGGGCGATTGGAGCCGCTCTGGATTGCTACGACTCCGCCCTGCGCTATTCGAAAGAGCGCATCCAGTTTGGAAAGCCCATTGGTGCCTTCCAGCTGACGCAGAAGAAGCTGGCTGAAATGATTACAGAAATCACCAAGGCTCAGCTGTTGGCCTGGCGCTTGGGCTCGCTAGCAAATGCCGGCAAGGCCACACCGGCCCAGGTTTCCATGGCCAAGCGCAACAATGTGCTCATGGCCTTAGAGGTCGCCCGCGAGGCTCGCCAAATCCATGGCGGCATGGGTATCACCAACGAATATCCGGTGATGCGGCACATGATGAACCTGGAAACCGTGCTCACTTATGAGGGTACGCACGATATTCACCTGCTCATTACTGGCCACGACGTTACGGGCTTCGACGCGTTTAAATAAGCCGCAGTATTTAACTGCTCTCTCTCCGCTCCATTTAACGCGCAATCAGTCATAAAAAAGAATACCGTGTCGTTCTAAAGGCGGGGCTCGGAGTGGAGACCCTGCCTTTTCCTTTTTAAGCTTACAGTTTTTCGGCACGGTTTTACAGGCTTCTGCTTGAGGACATTAAAAAAAGTAAACGAAATATGCTAAAGATGAAAAACGCACAGTGGGCTTTGACGGCAGTAGCCATACTTCCGGGTCTGCTGTTGGCTCAGAAAGAGATACCCTTAGCCAATCCTTCCTTTGAAGACTCAGCCACTTGTTGCAAAGCGCCGCGGGGGTGGTATAACTGCGGCGCTCCTGACGAAACTCCACCCGATATTCAGCCTGGCTTCTTCGAGGTTACCAAAAACCCCGTCCACGGGAATACCTACGTCGGGCTTGTCGTGCGCGATAACGAGACCAACGAGGCCATCGGTCAGCGACTGCCACGGCCCCTGGAGGCTAACGAGTGCTACGAGTTCTCCATAGATCTGTGCCGTTCGGAAATCTACGTTAGCCTAAGCCGTACTACGGGGGAAAAGGTCAACTATGCTACCCCGGTCGTTGTCCGCATCTGGGGCGGCAATGCCTATTGCGAGAAGAGCGAAATGCTCTATGAAACAAACGTTATTACGACAACGCGCTGGCTTACGTACACCTTTCGCATTCATCCTAAGCGAGGTAATTACAGCTACTTGACCATTGAGGCCTATTACAAAACGCCGACCCTCTTCGCTTACAACGGCAATGTCCTGCTCGACAACGCTACCACTATCCGTCAGGTTGAGTGCAACCAGCCGCCTATGGTGGAGACCCCTCCTGCACCTCGACCGCCTGCAGATGCTAACACTGCCAAAAAAGGCGGTGATGTGACGGTTAAAACTCCGCCAGCAGAGACCAACAGACCTACTCGGCAACCAGAAAGACCTACATCACCGACCATAAAAGTAGTTGAGCCTTCTGCAGAAGTCGAAGTAATCAGCCGCGAGAAATTGAAAAGAGGCACTACGTTCCAAGTCAAAAACCTGTACTTCGATGCGGACAAATACGTCATCAAAGAAGAGTGTATCCCAGCACTACAAGCCGTTTACCAGTTCATGGTGGAAAATCCCGATATCGTTATCGAGGTAGGTGGCCACACCAACAATCGGCCTTCCGACGATTTTGCCGAAACCCTCTCTACCGATCGCGCCAAGGCTGTAGCCGAATGGCTCATCAGCAAAGGCATCCCCAAAGAACGAGTGCAATACAAAGGCTACGGCAAAACACAGCCCCTGGACACTAACACCACCCCAGAAGGGCGCAAGCGAAACCAGCGCGTAGAATTCAAAATCCTTTCCATGCGCGAGAACTGAGCGCAACTTACTTGGCCATACAGCAAAGAGAAGAGCCATCCTGGGACAAATCTTCCCGAGGTGGCTTTTTTACTTTTTCTCTCACGTGGTAATAGAGGGAGAAGCCGCGACGTCAACCCTCTGGCGACAAGGAGGCCACGGCAATGCCCCGATGCTGGAGCCATTCGAAGCAATGAGTGCCGGGCAAAAACACGATGTGCTGCCCAAAACGACCCGCCCCTTTGAGGTGTAAGATGGCTCGGCGCTGCGCCCACTGACGGCGCCTTTCCACATTGGCCACATCGCTCCAAGGGTAGCGCACCGTGGTCCAGTAATTAGTCACATACACGTAAGCATCGTCCGCATCCAGACGCTTGAGCGGCCAAAGGGCCATTTTCACATAGAGTAACCAAAGCAACCACAGGGCAAGAGCAATGCCGCGAGGCCACCAGATGGAATAGGCGAGATAAACTTCATCAGCAGGCGTCAGCCACATCAATAGGGAGAAGCCACTGAGAAAAACGGTGCCGAATACAGGTAAAAAGACGCGCCAGAACAACGTCCAATTGGACGACAGCAGCACCACAGACGAGTGCCCGTTAGCAAATGTGTCCGAAGCGATAGGGCGATTTTCTTCCATAGTCTCATGCGGGCAAATGACTCACTCCCCCTGCAAAAGTCGGTAATAATTCAGGGTGTTGCTGACCTTTCCGGCTTACTCCTCCACCTTCTTCTTTTTCTCCTCCCGAATACGACTGCCCGATTTCAGCTTTCGCGCCACCGCACTGTAAGGACCAGTTACCACTAACTCGCCTTCTTCCAGCCCGGAGACAATCTCGATGTAATCGTTATCCTGGATGCCGGTTTTTACTTCGCGCATAGCCACAGTGTCGCCTACGGCCACAAAAACCACTTCGCGAACGGCGTTTTGATTGTCGGTTTTCCTCGTGGTTTCGGAGGACTTTTCTTTTGTCTCTACGCTACTGGCCATTGTGTTTTTCTCGTCGCCACGAGCCGTTACAGCAACAATGGGCACACTCAAGGTGTTCTCTACGGTGTGAGTATAAATGTCCACAGAGGCCGACATGCCTGGGCGGAAAGGATAGCGGCGCCCATCTGTTAATAAATCCGCATAGGAATTTGGAGAAATACGCACCTTGACGATAAAGTTGGTCACTTGGTCGGTGTTAAGGGCTACGGTAGCACTGCCCAGCGCACTGCTTACATTGCTAGCACTGCTGGCGATTTCGGATACTTTCCCTTTGAATATGCGCCCTAAATAGGCATCTACCTCCACATCGGCTTCGTCGCCCACAGAGACTTTAAGGATGTCGTTTTCACTCACCTCCACCTGTACCTCCATAGAGTGGAGGTTAGCAATGCGCATCATCTCTGTGCCAGCCATTTGGAGCGTACCGACGACGCGCTCGCCTTTTTCGATATTGAGTTTACTCACAATGCCACTTACTGGAGCAACCACGATGGTCTTTTGTAAGCTGGTGCGCAACTCCTTAAGGGTAGCCTGGGCGCTAGAAATGCCAAACTCCGTAACGCGGATGTTTTCGCGTGCGCTGGCCAAATTTTTCTCTGCTGCCTTCAAAGCGGCTTCTGCGGCGGCGTAGGCATTCTCCAGCGCGCGTAAATTGCTCAGCGACGTCTCAAAGTCCTGTTGTGAGATGACGCCCTCGCGCTGTAATTGCTCGTTGCGACGATGCGCGCTTCGAGCTGCCTCCAGCTGGGCACCTACGCGGTTTTTTTCAGCCTTCAGTTGTTCTATTTGTGCGCTAACGCCTTCTGCGCTGGCAGATGAGATTTGCCGCTGCGCCTGGGCGCTGTTGAGAGCCGCCTGGCCTCGTTCCACTGCGCTTTGGTATTCGTCGGGCCGAATCTTGGCCAGAACCTGGCCCGCTACGACGGAGTCGCCCTCGCGCACGAAGAGGTCTACTACTTCACCTGAGACGTCGGAGCTAATTTTAACTTCTGTCTCAGGGAAAATTTTACCGCTGGCGCTGACCACTTCGCGGATAGTGCGCCGTTGCACTTTTTCCAGAGTAACCAGCTCGCCTTTCGGGGTTTGGCGCGCTTTGATCATTGCCGCGATGATGATTAGCACAAACACACCCAGCCCCGCATAGAGCAGGCGTTTGTTTTTATGTTTTTGCAATAGATTGGCCATAATGAAAATAGGGAAATGCCGTGTTTTGAAAAAGGGGAACAGTAACTCTTTACCACCGAATTTCTTTACCCAGATAGAAGTCTAAAATTTTTAAGCGGAAGATGTAGTCGTAACGGGCAATGAGCAGGTCGTTTTCGGCATTGTCGCGATTATTGCGCGCAGTAGTGAATTCGAGCAGGTTAGCCGCACCCAGCTGGTAGCGCCGCTCCACATTGGCGAAGGCAGCTTGTGCCGCCTCGTAAGTTTTCTGGGCGGCTTCCCATTGCAGGCGGCCAGCGCGGGCATTGGCAAGAGCGGTCTGGATATCGTTTTTTAATTGTTGTTGGGCCTGGTTCTCTTGGAGCTGGGCTGTTATCACCCCCAGCTGCGCACGCTCGACATTAAGGCGGGTACGACCATTCTGATAAATAGGCACGTTAATTTGCACTCCTACGCCCTGACCGAAGTTGCGCTCTACTTGATTGAAATACGAAAGGCGCGGGAACTCGAATGTGCTGATGTATTGCTGGATGGTGACATCCATTTCATTGATGCGGATGGTAACCGGCGGGCTGAGTTCAGTGCCCGTAATGATGGGATTGTTGAAGTCTCGGAATTGCGAGGAATAGTTGGTATTCAGACTGGCAAATAAGTTCACCACAGGGTAGTAGGCCGCCCGCGCCAGCGCTACGCTTGTCTCCGCGCTTTTGAGGCGGAAATGGGCGGCTTTGACGCCGGGCTGGGTCTCTCGAGCGATGGCGTACACAGTGGGCAAGGAAAAGCTCTCCGGGTTGGCGTCAGCGGGCACTTCGATGCGCGGGCGCTCAATGCGCAGGTTGTAGTCGGGTTCCAATTGCAGCAGTTGCTTCAAAGTGAGCATAGCCAAGTCGGTATTGTTCTGGGCTTGCACGGCCAATTGCTCTTCTCGGGCGAGTTGGGCTTGTGCGTTGAAGCGGTCGGCGGCTGGCGTGCTGCCAGCCTCGATGAGCTTCCGGGTCGTTTCCAACTGAAGGCGCGCCTGTTCTACGCGGCGCCGAGCAATCTCGAGTTGTTCTTCGGCCAGCAATACGCTTAGATACGCTTGAGCCACCCGTAGCGCTAAGTCATTGGCGGTTTGTGCGGCGTCTGCTTGTGCTGCTTGTGCATTCCATTGCGCCTGGCGAATAGCGTGGTTTACTTGGCCACCAGCAAATAGAGGCAACCCCGCCGTCAGGCTGATGCTGTTGAAGGTGATGCCCGAGGTTACGAACTGGTTGGTGGCTGGGTCAATGGTGCGGCCAAATTGTTCACCGATGTTTGAATTGAGGTTAATTGTAGGCAAGCGGGCCGCTCTAGCTTGCCGCTCCGATAACAGGGCTACACGGGTATTGGTCTGCGCCTGGCGAACAAGTAAATTAGCCTCCTGAGCATGTCGAATACAGCGCTCTAAGGTCCATATCTCTTGCGAAGACAGACAAAGAGGCACTGTTGCCAGAAGTGAGGCAAGTAAGAAAAATCGAGCTACCATTCGAAGAAGTGCTTTTACTTGAGAGAAGAGGCTACTCCAAAAAGACCCGACAAGATTAGGGAGTGCCTGGCCGAGGGCTGGTTTTTTTATATTAAGAAAGGAAAA
>Ga0101944_10002661_pt1 | contig 27887 bp, 21 predicted proteins | sample DewCreD2012metaG_FD_75245 | JGI IMG/M metagenome (GOLD analysis project Ga0101944, IMG submission 75245) | Hot spring sediment bacterial and archeal communities from British Columbia, Canada, to study Microbial Dark Matter (Phase II) - Dewar... ... | reverse complement strand
AGTTTCCGGACCTCGGCCCTCTTCTCCTCTCTGGGAAGCTGAGCGATTTCGATCTGCCGTTCCGGAGGCTGCTCGGCGATCACCGCGGCGGCGCTGATGGACAGGTCGCCGGAATCCATCTGCGCCAGGACTTCATCGACCGCTTTCTCGACCACCTTCTTGGCTCGCTCATACGTCCTGGGACTGTCGAAGCCGGCTTTGGCGGCCGCGATCTCGCGGGTCTTGACCCCAGTCGCAACTTGTGGGCAATTGCGCACAAGTTCCTGGTCCGTCCTCTGCCCCTGGCGCTTGCCGATCTCCGCTTCAATCGCCTTGCCAATGGCGACCCTTTCCGACGGCGTGAAATCCTTGCGGATTTCGTTCTCGGCATACTCGCCCTCGACGATGCTCGATACTTCGAGCACCATGACCGGGATCGATTCCCATCCGAGGATTTCGCTCATCGCCCGGAACCGGCGTTCGCCGCAGACCAGTACGCCTTCTTTAGTGACCACGGGCGGATGGAGCAGGCCGACGGTGGAGATACTAACCGCCAGCGCCTCCAGGTCCCCCAGATCCTTGCGGTGGCGCTCGCCGATGCGGATCTCCTCGCATGGCATCTCGACGATTGTTTGTTGCTTGTTCACCGCGCACCTCCCCGGCCGCCCAGAACTGCCGGAGTGAGCCCGGCTGAGAGGAACGCGCGGCGGAGTTCGGCGATCCAACGGTAGATGCAGGATCTCGATCTGCCCGACTCCCGGCACACCTCGCCCGGGCTCATCTCCGTCAACTGAACGGCGAGGATGCGAAGATGCTCGGGCAGGCGCGCAAGAACAGTCTGGACATCGATGCGGAGGTGAAGCTCTGCCTCCAGGCGTGTGGTCGCGCAGATGCACGGGTCAGTCGGGTCGTCCGGCAGTTCGCTGGTGGCCCTTGCCCTGTTGCCCGCTGTCGCGAGTTTCGCGGCGTGGTTACGAAGAACTCCGAAGACGAAACCGCGCTGATCCCCTCTCGCCGGATCAAACCTGGGCTGGCGGCGGACATAATCGAGCAGCAGCTCCTGACGGAGGTCCTCCCAGTCATCCGGCGTGTAGCCGGTGGCGCCCACGATCCGGCTGGCCCGGATCTCGGCTTGCCGGAGGACAAAGGGATCGATGGCGGCGGCGCTCATGACTCCACCTCCGCCGGCATCGCTTCGATCACCATCCGGAAGGGCAGGCCGTGGCGCACCTCGATGCGTTCCACCGTGCCGTCCTTCAACCGCCCGACCTGCTCGATGAACCTCTCGACCTGGCTCCGCAGTGCGAACCGGTCGAGCCGGCATTCGGGTCGCGGCCTGTCGGCGGCGTGGAGTTTCAGTTCGAGGAAGACGCGCGGCTCCGGGCTGAACACGGGCTCGCCATTGCGGATTTCGAGTTCCTCGACGCGGCCGAAGTTGATCGTCTGGAACAGGCGCAGCAGGCGTCGCCAGGCTGGGGAGAGATCGGCGAACTGCATGGCCTACTCCCCCATCCCGGCGCGGTTGCGGACGAGAAATTCGTCCACGGCGGCGTGAATGCGCGGCGGGCGCGCCCCGCCCGGTTCATACTCCTCGCGCGGCGCGAGACCCTTCAGTTCGCGGAGCAGCCGGACGCGAATACGGTCCAGCCGCTTCATGACCGTCCACACCAGATCGTCGTCGAGCTGGTGCAGGGCGGCGGCGCTGCCGATGACGAGCGCCACGTCGGCCAGCGCCTCGCGGACGAGGGATTCCACGTTCACAGGAGGGCCGGCGTTGGGAGGTGCGGCCGCCGGTGGGACCGTTGGGTTCGTTGCAGAGGGTAACGTGCTCATCGATTGCCTCTGCCCCGATCCGTGGAAAATTCCACGGAACAGCGGTTTTCCGCCAGCCTGTGATGCTATATGGTTGGAAACAGGGGAAATTCAGTTACGAAGAATTTTCGGCGGACGTGGCCGGGGCCGTGGAAAATTCCACGGGGGCTCGCCCGGCTACCGGCGGCGCTCCGAGGAGCAGTCGAAGGCCGCGATCCAAGTGCCTGTCGCCTCGCTGAACTGGAGAGGATCGCCGGCAAGTCCGGTCCGGTCACGAAGCCACTGGCCAAGCTTCAGAACGGCCAGATCGTCTCCAGAACGTAAGAGCCTCCCGCCCGAACGCAGCAGGTCAATGAAGGCTTGGCCTTCTGGCAGGAGCCGGTCCACGTCCCTCGCGAGCCCCAGGTCGACCAGTGAATACTGTTGCCAGCGCGTTTCCTGATGTTCGGCCGCGTCGGTTTCGCCCGTGAGGGCATTCCTGGCGCGTTGAAGCTGGTTCGATTTCACGCCTACAGCAAGGCGACCATCACGGCGTTCGATGATCTGGTAGCTCATCCACGAGCCGTCCGAAGGCAGCGGCAAGTTTATGTCCCCGGCGCGCCGGATCCCGAAACTGCACGTGTAGGCTTCGTCAGCCGGATCCCAGAGGATGGACTCCCCCTCGGCGGGAATCAGACGGCCAAGCCGCTTTCGCAGATTGCTGATCTGCCGGCGAAATCCGTCCAGGTTGCTCTTGCGCCGCGTGACTTCGGCCAGCGGCACACTCCCGCGGCGCAGAGCGAAGAGTCCGAGGATCTGGAAGAGCTGGTCCACCTCTCCCGACTTCCGTCTGGTGTCGGCGAAGCCCGCTTCTTCCAGATCGACCTCCCAGGATTGGCCCCGCGCGAGGACGCGCAGCGACGACTCGCCGATCTCCAGTGTGATCTCCGGCCAAGTGATCCCTTCGGGAATGGGCAGACTGCGGATCTTATCCTCTTTGATGGTCCGGTCTCTGGGCAGGGCATCCTCGATGTAATTGAGGTCTACCGTCATTCCGCCCGTGCCGAGTTCCACCACCTCCGCCGCGTCGAAGACCGTGAGCCGGTCCAGGCCGTGGCTGTTGAGGTGGGGGTGTCCGGCGAGCAGAATCCCGTCCTTGGCCGTTAGGTAGCGCGCAGCTACCTCCGCGATCCTCGCGTGCTCGCCGGCCCCGTCCATCGACAGGAACACGTCGCGGAACCGGCCTGCCAGGCGGCGACGCCCGAGTTTCCACACTCTGCCGGCCGAAATCTCCTCAACCGTTCCCGAAAGGGCCATCGCCGCAGCGAGACTCTTAGCGATCACGCTGCCATCGACGACCCACTGGCGCAGGCGGATTTCCGGAACATGCACCGGGCCCTCCTCGCACCGGATGTAGGCGCGTTTGCCCAAGGGGTCCCGGACGCTCGGCTCCCAGCGCACATCTTCCCGGTGCATCTTTCCGCAGGCGTCACACACCACCGAAGCGGCGAGCGGCCCTTCTCGCAGGATGCCCAACTCGACCAAGTGCTCGAATTGTTCCCGAGACCACTCGCGCGCCTCGTCGAAGCAGAAGGTTGGCTCTCCGGAAGCGGCGTGGCGCACAACCGCGCGCCAGAGTTCAGCCGGCGACCTCAACCGTCCACTCCTTCAGGTATCCCCGGAGAATGTCCGCCTCTTCCGAATCGTCCAGATTGCAGTGCGTCGGTGTGATCTCGAAGGTCACCGTGCGCTTGCGCTTGCCGGGCGGCTCGAACACCGCCCGCAAGCTCACCTCGCGAATGGTCACGTTCGCAAGCGTTGCCGTCTGCTCGGCCAGGTGCGCCCGGATCAACTCGTAGACCGGCTTCTGGGATCGCCCGGTATCGACCGTGATCGTCCCGCTGTCGGAGCCGTGCACTTCGAAGCGGAGCGCCTTCACGCGTACCGAACTGATGTGATGCTCGGGTTTGGTCGGCAACTCAACACCGGACTTCTTGAACAGATCGAGATTGTACGGCGCGGGTTTCCACGGCTCCGATTCCTGCGCTTCGCCGAATGCGACCTCAGTGAAAATACCCGTCAACTCGTCGCGCACTCCCCGACCGCCCTGCGCGTACAGGTCGATCGTCCCGGCCGTTCCGTCATAGATGAAGACCACCTCGAAAGCTTTGCTCCAGGGCCGCCGGCCCAACTCGCCCGCTTCGTCATAGCCGAGCACCTCGTCCTCGTAATCCGCCGGGTAGGCGAAGAACCAGTGGCTGCCGTTGCTGCGCTTCTGGTGCTCGACCTTGCACGGCGCGCCACGGCCATCGCGCACCCGGTAGTAGTCTCCGATGCGAGGGCCAAGCTCAGCCTTCATCGCGTCGGGCGCGGCCAGGTCCTGCTTTGGAAAGCCGTTGCGCTTCTCCCAGGAGGTGCGCCTCAACCCTTCGATGTGATCGAGAATCCGTGCGGCCGAGAACACCTCTGGGTGATCGATTGAGCAGGCGAGCGCGCGCTCATGAGCATTGCCGAGCGCCGCGAGTTTTTCCGTGAGGTCCAACCCTTGGTCTCGTCCGGCTTCGATCAGCGCCCGCGTGCCGCGCGGCGTGGCCAGGCAATGGACTTGGCGCAACACACGCCCGACGGCGCGGACGTCGCCATCGTCCATCGTTTGCCATCGCTCGAAGATGCGGTCGGCGCCGCCTTTGGATCCCACGTTCCAGTCAAAATCCGTGAAGGCAGAGTAAGGAGCGAACAACCGGGCCAGCGTTTCGTTGGGGATGAGCCGGAGGACGGTCTTGGCGTTGTACTGCATCACATGAATACCTCGCTACTGGTCAAGGCTCCGCGCGATCAGTACAGCGATCAGCAGCCGGGGACAACGGCAAGACGAGGCGAGGCCCCAAGGTGCCGGAGCCAGGAAAACGCTCTACACAAACGCTGCTGACTCGGCCATTCTATCATGGCGAAGATTTAGCGAAACAAGTCACAGGGTAACGACCTGATCCGTAGGGGAATCTTCGGCTTGACAGGATCCGGCCTGTGGATCGCTGTGGGAATCGGCGGGCGGCTCCGGACTGCCCGTAAGCCGTTGCCACTCCAGCCTTTGCTCATCCCAAGACACGATCTTGGCGATCCTTCTCAGCGCCCCTTCGCTGAACGGCGCGCGGCCGGTGTAGAGCGGCAGGCACAGCACGGCCTGCTGGATATCGGGCGCGAGCCAGACGAGCATCATGATCTGGCTGATCCGCTCGCGGCTTACGCATCCCAGGCGCGCCAGATCTGCGTAGTCGCGAACCTCGCCGCGGTCGATCATCTCCTGAAACTGAAGCGCCAGCGCCAGCACCTGCGCGGCACGCGGGTAGCGCCCCGTTTTTCGCACCGCCGTCACCGTAGGTTCCGTTGCCTGCTCCGAGCGTTGGATCTCCCGCACGGCTGGCCTCAGCTTGAACTTCACCTCGAACAGACCGCCCGCTGCCATTACTTGCCCGTAACCTCCATACAAAGCTGCTTGATCGCCGCCGTCCGGAAGCCCACCGTCACCTCGCCGCTCCGGCCGTCGTAGGTCACCTGCTCGACCAGCGTCTTGACGAACTTCTCCTGCTCGCGCGGCGTCATCTCGGCCCACAGCCGGTCGAACTCACGCAGGGTCCTGCGGACGTCGGCCACGTCCACTGTCTGGCCCACCCACTCGGCCAACTGATCGCGGACCTCGCGCAACTTCCGTTCGAGCACCGCCGCGCGCTCCTGTACCTCGGCCATGCGGTCCACGGCCAGCTTGCCGCCTGTCCGCACGAGGCCTGCCAGTTCCTGGCCCAGCCGCTCGAGTTCGCGCTCGATCAGCCGCTTCTCCCGCTCCAGGCTCTCGATGTCTGCCACGCGCTGTTCGCCCAGGGACTCGACGACCCGATCGACGACTCCGGGGTTGGCGGCGATGCCACGGATCTGCTCAATGACCGCCTGTTCGATCGCGGGTGCCGATACGCTCCGCGTCGGGCACTGGTTGTAGCCCTTCTGGTGCGCGTTCACGCAGACGTAATAGCGGTAGAGCTTGTTCGGCGTCTTCTGCGTGTAGGTGTGGACCATGCCCGCATCGCAACTCGCGCAGCGCAGGATCCCCTTGAGCACCGCGCCGTACTTGTTGCGCACCTGACGCCCGCCGGTACGCCCGTTGAAGTGGAGCCGGTCCTGCACCCGCTGCCAGACCTCGAGATCGACGATGGCCTCGTGTTCGCCCTCATACACCTCGCCGCCGAACTCGATCTTGCCGACGTAGACCCGGTTCGTCAGCAGATTGTACAGACGGTTCTTGGTGAACGGGCCGCCGCCGGCCAAACGGCCTTTCCGCGTGGTCCATTGCTTCATCCGCCACCCTCGGCGGTTCAACTCCTGCACCACCGGAATCAGCGAGCCGAGCTCGAGATAGAGATCGAAGATGGCCCGGACGCGCGCGGCCTCGTCCTCGTTCACCACCAAGGCGCCGCCACGCTCGCTGATGTCATAGCCGAGCATCGGAATGCCGCCGATCCACCGGCCTTTGCGCCGTGCGGCTGACATCTTGTCCTTGGTGCGCTCGGCGATCATCTCGCGCTCGAACTGGGCAAAGGACAGCAAGATGTTGAGGGTAAGCCGGCCCAGCGAACTGGTCGTGTTGAACTGCTGAGTGACCGAGACAAAGCTGACGCCGTGCTTGTCGAGCACCTCCATGATCCGCGCGAAGTCGAGCAGCGAGCGGGTCAGCCGGTCCACCTTGTAGACCATCACGCAATCGACCAGCCCGTCGCGGACGTCCTGAAGCAGCTTCTGCAATGCGGGGCGGTCCATGTTCGCGCCCGTGAACCCGCCGTCGTCGTAGTGCTCCTCCAGCGCCACCCATCCTTCGCCGCGCTGGCTGCGGATGAAGGCTTCGGCGGCATCGCGCTGCGCATCGAGCGTGTTGAACTCCCGCTCCAGGCCCTCTTCGGTCGATTTCCGCGTGTAAATGGCGCAACGGACCGTCGACCGGCGCGGCGTGGTGAGGTTTCCGTTAGCTGCGGCCATTCTTCTTCTCCGTCAGGCCAAAGAACAGCAGGCCATTCCATTTGGTGCCGGTGATCTCTTGGGCAATCGCACTGAGTGATTTGAACTGCCGGTCGTCGTAGGAGAAGCGCCCGTCATCGAGCACACGCACGACGTGGGTCCTGCCCTTGTAGTGCTTCATGATCCAGCCGCCGGGCATGGGCAGCCGCGGGTCATGATCGGGTTCAATCGTCGCCACGGCGGTCTGCTCAGGCGGGAGGCCAGCGCGCCGCTTGCTGGCGTTGGTGACCACGCGGTTCCGCAGCGGTGAGTTCCGCGCAATGCCGCGCGCCAGTTCGCGGACCAGGTCAGGCTGCCAGCCTTCCTCGTCCGCCTGCAAGCGCCAGGCGATCTTGCGGAGCAGGAACTGCCGGTGCGAACTGACCGGCTCCTTGCCGAAGACCCTGCGATGCTCTTCGCGCAACGCCGGCACGTTCATCGCGGCGAGCGCGGCGATCTGATCCCGGAGCGTTTTCTTCATGCGTCAACCTCACTGACATGAAGGCTCTCCGGGCGCGGGTTATCAAGTTCTCTGTTGACGGTTTCGGGCGCATCTTTGGCGGCAATTTCGATGCGCCGGGCGCGCCGGTAGCGCACGTAGGCAATCGAGAGAAGGCTGGCAATCTCGGCCAGCGCCGCGTCGGTGGTTCGGTCGCGGAAGTCCATGGGTGTGCCGTTCCTTGGGGTCCGGCGCCCACAACGGCTTCCGCTTGGCGGCCACGCGCGCTGTCCGGTGCTCTGTCAATAGATACTCACGCGAGTTCGAAAGTGTCCAACAGGGCTACGCTCTCAACCAGCCTGTCAACAAACGCCGACCTGTCAACGGAGAAAACGGAGAGTTTGGAGGGTTGAGAGAGGCCAACGAACTGAACCATGACGGTTGAGCGCGTGGCCCGCTCAGGGGCGTTTCCAACCGGAGTACCGCGCCGCAACGCAATTTCCCACGAATGTTTGCGGCTCCGGGAGGGCGCAAACGGCGATGGCGGCGGGCATACATCGTTGAAGCCTTGACAAAAATTCCCGATTCTTCGTATTTCTGTGCAGAAGGGATGCAAATGATGCGACTGACCACTTTCTTCGCTTCTCTGTTGTTGACCATTTCTGCTGCTGTGGCACAGGAGGGCGCCCGGCGTGGAGGCGGCAGCCCTGCGCTGCCGCCGTCTGCGGGCGAGGGCGCTGGAGCGGCCCGGGGCATAGAGAAGAAAGACATCCGGGCGCTGATCGTCTACCCGGAAAATGCTTACAGCCAGGCGGACGTGCAACGCATGGAGGCCTCCGTGCGGCCTATAGTGGACGCGATTGCTTCCGGGGCCAAGCTGACTCAGGCCGATGCCGCGCGGCAGGCCGGCTCGGATCCTGCGAATCAGGCGATTATCCAGCAGATCGAGGAATCCCTGAGGCGGCGAAATCCGGCGGTTTTCTTAGGGATGACCTTCACGCCTTCCTCGGCCGGCAACAAACCGATCGCCTGCCCGCCGGAAAACTGTGGCTGCAAAGAGACTGGTGGTGTCTCCTGCTCCTGCTCCTTGATTAACAACGGCCTTGGTCCCTTCTGCATGTGCCTGCTCTGCCCTCCGGAGTCCCGTCCATTCAACGCAATTCCTGAGGAAGATCCGGTACTCACAAGCCTCCATATCAAGGGGGGCAGGCTGCAAATGCCCGGAGGTGGAAAACGTCCGGATGGGATCATTGCGGTCATCGCGACGCCTCCCGATGCGGCCCCGGACGTGCGCAGCAATCTGGCTCGGTATGCGGTACGGACACTGCAAAGCGAGTCCTGGCCAGAAGGACTCGTCATAAAGGTCAAGAGCAGTCATTACTGACGCAGAAGCGCCGCCACAGCGAATGGCCGAATTGGGCAGCAGGCGCTCGTGGTCAACCCGGCCCGCACAGCGTCAGTGCTGGTCGGGACATGGGGGCCAGCGGAGTGTGGCAAACGCCAAAATTCCTGATGGTGCCACAAGCGTAGGATCTGCCGGGCCTACCAATCGCCAAGGCGGCGGTTGGAAAATCACCAACCGGGCTACGCGCTCAACCGGCCTGTCAACAAACGCGGACCTGTCAACTGAGAAAACGGAGAGTTTGAAGGGTTGAGAGAGGCCAACGAACCGAACCATGATGGTTGAGCGCGTGGCCCGGTCGGAGGCGTTTCCAAACGTAGAACCGCGCCAAAACGCAAGTTCACGCGAATGTTTGGGATAACGGGCGACCGCCAACAACGCTGGCGTCAAGCAAAAGGGGGTGGCGGAAGGTTACGGAATTTTGGTGTGGCTCCACTCGGTCAACCCTCCTCGAACTTTCTCCAGGGCCAGGATCATGTTTTGTGTGCAGTTCGTGTCATTCCATTGCACGTTATGTACACGAACCAATAGCCGTTACCAAAGCCGAAAAGCTCGCGCCCCTGGAGTTGGGGCCAGGAAAAGGTAGCCGATCGAAAATGGTCCGTGGTCTTGGGGTAATACCTTGCGGACTTCGTCGACGACCATCTCTGCCGTTCTCCTTGGCGTTTGGATCGGAGGGTTGTACATCACTCCCTGATTGAAGAAGACCAACAGCACGAGTTCGTCGCAGGGAGTCGCCATTGGCCGCGTGCGGTACTTTGCTATCTTCTCGGAGAGCAGGCACGCCAAGGGCGTGATCATCGTCGTGTTGTCGAAGATGAACACATGAGCGGCCGGAAGGATCCAGTTGATCCCTTCCGTCCACTGTGATTGCCCCGGATGGAAGTGTACCGACTCCAGGTACCTGTCGAGCGGCGGCCAGTTGGACAGGTCTTTGATGCGGCACCCCGGTGCGTAATGCCACGACCGTTCCGCGGGCCAACGTCGATCAACATCGGCAATCAGGCTGATCATCGCCGCGCGAAACGACGCCTTGCCGCGACTGGTGGTAATCCGTACGCGGTCCCTGGGATGGAGTATCACCATGTCGAAATGGCGGGATGTGTTCAACGGCTGCGGCTCTCCGATAGCGTCCAGGAGTTGCCTCTCAATGGCTTCCCGCAACTTGCCCGCCTCCATCTCCCCGAAGTGCAGCCATTCACCGAGTTCGACGCCGATTCGTTTCCCTGAGACGGCTGTGCATACGATATCAGGGGGGTCGCAATCCGCCAATTTCCAGTCCTCGATTGGTTCTCCAGCGAAATCCGGCTGCAACTCATAGAACGCAGCGAATATGATCTTCTCTTCGTGCCGCTGTGCCTGGGTCTGTTTCATGAGCGTTTCATCGGCCAGATGCCACGCGGACCAGCGTTTCTTCCAGGCTGTGCCGGACGACTTCGAGACGCCCTGTACCTGCAAGTTGGGCCGGTGCGATGCGGCAGATCTGAAAGGGGAACAGGCACGGGCTATTCACAAGACTGTGAAAATCCGTTCTGCCATCCGCCGACGACACCACTACCGTCTCGAGCAGCCATGCCGCCAATCGTGGATCGTTCACGAGTACTGGCGCCGCAGATTGGTACTCACCCTTCTTAGCAGCGTCACAGACCACGCCCCAATCGGCGAAGGCTCGAAGGACGTACCTGGTTGACCGAGCCACAACTTCACGCTCTCCCATCAACTCCTTCGCCCGCCTTTGCACCTGCATGGGCGCGGCAACACCCTGGAGCCGAAAGAGCCGGCCGGTCACATCGGCGACCACCCGCCAGAACGGATACACTGCCATGGTCATGCCCCAATGCAGCGGGAGCCTTTCTGAACGACGTGTCCCTTGCATCATCTGGACGGCGTCGTCTCGGAGCGCCCGCAGTGGCGCCGGAACCCGAACCCAGGTCTTCAACAGCAGAGTGATTGTCTTCTCGCGGCTGCCACGTTGGGCTGTACTGCCTACCGACAGCTCGTCCTTCAAACGCTCGCGCAAGGCTTCGCAGATCTCAGCATCAGACAGGCCCGCCAAAAACAGGTCGACCGTCTCATCCAGCCAACGGAGCTTGACGGTCCGGTTATAGCCAATCATGCCTTGGCGACCGCTCATGCGTTTCCTCCAACCAGCCGAACCAAGGGTACGACAACCTCTTCCAATGTCACTCCACCGTGCGCAACAGTCCGTTGCCCTTCTGCGATAAATGCACTTCGGTCTCCTGACAGGAGCGGCAAGAAGTCGTTTGGGAGCCCCATTGGCTTCCATGGAATGGCTGCGGGGAACTTCGCAGCAACACCGGCGCGTAAGATGGGGTCGGAGTAGATCCTGGCGCGCTCACCGCGAACATCGGCTGTGAGCCCTTCTTTCGGACGCCCGCAGCCGATGGACTCCACGTTGCCATGATCCGCAGTGAGGTAGACATCAAATCCTGCGCCGATGAGGATGTCCAGAAACCGGGCAAGGAACCCTTCACATGCCCACTGACGGACCTGATTGTGCATGCCGGCCGTGCCTAGCTCCATACCGTGCATGATGCGGTCGACTTTGTCGACCACCGCGCCCACCACCTTAAGCTTCGGTGCTGTCAATTCATCCGCCAGAGAAGGCAGCGCGTCGGAATCTCCCAATCCTCTCGAGAATGCGATTTCATGTGGAGCAAGGCCGCTCACAGCCCAAAACTGCTGCCACAATGCCGGTTCCCGCTCCGTGGAATAAATGCTGGAAGGGAAATACAACGGCGCCTTACCAGCGAAGATGGATTGCCGCGAAACGCTCGTGATCGTCGGTATCCAGGCGAACACGGCGTTCTCTTCGAACCTCCAGCTCGGGCGCTGGTTTTGTATCTCGTGCCGGATCACCAGCCATTGATCGAACGCCATCCCGTCGACTACCACCAATGCAACTTTGCCGGCAGTTTCTCGCTGACCGGCGAGAAAGCGCGCGATGTGGTGCACCATCACCGGCACCGTCGCAGGCAAGCTGCTCAAGCTGCCAAATCGCTGCTGTAGCCAGCCGCTAAACCGGACGTCCATGCAAGCCCGGAGCGCTTCCATGCGCCTCGCCACGTCGCAAGCCGGAGCCGGTCCCATCTCCGCCGTCAACACGCCCAACTCTGCCCAGGTTTGGGCGAACGATAGCCACTCGCCATATCGAGCGTCTTCGCCCGGCATTTCGCGTTCCACCGCGTCGGCAAGTGCAGCAAAGCGGCGCGCCCGGTCCACTTGTGGGCTCTGCCGCACGCCAACCGCCGCCCATCCTTCGGGCAGTGGCGCCCAATCAACAGCATGGAGCATCCCTTCCACGAAGAGGTTGTCGACGTACACGCGGATGTCCGGATTGTCGAACGGGAGATCCTTCGGGCCCTGCACGCTCAGAGGCGCTTGCTGTGGCGCTGGCGTTCTGGTGAGGCGTGCCAGAAACCTCGGCCAACGCTCCTGGAGAAAGGTGAAGAACAGACTCCGGCTGGTAAACAGATCCCCCAGCGGCCAGTCTTGAAACCCCCCGCTCTGCTCGAGAATCGCTGCCAACCTGTCAACAAAGGGCGCGGGGATCACCTGCAGCCTGTAATGCCTGCGCAACAGTACCCTAAGGAGATCAGCTTCGGTCTTGATCAGTTCCGCAGCGATCTCGAACACATGGCGCAGGATGAAATCCTTGGTGGCGTTGTCGCCCAACACCCCCGGATGGAAGCGGTTCTGCGCCTCGAAGAGCAAGTCCAGGTATTGCGGTTCGAGCGCCCGCAACACCGGATAGCTCAGGTTCGGGAAGAAGTCTGCCAGCGAGAAAGAAAGCTGCCTGGCCCTGGATAAGACATCGAATGGAAGCTGCTCGCCAGGTTGGCCCTGGACACACAGGATTACCAGGTCCACGCGCTCGCCGGCATCTAACCGGCAGCGGATGCGCGACTCATATGCGAATCGAAACGAAATCGGTTCTTCGAACACCAGCAACTCGAAGCCCCGCTCAGCAAGCGCTTGGTTGAGCCTGGGTTCGGTCAACAAACCATCCGGGTCGGTCACGACCGTCAACGGTTGGACGCCCGGCGTGAATTCCCTCAGAACCTGATCGCGCCAATCAGGCATCGCCGAGACCCTCCACCCGGAGTACCAATCTCGGGATCAGTTCGGGATGAACATGCGAATGCGCTTCTGATTCACGGGCCCAAAGCGCTTCCTCCCGGGCGAGCTCATTCAGCCGGTGCTGGCGAACTGCAGGTAAGCCGATACGCTCGATCGCCCGCCTTCTTGCCTCGAACGAAAACCGCTTATTTTCAGCTTCTCTTGCCAGGCGGTTCCGGTGAAACCGCAGCAATTCTTCGTAAAGGCCTCGACCATGGCTCTCAGCCGCATCGGTTAACTCGGTGAACGCGCGGTCACCTTCCATGCCCTCCAGGTAACGGACCGGTTCCGGAACTCCCTCCAGAAGCGCGGTCCAGATACGCCTCGCCGTTGGTGGAAGGACGCGTCCGTCGTCGTGCAAGAACAGCGCGAGGACACGTTCTTTGCCCCATGTCGCGCTGCGGATCGCAACCGTCCACAGCGACCACAGACCTCGAATCTCCCATGGAAGCCCTTTAAGTCCTATACACGGGATTGGCTGTCCGGGCAGGAAGCGCGGAAGCCGCGTGGCGATGCCCCGAATGCGCGGCTCCTCCAACGTCAGGTGGACCGCCGCAGGATGGCGCTCCGCGTCTGCCAGTGTGAAAACGGCGGCCGGCAAAGTCGTTCCGTCTGGCCAGCGCAGTCTCCAGCCGATCTTGCCTTTCTCGGCCGCGCCGCCGGCATTCTGAATGTAGTTCACGGTCATTCGCTCCACCCAGTAAGGCAACGGATGTCCAAGCAACCGCTGGGCCTCCGTTGGGCTCAACTCTGCCGTCTGCGCCAGCAGGCTGGTGCTTCGGCGCATGGCCTCGGCCTGCGCCCGCACTTTCGCGAGAACCGAGTCCACCTTTCTCTCGACGGCGGCCGGGTCCAGGATCGCGTCTCGGTACAACTCGTCAAAGATCTCACCGGCGTCGGCAGAATCGAGGACATCGCCCGTCTTGTCGACGCCGAACTCCCTCAAGATAACCGCGAGCTTCTCCTCGAGCACTTCCCGGACCCGAAACTCAACGGTGTCCTCCAGCACGAAGTTCACTGCGCGAACGACATGAGTCTGCCCGATGCGGTCCACGCGGCCAATTCGCTGCTCGAGCCGCATCGGGTTCCAGGGAATGTCGTAGTTGATCACTACGTGGCAGAACTGAAGGTTCAGACCTTCGCCGCCGGCATCTGTGGAGATCAGGATGCGCACATCACCGGCAAACGCCTGAAGCACCTGCTTGCGTGCTTCCATGTCCATGCTGCCGTTCAGGCACGCCACCGAAAAGCCCCGATCCGTGAGGAAATCCCGAAGCATCTCCTGGGTCGGCACGAACTCCGTGAATAGCAGGACCTTCAAGTCCGGATCTGTCTCCTCCTGCTGTAAGCGGTAGATCCAACCGAGAAGCGCCTCCGCCTTGGCATCGGCGGCCGTCGCCTCGGTTCTCCTGGCCAGGTCCAGCAGTAGTTGCACCTCGGCGCGCTCGTTTCGCAAAGCCTTGGTCCGCATCCGCAGGAGCATCTCCACCTGCTCCTGCCCGTCCAGATCGGGCCACTCCTCGTCGAAGCCGGGTGGGAAGAGTGAGAGCTGCTCCTCGGGCGCCTGGAGCATCTCAAGGCGCCGCTCCAGCGTTGTACGGATGGCCCGCGTGGAAGAGGTCACCAGCCGCTGCATCAGGATCAGCAGGAAGCCGACATAGTTCTTCTTTTCCCGGATCGCCTGGTTGTACCCGATGCGGACATACTCCGAGATTGCTTCGTACAGTTGCCGCTGAAGCGCGTGGCGGTCATTCCACACCACGGGCTCCAGTTGCGTGCGCCGCGGCTTGAACAGCGGGTTGCCCTGGGCGTCGATGGCTCTGCGCTTCTCAGTTCGAACCAGGTACGGTTCCAAGCGCTCGCGGCTGACGGAAGAGGAATCCGGGAAAGCGGTTTTGTCGAGCAGAGATATCAGACGGTGGAACGCGTCCGACTTGCCCTGATGAGGTGTTGCCGTCAGCAGAAGCAAGTACGGCGCCGCCTCGGCGAGTCCCTGTCCCAGCTTGAAACGCGCCACTTGATCCGTGGTGCCGCCAAGGCGGTGCGCCTCGTCGATCACGATCAGATCCCAGTTGGCCGCGAGCAGATCCTCAAAGCGGTCGCGGTTGTGCTCGGCAATTTGCTCCTTCGACCACCCCCGCCGGTTTTCGATGGGCTTCACGGAGTCCATCGGGCAGATGATCTGGTCGTACATTTTCCACACGTTGTCATGCCCGGCCACGCGGCGGAACGCCGGAAAGTCGCTCGGCAGCAACAGGCGGAACTCCTCCCCGAAATGCAGCCGCATCTCGGCGGCCCACTGGCTCACCAAGCCCTTCGGCGCGACGACAAGAACCCGCCGCACCAGACCGCGCAACTTGAGTTCTTTGATGATCAGTCCGGCTTCGATTGTCTTGCCGAGCCCAACTTCATCAGCGAGTAAGAGCCGGACGCGATCCGACGACACGGCTTTGAGCAGAGTGAGAATCTGGTGAGGCAGGGGGATCACCGACGATTCAATCGGCGCCAGCAGCGTGTTTTCCTCTAGCGCATCGGCCACCTTGGCCGCAGCGGTGATGTAGGCGATCTCCTGCGGGCTGGCCCGAAGCTCTTCAACCGGCGTTAACTGGCTTGGATCGGCCAGGAGGATGGTTTGCGCTTCTGGATACCAAACACGGACCGTCTGCTGGCCCCACGTGCCGGCGTGCTCCAGCACCCGGCACCGCAAGCGCCGGCTGTTGTCGTAGAACCATTCTCCATCCGGCAGCTTCATCGATCACCCAGGACTACCATCTCAGGCGCCGCGTCCCGTGCGGATGAGGCTGTTGGTGTACCACATCAGTAGCATGGCGTCTTCCTGCAATACGTCCTCGGGGATCTTCGCGGCCACATCCAGAATGGCGTCATAGTCGTTTTGCTGCCAGGCCCAGCGAAAGCCGGTGCGAATCGCCTCCAGCCGGAAGACTTTCAACCTCTTCTGCGGGGATGCGCGGTACTCGCCGAACTCGCGGAGCAAAGCCTTTTCCCGGGTCTTCTGGACGTCCGCTTCCTTGGTGGGATCCGGTACGTAGTAACGGTCCCTGGCCTTTGCCCGCAATGCCGGATGGTCTTTCGGTAGCTTGCGCAGATCGTGGAAGTTCGTCGAAAGGTACCGGTGAATCTGGCTTGGAACCTCCCCCACGCCGTCGTAGCGCAGGAAGTTCTCCTCCAGGAGGTCCCGGAGCTCAATTGGCTTCTCGTGCTTCTCCCAGCCCGCAATCTCCCGCATGAACTGCGGGTGAATCTCCTGGAAGGTTTGCGGTTTGTCCAGCAATTGTTGCCGCAACCACTGGATGGCGCTCTTCTCATTGCGGACGAAGATCTCGAGCTGCCGGACCTCGCTTGCCTTCATGCGCTTCCGGTCGTATTCCGCGACTTGTTCCGGCAGGAAGTACATCCCGTCGCGCTCGGGGAACCGCTGGGACAAGCCGGCAAAGAACTCGCCCACCGAAAGGGGAACGGTCACATTTCGCTGCACGTGAAACGCCACCATCCGGTCAAACAACAGGTAGGGCTGGCGCTCCGCGATGATTTCGACATTGCCGTCCTTGGCCACAAAGGCCGGCAGTTGCCGGAGATGCGTTCGGACAAAATCCCAGACACCCTCTTCGGTGCCCTTTTCCAGCTCGAAGCGCTTCTCCAAGCCGCCATTCGGTTTGTACGCCGAGATGACAAGGTCTTGCTTCACGGCGGTGCTCGTGACCTGCCGGTATGAGCCCTGCTGCTTGTCGAGCGTGCGGACGTCGGCGACCACAAACCCTGCCCCCGCCAGAGCCTCCTGGATCGTGGCCCAGACGGCGTTGCTTGAATTATGGAACACCATGGTCATCCAACGGCCCGGCTTCAGAACGTCGTAGTACTTCTTCAGGCATTTCTGCATCAGCGCCTGGTAGCCCAGCAGATCCTTCTTCTTGGCGCGGTCGACGATCGCCTCGGGACCGGAATTGGTAAACACCCGGTGCCAAGACTCGACCAGGAAATTCAGGTCGGCGTAGTAGATGTTTTCGCCGAACGGCGGGTCCGTGAAGATGTAGTCGATGCTTTCGGCTGGAATCTGAATCGCAGAGGTAGAACACGTTTGAACGCACGAGCCCCAGACTTGTTTGGCCGCTCTGAACGTTGATATCAGCCGTTTGGTCTTCCCTTCCAAGATGTACCAGGGGCTGACTTCTGCGTGCTGCGATGCGACATAGTACACCCCGGTCAGATATTGGTTCACCTGCGAGTAACCTGTTGGGCGGAACCGATTTAGAAGGGACAAAGTCCAGATCGCCTGTTCCACGAAGAACAGGATCATGTTGCGGGTTCGGGCGTCCTTGACGGCGAGTGCCTTCTCCCACAGGCGCCCCATCGCCTGCGCCGCACGGGGGAGGTACAGGTGATGGATGCGGGTGAAACCCTTGGGGGCAAGTCGGGAACCATGGTACATCTCGTTAATCGGAAAATCGTCCACTGGAACGGAGCCCGGAAGCGCCAATCCAGCAATCCGATTGAGCGTTGCCAGGTCATTTTTGTCCGGTTTCTTCTCGTGTTTCTTAGTTCCGAGAGTGTAATTGATGAGGACAGGGATGAAACGCACCCTCTCCCACGCAGTGAGAGTTGCCGGGTCAATCATCGTCTCCATGCGCCGCTGGAGGTGGTCCTTCGTTAGTTCAACCGCGCAGTGGGGACAGCCAAAGCGATCCTTCACTCGGTCGGTCTTGGAATCCAGGGCCTCTTCGAGAAACACGACTTCGCCGCCACAATCCGGGCACGAGAATACCTCGCTCCAGACCGTGTAGTTGATGAACCCCTTTTTCTTTCCGTCCGTGTGAAGGGTCTCGTACATCCAGCCGATCTCGGCCTTGAGTTCGTCCAAAATGCGCCGCGCTTCGGCCTGGAATGCGGTGACGTCAAAGGGTGTGTTGTAGTTCGCTGCGATGAAGGTGGCGGCTGGTGCGAGGTCGCCGAGAATCGCGCGGCGCGCGCCCCACTTTGGAGGCTCCTCCCCTGCCGTTTTCCACTCTTCCTCGACCTGCTTCTTGAACGCCGGGTCCGGTGCGCCGCACAGTTGCGCGGCCACGCCGGTCATGCCCGAGCCCGCAAAACCGTCCAGTACAAGATCGCCGGGCTCGGTATAGTGCAGAATCGCCCGCATGATGGCCTTGTGCGGAACCTTCGTGTGGTAGGAGTGCGCGGTGTAGATCGGATCGGTCTTGCCTTCGCTGACGTCCACCGCGAATGGCTTCTTCTCGTACCGGACATTCGGATCGTACGGTTTGCCGTAGCAGCGGACGAAGTCTTCCAGGAACGGATTCGGACACGCGGTGAAGTAGGGAGGGTCGGACAGGCGGAGGATGTCCTCGTCGGAGCCTTTCGGAAAACCTTCAATCTTGCGGAATTCGGGGTCCTTCAACTTCTCGGCAAGCAACTTCAGGAAGTGCGCGCGGCGGGCATCCTCGGATGGAAAGGTCAAACCGAGGCACTCGACGGCGCCGCCGGCCGTCTCCTGGAAAAGGTTTTGGCTCTCGTGGGTGGTTCTGCTCACTGGGTGTCCTCCTGCTCCTTCTTCCGGGCGCGGCGGTTTTCCAACAGCCGCTGCCCCGACTCGGTGAGAAGGTATTTCTGGCGGGGATGCTTGGGCTTGTCAGGAAACTGGAGTCGGAGAATGCCGCTTCGGACCAACGGTTCCAAATGCGAACGGCGGAAGAAGGTGCGATTGCGAAACCCAAGTTTATCAGCAAGATAGGCGATGCGCTGCGGTGCGGCGCACAATTCTACGATCGTCCATTGAGTGGGCGTCAGAGGCGTTGCCGGACGGAGTTCAACCTGAACATGGCCGGCCAATTGAACTTGGTCACTGACCAAGATCTCCTTCTTGCCGCCAGCTTGGTCAGTGACCAAGCTCGGCTCCTGGGTTGGTTTATTGAAAGCGGCGAATCGATCCCGCAGGTGCCCGGCCAGCACCCAATGGAACCCGCTGGGGGCAACTTCCAGCAGTGCCTGAACTACGAGCTTTTCCAATATCTTACGGACGTCTGCGGCGGGCAGGGAGAGCACTGTTTTGGCCTCTACCTCGCTGATTTGCTTCTGCCGGCAGGCATAGGCAAACAGCCGTGCCTCGTCGTTTGAGAGCGACACACCGAGGCTCGCCTGGAAATAGATCTGCTCGTCGGAGAGGAGCAACTCGCGCAGCATGGTCACTTCGAAGGTGCGCTGCTCCTTGTCGTTGTTGATGCGCGGCGGCAGGTATCCTAATTGCTGCCAGCCGCGCATGAAGGTGGGAATCCCGGTGCCCGCCTGTTCGACGACCCCGATCATCCGGAACGCCCGGCACAGCAAGGGATTTCGGACTTCTTTATCGCCCGGCTCGAGAAGTTTCGACTCATCCGCGAAGGCATGACCGGGATTGTGAAAGATGAGGCGGTCACGGTAAAGCTTGATAAAGGGAATCGCACCAGCGGCGGCGTAGTCCTGGTGGACGAGAAGGTTGGCCGCCGCTTCACGGAAAGCGATGAGATCTGGAGGAATGTCTGTGCGGCGCACGGTCGCCGAATCCAGCGAGAACGGCTTTTCCGCCTGCCGCAGGTACCATTCGTTCAGGAGCTTCCATGCTTCAATGAGGTTGACTTCGAGCAACAGCCGATCCGCCCATCGCGTCTCCGGCAGCGGGTCATCGAAGCGGCTGTCGATGCGTTGACAATCGACCAAGGGGCGCGGGAGCACCTGCATGAACGCAGATTGTGTCCCGAACAGCAGGATGGCTGCCCGTGTTGGGTAAAGCTCCCCCCTGCTCTCCTTTAGCAGCCCCCATTCACGGAGAAACTCCAGGTTCGATTGCGCAGCATCGTGTCTTGGGTTCGCCGCGCCAAAGACCTTCCGGCACCATTCGATAGACTGTGCCTCGAAGCATGTCTCCAAGCTCAGGTCAGGTACCGCTTCACCGTCAAAGGGCTCGTTGCTTGCCTCGCGCAAAAAGGCCGCAACGTCCGCATTCGTGCATAGGACATCGCATCCGCCAATGCGCCGGTAACACTCACCCAACCTTCCGTTCAGATAGATTGGCTTCTGCTGCCTGGGAACCTCGGGTACATAGAAGACCAGCACCTGCTTCCCTTCGAGTTCGATCGCCTTTTCGTGGACGTTCAGGGGGATGTTGAATTTAGAAGTCCCGCGCAACGTGGTGATGAAGTCGTTCTGGACCTTATCGACGTCGATAACGCCCAGGATTTCGAAGGCGCCGCTTGCCTGCCGGACTCCAAACACCAACCAGCCGCCGCGTGTGTTCGCGAACGCGGAAACCGTCTTGTAAGCGTCCGCCGGCACTTCCTGCTGCGCCTTCTTCACTTCGAAGTCATTCCACTCGTAAAGAGAGAGCCGCTGCAACAGTTCATCCCGGGTCATAGGCTTGGCTTAGACTCCCGCCTCTAGAAGCTCTCGCAAAAACCGGGCGATGCGTTCCCGGTTGCCGGTAAGACTGGAAAACTGCTTCTCGCAGACGTCCGTGAACCGGGCCAGGACCTTGCGATTGATCTGTTCCTGGTCCTCGAAGATGCCCATCGACTGGTGCGGCAAGCCCCACTTTTCGAATTGCAGTAGGGCAATCGTGGCGTCGCGGGTGCGGTCGTCGTTGGGCAGCGCGAACACCATCAAAGGCTTGCGCATGCCATTGATCCGGCAGTCCACGGTGTAACTGGCCTGCGGGTCGTGCTGTGGGTCGTACCAATTGAACGTCCGCCGGGTTTCCGGAACGGTCTCCTCGATCAGCGCCTGGAAGTCCTCCATGAAGGTCGAACGCACCCGCTCGCGGGTGAGGAAGGTGACGTCGGTGACCTTGAGAAGCGCCTGCACGAAGCTGTACAAGGCGTCGCCGAAGCGGTCCTCCGAGACGCGCGCGATCAATTCGCCATCCCGGTCCTCAACGCGGAAAGCAGAGAGCGCGTTGCTGATGATCTTCTGCCGCGTGCCCTTCTGGAAGTCCTTTTCGTCGAGATCGTAGGTGAGGTGCATATAGGTGTGCCCCTCATCGGAAAGGACCCAGGTGTTCTCCTGCTTCTTGAGGATGATGGCGAGGTGGTCGCCGTCTTCAAACAAGAATGGGGTAAACACGCGAAAGCGCTCATCGCCCTCCAGGACGATGCGGACCTTCGCGCATACCTTCTCACGAAAGGACTGTTCGATGGCAGCGGTGTTCATGCTTCGCCCTCCTCAAAGAGACGAATCTGCGGATCGGGTGGAGTCTCGAATCCGCAATCGTCGATCAAGCACCGCAAGGCGCTCTCGTAGTCGCCAAACCGGTCAGTAGGCTCGGCGAAGGTATCCTCCCGCATTCCCAATTCCTGGTATCGCTCTGTCGCCATGTGGATGTGGAAGTCGTAGAACGTGTTGCCTTCGATCTGGTTGGTGTGCTCGTGACTCTTCCCGTTGTGACGGCGCAAACGAAAGAGTTGGTTGCTACCGGGCGGACAAACAGCCAGGATGATGGAGAAGTCCAGGACGTTCAGGCTGTTCTGCCGGGCAATCAGACGGAATTCGCTGCCCGACGCGCCCAGGATCGAGAGTTCGGCCTCGCGATGGCCGCGCTTGTCACGCAGCTTCAGCTTCTTGCGGTAGTCATCGGGCAATGGCTTTCGCTCCGCAAGCAATTCCTGAATCTCCGAGTCTGTGTAGCGCGCCGCCATTCCTCCTCATTCCAGGACGATACGGATCTTTGTTGGATCCTTGCCCTTGCTGATCTCCACCAGGTAGTCTTCGAAGCGCTTCTTCAATTCGGGCACGGTGGCGGGCGATCCACCGGCAAGTAGAGCCGCGCGGAGGTTCTCGGTGGTGATCACCACCTTCGACAAACCGGACAGCGCCTCCTGGAGCGCGGCCACGAAGTCGTGGCTGACATCCTCAGGGAGTGCGCGGCTCGAAAGAAACGCGTCGACGATCTTGCGAGGCGCGGGCTTCAGCAAGCCCAGGTTCTGTTGCGTGGTCGGGTCCTCCAGATTACTGAGGAGCGTTCTGGTCCAGCTTTCATGAAGGCGGTCCAATTCGTTCTCGAGCGCTCTCACGGCTTGCGCGGCGGAGGCTTGGTCCGACTCGGTCACCATCCGGAAGTTGCAGTGCGGACACACCGGCGAGGCGTCCAGATCCTTGTCGGTTAGGGCGAAGCAGGTGCGTAATCCCCCCAGGCGGTTCTGGAAGTCGGTGAGTTGCTGGCGAGGCATCAACTCGATCGTGGAGAGCCGCTGCAACTGTCCCAGGCGAGGGTCCTTGAGCAAGTTGGATTTGAGCTTGTCATCCTTGGCGTTGAGGCGGGACCGCCCGTGCGCCGCGATGTAGAGTTCGATGTATTCCTTCTTGAGCTTGGCGAGCTGCTGAAGCCCCTGCTGGCGGAATGAATGCGACTCCCGTTTCCCGGCGTCCAGCATGCCGGAGAGCAATTCGTGACGGACCGCCTGGACCTTATTGATCCAATTGTGATCGCTCGGCAAGGCTGCTTCCGCCGTTGCCAGATAGGAAGCGAGTGGTCCAAACTCCGCAGCAATGGCTTGAAATGCTTCTACCTGTTTCAGCGCGTCCAGGCCATCGCGTTTCGCGGTGACGTCCTGGGGTTCGTAGCGGAAGTTCTTGAGTTGGCCGGCTGTTGTATAAGCCTGGAGTGATTCCAGAAACTGCTTGGAATCTTCCATCCGGCGGCGCAGCGCCTCCGTGTCTTCCGGCGAGAGCAGATTGCGAGCCCAGAGCTTCAGTCCGGTTTGGAGCACTTGCTGAGCCTGGACGATCCGTTCCGTCAGCCGTTTGGATTCTCCAGCCAGGGTTCTCACCGCATTGCCGGCCTGCTCGCCGCCCTGCGTGAGCGCTTGAGCCAAGCCGGGAGGCTGACCCAGCAGCTCGAAAAGGGCCTTCAGGGCGGGAAGATTCCAGTCCTTAGGCCGCTCGATGTGCTTGAAGTTGACGAGTTCGTCGAGCGGAGTCGCCGTCAACTGGGTAAGGTTCGTCGCATCCAGCTTCTTGCCCGGAACCGCGAGCACGAGGTCTCCGGAATGGACCAGAGCGGCCAGCAGCACGACAAGCCATTCGGGTTCAAGGCGGAACTGATCCGGAGAGAAATACTCCACCCCATAGACCTCGTGGACCAGCTCGCTGCGATTGACAACCTGGCCGTGGCCTTTCTTTTTCAGGGTTTCGACGACGTGGCTGGCGTACTTCGACTTCGAGGCGTCCAGGCGATCACCATCGAGAAGTTCCAGCGCATCGAGAACGGCGGCGGCGAGCTTGGTCCGTGGGCCGCCGGCGATCGATTTCAGAGCATCCTGGGCCGCCAGGTCGCGGTTGGCCGTGGTGATCAGAAGCGAGAAAGTGGGGTAGGTGGGCGCCAGTTCCTCGAAGTGGGGCCCAAGGCACACGGAACCCACGGTGTTGACCACGTCGCGAACGTTGATGCGGCCGCCGCTGCCAAGAGCCTTGCCCTTCACCCACGCCAGGAGCGGCTTGCTCTTCCCCTGGTAGGTGACCTCAAAGGCTGTGGTCATGTGTTCCTGTAGCCACTTCACCAGCTCTCGCAGGAAGCCCGTGGCTTTCTTCTCGTAGGTTTCCTTCGCGCTTCCCGAGGACGTCGAAGCGAGGTTCACCGCGGCCGCGTAGTTGCGCAGGATCGTGCGGAAGGAATCATCAACACCAGAGAGATTCAGGCGGAAGAAGACCTCGTCTTTTCGTTCTTCCCAGTTCTTTCTTGGTGGGTCGAACGGCTGGAGGAAGTAGAGGTAAAAGTCCCGTGGAGGCGCCGCCGTGGACCGGTTGTTGGGCGCCCCGAAAAAGAGGTATCCACGCCGTGATACTTTGCGCTCGATCCATTCCAGCTCGTGTTCCCAGATCTTGTATCCGCTCACGTAGGTCTGGTCGGTGCACTCCATCACCCGCTTGAGCGCTTCGTAGTAGTAACGGTCGAGTTGGGTGGAATCGAGCGTCTCTGCGCGCTTCTCGATGAGCGCGTCATAGTCTTCGGTCTTCTTCAGATCGAGATAGACCTGGCCGTTGTCGGGATTCTGCGAGAGGAATTGCCCACTGACGGTGCTCTTGATCTGGCCGATCACGTTTTCGACATGGGTAAGAAGGTCGGCGGCGCCTTCGCCTCCCATCGCGGCGACTTCGGGCTGGTAGAGGCATAACGTGTCGCGCAGTTCCGCCGCCGTGGGCCCCACAGGAACGTGAATGTCGCCGGTTGTAAGCCGGTGAACCGAGAGCGCATGGATGATTCTCCGCGCCATGGGCTTGAACGGCTTGATCGGGAAAGCCGCTTCGACACGGGATTCCAGAATTTGGCTGCAATCAATGACGGCACGGATATCCGGGACTGCGCGAAACGACGGGTTCTCCCGCAGCGTGTTCCAGTAATTGTCGTAGGCGATTAGTCCCGGCTCGTTTTCCGGCACCGACTCGTTCAGCTTCTTCCGCATCGCGACCGAAAGACTCTTGAGCACTTCGCGCTTTTCGATGGCAGTCACCCGTTCGAACGTGTCTATGTAATCGGGATGCACTGGAAATAGCCGGACGAACTCGTCCATACGCTCATTCATGCTGCCGTAGAACTTGGCAAAAGGAAGCAGGTACTCCCGGATCTGCGCCTGTTGGGCGGCCGTCTTGCGCAGGAGCCGCTCGGCGACGACGAACTTCACATCGCTGCGCGCGATCAGCACCTGCTCAAACCGGTCCTTCACGCGGCGAACGCTGTCAGCAACAAAAGAGAAGCGGGGGCTGTCGAAGATCGCTTCCTGGATGCCTGCGATGAACCGGAACCGCAAGTCCTTGCAAACCTCGCCGATCTCCCGCAGGAAGTTCAAATCGAGGATCAACTCCTGATCCTTCCGGCTGCGCAGGTAATCCAGCAGTTCGTCGACAACAACCAGCAAACCGTGGTCCGGATACTTCTGATGAAACAGCGCCATCATTTCTTCGAAGGCGCGCTTGTTGTTTGTCACCGCACTCGCTGGGGGAAATGTGAAGCTTACCCCCAGCTTGGCCAGGTGCTCTTCGATCTCGGCGGTCAGAATATCCCTGAGCGACATCGTGACCGCGCCGATTTCGGTGCGAATGACCTTGAACTTCCCGGCGATTCTTTTTGCCGCGTCGGCTACGGCCTTGGAACGGACAAGCGGCAAGGTGGACGCATCCTCGGCAATCGCGGAAAGAACCGACATCAGGTGAGACTTGCCGGTGCCATAATTGCCGACCACCATTAAGCCCTTGTTGTCGGCAGGGGCGTCAAACTGAAGGTCCGGAATGACCAGCGACGTCAGCTTCTCTGCCATCTCCTCCGAGATGACGTAAGTGGATACGAGCTGCTTGGCCGCGTCCAGATGGTCCGCGTTGCGGAGTTGTACTACCGATTCAATCGGTTCGAATTGGATAAGGTCGCCGTATTTCATCTCTGCACCTGTTCGGCTCGATCGCCTTCGCCAAGAGGAACTACCACCAAGTCATCCGCAGGGTATCGCCGAAATTCCGGATGCTCAGGGACGGCGTAGGTCAAGTAACCGTCATGGGCTGTCCCCAGCCAGGCAGCGACGATCGTTCTGTTGCGCGATAGCACCTGCAAAAGCCGGAGTGGATCTTGTTTCAGCGGGGATGCGAAGAGGATCTCGGTATTGTCGAGCAGGACGACGTCAGCAGAAATGGACCCAACCGTCTCTTCCAGTAGTCTTGGCGCCTGCAGCGCGCGCTGGCGCTCGGTCAAATCCAAGAGTCGTCGGGAAAGCTCGACGCCCACGTTGACCAACGGCAGACCATCGGCCTGGGCGAGCACTCGGAGCGCGGCGGTCTTGCCACTGCCTGAAGGGCCGACCACCAGCACCAGACGGTGGTACAAGTCCGCGATTCCGGAGAGGCGTTCCCGGATTCTCTCTGCTGTGTTCTGCGTCTGCATTCCTTTACTTGCCAAGATCCTTTGCGGCGCCGCTGCGCACCCACTCATCCACTTCCTCTCGCTTGAACTTCCACAGGCGCCCGACCTTGTGCGCGGGCATGTTGCGCCGCGTGATCCACTTGTACACGGTGTCCCGCTTGATCCCGAGGTAGAGGGTCAGTTCCTCGACCGACAACCAGCGGTCTTGTAGCGGAGAGCTAGGAACCAGATCCATGGGCTGTTGTCCAATACATCAAAATATAACGTGATGCAAGCCAACAGGGGAGGATGCTTTCGCACCGAAGGGTTGGCTCCAGACATGCGCGTCGCTCCGGACGTCTGGAGCGTATGCGTTTAAGGGTTGGAATACAGCAGGATGTAGCCCAGGGTGGTCCCATCGGGCGTTTTCACTTTCAGCACGCCGGCCCAGCCGGAGGGGTTGTTCGCGGAGCCGAGTTCGGCGAGGCGGTAGCCGTTGCCGGAGCCGCCGGCGAGGATGAGTTCGCCGGAGGCGGTGAGTTCGAGAAGGGTGCTATCGGCGAGGTTCGAGCCGGGGCCGTGGATCTTGAGGGGCGGGGTTGTGTTGTCCGGGGCGGCGATCACGGTGGGGCCAGCGGCGAGGCCGGAGGCGATGTGTGGCGTCTGGGACGCCCAGGTGCGCGCGTATGCGGCCTGCGGGTCGGTGCCCTGCTGGAGGCAGGCGCCCCAGAGGTGGACGCCGCCTGTGGTCCAGTCGTCGTCGTTGGCGGCGAATTGGCGAACCACGATCCAGAGGCCGGTCTGGCCGTTTGCCAGCGTGCCAGTGATCTTGAACCGCTGCCAAGAGGTCGTCAGCGTGATCTGGGTGGGGCCCGCGAGGTAAGCGGCGTAGGCGTTGTCGACGATGGCGATCGACACCTTGCGCGTACCGGAGGGGACGCGGGCCCAGATGTAAAAGGTGTAGGTTCCGCCATCGGCGAGACCGGCGATCTGCTGCTGGATGACAGGAGTATCTGTGACGGCGGTGACCACGTCCGCAGTCTGGTTGCCGTCCGGCGCAATGATGGCGTTCGAAGTGACGGAGCACGATCCGCCGTTCTTGTCCCAGGTCGCCACAGCAAAGTCCTCGGAGTGCTTCGCCCTGTTCTCGAGAGGGCCGCCGATCGTCTGGTGCGGGCCGCAGTCGATGGGGCCGGAGAAATGGTCGCCTGCGCGGTTGGCCGGGACGTAGCCAAGGGCGTTGGTGATTTCACCGGCTTCCGGTGGACTGGCGCTGATGGTCACGCTGACCCGGTCGTTGGCGGGGTCATCTGCGGCGGCGAGCGCGACCCGGTTCCCCTGGACGAGGTTGAGCGCCCGGCGCGTCCCGACGTCGACACCATCGTTCTGGACCTTGTGCGGGAGCTCGCCGCTCACGATGTCGGCGGCCGTATGCGCGTGGCTGGGCAGGTCGGACGCAGCGAGGTTCGCGCCGGCAGTGACGCGGCCCTTGGCATCGACGGTAACCTTCGAGTAAGTGCCCGGTGCCGCCCCGGACGGAGCCATGGACACGACGCCCGAGTCCACGGCGAGGCCTCCGGCCGGATCAATCTGCACGATGCCCTTGTTGCCGTAGCCGGCGTCCGGGTAGGAGAACGCGCCGAAGGTCTGCCCGGGCGCGAAGTCGATGATGGCATCGGAGACAAGATGATCATTGGCGTTCAGCGCCAGGCCCAGGTCGCCGGAGCCGTCGGCCTTGCGCCATTTCACCGCTCCGGTGTTCGGCAGGCGCACCAAGCCCGTGGCGGCCTTGTTGCCGGCACCGAACTCCGCGCCGTCAACGAAGGTCTTCTGGCCGGTGATCGTCACTGGTCCGTCCTTGCGGACGTAATTCCGGCTTGACGCCGTGCCGAGATCCTGCTCGATGGCGACGACGGCTTCCTGGAGTGCCTTCAGATAGGCCGAGACCATGTTGGCGCGCACGGTTGCGCCAGAGGCGTGCTGGGCCGCGACGGTACCGAAAGCTCCGCGCTGGCAACCAGTGAACTGCGTAGCGGTCTTGCCTGTGTAGACGATCAGCTCGTCGTCGATGGAGAGGATGCCGTACTCGTCGGGGAAACCCACGCCGGTGGACTCGACGCTGATGGTCGTGTCGCCGGCGTAGACCGGCATCGTGGTGATGGTCTCCAGAGGCTTTGCCGAGAAGGCGTCGGCGGGAGAGTACAGGCTCGATGCGTCGTCGATGGAGTTCG
>Ga0101944_10002660_pt1 | contig 27891 bp, 22 predicted proteins | sample DewCreD2012metaG_FD_75245 | JGI IMG/M metagenome (GOLD analysis project Ga0101944, IMG submission 75245) | Hot spring sediment bacterial and archeal communities from British Columbia, Canada, to study Microbial Dark Matter (Phase II) - Dewar... ... | reverse complement strand
ACCACCGCCCTGGCAACCGCATGGAAATCTTGCTCGCGGATGGAGGCTTCCATCATCTCGCTAAAAATTTTCTGCCAGTTATGCTCGCGCTGTTCCTTGCGCCACTGCCGCAAGGAGCGAAAGACGAACAGGATTTCGCGGTTGTCGGCAGTTTTGGGCAGGTAGCGGAATGCCCCGGCCTCGTAGGCCAGCAGTCCGCTTTCCGGGTCTTCGTAGCCGGTAAAGATGATGCCGTCTGAATCGGGGCTGATGGCGCGCAGTTCTTTGAAAACTTCAATACCGTCTTTCCCCGGCCCCAATCGGTGGTCAATCAGCAGGATTTCGTAGGGTTTGTTCTTGATGGCGGCTTGGGAAACTTTTTCAATCGCGTCTTGGGCTTGCGTAACAACATCGGGCTGCGCTTCGTGCTCATCTTGCAAGATGAGTTGGATGGTCTCGGCATAAAAAAGGTCATCGTCCAAAATCAGCACGCGGCACATAGGTTCTCTTTCACAACTGATGCGGGATTTCGAGAGCGAACGTTGTCCCGCCCAGGATGCTACTTTCCATGATGTAAATTCGTCCGCCCATCTCTTGCACCAGGTTGCGGGAAATATATAGGCCAATCCCGCTGCCGTCTTGGCGGGTGGTGTAGCCGGCCTCGAATACCTTATCCCATAGCCGGGCATGGATGCCGGGCCCATTGTCTTCAACCAGCAGGCGGAAAAAACCGGATTCGATGGGGTCGACTTGTCCGTCGATGCGCGCCTGCACCCAGCCGCCGCTGCTGGGCCGGGTTTCGGCAATCTGCTGGACGGCGTTGAGCATGATGTTGAGTAGGACCTGCTCGAATGCCGCTGCCTGGCTACGGATGACGAGCATTTGCTTCGGCGGGTTGAATACTATCTGCACATGCGCTCGGTCGCTGGTATCGCGCAACAGGTGGATCGTCTCGCGGATGATTTCATCCACGCGCAGGATTTCGTGTTTGCTTTTGGCGGTGATGCGCCCGAACATGCGGGTGGTGTTGATGATACGCTGGATGATTTGACGGGTGTCGTTGAAGGCATTATCGAGCAGAGTATCGCGGCGCTGCCGGACTTCAGCCGGGTTGGGGTGTTTATCCAGTTTTGCCAGGTTGGTTTGCAGGTTGTCGAGCCGGGCGGCCAATGGCCCGACCAGGTTGTTGATTTCGTGAGTCATGGCGCGCGTCAGGTGGCCGATGAGGGCGGTGCGCTGGATAAGGATGGATTTTTCGTTGAAGTATTGTTGTTCAAGCAGCGCGCCAATGGATTGCGCTATGGCTTCGGCGTAAATGCGCTGGTCTTTTGAAATTGGGCGGGGAGATTTGCTGAGCAGGAACAGGGAAAAATTGGACTGCATATCGGCCCGTATCGGTACGCCGATGAAACTTTCGAGGGTTGGGTGCAGTTCCAGCAGGTAGCGGAATCGGTCGCGCTCGCGCGGTTCGATTTCTGGTACGACCACTGTTTCGCCGTCTTCGGCCACATCGCGCACCGGGCTGTAGACCAGCGAGGGCAAGATGCTTTTTTCGAGCACGGCTTCGCCTGAGCGGTCGCGGATGGATGTGGCGCGGTGAATCGGGTCGAATTCAAACAAGATGGCCTGCTCGAAGCCGAGCTGCCGGCGGGCTTGCCGCAGAAGTTCGTGAACCGAGTTTTTGGACTGGATGCCGGGCGGGTCGGCCAGAGAGATGACCGGCCTGGAATCCGCTTGCGAAACGGCGGGCGGGTTTTTGGAGGAGTTGCTTCCGTTCTGGAGCATGGCAATCAGGTCTTCGGGCAGCAACGGCTTGGGATACAGTTCTGCGCCTCGTCCTCGCAGGTCATCCAAAACCTCGGCCAGGCTTTCCTGGCGCGCCCAGTCGGTGGCGATGACTACTCTTACGGCGGGCCAGGTTTCGAGAATTCGCCTGGCCAGGTCGGTGCCGCTCATGCCGGGCAAGCCGACATCGATGAGCGCCAGGTCGGGCCGGGAGATTTCCAACAGGCTGAGGGCTTTTTCGGCGCTTTCGACGGCATCCACGCGCTGTCCGACGTGGATGAGCCAGTTCCTGGCAGCATTCTGCTGCTCCGGTTCGTCTTCCACCAGTAAAATATGCTGGCGTGGCGCGCCGGAGCGCAGGAACTCGTCTAGCATGGCGATATAATCGCCGCCTTCGCCCAGCCCCCGCGCGGCTTTTTGGGGAAGTTCGCCTTCACCCGGCGGGGAAGAGAGCGGCGGAAGCCCCAGGCTGAGCCGCCGGGCTTCGCGCTCGACCTCGCGAATGACAACTCGCACCCGGTCGCCAGGCCAGAACAGGTCGATGGGCGGGGTTTTGACCCAGGCCGGAAGTTGCGATTTGTGCAGCAGGCCGGTCAACCCGGAAGCCAGTTCGATGAAGGCTCCATAACTGACGACTCCTGTCACGATGCCTTCGTAGATTTGCTTTTTGTCGAAAGTTTCGGGAATTTCGGTCCAGGGGTCGCTTTCGGCCAGGCGTAGACTGTATTCGGGATTTTGGCCCTGCCTGTCGCCAATTAGGACTGCCCAACTGCTCCAGCCGGGCGGGTACAGGCTGCGCCAGTTCTGGCGTTTGTTCTCGTCCCACGAAATTTCGCGCACCCGCACAATGCCGTGTTGGCGGTCGTTTGTCTCAACCAGCAGCCCAAGCGGCAAGTGTTTGATGACCTTTATCTGGATGCGTTCTTGCGTCTGGGGGCTATTTCTCATTGCTCGATGGGTTCGATGAATTTGACTCCGGGCAGCCCGGCCTCAGACAGGAAGGGAAAACGAAAGACGCTATGGGCTTCGTTCAGGTCGACCAAGTCGCCCAGGCGGGAAAGACTGGTTGAGTGAATGGGAATGATTTCAATCTTTTCGACCCGCTCACGCCATTGATGGGCCGTCATATCATTGGCGGGGTAAACGGTCAGAAAGCCGGGTGATAGTAAGTCGGCGGTTTCGCGGGTCAGGGCCGTGCCGATGGGTCGGGCCAGTGAATCGGTCACGCCTGTCGGGGCAAGGAGATGTACTTGCATCAGGTAGTAACGCTTCCAGGGGTTAAGCCGCCGCTCAAGGAATGGTTCCGTCCATTTGTCGAAAGGTTGGGCCGGGTGTATCTGGGAGACGTTTTCGAACGGGACAATTACCGTTTTCATGTCCCACAGAAATTGTCGTTCTTCTCCTTCGAGGATGGTCGGGCGCAAACTGATGTTGAGCATAGCAGGCCGGGGATAGTTCCCCAGCGTGCGCCAGGTTTGCTCATCGGAGTGGTCGCTTGTTTGCCAGAAACCGATGACATAAGCCAGGCCATGTTGGGTGCGAATTTGTTTTTCGAAACGCATGAGCTGCGCCACGCTTTGAGGAGATTGGCAGTTTGCCAGTAATGTCCGGCCTGTCAGCTTTCCAAAAGCCTGTGGGGTGGTTGCCGGATAGATTTTGTAGTCATGGGGAAACGTAGAAGTCAGTTCGTAGCAATATTCAAGGGCATTTTCGCGCGCTTCGTCTTGCCTGGCGGCTTTTACCATGCCAATCAGCGCCAGCAACAGACCTTCGCCGGGAATTTGGGTACAACGCAGTGCCAGGCTGGTTTCATGGCGGGGCTCACTGAACGGGTCGCCATGAAATTGCGACTCGAGAAACAGTTTTTGACGGTCGAGGGCCTCGGTCATGAGGGCTGCCGCGTTGAACCCCCAACGGTTTTTTTGTAAGATTTCAAATGGTTGCACGCAGAACTGGCAAGCGAATATTGCCTGCCAGCCTTGCCCGGACTGGCTCAGTTCAATCCAGGGTATGCGCGTGTCTATCATGAGACTTTCTCCATCTACTTTTTCTTTTTCTTTGGAATGAGAAGTTCGATGAATTCGTCGTTTGACTCTTTCGGTTGCGCAGGGGGTGTACTGGGCTGTGATTCATCGACAACGTTTGGCATTTCGCCAATAAGTTTTTCGACAAGCTGTCGTAAGTCTTCGATGCTGCGAGATGAACCAGGTATAGACTGCGCCTGCATTAACGTCTTGAGCGCTTCGATGCGGGCATCAATGATTTTGAGATTCTCCTGATGACTGTACTGTGGCATTAAGCGCATCCGCTCCAATTTGACCTGAAGTTTTTCGGCAATAAACAGGATTTCCCGGCGGGTAATTTCGTTGATGGCCTGTTGTTCGATGACCAGGCCTTCTTGGGAAGTGAGCAATTTTTGTTTCTTGCTGATTTCTGTTCTTTGTTCGGTCTGTTTGATTTCCTTCTTGCCGGTGCGCGATTGGACGGCCTCTTCTTCGCGGACGTTGAGCAGGCGTAAATGTCCCTGGCGGTCGATGATATTGACGTTGTGAAGCGTGAATGCGCGACAGGCCTCGCTCAGGTTGACCTGGAGTTTGACGGCATCCGAAATCTGGTCGTTGGAGATGATTTTTGGGGCGTTTGCTCCTCCGGTTTTCGGGTGATTCTCCTCGTTATCTGGTCTTTCGTCGATGAGTTCATCGTGCTTATGGGTGCGGATGACTTGCCGCAGGGCTGCCTCGCAGGCTTTGTACAACGCATCCATTGGGTTGCGGACATTTTGAACAGCCAGCGAGTCGTTCACGGTGAAAGTGATGCCGCATGTAAAGGTTACGTTTGCTCCATCCAATGTAACTGCCTTGATATCAGGCAGCACCTTATATTGCTCGTGTCGGTCAACATAATAGATTTTATAATTCCCCGAAGGCAACCGAATGTAACCGCCGTTTGCAAGTCTTCTCTCCCCGGCGGCAGAGACGACGATGGCGTCGAGGTTGGGGAAGGCTGGCACATATCCGGCGCCCCAAATATTCACATCAAGTGGATATGGCCCGGTTACAATTTCGTTTTCGGGGAATTGGGGTGGGAGCAGCCGCTGCCGTCGTCCCTGGTACTCGGTAATCCACCTGATTAAATCAAGGTCGAGTTCATCATCTTCATCGCGTGGAATTTGACTCATGATTTTACTCCCCGTGCCACTCCCGGCATGCGTGGTGATCGTTCAAATTGGCGGATAACAAGAATTCGTGCTACGTGTAACAATACTAGTTTATACCTGTTTTAATGAATTTTCAACCATATTACGAAATTGGCATAGGCAGGCAAACTGGGCAAGGTATTTATAGAGTTTTGTTAACCATGCGGGAGAATCGCGTGATTGCAGAGCGCGAAGATGGTTATAATAACGACCGGAGGAACAAACGATGACACTTTTACCTGGTACCCCCGCTCCCGATTTTGCGCTGGCCGATGAGACTGGTGCGGTACGTCGCCTTGCCGATTTCCGCGGGCAGACGGTCGTTCTATATTTTTATCCGAAAGATGACACCCCGGGCTGCACCACCGAAGCCTGTAACTTCCGTGACGATTATTCGGCCTACCAACAAGCCGGGGTGACCATTTTGGGCGTCAGCCCCGATTCGCCTAAATCGCACGCCAAATTCAAGCAGAAATTCCAATTGCCATTTTCTTTGCTGGCCGATGAAGACCATGCGGTTTGTGAAGCATACAACGTATGGGGGCCGAAAAAGTTCATGGGAAAAGAATATATGGGCGTGCTGCGCACCACGTTTGTCATCGACCCTGAAGGCAAAGTCAAGAAGGTGTTCGAGAATGTCAAACCCGCCGATCACAGCGCCGAAGTGCTGGCGGCGGTCAGGGAGTAAGCGTCGCGCATGGATGACCGGGAATTGGCGCGGGCGCGCTGGGCCACGTTTGCCGCGCTTGTTTTGGTGCTAGGATTCTACCTGGTAACACAGGCTCCCTGGACGCCTTGGATTTCGATACTGATTGCTGTCCTGACGGCCGGGCTGCTGACCGCCGTGCTGGAATTTTGGCTGCGGCTTTCTCTGCGCCGCTCCGCCAGCCAGGAGCGCGCTGAAGCCTCGCGCCAGCAGCTGCACGCCGCGCTGTCTTTGCAGCGCAAGTTCCTGGAATCGCTTTCAGAAAAAGATATCCTGGACGGGCTGTTGGAAAACGGTTTGGCCGTTTTGCGCGCTTCCGGCGCGTCTTTCATTCCGCTCGATGAGTGGGGGCAATCGCTCCCGGCGCTGATTCAGGGACAGGTGCCAACCCCAGCCCTGCAAAACTGGTCGCGCCGCCTGACCATGCCGGAGACCCGCCAGGCTTGCAAAAACTGTACCAGCATGCACGGTGAGCGGGGATGTATCCTGATTCCTTCAGATGCCCCTTTTGCGGCATCTGTCGATTGTTTCATGCTCCAGAGCAACGGGCGCGATGTCGGCGTGGTCAATTTCTATTTCGACGGCAAAGCCGTTATCGCTCCAGAGACGCGCCAGTACATCGAGGAAATCCTGCGCTTGGCCGGGCAGGCCCTCGAGAGCCTGCAAAAACGCAATCAAGAGATTGGCGCGTTGCTCTACCTGCAAACTTCTGCTACGCCGCGTTCCGACCTGCCTTCCCTTCTGAACAGTTTGCTCGAAAATATCCGCAAAACGCTGGCAGTGGATTTTGCCTTGCTCTACATTCCGTCCGGGTTGCCGGGGCAGATTCAGGCGATTCCACAGGTTTTTTCCTGCCACGACCTCGCCGGGCAGTCTCCCTCCATCCCCGACGGGTTATTCCTGGAGGGAATCTGGAAAAGCGTTCTTTCGACCGGGCATAGCATGTCGCTCGAAAATGTCACCCTGAACAAGCGCGATACCTGGAAGACCCTGCACGCGGTTCCGTTGGTCTGGCAGGCCCAGGGCCCGGAGGGGGTGCTGCTGCTCGGCTCCAATTCCGCCCAGGCCTTTGCCCAGCGCCATCAGGCTTTGCTCGAAACCCTGGCCGGCCAGGCCGCCCTGCTGATTCAGAATTCCCGGCTGATGGTGCAACTGGAGTACCAGGCGGTGGTCGATGAACGCGCCCGCCTGGCGCGTGAAATTCATGATGGCCTGGCGCAAACCCTGGCCTTCCTGAAAATCCAGGCCGCGCAAATGCAAAATTACCTTTCACGCGGCGAAACCGAACGGCTGACCAGCACGCTTCAGGCCAGTTACCGCACCCTGTCCGATGCGTACATTGACGCACGGCAGGCCATCGAAAACCTGCGGCGCGCTCCCTCCTCCAGCCTGGCCGATTGGGTGCGGCAGGTTGCATCGGATTATGAGCAGGCCACCGGGCAGGAAATTGCGCTCGACGAGTTCAACCTGGTGGTGGAGTACCCGCCCAACGTTCAGGCCCAGTTGATACGCATTATCCAGGAAGCCTTGAGCAATGTTCGCAAACATTCCGGGGCCGCCAATGTGTCGATACGTGGCATCCAAAAATCGGACAGCGTTTTAATCGAAGTTCATGACGATGGGAAAGGTTTTGCCCCTGAACAAGTGGATGGAAGCCTTCGCTTTGGCCTGCGTGGCATGCATGAGCGCGCCGGAAGCATTGGAGCTGATTTCCAAATTGCCAGCCAGCCAGGAGCCGGAACTATTCTCTCGCTGCGGCTGCCTGTGCCGGTGAAGGAGAAACCATGAATCGCGTTCGGCTTGTGGTGGTCGATGACCACGCCCTCTTCCGGCGGGGACTCATTAGCCTGCTCGAAGAAATGCCTGAGTTCCACGTTGTCGGGGAGGCTGCCAATGGGCAGGAAGCGCTCTCGGTGATTGAGCGCGTCAGGCCGGATGTCGTGCTGCTCGACATCAATATGCCCATTCTGGATGGCATCCAGACTCTGGGCGCTCTCCGCAAAAAAGACACATCTCAAAAAATCCTGATGTTGACCATCTCGCAGAACGACGATGACCTGATTGGCGCGATTGTGGCCGGGGCCAATGGCTATGTCTTGAAAAATACCGAACCCGATACCTTGAAAAACACCATTTTGCAGGTTTATGCCGGGAATTCCGTCCTGTCACCCGAAGTGACCGCGCGGGTGTTGCAGGCTGTCCGACGTTCGCAGACTGACCGCAATCGCGGCCTGTTGAGTGAGCGTGAAGTGGAAGTGCTGAAATGCCTGGCGCGCGGCCAGACGACTGCTCAAATTGCCTCGGTATTGTTCATCTCCGAAAATACGGTCAAGACCCATATCCGGCATATTTTGGAGAAGATGGAAGTCAACAACCGCGCCGAAGCGGTTGCCAGGGCGGCCCAGATGGACTTGTTGTAAGAGTCTATCCGAAAAATGTTTTTGCGCATCTCGCCCGGACATGAATGTCCGGGCTACCCATCTAAAGCCGTCTGAAGACGGCTAAACCCGGCTATCTAGTCCGCTTAAGCGGACTTTGTACTGATAGCCCGGAGATTTATCTCTCCGGGCGGAGCTGGGATTGCGTGTTTTCGCCAGCTTCGCCGGGGGCTGCCCCTTCGGGAATGAACAGCGTCGGAAAGTCCCCGACAGGGGAAAGTCCCCGACAGGGGAAAGTCCCCGACAGGGGATAAATCCGACTTTTACACCGTCCATTACGTTGATTTTAGGCGGATAAAGCCCTGTTTACAGGGCGTTGCCATGTAGTCGGGGGATTCATTCCCCGGCGGCGCCGGATGGGTGAGCAGTTACACGTAAATTTGGGATAAGAATTTAGCACCTGATTCCGTATTAAACCTTATCCCGAACTGACGTTTATAGGGTGATGAAGAAATCACCCGCTTTGCTTTTTGAAATCCCCCAAAGAACACAAGCCTTTAACTGACAAAACAGGGATAATTTGGTAAATTATCCCTGTTTCATCTTGTTTTAAGGTGAGTGATATTTCGATGACCGAATCTGATTCCCACGCTCACGCCCGGCGCATCCTGATTGTCTCGGCCAACCCGCTCTTTCGTGAAGGTTTGCGAAAGTTGTACGCGGAACGCTGGGGCGAGAAATTTGCGACCGTCAGCCTGTTGACCACGCTGGAAGAAGCCCTGCCAGCCCTGGAAACGCGCCCCGACCTGGTGATTGTGGATTATGACGATAAAGCCATCAATCGCGACGTTTTTATGAAGGGTTTTGTCGCCGGGGAATCGCCGATGCAGGTCATGTTGGTCTCGTTGCAAGAATCGGGGCAAGTGGTGGTCTATGACCGTCGCACCATGACCTTTGCCCAGGCCGAAGATTGGCTGAGCAATCCCTGGGAAGAATGAATTTATCTACGCACAGTACTTTTGCCGTGAGGAGATAGAAGTATGCAGAATCTGCGTCACTATATTGTTATGGCAATCTTCATCGCCATTGTGTCCGTCCTGACCTATTTGGGATTGGATGCCCTGGAATTGATGCCGGTTGCCGCGGCTGCCCAGGCTGAACCGATTGACTGGCTGTTCGATTTGCAGGTCAAGGCGATTGCCTTCTTTTTCGCCCTCATTATTGTTCCAATGGTCTATAGTCTGGTCGCCTTTCGCCGCCGCAAAGGCGAAACCGGCGATGGCGAACACATCGAGGGCAGCACCTCGCTCGAAGTGACCTGGACCTTCGTCCCGTTGGTGATTGTGGTCATCCTCGGTTACATCGGGGCCGATAATCTGGCGCAGGTCAAGCGGGTCGACCCGCAGGCAGTGGAAATCAAAGTGGTTGGCTATCAGTGGGGCTGGCGTTTCGAGTATCCACAAGGATTTGTCTCTAACACGCTCTATTTGCCGGTAGATAAACAGGTCGTCCTGAAGATGGAATCGAGCGATGTGTTGCACTCGTTTTGGGTGCCGGAATTTCGCGTTAAGCATGACCTGGTGCCGGGGCGGGTGGAAAATTATCGCATCACGCCAACCTTAATCGGCAGTTACAAAGTGCGCTGCGCTGAAATCTGCGGCGCTTCGCACGCTTACATGGAGTCTCCCATCGAAGTCATCAGCCAGGCCGAATACGACGCCTGGGTGAGCGAACAGGCCGCGATTGCCGCCGCCGAAGCCGAAGCGGCCCTCGCCAATCCTGACCCCAAACGCGGAGAGAAACTTTACAACGAGGCTGGATGTAAAGCCTGTCACTCGATTGATGGCTCGAAAGGCGTTGGCCCGACCTGGAAAGGCTTGTGGGGCTCGCAGGTTCCGCTGGCCGATGGCACAACCGTCCTGGCCGACGAAGCCTATGTCACCGAATCCATCCGCAACCCATCGGCTAAAGTGCATCAGGGCTTTTCTCCAAACGCCATGCCCAGTTTTGCTTATCTGAAAGATGGGCAGATTGCCGACCTGATTGAATTCATCAAGACACTCAAGTAAACCGGAGGACGAGAAATATGACTCATCCCTCATCACCCTCTGCCGGCGGTAGTTTCAGCCGCGCGCTTCTCTTCTTGCTGATTGGCACGCTGATTGGCCTGGCGCTTGGCATTGGGCTGCATACCGCCACATCGGGCGGGTTCGCCTCGTATTACCTGTTGGATATTCCTTCCTGGATGCTCGGCCTGTTGGTAGGGACGTTGGGCTTCTTCTATGGCTTGCTCGGTTACTACGGCATCGTGCGCGGATTGGTTTTTCAGGTCATTGGCACGCTGGCAGGTATTTTACTGTTCAGCGCCATTCGCGCCGTGATGGGGTTGCCCTTCTTCGACCCGGCCAAATTTGGCTTTCACGAAGGCGCCTGGGTGTTCGGCGCATTGGTGGGTGCGGTCTCCTTCTTGGCCGGGGTAGGCGCTCTCACCGACTGGTGGAAGTGGGCAAAAGGCGAGCCAACCCATGACCATCACGAAGACATCCCCGGCTGGCGCAAGTATTTCGGCGTTTCGCTCGACCACAAGGTCATCGGCATTCAATATACCATCACCTCGCTCATTCTTCTCAGCGTGGGTGGTTTGTTTGCGCTCCTCTTCCGGGTGGAACTGGCCGAATCTGGCCTGCAATTCCTGACCGTTCTCACCCCCGACCAGACTGCCGCTCTCAACTTATATAACTCGCTGATGAGTCTGCACGGGATTGTCATGATTATCTCCATCCTACTGGGCATTGCCGGGGTGATTAACTACCTCGTCCCGCTGCTGATTGGCGCGGCGGATATGGCTTTCCCACGTCTGAACGCCTTCTCGTTCTGGGTGGCGGTCCCGGCGGCGGTCATCCTGCTCGGCAGCCTGGGCCTGGGCGGGTTCGATACCGGTTGGACCGGCTACGCCCCGCTCGCCACGCGCGCTCCCATCGGAATTCAGATGTTCTACCTGGGGGTTTGGGTGGCGGGTTGGTCCTCCATCCTCGGCGCGCTCAACCTGGTCGCCACCGTCCTGCGCATGAGGGCGCGCGGCATGACTGCCTTCCGAATGCCCATTCTGGTCTGGGCTTCGCTGGCGACTTCCATCATCTCACTGACCGCCACGCAGTTGATTGGTCTCTCGTTCCAGATGAGCATGTTCGAGCGCCTGTTCGGCATGCCGTTCTTCAACGTTGCCAAAGGCGGCAACCCCATCCTGTTCCAGCACTTGTTCTGGTTCTATTCCCACCCGGCGGTGTACGTCTTCGTCTTGCCGGGCCTGGGCGTCATTTCGGAACTGTTGCCGGTCTTCGCCCGCAAGCCGCTCTTTGGCTACAAGTGGGTTGCGCTCTCTTCTATCGGTATCGCATTGGTTGGTTTCCTGGTCTGGGCGCATCACATGTTCACCTCCGGCATGAACGAATACCTGCGCGTGCCGTTCATGTATAGCACCCTGCTGGTAGCCGTCCCGACCGGCGTCAAGTTCTTCTCGTGGGTTGCCACGCTCTGGAAAGGCAAAATCGAAGCGCCCACCCCCATGCTCTTCGTGCTTGGCGGGATTGTGGTCTTCCTGATGGGAGGCCTCTCCGGGCCGCCCAATGCCACCGTCTCGACCGACCTGCACCTGCACGATACCTATTTCATCGTCGGTCACTTTCACAGCACCATGTTTGGCGGCTACATCTTCCCGTTCTTCGCGGCCATTTATTACTGGTTCCCCAAAGCAACCGGTAAACGGTTGGACGAAACGCTCGGCAAATGGCATTTCTGGCTGATGACGCCCTCGTTCCTCGTCCTGACCCTGTTCATGATGCGCGTTGGCCTGCTGGGAATGCGCCGCCGCATTGCGGATTATGACCCGATGCTCGGTTTCGACCCCTGGCATTTGGCAATGACGATTGCGGCCTTCCTGATTGCGCTTTCGGTCCTCATTTTCTTCTATAACATGGTCAAAACCCTGCGCAGTCCCGTTATGGAGACTGGTAACATCTGGAACTCACGCTCGCCTGAATGGCAGGTTCCCTCGCCCATGCCTGCTCACAACTACGAAAAAGAATTCGAGGTTGTTGGTGAACCCTACGATTATGGTTTGCCCGGCTCGACCTACGTCAAAATGTAATTTGGGAGGCATTCTGTGACTCAGCATACAAAACAACATTCCGGTTCACTCTTCCAGGGCCTGGTCATCTTCGTCCTGCTGGCCTTCCTGACCGCAGTCGAGTTCTTCATTGCCATTACCAACGCCTCTGTGTTGCTGCTTTCCATCGCAGCAATCATCAAGGTCGGGCTGGTCGTTTACTACTACATGCACGTTTACAAACTGCTCGAGGACGATGACGAACATGACCATTCGAGTTTTGCTTGGAAGCTGGCGACCAACCGCCTCGGCCTGTGGCTGTTCTTACTCTCCGATGCTTTCGTCTTCGGCGGCATGTTCGTGGCGCGCTTCAACTTGCTTGGCTTTACCCGTCCGCATCTCAACCAGGAACTCGGCCTGATTGTCACCTCGGCCCTGCTCGTCTCCTCGTTCTTCATGAATCGCGGCGAGACGCAGATGGCCCTCGGCGACCGCAAAGGCTTCCTCATCAGCACGAGCATTACCTTCCTGCTTGGGCTGGCCTTCTTGCTCGGCGTGGTCTTCGTCGAATGGCCCGAAGCCATCCACGAGGGGTTGACCGTTGATGGCAGCGCCGCAGGGGGCATCTTCTTCCTGATGACTGGCATGCACGCCTTTCACGTCCTGACCGGTCTCATTTTCCTGCTCGTCATCCTGCGCAATGGCCTGCGCGGATTGTATAGCGCCGAGAAGCATTGGGCGATCGAAGCAGCGGCAGTCTACTGGCACTTTGTAGATGTGGTTTGGATTTTCTACTATCCGGCCCTGTATCTGATTGGAAAAGCGCTCTAACGTATAGGACAGGCCGCAAGCCTGTCCTTTTTTGAAAGGCAAACGAGATGAAACGGCAAATCCTCCAGCGCGTCCTGCTTTGGCTGGCGATAGGGATTGTGATAGCGATTGGCCTGAACGAGGGGAGTTTTATTTTCCTAAAAAGCGAGGCCGGGCGCGCTCCGCGCTCCATCGAACTGCTCATTCCGGCTGGGACAGCAGAGAAGATGGCTCAGGGGCAGGCCAGCCCTGAAATCCCGACCGACATGGTTTTCGTCATCGGCGATACACTGGTGATTCGCAACGAAGACTCCGTTGATCACCGCCTGGGGCCGCTCTTCGTCCCGGCCGGCACTTCCGCCAGCCTGAAACTCGACCGGGCCGAGAATTTTGCCTTTGAGTGTTCCTTCCAACCCTCAAATTACTTCGGCCTCGATGTGCGCGAGCCGGTCACCTGGGAAACGCGCATCTACGGCATCCTGTTTGCGGGCGTGCCGCTTGGCTTGCTCCTATCGCTTTACAGTTTCATCCTCTGGCCGCTTCGCTCTCCCTCTCTCGCCGGGCGAAAGGCTGGGAATGAACAAACTCTCCCCTCTCCCACTGGGAGAGGGGGCGGGGGTGAGGGATGAAGATTTTCCTCGCCATGTTCAGCCGCAAGTGGATTCTCACCACCCTGCTGGTGATTCTTGGTTCGGCGCTCTGCATACGGCTGGGGATTTGGCAGCTCGACCGGCTGGAGCAGCGCCGCGCTTTCAACGAACATTACCTGGCAACGACGGCTCTCCCCCCGCTGGAACTCCGTTCCGCGCCTCAGGCCGACCTGACCACGATGGAATATCGCGCCGTCACCGTCATCGGAATCTTCGACTTCGAGAACCAGGTCGCCCTGCGCAACCGCTATCGCGGGAACGAATACGGCTATCACCTGCTTACGCCGCTGATTCTCTCCGATGGAACGGCTATCCTGGTCGAGCGCGGCTGGATTCCCGCCCAGGGCAACGCCACGCCCGCCGACTGGCGCAAATACGACCAACCCGGCGAGCAAACCATCAGCGGAATCCTGCGCCTGGGTCAAACCAAACCAGATGTCGGCGGGGTGCCAGACCCGGAGCTGGCCGAAGGGCAGACCCGTCTTGATTTCTGGAACATCGTCAACCTGGAGAGAATCTCCCTCCAATCCCCATCCCCGCTGCTGCCGGTATTCATTCAGCCCAATCCCGATGGATCCCGCAATGCGCCGCCCTACCCCTACCAGCCGGACATCGAAATTACTGAAGGCCCGCACTTCGGTTACGCCCTGCAATGGTTCACCTTCGCCTCGATTTTGTTCTTCGGCTACCCATTTTACCTGCGTAAGACAGGTCTCTGACCTGTTTCATCGGTAAACTGTGTGGACAGGTCGGAGACCTGTCCTACACTCTGGAGAAACTATGAAATTCTCACTCTCGACCTCCTTTGCCAAACTGACCCTCTTCACCCTGCTGGCCGTCGTTCTGCTGACCGCTGGCGGGCGGCTGGTGGCCTTGCACGCGGCAGGCGCGGATTGCGCCTCGTGGCCGCTCTGCCTGCCTGGGAATATCTCTGGCCTGGAGCAAATGCTGCACCGCCTTTCCGCCGGATTTGCCTCCCTCCTGATGCTGGCCCTGCTCTTTCATGCCTGGCGCACGCAGCGCGACCATCGCTTGCTGCTGCCGCTGACGACCGTTACCGTGACCCTGTTCTTTGCGCAAGCCTTCGTCGGCGCAATGCTGGTCACGCGCGGTTTTCCGCTCCATTTACAGGTCATGCACTCGCTGACTGCCTTCGCGGTCTGGATTGCGCTGGGCGCGTTGACCGTCACCGCCGGGTTCTACGCCAGAGACGCTGTGGCATTTCCCCCGCTGGATGTACGCCAACGCCTGAAGGATTTTCTCATCCTGACAAAGCCGATTATCGTCGGCCTCTTGTTGGTGACGACCTTCGCCGGGATGGTGGCGGGCGGCAAGGCCTGGCCGTCCTTCTCGCTGGCCTTTTGGACGCTGCTGGGCGGCGCGCTGGCGGCGGGCGGCTCCGGGGCGATTAACCAGTACATTGACCGCCACCTCGACCGGAACATGCAGCGCACGGCCAGGCGTCCGCTGGCCGCCGGGCGTATGACCCCCGCCGAGGGGCTGTCGTTCGGATTGGGGCTGTCTATTGTCAGTTTTTACATCCTGGCCGTTTACGTCAACCTGCTGGCGGCTTTCCTGTCGCTGGCCGGGATTCTCTACTACGTTGTGCTGTACTCGATGCTCTTGAAAAAAGCCACCGTCCAGAACATCGTCATCGGCGGTGGGGCGGGCGCGATTCCGCCGCTGGTCGGCTGGGCGGCGGTCACTGGTTCGCTCTCCATCCCGGCTCTCATCCTGTTCCTGATTATCTTCATGTGGACCCCGCCGCACTTCTGGGCGCTGGCTATTGTGCGCCGCAAAGATTACGAAAAAGCGGGCGTGCCGATGCTGCCGGTCATTCGCGGCGAGGCCGAAACCCGCAAACAGGTGTTAATTTACACGGTCGAACTGGTGGCTGTGACCTTCCTGCTGCCACTTATCGGTTACACCGGCGCGGTTTACCTGCTCTCGGCCATCCTGCTGGGTGGAATCCTGCTCTACTACGCCTGGCGGGTGTACAAAAACGGAGGCAACAAAGTGGCATGGATGATGTACCGTTACTCCAGCATGTACCTGATGTTCCTATTCCTGGCGTTGATGGTCGATGCGCTGGTGTAAAAGTGGCTGCAATTTGAAAAGTAATGTCCCGAGAGTCTCTTTCCCTCGGGACATTACTTTTCTATATTCACGCGTGGGCTGGCAAAGGCAGTCAACCTTTTTTCAGATGCGATTCAATTTCCGCGAGCAGCGCTTCCATGTTTACTTCTTGAACCCGCTAAACTGCACTTCGCGCAGGTCATCGAACCAGAATGTGCCATAGTTGCCGCCAATGCGGAACTTCCAATCCAGCCCGGCCCAATCTTTGCCAAACTTTTCGCGGTATTTGATGAGTTGGGTGGGGTTGGCCGGGTCCCACCAGACCGCCAGGAACTCGCCATCCGGCCCAATCGCCATCAAGACGCTATACCAGGTATCGGCCTGCGGGCGGAAGTTGCCGTGCAGGTTGTTGAAAGCCACCGGGTTGTTCTTGCGCCACAGGTTCGACTGCGGGTATTTTTCCATGTATATCCCAAAGCGGCGGTAGCCTTCGGTATCCCAATCGCCGTGGTCTAAAAGCATCTCGAATTGAGCGCCCGGCGCGGCGTATTTGACGTTCATAATCAAGCCCTGTCCCTCTGTAAAATCGCGCGCTTCCAGCCAAAGGCCCCTCCAGCTATCGCCGACGACTTCGAGCACTCCGTCTTTAATGACGCCGATATCCATGCCCCAGCCCAGGTTTTCGTCGAAGGGGTCATAGTATGTTACGGTCAAGTCTTGCAGGAATTGCGCGGCCACCGAGGGCGGCTCGAGGGTGGGCGTGGGCGGGATGGGCGTAGCGGTGGGGGGAACAGGAGTCTGCGTGGGGACGGGGGAAGGCGTCAGCGTGGCAGAGGGGACGGGCGTCGCCGTTGGCGGCGGCGGGGTCGGCGCGGGCTGGCAGGCGGCCAGCAGCAGGGCCAGGGCGAGCAGGGTCAAGTGATTTTTCATGGGTTCTCCGGTTTGATAAATTGGTGTCTCCACCTGCCCAAAATTGTGCCATAATTCAGGCCAATTCACCTCCAAAGAAAATTTTCGAAAACATGACCGACCTCGCTGCCTTGCTCCGCCGCTATCGTAAACGCGCCGGCCTGACCCAAAAAGGACTTGCCAGCCGCATTCATTTCCATCACAGCGTCATCAGCCGCACCGAAACGCCTGGCAGCGGCTACCTGCCTTCGGAATCTTATTTGGAAGCGTTTGGAGAGGGGCTTGCGCTCTCCGAATCCGAACGAATATCGCTCCAGATGGCAATGGAATCTTCCCGGCAATCTGACTCTCCTCCCCAGGTGACAACCATACCCATCTGGCGGGTCTCGCGTTATTTCGTCCCCGTCTTGATTTTGGCAATCTTCCTGGCGTTCGTAGGCATCTACCTGGCGGCGGTGTTCCTGTCCTCGGCATCCCGCGCCGTCTCGGCCCCCGAAGCCTACCGGGCCGTGCCTGTGGGGGGCGTGTTGTATGTAGATGACTTCGAGGACGGCGACTCTTCGAACTGGCGCAATCTCAACGATGGCCGCTGGGAGATTCTCCCTCTGGAGGGTGGATTTGGCCTGGGCGTGCAGGACCAGCCGCCAGAGAGCATTCCCAATGCCTATCTCCTGCTCTCAGATGATTGGCTGGATTACGCGTTCAGCGTGGATGTCATCTTCCAATCCGGGCAGTACGAACAAATATACCTGGTTGCGCGCAGCGCCCGCCAGCCAAACTGTTCCGGCTATCGCGCGGGCGGCAACCGCCTGGGGGTATCCATCTTTCGCTTCGATGACATGGGAGGAGACTGCCAGGGCGAGACGTTAGCCGAAAATTCCGCCTACCCGCTGCGTTCCGGCGCGCCCTACAACTTGCGCTTGGAAGTGCGCGGCGCGGAGATTCGCTTCTTCGTAAACGACCAACTGGCGGCGCAGGCCCGTGACGAGAAATATCCGCAGGGCGGGCTGGGACTGCTGGCTTACCAGGTCGAAATGGCATATTTTGATAATGTGGTCGTGACCAGACTAGGAAAGTAGGCCAATTATTAGAATTAAATCAGACTAACCGGTCGGTTTTATGCTTAAATCGCCTCTTGGGGGTACAATCAAACTATCCGAGGGAGATTCGTGTCCAATTTTGCGTTCCCACCTTCCAACCCCGCTAGCCCGCCGCTGCTCCAACTGCGCGGCGTGGTGAAGACCTACGTCAGTGAAGCCGGAGAATTCACCGCGCTGAAAGGCATCGACCTGGATATTTACCCAGGCGAATTCCTGGGCATCATCGGCAAATCGGGGGCCGGCAAAAGCACCCTGCTGAACATGATGACCGGGGTCGACCACCTGACGCAGGGCGAAGTGATTGCTCGCGCCAATGGACAAATGGTCTCGGTGCATGCCATGAGCGAAAACGACTTGGCGCTGTGGCGTGGGCGCTCGATGGGCATCGTCTATCAGTCGTTCCAGCTACTCCCCATGCTAACCCTGCTCGAAAATGTGATGCTGCCAATGGATTTGTGCGGCCTGTATCACCCGCGCGAAAGCCGCCGCCGCGCCCTGGAACTGTTGGAGATGGTCGAAATCGCCGAACACGCCAACAAACTACCGGCCTTCATCTCTGGCGGCCAGCAGCAGCGCGTAGCAATTGCCCGCGCCCTGGCCAACGACCCGCCCATCCTGGTGGCCGACGAACCGACCGGCAGCCTCGACTCCATCACTGCCGACCACATCTTTGACCTGTTCGAGCGATTGGTCCAAAACGGCAAAACCATCATCATGGTCACGCACGAAATGGCCCTCATGCCGCGCTTCAGCCGCCACCTGGTCATTGCAGATGGCGAAATCGTCCCAACCCCTGCCCCAGACCCCGCCCCGGCTGCGGCTTCGCGGAGGAACTGACATGCCCCGGCAATCCTCCATATCATCCGCTTCGGATATCCGCTCATCCGCTTTGCGCCAGCCATCCGCTTCCTCCGCTGCCCCCTCCGCTTCGGATATCCGCTTATCCGCTTTGCGCCAGCCATCCGCTTCCTCATCCGCTTCCGATATCCGCTTATCCGCTTTGCGCCAGCCATCCGCTTCCTCCGCTGCCCCCTCCGCTTCCGATATCCGCTCATCCGCTTTGCGCCAGCCATCCGCTGCCGAATCCGTTCCCATGATTGACATCCGCCGCGTAGTCAAGAGTTTCAAGAATGCCGCCGGGGAGTTCACCGTGTTGAAGGGCGTCGATTTGCAGATTGGGCGCGGCGATTTCGTCTCGATTATCGGCAAATCGGGCAGCGGCAAAAGCACCCTGCTCAATATGATGACCGGCATCGACCACCCCACCTCCGGGCAGGTGATTGTCAATGGGCAGGATTTGTACAAATCACTGGATGAATCAGGCCGCTCGCTGTGGCGCGGGCGCAACCTCGGCATCGTCTTCCAGTTTTTTCAACTGCTGCCCATGCTCTCCCTGCTCGAAAACGTCATGCTGCCGATGGATTATGCCGGGGTCTACGACTTCGATGAGCGTCCGCGCCGCGCCATGCAACTGCTGGAAACGGTCGGGCTTGGTGCGCAGGCTGGAAAACTGCCGCTGGCCGTTTCGACCGGGCAACAGCAGCTGGCCGCGATCGCCCGCGCCCTGGCCTGCGACCCGCCCCTGCTGGTAGCCGACGAGCCGACCGGCAACCTCGACTCGCGCACCGCTGAAGTCGTCATCAACATCTTTGAGCAGCTGGCAGCCGACGGCAAGACGGTGGTCATGGTCACGCACAACCCCTCGCTCACGGCGCGCACCACCCGCAACATCATCATTTCTGATGGCGAAATTGTCAACGAAGTCGTTGCCCGCTCCCTGCCCCTGCTCAATCACCGCCAAATGCTGGCGGTGACCCGCCAGGTCGAGCGGCAGGCCTACCACCCCAACCAGCCCATCCTGCGCCGCGATGAACACGTGGACAAATTCTTCATGATTGAGCGCGGCGAAGTAGAAATTGTCTTGCAGGGCAAGAACCGCCAGGACGTAACCGTCGCCCGCCTGGGGCCGGGCGAATACTTCGGCGAAGTGGAACTGCTGCGCGGTGGCAAATCCATCGCCGCGGTGCGCGCCGCGCCCGAATCACCAGTGGAACTGTTGGTGCTTTCCCGCGACGCCTTTTGCCAACTGCTGAAAGAGTCCCCGCTGACCGAGGAAGCCCTGGGGCGGATAGTGCAAGCGCGCCTGCAAGAGAACAAATCCACCGACCGGCGCGGCCGCGGCTGGTGGCCCTTCAAGTAAATGCAGAAGGCAAAATGATGAATGCAGAGTAAAACCATTCATCATTCACCATTCATCATTCATCATTCATCATCACCATGCCATGAGACCTCGCTGGCGAAAAGTATTCCTAGACCTGTTTGAAAACCCAACCCGCACCCTGCTGGTGGTATTTTCGATTGCAGTGGGCGTGTTTTCGATTGGCGTCATTTCTGGCACATATGTCATTATTTCCAATGACATGAGCGCCAGTTACGCCGCCAACCAACCTGCCAATATCGAACTGCGCACTGAGAATTTCGACCGCGATTTCCTTTCCACCGTGGAAAACGCGCCGGACATGGAATATGTCGAGGGGCGGCGCGTGTTCAGCGTGCGCGTGCGACCGGTCAACGCCCAGCAGTGGACGGCCATCAACATCATCGCGGTGGACGATTTCGACAAAAACAAAGTAAACCTGCTCACGCCGATTTCCGGTCAACCCAAGCCGGGCAAGCGTGAATTGGTCCTGGAACGTAAGGTACTGGAAGAGTTTGCCCTTGCGCCGGGAGAAGACTTGGTGCTGGAACTCGCCGATGGTTCGTTCAAAACCCTGAAGGTGGTGGGCATCGTCCAGGACCCCACCACAGGGGCGGCTGACTTCCTGGCCCCGCCCTTTGCCTATATCACCATGGATACGCTCTCGGCCCTCGGCCAGCCGGATGAGTTCAATCGCATTTATGCGACGGTGAAAACCGGCAAAAATGACAACCAGTACATTCGCAACGTTTCCGCTGATTTAATCAAGCGCATCGAAAAAAGCGGCGTAGATGTCTTTCGTTCACGCACGGCTCTGACCAATCAGCACCCGCTCGCCTCGACCGTCAATGCCGTTTTGGGTATTTTGCTGGCCCTGGGCGTTCTGATTGTGTTCCTGTCGTCCTCATTGATTGCCAACACCCTGGCCGCGCTCCTCAACCAGCACATGCGCCATATCGGTGTGATGAAACTGGTTGGCGGGCGCGACAAACAGGTTTTTGCAATGTATCTCCTGCTCATCTTGTCGTTCGGCATCCTGGCGTTGCTGATTTCGGTGCCGCTTGGCGGGCAGGGCGCTTACGAATTGTCGCTGTTCATTGCCCAAAAGATGGGCTTCACCCTGCTGGGTTACCGGATTGTGCCGCTGGCCTTTGTCATCCAGATTGTGATTGGGATTCTCGTCCCGCTCCTGGCCGGGTTCGGGCCAGTCATCAACGGTTCTCGCATTTCGGTGCTGGACGCCATCAGCGGGGAGATTGCCCACGAAACGGGAGGCAAGTCTCAGCCCGGCAAGAAGCGGGAGACGCTGTTCGAGCGTTTCGAGAATCGGGTCAACGCGGCCTTGCTGCGGCGCGGAATCCACCTCCCGCGCCCACTGCTGATTTCCCTCCGAAACACCTTCCGCCGCAAAAGCCGCCTGGCGCTGACCCTGTTCACGCTGACCATGGGTGGGGCCATTTTCGTGGGCGTTTTCAACGTCCGCACCACGCTGTTCGATTACATGGACAACGTGGGCCGCTACTTCGTGGCCGATGTGACCCTCGATTTCAGCCAGCCTTATCGCTTGAGCGAGGTCGAAAAACTTGCCCTCCAGGTTCCGGGCGTGGTGGATGTGGAAGGCTGGGCGTTTGCGACCGCCGAAATTATGTACCCGGATGGCACGGTGGCTGAAAATCTGACCGTACTTGCGCCCCCCGCCGGTAGCATGATGGTGGACCCCGAACCGGTCGCCGGGCGCTGGGTACAGGCTGGCGACGCCAAGGCAATTGCCATTACCGAGGGCATTTTGCGCAGTTTCCCGGACCTGAAGCCAGGCGATACCCTGGATGTGCGGGTCGGCGGCAACGATGACCGTTGGCAGGTGGTCGGCTTTTTCAAGTTCATCGACCGCGAAGGGCTGATTGCCTACGGGACTTACGAGTATTTCTCGCGCGAGACGAACCTTGCCAACCGCTCGGTTTCGTTCCGCGTGGTGACGGAGCGGCACGACAAGGCCTACCAGCGCGAGATGAGCGAAAAACTCGACCAGCGCTTCCGCGAGGCCGGATTCCAGATTAGCCAGGCCCGTCCTGGCCTTTCGGCGCTCAACAATGCCACCGAGAGCCTCGATATCCTGGTCATTTTCCTGCTGATTATGGCCCTGCTAACAGCGGTGGTCGGCGCGATGGGTCTGACCGGCACGATGGGCATGAACGTACTGGAACGCACCCGCGAAATCGGCATCATGCGCGCAGTTGGCGCGACGGACGCCGAAATTATGCGCATGGTGATAGTGGAAGGTATTGTCATCGGCCTGATTTCGTGGGTAATGGGGCTGGTGGTCTCCATCCCGATTACGTATGGCCTTTCGCTGATTGTCAGTCTGGCGGTGTTCGAGACGCCCATCAATGTCGTCTTCACCCCGGTTGGCTATCTTATCTGGCTGGGGTTGGTGATTGTGCTTTCGGTGCTGGCGAGCGTGCTCCCGGCCCGCAACGCGGCCCGCCTGACCATCCGTGAAGTGCTGGCTTACGAATGATGAATGCGGAATCATGAATGGTGAACCGCATTCCGAATATCGAATACCGAGTTTCGAATATCGAATTACGCCCCCGAGGTTTCCATGAAAAAAAGAATTTTCTTTATTCTGACCATTTTCTCCCTGCTGCTGGCTGCTTGCGGCGCGCAGCAACCTGCTCCCGCCGCGCCCTCCGTCCCGGTGACGGATAGCGATGTGATTGCCGAGGGACGCCTCATGCCCGCCCAGGATTTGCGCGTCTACCCGCAGGCGCGCGGCACGGTGACGGATATCCTCGTCCAAGAGGGCCAGTCCGTCTCGAAGGGCGATGTCCTGGTTCGCCTGGGCGACCGCGAAAGCGCCGAAGCCGCCCTGGCCGCGGCCCAACTCGAACTGACCCAGGCCCAGCGCGCCTACGACGACTTCATTCGCATTGCCGGGCTGTCTGCCGCCAACGCCTGGCAGGAATACCAGCAGGCGCAGGTAGCGCGCGCCGCCGCACAAAAGGAATGGGAAAAGGTCAAGCCAACCGAAGTGCAGGATGAAATCGACAAGGCCGAGGCCGATGTGCGTGACCGCCAGAAAAAACTGGAGGACGCCCAGGAAGAGTTCGATAAATACAAAGACCTGAAAACTGACAATCCCACCCGCCGCAAAGCCGAGGATGAACTGCGCGCGGCAGAGGCCAATTACAACGAGGCCCGCCGCAAGGTGGAGGAACTCCAGCGCAAGGTTGATGCGCCCAAAGCCGCGCTCGAATCGGCCATTGCCGCTGAGGCCGAAGCCAAACGCAAATTCGAGAATACAATGGATGGGTCCGTCGATCCAGAGCAGAAGGCCGTCCTCGAAGCCCGCCTGAACAATGCCAAAGCTCAGGCTGGTGCTGCCGAAAAGAACCTTGCCAATTACGACATCCGCGCCCCCTTTGCAGGGGTTGTGACCGATGTCAACGTAACTGTTGGCGAACTGCTCGGCCCCGAAAAATTCGCCGCCCAAGTTGCCGATTTCAGCGACTGGTACGTCGAGACGACTGACCTGAACGAGTTGGAGGTGGTCAACATCCGGGAAGGCCAGCGCGTCGAAATCAAACCAGACGCGCTCAAAGATGTCACCCTGTCGGGCGTAGTCGAGAGCATTGGCCTGGCCTACCGCATCCAGGGCGGGGATGTACTGTACACCGTCAAAATCAAATTGAGCGACTCCGTCCCCTCCCTGCGCTGGGGCATGACGGTGGAAGTGATGTTTTTACCGTGATTCTTAATTCATAACGCCGTCCCGAAGTTTTTTGTCAAAGGGGCCACTTCGCCCAAAAAAACTTCGGGACATTTTGATTTAATAGCAGATGGGTCATTAAAAAATCAATAAAATCCTACCTTAATAGGTGACATTTTTCGTTACATTTGTCACTCATCCTTTTGGCAGGTTTTGGCTACCATTACATTTGCGTTTTTTGTGACCAATGTCTGTTTCTACATCTGCTGCTTCTTCATTTCCTCCGTTACCATTCCGCTTCTCCGCTTCATCCGCTGTCGAATCCGTTACCACATCCGCTTTCCACCATGCACGAACTTGCCGTAACCGAATCTATCCTCGAAATCGCCATTCGCCATGCCAAAGCCCAAAATGCCCGGCGAATTACCGAACTGTTCATCGTTGTTGGCGAATGGTCGTCTACCGTCGATGACTCTGTCCAGTTCTACTGGGACATGATTAGCGAAAACACCATCGCCCAGGGCGCGAAATTGCACTTCCGCCGCATCCCGACCGAATTGTTGTGCAAACAATGCGGCCACACCTACCATCCCGATTCGCGCAACCTGCTCTGCCCGCAATGCCAGAGCAAGCACATCAAGGTGCTGAAAGGCGAGGAGTTCTACCTGGAAGCGATTGAAGTAGAAGCAGCGCAGGGAGAATTGGTCGAGTAGCCGCTTTTCCGGCGTATCGAGACCAGAATAATTCGTGATGAGTGACGAGTGATGAGCAAAACACTAACCTGCCAAAAGCCCAACCTGCGTCGCCGGGAAACTGCGCTGATTGCCCGCAAGCGTGCCTTTTGCCCTGCCTTATTAAGCAATCATCCTGAACCTGTTCCAGCCCGAAAATTACCAATCGTTCTCTCCATCTTTCCTCTCTCTTCTACCGTTTTACCATCCCCCTTTTCCAGAAACTGACTCGTCAATTACCAATTACCAATCACTCATCACTCGTCAATAAAATCGAAAGTCTGAAACCCCTATGTCCCAACGCATCCCCGTTGTCGAAAAAATCCTCTCCGCCAATGACCGTTTGGCCCTCGAAAACCGCGCAAAATTTGATGCTGCGGGCGTTTTCGCCCTCAACTTCATGGCCTCGCCCGGCGCGGGCAAGACATCCCTCATCGAAAAGACCGTCGCCGCGCTCAAAGACCGCCTGCGAATCGGCATGATTAACGGCGACATCGCCACCAGTTTCGACGCCGACCGCGCCGCCGCTGCCGGGGCCGCCGCCGTCCAAATCAACACCGGCGGTGACTGCCATCTCGATGCTGTCATGCTCCAATCCGCCATTCCCCAACTCGACCTTGCCAACCTCGACCTGGTCATCGTCGAAAACGTCGGCAACCTGGTCTGCCCGGCAGATTTCAAACTTGGCACCCACAAAAACGTGCTGGTCGCCTCCATCCCCGAAGGCGATGATAAACCCTACAAATACCCCGGCATGTATCGCGGCGTCGAGGCGGTCGTCATCAACAAAATCGACCTGCTGCCCTATGTCCCCTTCCGCATGGGATTTTTCAAGGAAGGCATCGAAGCCCTCAACCCTGGCGTCGTTCAATTCGAACTCTCTTGCCGCACCGGCGAAGGCTTGCAGCCCTGGCTCGACTGGCTCATTTCCCAGGTATCGGGCGCCAAGTAACCCTCGCGCCTGACACCTGACACCTCGCACATGACACTCCGCGCATGACACAAGGTCTCTCCATTCACATCACCGGCATTGTGCAAGGGGTTGGTTTCCGACCCTTTGTCTATAATCTCGCCCAGCGCTATCGTCTTACCGGCTGGGTGCGGAATACGTCTGCGGGTGTTGATATCGAAGTGGATGGGGAAAAAGTCCAACTCCGGGATTTTGTCGAACATCTCAAGGCGGAACTCCCGCCCCTGGCGCGCCTCGACTCTATCAGCGTGACCGAACGCCCTGCCTCCGGGTTCGAGCAATTCGAGATTCTCCACTCTGAAGCGGTGGAGGGCGCCTTCCAGCCCATCTCTCCGGATGTCTCGATTTGCCCCGACTGCCTGCGCGAGATGAACGACCCGCATGACCGCCGCTACCGTTACCCCTTCATCAACTGCACCAACTGCGGCCCGCGCTTTACCATCATTCAGGACATCCCCTACGACCGGCCCAAGACCACCATGTCGGCCTTCGAGATGTGCCAGGAATGTCGCGCCGAATACGAAGACCCGGCCAACCGCCGCTTTCATGCCCAGCCGGTGGCCTGCCCGAAATGCGGCCCCAAAATCTGGCTGGAGGAATTCCCTACGGTGCAAAACGGCAAACGCGCTGTTCTGATTAACGTCGGCGAGGACGGTTTGCAGCGCGCCCGACGCCGTTTGGCCGAGGGCAAAATTCTGGCTGTCAAAGGATTGGGTGGCTTTCACCTGGCCTGCGACGCTACCAACCCGGTTGTCGTTGCCGAACTGCGCCGCCGCAAATTGCGCGTGGATAAACCCTTCGCCGTTATGATGGCCGATTTACCCACTGTCAGGCGGCATTGTCACGTCAGTGAGGCTGAGCGTGCCTTGCTTCAATCGCCAGAACGCCCCATCGTCCTGCTGCGCCGCCGTTCCACCTCCAAAATCGCCCGCGAGGTGGCCCCCAGACAGCGTACCATCGGCGTCATGCTACCCTACACCCCCCTGCATTATCTCCTGCTCCAGCGCGCCAAAGACTTCCCCGAAGCATTGGTGATGACCAGTGGCAACCTGTCCGAAGAACCCATCTGTACCGACAACGTCGAGGCTCGTACCCGCCTGGCCGACTTGGCCGACGCCTTCCTGATGCACGACCGCGATATTCATGTGCGGACAGATGATTCGGTGGTGAGGGTCATCAGTCATCAGTCATCAGTACCAGACACGAACAAGACACTGATTACTGATTACTTATCACTGAAAACATATCCCCTCCGCCGTTCGCGCGGCTATGCGCCCTTCCCCATCCACCTGCCCTGGAATGTTCCTCCGTTGCTGGCGGCTGGCGCGGAACTCAAGAATACCTTTTGCATCACCAACGGCAATTACGCTTTCCTCAGCCACCACATTGGCGACCTGGAGAATTACGAAACGCTCCAATCCTTTGAGCAGGGCATTGCCCACTTTGAGAAATTGTTCCGCGTTAAGCCGCAAGCGATTGCCTGTGACCTGCACCCCAACTACCTGGCGACTCGCTACGCCCTCGAACGCGCCGAGCGCGAGAACTTGCCAACCTTCAAAATTCAACATCATCACGCCCATATCGCCGCAGTCATGGCCGAACACGGGCTGGATGGTTCGCATCCGGTCATTGGCGTCTCCTTCGATGGAACGGGCTACGGTACGGATGGCAACATTTGGGGTGGGGAATTTTTGATTGCAGATTACGCCGGTTTCGAGCGCGCCGCCCATCTCGAATATTTCCCGCTGCCCGGCGGCGACGCGGCCACCCGAAGACCTTCCCGCACCGCCCTCGGCCTGCTTCACGCCCTCGGCCTCGACTGGGACGACGCCCTCCCAACCCACACTGATTTATGCTACGAGGACCGCACCGCCATCTGGGCCCAGTTGCAGCATCGCTTGAATTCCCCGCTCACTTCCAGCATGGGGCGTCTGTTCGACGCCGCCGCTGCTTTAGCCGGAGTTCGCCAGCAGGTCAATTACGAGGCTCAGGCCGCCATCGAGTTCGAAGCCCTGGCCGACCCTGAAGAACCCGATTGCTACCAATTCGCTTCTCATTCGTCACTCATCACCCCTCGCCCTGCCATCGAACAATTGATAGCCGATGTGCTGGCAGGTGTTCCGCTTCCAAAAATCTCCGCCCGTTTCCACAACGGCCTGGCCGAAATGGTCAAAACCACCTGCCTGCGCCTGAGCGACCAGTATGATATTGCCGAAGTGGCTCTTTCGGGCGGAGTCTGGCAAAACATGCTGCTCTTGCGCAGAACGTTGGCTTTGCTCGAAAGAGAAGGATTTACCGTTTATATTCATTCCCAAGTCCCTGCCAACGACGGTGGCCTCTCCCTCGGCCAGGCCGCCATTGCCGGGTACCGGTTGAATACCCAATCTTAACCGTTCCACATTCACCGCCAATTACCAATTACCGAATTACGAATATCGAATATCGAACATCGAATTATCCACCCTCGGAGGCCCCCATGTGTTTAGGCGTACCTGGAAAAATTACCGAAATTTATGAAAAAGACGGCCTGCAAATGGCAAAAGTCGATTTTGGCGCGGGCGTGCTGCGCGAATGCTGCCTGGCCTACATC
>Ga0101944_10002659_pt1 | contig 27905 bp, 27 predicted proteins | sample DewCreD2012metaG_FD_75245 | JGI IMG/M metagenome (GOLD analysis project Ga0101944, IMG submission 75245) | Hot spring sediment bacterial and archeal communities from British Columbia, Canada, to study Microbial Dark Matter (Phase II) - Dewar... ... | reverse complement strand
ATTGGTTTCGAAGTTAGCCTCATAACCAGCGGGTTTGCCTTTGATGAGAAGCGGCTTAATAACCTTGTTCGTCATGAAGTTCACACAGCCGTCAGCATCGACGGCGCTAGAGAGTCAAACGACATTATACGCGGCAAGGGTAGCTATGATAAGGCGCTTTACGCTATGAAACGTCTATCAGAAAATGGCATCCTCGACTGCATAGTTACAACTATGACTAAGTATAACCTCAAAGACGCTGAGCATGTGGTTAAGCTGGCAGCTGAACACAAAGCCCGAATGGTTGTTTTCCACAATTTGGTGCCCGTAGGCCGCGCTGATCCTAACATGCCTAATTTGGCGCCTTCTCCTGATGAATATGAGTGGGCGTTTAACAACATTTACGATCTGCAAGTCAAGTATGCTGATCAAGTGCATGTAAATGTTTATGCACCCTTTTATGCTCGAATTGTGCGCCAACGAAACCCAGCTGACTTCTGGGACTGGTTCACCCAGCGTTTTCTGGGTAAGTGCACAATCGGCGGAAATTACATCAGCGTCACAGAAAACGGCGACTACCGAAGCTGCGGCTTCCATGAAGGCTACAGAGTCGGCAACGTCAAAGAAACCAAACTGCGCCAGGCATGGGAAGACCTACAGAAAAGCGAATTCCACCTCAAACTACGCAACAAGAACAACCTCAAAGGCAGATGTGGAGTCTGCGAATACCGCGAAATCTGCGGAGGATGCAGAACACGCGCTGAATACTACACTGGCGACTTGTTCGCTTCAGACCCAGCGTGCGCCTATATCCCAAAGGTCTTGCGTGAAGACCCCAAAGCATTTGAGGCAATGCAAAAAGAAGCATACGCCCAACTCAAAAAACAGTAAAACCACCCCTTCTTCTTTCAATTCGGTTCATCTTAAAAATGTAAACACTTATTCAGTCTTGTTCTGTACTGGACAACACGCATTTTAATTAAACACTGAACATTGAAAACCACGCGACCTCTCACCGAGTACCTCCCCTCCCTTATATAAAGAGGCATAAGCGATTATGTCGGTTTTTGGAATTCTACAAGGTGGCAATTGGATGCGTTGCGTTTGGGGGTCGCCTAAACTGAAAGGTCTATTTTAGACGACTTTGACGCTGTCTTTGTTTATTTTAGCGAGTTTTTGGTCTCTGGTCAGTAATACCTCATCGTTAGCCAGCGCGATTCCCACAATGAGTAAATCGTTTTCGTTGACCAGTCTTCCTGCATCCTGCAACTCTTTGTATGTTTTGGCAGCTTCTTTGGCGGCGGCTGAATCGAAAGGGTAAACGGTCAGCTCAGAGAGGAAGTCTTCGGCGAGGTGGCGTTTTAGTTTTGTTTTGTGCTTGAGTAATTCGTATTCGGTTATGCTGGTTGTCTTTACGTCGCCTTTATCGGCGATTTCTTCAATCAAGGAAACAATTTTTTTGTCGCCAGCTAAGAAATCGATGATAACGCTTGTGTCTATTAACGTCATTGTTCCACTTCAAATGTTCGACCGTAATTTGCTTCTCTTTCGGCGGCTACCTGTTTTTTTAGTTCTTCAAGTTTCTCTTTTTCGTCCTTCATGACGCCTGCGAATCTCATTATGTCGGTTTTTTTCTTTTTTTCGGACAGGCTTTCTTTGATTACTTCTGAGAAGCTTTTTTTGCCTTTATGTTTTAGGAGAAGTTCATAGACTTCGTTTGAGACCGAAATCTGTCTCGCCATCATTATTCACTATACATAATGTATACATAGAAACTGATAAGCGTTATTCTCAGACGAAGGCAACACAACAAAAGCGGCTCCTAAAGGACGCAGATGCTTGTTTTGCTCTTGACGATACAATTTTTTTGTTCAACCAGAAGGGTTAAGTTGTACATTACAGATATGTACAACCTGACGGTGGAAGTTGAACTATGGAAGAAGTCCTAGTCACGCGTAAGGGTCAAATCACGGTTCCCGTCGCGTTGAGGCGGAAATACGGAATAAAAGAAGGTATGAAAATCACTGTTGAAGACGCAGGATCAAACATTGTCCTAAAGGTTGTGCCAAGATTCGAAGACCTAATAGGCATAGACGCTGGAAAAATCGACCCAAAGAAGGCCATGGAAGAATTAGATAAGATGCGATCAGAAGACAGGTACTAATGAAAGCTGTAATGGACACACGCTTCCTCGTCGCCAGTTTAACAGAAAATCAACAGTTCCAAAACTGGTCACGCCAGATATTTCAAACACTCCAACGAAACGAGAATTTAGGCGTAATTCCATCAATAGTGATTCATGAGTTTTACAAGTATTCGCTTGAGACTCATGGGAAAGATGTAGCAGAATTAAGGGTTAACTCACTTCAAAACTTAGACGTTGAAAAAGTGAATCTTGACATTCCAATAGCTATTCAAGCGGCGAAACTCCGATGCAAATACGCTGAGTTGCCGACTGCCGACGCCATCATAGCAGCGACTGGAATTGTTTTGGAGTGCGATTGTATTTTAACTGACGACAGGCACATCAAGCAGGTCAAAGAAGTTAAGACAAGATGGATTTAGAAAAACACGGTTGATGAACTCAAACGGCCGCCGCTCCGCAGTTAGACACTAAATTAGCGTCAAATCTTTTTCATATGGCAAGCCGTCGCGTGCGCCCATCTTCATCACGCTTCTGGAAGCCACGTAATTGCCGAGTCTGCCGCATTCGAAGAGGGGTTTGTTGTGGATTAATCCGTAGAGGAAACCTGCGTTGAAGGCGTCGCCTGCGCCTGTGGTGTCGACTGCTTGGACTTTGAAGGGAGGGATGGTTTTCTTTTCTATTCCGTTGGTGACGTAGCAGCCTTTGTCGCCCAGCTTAACCGCGACTATTTCGACGCCAATGTCAAGCAGCATTTGCGCCCCCGCAGGAATGTCTGATGTGCCTGTAATGAGTCCGAGCTCCACCGCATTAGGCATCATGACATAGCTGTTCTGGATTAAGGGCTCAATCGCCGCCAACCCCTTCTGCGCATACAGCGAACCCGGGTCGAAGCTGACTTTAACGCTGTCAGGTAAGAAACTCATCAACTTCTTCTGAACACGGAAAGATTTCTCACCCACAAACGAGGACAAATGTAGGAATTGAGTGTCGGTTATGTATTTGGCGTTTAGTTCTCGGAATTCGATGCTGTCGTTGACGCCGGGGTTAATGTAGAGGGCTCGTGCACCTTTTTTGTCCACGAAGCCAAGACAAACACCACTTTTGCCTTTGGCTGCATGGATGATGCCTTCTGTGTTTACGCCTTCTTTTTGGAAGCATTCTATTTGCAGTTTGCCTTCGTGGTCGTCGGCGACTTTACCTACGAAGCCGACTTTACAGCCCAACCTCGCCAACCCAACCATGGTGTTGGCTGCTGAACCGCCGCATGCTTCGGTGTAATCGTAGATGAAACTTTCCTCTTCAGCGCCCGCTATCTTATCCACTTTAAGAAGCGTGTCAACGTTTAGTGCGCCGAAACCGATTACGTCAAATTTTGTCATCGGAATATCTCGCTGAGTTGAATTTTGTATTTGCCCAGTTTGCCCTCGTAGTTGCCTGCGGAAATCCTCACCACTCCGGGAACGGTTAGGGCGGCTTCTATGCCTACTTTTGTGGCTGCTTTTAGGGCTTCAACTGAGATGCCGTCGTAGACGATTTCGGCGATGTATCCTACGCCATCAGGCACTTTGGATTCTTTGCCCAGTTTGGCTTTGAGTGAGGGACAGAAGATGTGGTTGGTTGTGGGTCCAATCTGGGGGAAATGGGTTTCGGGTTTACTACCTGCTGAACAGATGTCAAACGTGGTGACGACGCCATCTACTTCGTGGATTGCGTCGAGGGCTTTCTTGCCTGCCTCTTTGAGCGCTTCTTTAGTGGTGCACATAAACCAAAAGTTGCCGCCTGCCACTCCACGTGCGTAACCGATGTAGTGTTCGATGACGAAGTCAGGAACCATCAAAGGAACAACGATGACTTCTCTACCGTGACGTTGCTCCACCCATTCATAACCGTCACCGCAGTGCCCCACCCTCTCCATCATGTCCAATTTGCCTTCAGCGTTTGGCAAGGCATCAAAAACCGCTGTGAAAGGTTTGACGAGGATGTCTTGGCGGATGCGGTAGCTGAGTTCTTTCTCGAATTTCTCTAGCGACTGTTCGAAGGTTTTTTTGGGGTCTATTTGTCCCCAGAACTGCAAGATTGCGCCGATTCTGCCGTCAGGGGTTTGGTCTGCGCTAAGGTAGCGTTCGACGCCGCCCTCAGTTCTGCCAATCACCGTTGCAGGAGTTGCAGTTGAATCCGACGCGGCTTTGCACAGTGTCTCCACATCGTCGGCGGTTACGATTACGCGGCAGAATATGCCTTCGAAAGCTTCTATGAATGTGTCATCAATTCTTGGGTTCATCTAGCCGAGTCTCCCGATAGCGACTCCGCGCACTTGCTTTCGAAACGCGCTACTCTCTTTGACGAGGGCATCGACGTTTCTGGGGGTGATGATTTCTAGTCGCGGCAGGGTTCGGGGGTAGACTTTGTAGGCTTGTCGCAGGAGGGCTCCGCTGGTTCCGCTTTCTTCGACTGCAGCGCGAGTCCAGTACATGAAAACTTTCATAGCAGGAGTTTTACCCAACCTACAGAATATGTCAGCTACTATGGCGAGAACCAGGTTGCTTTCTGAACAGACCGAGATTTCGGCGTTTCTAACTGCGTAGCTGTTGCCGTTGAAGGAGACTGCTAAGCCGCCTTCTTCGCGGACAAGTTTGAGGGCTTCCACATCGGTTATGCTGTCACCCACATACATCACGTCGGAGAGTCGCACGCCTGAGCGTTCTGCGGCGTCACGGATGGCTTGGGCTTTCTGTTCGCCCCCGATGGTGACAACGTCAGTTAACAGTTTACCCACTGACATCTGCGGGATTTCTTTCCAGAAAATTTCATCTAAGCGTTTGAGGCTGGCTTGGTCGACGGGTGAGAAATCTCCAAGCGCCACCGCGGTGGAGGGGATTTCTATTAGGGGCATCTGGGCGATTTCTTGAGCAAAAGTTTTTAGTTTCTCGGCTTCTTGGGGTGTGATGGTGTAGTTGTCGAGGTTTAGTTTGGTGCAGTAAGTGTTTTGGTAGGGGAACTCGACAGCTTTGCATAATGCTTTGATGTATTGTTCGTAGCTGGTGCTGACGATGAAGGCGTCGCCGACTTGTTGGATGTGGCGCAGTGTGGCTTGGGTGTTTGCGAGAAGAAGGATGTTTTTGGCTGAAAACTCTTCAACCTGCTGATCAGTTAAGCCATATGCTTTGAAAAACGGCAGAATCAGCCTAAGCGTGCTACCAGCGGAGTAACCCGACTTCTCCAGCACATCCGCCAATACGTCGTCGTATTTGCTTATGTTGCTGAAGAGTTTGTCTCCACTCGGAATAAAATTTGCTGCTAACTCGTAGGCGTTGTCGTTTTTTGAGATGGGTCCTTCACAGTCTGATATAAAGAGTCGTTTCAAATCTTTTCCCTCAACATACACATATGATTGATACTTTTAGCTATGTGCTCTTTGCTGGCGACGTCGGTGCGGTTCCACAATGCGCCGCCTGTGATGGCTTTGGCTCCTTCTTGGCTGATTTGGCGGGCTTCCTCGATGCTGTCGCCGATACCTAAGACACCGATGGCACGAGATTTGAGTGCGTAGTTTTTGCCGTCGCGGATTTCCATGGAGCCAGGGTAGATTCGGATTTTGTCACCGTACTTTTGGATGAGGGCTTCGGCTTTTGAGAGATCAACCGGAGACCCCACTTCGGCTTGAACGACTTTGTCGGCGTAGACTTGAGAATAGCCGCCATAGTCTGGTGGAACCTTGTAGGTGAGAACCGTCGCCGACTTCTCCATAGCAACACTGGTTAAGGTGCCGTCCACCATTTTTAGGCACACATCGACAAAGTCGTCTTTTATGACTGGAAGCAAATTCATGATTTCAGGGTCCCCGGGGCGGCTGTTGATTTCGAGGATTTTGATACCCTTGCCCGTATGCATAAACGCCAAATACAGCGGCACCCCACGCAGGGCGGTGTCGTCGGGGATTTTCTTTCGCCAACCCGTAAAGATTTTTTCAGCCAGTGCCAACTCGGATTCGCGGTCTGCTGCGGTGAGAAATGGCAGGTAGTCGGCTGAGTCTTTGTAGGAGCCCATGCCGCCTGTGTTTGGTCCGCGGTCGTCGTCGAAGGCGCGTTTGTAGTCGCGTGTGTCGGGAAGTGGGATGAAGTGTTTGCCGTCGCAGAAGCCCATGCAGCTGGATTCTTCGCCAGGTACTTTTTCCTCGATTATGACTGAGCCGTATTTGAAGTTGGATAGGAAGTGTTCAAAGAGTTGCTCGCGGGTGGCGAAGTGGTCGCCCCAGACGCCGACGCCTTTGCCTAACGCGGGTTTGTCAGGTTTGACGACAGCTTGATTATCCAGTTCATCTAGCCATCTATAAACGGCTTCTTTGACGTCGGTTTCTGTCTTGTAGATGGCTGGGTCGAAGACTTTGAAGTGGGGGTTAGCATCGGGTGCGATTTCTTCGAAAAGGACACGTTGAGCGACTTTGCTTTCCTCGATGGCGTAAGCTTTTTTGGGGCAGATAACGGGGATGCCTGTTTTTTCTTCGATTAAGTCGCGGATGCCTTTGATGATGGGGTTCTCAGAGCCCACCAAAACAAAATCGAGGTGATCTTTGTTTTCTTGAGCGAATTTACAGATCTCCCCAACATCCAAGCTGGGAATGACTGCGTGTTTTGTGGCGTGTCCTGCGTTGAAGGGGTTGCGTTGTTTGTCGGCAACGTAGAGTTCAACGTGGTAGTTTTTGCTGCGCAGAAGCGTGTCTGCCATGGCAACTTCTCTTGCGCCATAAGAAACCAACAGGACACCTATCGTCTCCATCCAAGATACACCGTTACTTGCTCTACTCTTTAGAGGGAACGCTTAATAGAGTTACGGCTGAACCTCGTCGTTCTCGTAGATACGGCCCTTCTCTTCATAGCCCTCTTCGAAGCGTTTCTTCATGGCGTCAGCGATTTTCTGTGCACAGGGCGTGGGGTACTTGCCGGTTATGCAGGCAAGGCAAAGTTCGTTTTCGGTTTTGCCTGTTGCGCGGACGAGGTTTTCGATGGATTGGTAGCATACGCCGTCGGCTCCGATGATTTTGGCGATTTCTTGAGGTGTGTGGCGTGAACCGACGAGTTGACCGTAGCTGGACATATCGATGCCGTAGAAGCAGGGGCCGATGATTCGGGGGAAAGTGACAAAGACATAGACTTTCTTTGCACCTGCAGCCCGCATTTTCTCTATGATAACTTTGGTTGTATCTCCACGGACAATGCTGTCTTCGGTTATGATGACACGTTTGTCTTTGACTTTGGCTCCTAAAATGTTGATTTTCTTGTCGATGGTTGAGTAACGTTCAGCGTTGAGCAAAATGAAAGCGCGTTCAGTAACGTAGCGGTGGCGACGTGATGCACGTTCCCACCTGAGTCCTGAAGCTTCATGGACGCCCATCGCGGGGTCGTCGCCTGTTTCAGGCACTGACATGATGATGTCTGCGTCTTTGACGACGTCAGGGTTCTCTTTAACGATGTTACGTCCGAATTCCTCCCGAATTTCGTACACGTATTTGCCGTTAAAGATTGAGTCTGGTCTTGCAAAATAAGCGAATTCGAAGGCACAAAAGGCAGGGCGAGGATTTGGGATAACTTGAATTCGCTTAAACCCGTCTTTTGTGGCGATCACGAGTTCGCCGGGGTTTAACTCGAAGTCTCGGACGAAGCCGTTCATGTCAAAGCTTACGGTTTCCGAGGAAAACGCGAAAGTTTTGCCCTCAGGGTCGTGTCCTGCGCAGAGAGGTTTTATGCCATGCGGGTCTTTGAAGGCAAAAAAGTAGCCGTCGCCTGTTATGCCTGTGACGCTGAATGCTCCGTCGAGGCTTTCCATGACTGCTTTGGCTGCTGCAACCAAATCTTTGTCTTTTTTGTATGAGAGGAGCATTTTGTGGCAGACCAAATCGGAGTCACAGTTATAGATGAAGTTTGGGAAATTCTGAGCCATCTCTTTCTTAAGCGGTAAAGTGTTGACGATGTTGCCGTTGAAGGACAAGGCGATTTTGACGCCGTCCGCGGAGGCCGTGAAGGGTTGGGTGCCCTGTACGATGGATACATCGTCGCATTTGCCTGAAGTGGTGTAGCGGACGTTGCCGATGCCGACTGATCCGGGGAGGCGCCCGAACCATTCGTTTATGGCATTGCTTTTTACTTTCGGTACAAGGTCTAGGTTCTTGTATGAGTAGAACTGTCCATTGTTATATGTGAGGAAACCGTGTGATTGGTGTCCTCGGTGGTTTTGGGCACGGAGTCCCCAGTAAACGTAGGGGAATACGGGGTGGTTTTCGTAGTTTATTGCGCCAAAGATGCCGCAGCCTATATGGGTCCCTTCTAGCGTTGAATAGGCAAGTAGTGAAAGAAGGGGTTTATCAGCTTTTAGTACAAATTTAGTTAAAACCCACGGTGTTTTTATAAAATGATGTTAAAACAAGGGGTTGCATGTGAGGGCGGTTTTATCTAACCCTTAACCGAAAATCAAGTTGCACTAAGCCATCGGCATTACTTCAAAGAGGCCAAAGGTGTTGCCTTCTGGGTCTTGGGCGAGGGCAAACCAACCCATACCTGGAACTTCCGTCTTTGAAACTACGATTTTTCCGCCTAAATCGGCTATTTTTTTGCTGTATTCTTCGACGGATTCCACGTAGACGTAGTTTACGGGTTGCTGTTGGGGTTGCTCTTTTTTGTAGAGGCCGCCGTTGACGCCTGGGCGAAGTAGGTTGCCTTTTTCATCCATGGGCACAGTTGTTACAGAGTAGTATTCCATACCTTCGAGTTTCTCGATTTTCCAACCGAAAAGCGTCGAGTAGAATTTCTTCATCTTCTCCACATCGTTAGCGGGGATTTCAAAATGAATGATTGTATGATCCACAAAATTCACCACTAAACCGATGCACACACCAAGATAAAACGGTTGTCAACTGGATTAACTGAAAGAACAGAAGCGTAAATTGTTGGGGTTGCGGAGTTTATTGAAACACTCAAAACTGTTTTAGCAACGTGCACCATTCGGCGATTTTCTGTTCTGTCTCTTCTTTTTTGCCCATCGGATCAACTAAAGGCAACTCACTTACCACATTAGCATTGGTTAGTAACGCTTTGGTTCGCTCAGCGGCTTGTTTCATGTCTGAACCGAAAGTGTAAAACAAAGCAACCTTCTTGCCCGTTAGGTCGTTTTGGCTGATGTAGGTTCTAACGGCTGGTGTAGGTGCCCAAGCCCAAATCGGCGTCCCAATAACCAACAAATCATAGTCGGCAGGCGACCTTTTTAGGGGTGCGATTTTGGTGAGTTTCTTTTGAGAGGCGTCTTTGCCGCCTATGATCCAGCCGAGTTTGCCTTCGCGTTTTTTGAGGTCTACGATTTCTTCGAGGTCAGCGCCGAGTTCCGCTGCGATGGTTTGGGCGACGAAGCGGGTTGTGCCGGTTCGGGTGTAGTAAACGACTAAGCTCTTCATGGTGGGTCAATAGAGGGTTTCTTTGTTTGTGCTATAAGAGATTTGCCATAAGCATCAGCTAAAACGATGCGGCACGCGACGTCTCTGCGGAGAGGTCCCCTCCCTTATTTAAATGGGAATGGTGTAGAACACAACAAAATGGCGCGGTTAAAATTTTGGTTTAGTAATCTTCTCTACGCCACTATCCGTTCCTATGTAGGCTATGTCTGTTAAGCCCACAAAGAACCCTGTTTCAACAACACCTGGAATCATCTTCACCTTAACCGCGAGTTCGGCGGGGTTTTTGATTTCCCCAAAATAGGCATCGATAACTGCGTTGCCGTTGTCAGTTATTAGGGGACCGAGTTTACCTTTAGCTTCCCGAACAACGGGTTTAGCTCCGAGTTCGCTGAGTTTGCGTTTGACGGGGGCGAGGGCGAAGGGGATGACTTCGACTGGGACGAACTGGTTGCTTGCGCCTAGATAAGTGGCTTTTTTGTTTTGGTCGGCGATGATTATGTTCAGCTTGGAGGATGCGGCAACGATTTTTTCGCGTGCTAATGCTGCGCCGCCTCCTTTGATTAGGTAGAGTTCGGGCGTTAGCTGGTCTGCGCCGTCGATTGTTACGTCGATAACTGGGTGTTCCTCGAGCGTTGTAATTGGGATGCCGCAGTCGACTGCCAACTGGAATGCTTGGTAGCTGCTTGGGATGCCCAAGATTTTGATTTTCTCGTTTTTCATACGTTGACCGAGGGCTTCGACGGCGAGGGCGGCTGTGCTGCCACTGCCTAAACCCACTATAAACCCATCTTGGACGTGCTTAACAGCTTCCAGTGCGGCTCTCTGTTTCTGTTGTACTATGGGGTCTGTGCTAGCTTTCAATTTCCATCTGTCCTAACTTGTCTAAGACTTTCTCAACTTCGCTTCGAATTGACTCTATGCGGCGCTCCGCTTCGCTCTTTGGGGTTGGTTTTTCTTCTGGCGGTTTGCTGCGCTTCTTTGCAGGTTTTTTCTCGCCTGTTTTTGCTTCAGCGGTTTCTTCTTCTGCCTCTTCCTCCTCTTCTTCATCCTCCATCTGGATGGGTGTAGTTGGAATTGGCTTAATTGGGATTTCACGGATCGGTTTGACATCTATGCGTCCGCGCAGTTCCTCTACTTTGCTTGTTAATTCGCCGAAACGTTCGCTGAAAAGCTTCATGAGGTCTTCTTGCATGCTTTCTAACTCGTGTAACGCGATGATGGATTCGTCTTTGGCGATGGATTCTTTTATGGTGTTCATACGTTGTTTGTAGCTGGCTGCTAGGCGTTCGCGTTCAGCTTCGGTGATTTTGCCTTCTGCTTGGGCTTCGTAGAGGCGTCGGATGGCGTCTCCGAGGATTTCCCGTTCCAAATCGAGCATGCGCAGCTCGTCTTTGGCTGAGGCGGCTGTTGTAGCGGGGATGCTTTTAGAAACCCTAAACGGTACTGCTGAGGTGTATAGGGGGTCAAGGGTAGGTTGCAGCGGTTTTGATGGTTCAGCTTTGGGTGCGGTTGGCGTTGTTTTTTTGTTGCTGCTGTATCTGCGCATAGCAAAAACAACTACGCCGACGGCGATGATTATCACTAAAGCGACTGCCAACACGATTATGGGGTCATCGTACCAAGCCAAACCATGCCATCCTCGGTATCTGATTGTACAGCATTACATATATTAATTAATATATCCGCTATGTTTGGCGCTTCAAGTTTAAATAAATATTGCAAGAAAAAACAGCCCGAGGTCTTAATTGGCTTCCCCGACTAACTGTTCCAGAAAAGGAACAAGCTGTTCCATGAGTAGACTTAAACACTACTTCTACACCCTCTGCTTTAGTGACCTGTTTGCCCTACCGAAAATCCGTGTTCACTTTGCTTGGCTGTTTACTGGTCTGTTTAGGCGCTTCTTTCTCAGCCTTAACTTGGAGCAACCAAACTGTAACATGTACCCAAACAGCACAAGTAACCTTGCCAACAATAGAATGGAACGCTACCTTTGGACTTGGCTACTACAATGCGGCATATCAAATCATCCAAACCCAAGACGGCGGCTACGCAGTTTCCGGCATGTACGGTTCACAGGGTAGCCGATTGAACTGTGCTTTAGCCAAATATGACGCGAACGGTAATTTACTGTGGAATCATAGTTACGATATGAGGTTCTTCAATATCCCCACTACAGGGTTATTACAAACTGATGATGGAGGATATGCAATAGTTGGTAATCGTGATATTGAAGTAACCTTGGCGTTTATAAAAACTGATTCTGAGGGGATACCTCTTTGGAATAAAACTTACCCAGGCATCAATTGTATAGCGTGGGGGTTAATCCAAGCACATGATGGAGGATATCTTATTTCAGGAGGTCAAGGTGATGGCAAAGGTGTTTTTGTTAAAATTGATGCCAGCGGAAAAATACAGTGGAGTAAAACCTACGAAATGAACGGTTTTCATCGTGCTGTCCAGGCTGATGATGGCAATTACGTGACCTTAGGAGCGGGACGATTAATAAAAATTGATACCGCGGGCAATATTCTATGGAACAAGTCCATACCTGCAGTGCTACCAAATGACCCCGAACATTATCTATACAGCATTAACTATGTTGAAGAAATGATAAAGGCAACCGATGGGGGGTATGTTCTTTTAGCTCGCGCAGTAAACGAAGATAAAAACAGGACAGAAACAAGGTTACCTCTAATCATCAAAACTGACGCCACAGGCACCATTGAATGGAATAAGACGTATGGAAAAACAGGGGAAATTTGGCCTTATTCTATAATTCAAACAGACGATGGCGGGTATGCATTTGCTGGTACAACCTCAAGCGATATGATTCTAATTAAAACTGACAAAAACGGAAATGAACTATGGAACCAAACCTTTGACAACAACCAAAACGACGAGGTAGCCTTCTCGGTGATTCAAACAAGCGACGGCGGATTTGCAATTGCAGGCAAAACAAAAGACCCGCAGGTTTATAGTAGCGGTTACTTTTACATTGTAAAAACAAACTCAGGTGCCTTAATCGCTCAAACAGACGATTTATTGCCGCCAGTTGCTATTGCAGGGGTTGTTATAGTCGTTTTAGTGATTGTTGGTATCCTATTTATTGGGCTGAAAAGAAAACAGAACAACATAAACAGTGTTTAGGCGCTTATTTTTGGCGGTGGACGCACCCTCTTCTTACCCAACTTTATCCGCAACGCGATACGGTAAAGTTTACGCAGCGACATAACCAGCTGCTCAACACTGGGGGCAGATGAATAAATCAGCGGTATCTGTTCGTATTCGGCTATGCGGATGGCTTCTTCGTCGGGTTGGGCTTTGTGGAATATGACAACGCGGGGTTTGAGGCTGCTAACGCGGATAATCATCATCGGCAAACTACCGCCGTCAACGTTGGTGAAGACCAGCGCTCGATCTGTGGTTGCCCCAAACAGCTGTGCGTACTCAGAACCAGAATAAGCCTCGACTGCTTTGCGGCTGTCTATGACGGTGTAGCCGTTGACTTCTTTGACGAATTTGTCTTTGCAAGCCACGACTTCGCCGCCGATGGCTTTGCAGAGGTACTCCACTCGGACGGGGATTGGGAACTCCCGCAAGTCCACCACGGCCATGCTCGGTGAACTGGTGAGTTTGGCGAATTCTCGGATGAAGCGGCTGCCTTTCTTTTCGTCAATAGAAATCAATGAAACCACGAATCGGCGGATGAATTTTGCTCCGGGGCTTTTGCGTCTGCCGCTCTCGTAATCGCTTACAACTGAAGAGGATAATCCCATGGCTTCGCTGAGGCTAGTTTGTGAAACCGCGAATAACTCGCGCCATTTCCGCATGGTCGAACCGGGCCTGCTTGAAAGTATGATTTCTCCGGCGATTCTTCTAGCTAAAATTTCTCTTAGACCCGGCGACACAGACATCAAGATTCCCTGTTTGCACCTTCACCTTTTTGGGATATAAAACTATAGCGCTTCTTTACAATATGAAAATCAAGGCTATGCCTGCCACGACTGCAACTGCCCCAGTGATGGTTTTGAGTGAAGCTTTTTCGCGGAGAAACAGGAAGCCTGCGATGGCAGCGAACAGGGGCGATGTTGAGGAGATGGGGATTGCTCGGGCGGGGTCGATTTGTAGGAAACTGTAGTTCATCAAAAACCATCCTAAACCGTTAGCGACTAATCCCCCAATGCAAAGTAGGGCAACGGTGCGGCGGTTCATTTTTAGAAAACTGCGGTCACGGTCAATCAAAGGGGATATCGCTATCAAGAGCAAAGCCATGGCGGCGATTCGAACGGTTACCACCGCGTAGTTAGCCCCTAAACCATCAACGGTGACGTTAGTTACTGCCCAATTCATCATCGTGACGCTTACCGACCACACAAACGCCGTAGCCAAGCACAAGCTGACGCCAAGCCAAACCCGCCTGCCTCTGACTGCTGCTTCATCAGGGATTTTTTGGGTGCTCAAAAGCCATATTCCAACCAGAATAACCGCAGCACCAACCACGGCAGACAAAAAGAGAGGTTGACCCAGCAGAAACACTGCCCATACGAGACTAAACAGCGGGTAAGAGGAGACCAAAGGGACAGCTCTGGAGACGCCGATCGCTTTGAGTCCATACATGTATAGGGTGTCGCCGACGCCTAACCCCAAAAACCCGCTGACTACGGTAACAGCGACAACCCAAAGCGGTAAACTTGCTAAAACCTCCCATAAACCAAACGCCACCAAAAAGGCAACCAACACCGCTGCGTTTGTTACGCAGCGCACTATGTTGGCGGAGAGTGGTTTAGTGTTCTGCAGTGCTTTGCGGTACAGTAATGGTGCTATGGCCCAGCTTATGGCTGCACCTAAGGCTGCGAGTTCCCCTATCATCCGTCCACTTAGCCGTGTGATGGTTAATCTGAAATCTGATTTATAAGGAAGTTTCGCGTACTAAGAGGGTAACGTTCGCACTCCCAATGAGGAGAGACAGCTCGAACGTTACATCGCACAAACCACGTAAAAAAGGAGTTGAAAATATACATGTCTGAAAAAGCAAGTGACGTAATCTTCGTTGGAAACAAACCACCCATGAGCTATGTGCTCGCCATCATAACAGCGTTCTCAAGTGGTGCCCAAAAAGAAATAACCCTAAAAGCACGAGGCCAAGCAATAACCACCGCAGTCGACGTAGCCGAAATCACCAGAAGCCGCTTCATCAAAGACCTTAAAGTCAGCAAAATCGCAATCGGCACTGCCGAGATGCCACCACGTGAAGGCGAAAACAGGTCCAGAATGGTTTCCACAATAGAGATTACTCTAACAAAAGCATAACCATTTTGGCCTAAAAAAAATTGTAGAGAGTTTTATCTCTCAACCCTTTTTAATTTTCTTTCTTTGCTTCAATGTACTTCTGCACTTTCGCCACAACATCCATGAACGCTTTAGTGGCAGCCGAATCCTTATGAGCGATTACAAACGGTGTACCCTTATCGGTGTCGACGCCGACTTTGGGGTCGATAGGTATGCTGCCCAAGAAAGCTACGCCTGCCTCTTTCGCCATCGCTTCGCCGCCACCTGAACCGAAAATCTCAGTTTTCTTGCCACAATGCGGACACACAAAGCCACTCATGTTTTCCACCACTCCTATGGTGGGCATGTGTAGGGCGTCTGCGAAGGTTATGGCTTTCTTTACGATGCCGCTGGAGAGTTGGCTGGGCATGGTCACTATAACGACGCCGTCCATGTCAGGCAACAGTTGCGCCACACTCAAAGGTTCATCCCCTGTGCCTGGAGGCAAATCGATGAACAGGTAATCGAGTTCGCCCCAAACCACTTCAGCCAAAAACTGTTTGATGGCTCGCATCTTAAGTGGTCCACGCCAAATAGTAGGCGACGCCTCGTTGAGGAAAAAGTCAATAGACATAATCTTCATGCCCAATGGACCCACTATTGGGAATGCACCGATGGGGCTGGCTTTAACCTGTTTACCTTCAAGCCCTAAAAGGCGGGGCACGCTGGGGCCGTGAATGTCTGCGTCGAGCACTCCGACTGTTTTGCCTTGCAAAGCGAAGGCAGCGGCTAAGTTGACGGTTACGGTGCTTTTGCCGACGCCGCCTTTGCCGCTTATGATGGCGATTTTGTGCTTAATTTTGTCCATGCGTTCTTTTAGTTGGCGTTGTTCTTCGGATTGTTGTTCGCGGTACGCTTTGAGTTGGGCTAGGTTTTTTTCTAATGAAGCCATAAAATATCACTAAGATTTGTTACTGGTTGATTCTTGAGTAACCTAAAATAGTTATTGGTGCAACTTCAATTAAAGGCAAGTTAGTGGTCTTTTAGGTGACAGTCATGGTTACACTCGAAGATATTCAGAAAGCACAAAAAACCATAGCCCCATACGCCAAAGTAACGCCTCTTTGCCGCTCAGAATTCCTCAGCAAACTCTGCGCCGCAGACATATACCTCAAACTGGACAACCTGCAACCCACCCACTCCTTCAAAATCAGAGGCGTCATGAACAAACTCCTCAACCTCACCGCCAAAGAAAAAGAGCGGGGCGTCGTGACAGCTTCCGCAGGTAACCATGGGCAAGCGGTGGCTTTCGGCGCTAAAGAAGTCGGTTTTTCAGCTAAAGTGGTTGTGCCAACTAACACGCCGCAAGTTAAGGTTGAAGGGATTCGGCGGTTTGGAGCGGACTTGCTGCTTTTTGGAGCGAACTACCCGGAGTCAGAAGCTAAAGCCAAAGAAATAGCACAACAGGAGGGACGCCTCTACATTTCACCCTACAATGACGACTTTATCGTGGCGGGGCATGGCACTGCGGGTTTAGAGATTGTTAAGGAGCGGCCAGAGGTGGATGTGGTGGTTGTACCAGTGGGTGGCGGCGGCTTGATTTCGGGGATAAGCATCGCCGTTAAAAGCCTAAAACCATCTGCTCAGGTCATCGGAGTCCAGTCTCAGGCAGTGCCAATTATGTATGAATCCCTCAAAGCGGGACGAATCATCCCAGCGCATAGACATGAACCCACAACCGTCGCCGAAGGACTCTCAGGGGGCATAGAGCAGAACTCCATCACTTTTGACATCGCCCAAAAATACGTGGACCGAGTTGTCTTGGTTAAAGAAGCCTCAATAAGAAAAGCCGTCTATCTGCTCTGCGCCAATGAAGGTTTGGTAGTGGAAGGTTCAGGTGTGGCGGGAGCCGCCATGCTTTTGGAGAAACCAACAGAATTCAGCGGCAAAACGGTGGTTTTGATGGTGACAGGCGGCAACATCGACCAGTCGCTACTCAAAACCATAATCGCAGAACAATCAGCCTAGTTTGTAGCCGATTTTCCTGAGGAATCCGCGTCTTTCAGCGATGTCTTTGTCAGTCTCAATCTCTTTGCTCTTGTACCCATCCACCACGCCAAGGATACCTCGGCCCTGCTCCGTCTCAGCCACAACCACCTCAAGCGGGTTAGCAGTCGCCGCGTAGATTGCGCAGACTTCAGGCACATCTCTAATTCTGCCAAGCAAATTAAGCGGATAAGCGTTTTTGAGGTAAATCACAAAAATGTGACCGCAACCAATTTCCAAAGCCTTCTCCGCCGCCAAACGCCGCAGTTCCTCATCGTTGCCTTCGTGGCGAACCAGGCAGGGTCCTGAGGCTTCGCAGAAACCCAAACCGAACTTGATAGTCGGTACAGAATTCACGAGTGCTTCGTAGAGGTCTTCAGCGGTTTTGATAAAGTGTGCCATGCCCAGAATTATGTTGCAGTCTTTGGGTGGTTCTATTTTTACGGTTTTAAGTTCCACTAAATGCGCCTCCTAAACATTGTTTGAGGCATCTAAGGATATAACTTTTTAAAAATCAGCATCTATGTCATCGTTGACTACGTCGTGGTTTGCAGTCGGTTCCATTGGAAGAACAACTGTGAAGGTTGTCCCTTTGCCGACTTCACTTTTAACTGAGATGTGACCACCATGCGCCTCTACGATTCTTTTACTAATGGCTAAACCAAAACCCATACCCTGCGCTTTCGTCGTGAACAGGGGGGTGAACACTTTAGGCAGCATGTCAGAGGGGATACCGACGCCTGTATCCGAAAATGTTATCGTCACCTGACCTTGCTCGTCTAGGGCGCTTTTTACCTCAAGCGTCCCACCCCGAGGCATAGCATCAAAAGCGTTTTTAATTAAATTAACGAAAACCCGTAGTGCTTTGTTTTCGTCTACTTTGAGTTTTGTATCGGTTGTAGAATCAACAACTCGAACGTTATGTGGCGTTTTTATCAACTTTAAAGCTTTTTCTAAAAGCTCCTTAGGCGAACGCTCAACCAAATCCAACTTTAAATCCTTAGAATACTCCAACAAATCATTAACGATACTGTCAGCGTGATCGATGGACTTATCGATGATCTCCAACATCGGAAGAATTTCCCCTTTCATGCAGCCGCGACACTTCTTTTTGATGTAGTAATGTGCGTTCCTAATCGCTGCCAATGGGTTACGGATGTCATGCCCAACCATCCCCGCCAATTCGCCTATAGCCGCTAGTCGCTGGGATTTCAAGAGGCGTTGCTCTAAGAGTTTTCTTTCCGATAAATCCCTAATAATTCCCACATACCCAAGCGGTTGGTCATTTTCATCTCTTAGTATCTTGACTGAAAACTCTGCAGGGTAAGTCGAGCCATCTTTCTTAAGGAACACTGTCTCGAAACGTTCAGTACCGTTTTTTCTCTGTATCATCTTCTGCATTTGCTCGATTAACTTTGACCGATGCTCCTCGGGAACAAACTCTATAGAAGGTTTGCTTAAGAGATACTCTCTATCAAACCCGCTTATGGCGGTGACTTGATTGTTACATTCAGTGATATAGCCGTCTATGTCAACGGCGATGATAGCGTCAGGGGAAGCCTGCAGAATGCTTTGGAGCTTCTTTTTATTTTCAAATAAATCTTTGGTACGCTCTTTAACCGTGTTCTCCAGCGACAAGGTATGACTATCGATAACATCAAGCATTTCGTTTATGTTTTCGCTGAGGCTTGAGAGTTCATCGTTGCCACTGAGCGCTACTCTTTTTGAGTTATCACCCGTTTTTCTGATCTTGATAACCGAGTCGTTTAGGTAACTTATCCGCGAAACTACAAACTTATCTAAAAGAATACCTATCGCAAAGAATATTACCAAAACAGTACCTACAATGAAAACGGTAGCGTAAAAAATCGCTGATTTACCCTGAAAATACTGCTCTCTCTCATCAATCACTTTAGCTATGATAAGTGGCTTACCCGCCACATCATTAAGTAAAACATAGCCTGCCGTACTGGTCTCGTTGATGGGTGCAGCATAAATGGGTGACTGCTGGGAAAGAAAGTGGGTTGCAGTTTTAAAATCTTCATCTGCTTCTGGGTCACCGAAAGAGGCTACAGAGATTGGTAAACCTGTTGAGACTGAGAGGCTTTCTAACTCGGAACTAAGGTATCTACCAATTATTAGTGTTCCGTGGCTGGGTCCTTCTTGCATACTTGTAAGTATTGAATGTGCCGCTACGAGCATTGTTGAACCGTTGAATGAGATTAACCCTTCATTTGAGTTAATAGAGCTGTTTGACAATAAGTAACCAATCACTATCTCTGGGATCATTTTTTGGTTAATTTCGGTGCCAGTTTTATCTGTTGGGTCGTAAGTTTTTCCATAGATAAACTGTCCCTCTTGGTTAAAGAATAGCATCATATTCAAGTTTAAATTTTGAAATGTGACATCCATTAAGTTTGAATCAAGAAACGCAGGGTTATGGTCGTCTATAAATTGGTATGTCTCGTCCCATGCAGCCCAATCCTTCACCGTCGTATTCAACGCAACCAAAGCCACATTGAGGTTCTTGACGAATCGTTGGGCGTTGGTGGAAGAGTAAGCGTTCTCCATTTTAGCGATGGTGCCAAATGCTATTGTATTTGCGAGAAGATACAGAGAACCAAGTAAGCAGATCATGATTAAGCCGAGAATTAGCAGTATTTTGTACCGAATTCTCATGGGTTTTATTCAGATTCCGAATTAAAAGCCTTTGTGAAGCAGAAATAAACATAGAAAATAACAAAAATCACATACAAAACAAGCCGACATACGAATTACTCGCAATAAAAAATGTTATATCCAACCTAAACCGATTAAAGTCAAAGTGCAAAACCGACTTTTGCACAAAAAAGGTAGCAAGGAGTTGAAAAGCAAGTGTCAAAAGAAATGCATAAGGCAACCTGTTCTGAATGTGGCCAAGAATGTGAAGTTCCATTCAAACCCGACCCGAACAGACCCGTATACTGTCGCGAATGCTGGGCAAAAAAACGCCCTCCACGACCCAGAAACCGATACTAAAAGCCATAAGGGTTAGTTTCTCTGTTTATTCTGTTTTTGTTTATTTTTCGTTGAGCCGCCGAGGATGGCGGCAAAAGCTAAATATCACCGAAATGCATCTGTTTGGGAAAGTGGCGGGCCGGTAGTTCAGCTGGTATGAACGCTTGACTTGCACTCAAGAGGTCGGGGGTTCAAATCCCCCCCGGTCCACTTCATATTTTTAGCTGAAGAATTTGAATTATTTCGGCTTCTAAAGATGTAAGAAAATTGAAAGAAAAGGGGCTGGGCAGTTTATGCCCATGGTTTGTTTATGGTCGTTTTTTCGTCATCATAATTACTAGCAAAACTAGTACTATGATGATTAGAACGAATATACCTGCTATTGCGGGAATGAAGTATAGGTCAGCGGCTGATTGCGGAATCTCTATGGGGGCTGTAGTTGCTTTAGAGACTTCGGTTGCGTGGAAAGATGTTTCAGCTGATGACGGCCAATAGGATTCGGAGCCTTCAAAACTGGCTACCACTGTAAAGTCACCGGGGATGTCAGGGGTCCATGTAAAAGTGAACATTCCGCTTCCATCGCTTGTTGTAGTTCCGATTTGTCGGTAGTTGCCGTTTGAGTCAAGGACACTTATGGTTATTGGTACACCCTTCACGTCGGTTGGCATAGGTTGCTGCATGTAGACGTATTCCATCCATCGACTCATGCTTGCATCTGAAACGCATGGAACGCCGTTGGGGAAGTTTGCTGCTTGTGCTTCCTGTTTTGTGCCTGCTGCTATGTCGGTGATTGTGCCTCTGATAACAACCGGTGTTTCAGTGGTAACGCCAACTTGGGGAGCAGTGACAGTTAATTTGCTTGGACCTTTGCCGTATGTGTAGAGTTGATTGTCGTATGCATTTAACACTGTTACATATCCGTCAACGATTGTAGCTGCGTTTGTGACGTCAAAGCCTGATATTTCCCAGACCAGTTCTCCGTTGGTAATGTTTATTGCAAGCTGTTTTGCTCCGCGGAAAAGCGGTGGACTGTACTCGTGGCCAACGTTTAGGAAGTATACGCCTCCAGCTATTGAGCCTCCGCTGAAAACCCACAGAGGCCATACGCCGTATGGAGTGTCTGAGCCTGCTTCACCTATGAGTTTGTTCGTGCTTGTGTACCACACTTGTTTTCCATTGAGTGCGTTGATTGCCCATATGTCGCCTCCGAAGCCCATGATGTATAGAACGCCGTCAGCGATTTCGGTTTGGTAGCCTCCGATGCTGTTGTAGGGGTTTGGAACTGGAACTGCTCCGTTGTCGCCTGAGAGTTGCACTGGGCCCCATACTAGTTTTCCTGTGTCTAAGCTGTATGCTCTAATTTTGCCTGTGGCTGACTCAATGTAATAGTACATGCCGAAGCCTGATTTGGTGACTTGGTCTCTTGTGAATGGTGTTAGTGTTCTGTTGGTTATCCATAGTTGTCTTCCGTCTTCTGCACTGTATCCAGCGTCAACTTGCCAGCCTATATTGTAATATGTGGCGCCCACGGCGTTGAGAAGTACCACTCCGCAGTCTACTCTGTTAATCGTTAAAGAGGAACCTTCTGGGAAAGCGCCAGTTGTCAAGTTGGTAGCTAGCGGTTTTGACCACATCACTCCACGGCCAAAGTCAATTACACCGCCTTGTCGTGGTCTCCAGCTCCAGCTGTCAGAGGTAACGCCCTTTATGTACTGGCTGTCTGGGTAGAAGATCGCTTGTGTTGAGTTCCAACAGTTCAGCGTGGGTGCGTTCCATTGATTTGCTCTGCTCGAGTTAACATAGTACCCGATGAGGTTTCCGCCTGCGTCTGAAACAATGTTCATCCCAGTGCCGTTGACGATGCTTAGAATGTACTGCCCAGTCATAGCATCAAACAACTTGTATGTGCTTGGGGACGCTCCGAATCCACCTTGCCCAGAGGGTACAGCCCAAAGATATGCTATGCCTCCGAATTGGTTGGGGTTAACCATGTCAAGTATCTGTCCGTATTTGAGAATGTCAGTAGTGTTAGCTGTCCAGATTGTTTCGCCAGTCCTCAAGTTTAGAGCTGTCCAGCCTACTTGGTTAGTTGAGCTGCCTGGGAAATTGGTGTAGTACATTACGCCGTTCATTATGATTGGTGCCCATTTTGGTTCGTATTGTGAGGTTGAATAGTAGTTGCTGGTGTCGTCTCCGCCGTATTCTCCGCCCATAAGACCTCCGAAAGCAACCGGTTTGGTCCACATGATGTGTGCTGCTAACGGCGCGTTAGAGTAGGGGTTGTAGTTTCCTGTGGCGTTATATCTTCCTGTTGCGGCGAATGAGTGCGCACCTAGTCCTAGCCAGTTACCGCTAATTTGATACCATGGGTAGTTGGTTGCATAGATCGGGCGTGTCCAGTATTGAGAGGGCATCGGAGCCATCGGAAGTTGGGGTATGGGTTCTTCTTGTACTGTTAGGTAGGCTTTTTCGCTGGTCGAGGGCATGAAGTAGTCGCCGATGTATGGATTGTTTTGTGCGGCTCGGTTTTCACCTTTCAAGGTTTCGCCTGGGTAGTTGACTACAAACGAGTAGTTACCTACCTTGTCGGGTGTGAAGCTGGTCCATGTTCCGCCTGTAGCGTCTGAAGTGAAGGGGCCTAAGGTTGTTTCTTTACCGTCTGGATCGGTGATTTTGACTGTGAAGCCATGCCATCTGTCTCCGTTTGTTCCAGCTGCAGTGGGAGGAGGTATCTGGACCCACATGCCGATAGTCACGAGTTGACCTATTCCTGCGGGGTTTGGTGCAACGCTTACGTAGCAGTATGTTGGGATATTCCATGCTGGTGTGTGTGCGTTTACTAATGCTGATGTCCCAATAGAGATCGCCAGAAGTGTGACGATCAAAATTGCGATAAATTTATTTTTTTTCATTTTCTTTCTCCTTGACAGGAAAGCCTTCTCCTGTTAACTATAGGCGAAGCTGCGGTGTGCTTTTAAGACCGATGTACGTCTAGTGAGTTTTTTTACTTTTTTGGGATAAATATTGTATAATAATGTATTCTATAGCACTTTTTTTGTTAATTTATATACAATTATAACAAAAAGAAGCTGTTGCCAGGCTTAAATATTTTAATATATGACTTAGCACAAAAAGAATTTACGTAGTCGTTATTTCAAATGGTTTTTATGTTTAGATTGCTATAGTTAGGGGTAGGTGTTTTGTATGGTTGAAGATTTTGAACAAGACGATTTTGACATGCTTGACCAGTCAGCTAAACGTGTTCTTGTCGCCTTATCTCAGTTTGAAAAGGGCCTCTTAGTCAAAGTGGACCTCGTCCATAAAAGGACAGGGTTGATGCCTGAAGGCCTAAACGATGCAGTGCGGCACCTCTCAAAATCTGGGCTCATCGAAGTGCTTGATACACCGAAAAGAATGGGACCCTACGAATTCTATGCGTTGGAGATAACTGATTTCGGGCGGGAAGTTTTAGCAAAATTCGGGTAACCTGCAACAACCTCGCCTATGTAAAGTTAGGCGCCTCCAAGCTACACTTTTTTTAACCGCCATTCTTTTTCGAATCAAAATTTTATTTCAAGAAGAAATTCGTCTAAACCAAAGATTACGTATCAAACAGCGCCTCAGCGTTGCTAAAGCTTTAATCCCTCCACCACAAGTTAACCTCGAGATGTCTATGCCTCAAATCGCCGTTGTCTACCGCTCCATATCTGGCTTCACCAAAAAATATGCCCAGTGGATAGCTGAAGACCTCAAAGCAGACCTCTTTGAGGCAAGAGAAATTGATGCTCAAAAACTGGCTGGATATGACTTGATTGTTTTCGGGGGCAGTCTGCATGCTGTCGGAATCAACGGGTTAAAGCTTCTGCGTAAAAAGGTTCATCTCTCGGAGCGGCGGCTGGTTGTGTTTGCCGTTGGTGCTTCGCCTCCCAAAAGCGGCATAGTGGATGAGGTTTGGCGGAACAATTTTTCGAATGAAGAAAAAAACACAGTTAAACTATTCTATCTAAGAGGCGGCTTTAACTACCATAACCTTGACCGCCCTAACAAATTAATTATGGCTCTGTTTCGAGTGAGTTTATTCTTTAAGAGGAAAAAGACGTCTGACGAGAGAGGAATGTTGGCTGCGTTTTCTAAGCCGATAGACTGCACAAAAAAAGAAAACATAACCGAACTCGTTGGGTATGTGCGGTCAATTGTGTAGGTTGCAACTGTGGGGTTCTTAGGGTCTATCGGTCATCGCCGATTGACAGTTTGTCAGGGGCTGTGTAGTTGCCTAGGTCTTGTGGGTTATAGTTGTAGTTGGGGTCTTGAAATTTCTGCGCTACACTCCAAGCGTTATCAAAAAACCCCATAGTTCCATTCATGACGTCGTTGAATTGGTTGTTTAGTTCCTGCATCTGAGTTTGAGAAGACTCAAAGATGAGCAAGCCGTTTGCGCCCAGAATCGACGCAGCTAAAATTACTCCAAGAACTGTGGTGTTCACCATACTCCGCTCAAGCCTTCTCCATACCCCACGCTTAAGCCGAAAGGCAATATATGTTAACGTCCAAAAACGCCATTAATGCAGAACCCGAAATATATCCAACAAAAAGATGCTTTCTGTCACCACAGAGTTTCAGTTGTATGCGCCGCTTTCTCGAGGAGCGCAGCCACCTCTTTGTGGGGCAACCCAAGTTTGCGTTCCAGGTAGCGAGCGTCCTGTTGAAGTAACTGCTTAATCAGCACAATGCCTGCTTCTACAAGTCGAAGCCGCGTTTCCACGTTTACGCCTCTTAGGCAACTCAGAGGATAAAGCTTGTACTTGTTTATGGTTTCTTTCAGGGAGAACCCTTCAGGCGACGCCCACCCAACCTGCAATATCCCGCGGCAACTGCCATAGGCTAAAGCGTGGTCGGAGAAGCGGGTGTTGGTGACTATCATGGCGCGGTCGACTTTGAGTGTTGAGGTGCCGTTTTGGTAGCCTTCGGTTACGTCTTCGATTATGGCTCGGGCTATGCGGCTCTCATCCAATCCCGTGAGTGCATGGTAGTTGACATGATGTTTAACTTCCACAAGGTAGGTTACGCCATCTTTTTGGGCTATGGCGTCCACTTCATGTTCTCCACACAGCCCCCGCAGCACCGTGTTAGGTTGCACTGCAAACCCGCTCTGCGCCAAGATCGTCCGCACATAAACCTCGAACTCGGGCTTAGACACCATCAAACTTATGCCCCGCCGCAGGTCAAAGAGGTGTCTCACAGCGGGCTTTGATTTTCGCATTAGAGTAAAAATGAGCTGCAGAATCTTTTGGGTACTTATACCGTCGTAGAGTTTGCGTGCGATTTTCTGCTCGATTTGGAGGGCTTCTTTGTGGGAGGCGCCAAGTCGCAGGCAGGTTTGGATGATTTTTTCTGGGTCGTAGGGTTGTTTGGTGCCGTTTGCTTTGGTGACGGTAACTGCCAAGCGGTCTTCTCCTAACTGCAGTGTTTGGTAGAGGTGGGCTTTAATTTTTTGCTACACCCACTGAAAGGAAAAAAGAGGTTAGGGTTTGTTTTTGAAAATCAAGCCGCCGTTGCGTTCATCCACCATGATAGTCGCGTTTTTGTCGACTTTCTCGGCGAGGATAATCTTTGACAACTCATTAAGAACGCTTTTCTGGATGACGCGTTTGATGGGTCTGGCTCCGAATTGTGGGTCAAAGCCAACTTTGGCAATGTGGTCGATGGCTTTCTTTGTGAACTCCACTTTAACGTTGTTCTTCTCAAGCATCCGCTGCACGGCTTGGAGTTGGTTTTCGACGATTTTTCGGACTTCGGCTTCGGTCAACGGCTGGAACATGATGATTTCGTCGATGCGATTGAGGAATTCGGGGCGAATGGTTTTCTTGAGGAGGCTCAGCACTTGCTCTTTGGTTTGGTTCCAGATTTCGTCGCGGTTTTGGGCGGTGGCGCGTTCGAGGTTTTCTTGGATGAGGTGCGAGCCGATGTTTGAGGTCATGATTATGATGGTGTTCTTGAAGTCTACGGTGCGGCCTTTGTTGTCGGTTAACCTGCCATCGTCAAGCACTTGGAGCAGAATGTTGAAGACGTCTGGGTGTGCCTTTTCGATTTCGTCTAGCAGCACCACTGCGTAGGGTTTGCGTCGGACGGCTTCGGTGAGTTGTCCGCTTTCTTCGTAGCCCACGTACCCCGGAGGCGCCCCCACCAGTCGAGAAACGGTGTGGCGTTCTTGGTACTCGGACATGTCGATGCGTATCATGTTGTTTTCGTTGTTGAATAGGAACTCCGCCAGCGCTTTGGCAAGTTCGGTTTTGCCGACGCCTGTGGTTCCGAGGAAGATGAATGAGCCGATGGGGCGTTTGGGGTCTTGGAGTCCCGCGCGGCTGCGGCGAATTGCGTCTGATACCGCTTGGATGGCTTCTTCTTGCCCGACTACGCGTTTGTGCAGTTCGGTTTCGATGTTTAGCAGTTTTTCTTTTTCGCTTTGCAGCATGCGGCTTACAGGTATGCCTGTCCAGTGGGAGACGACTTCTGCGATTTCTTCTGCGTCCACTTCCTCGTTGACCAGCGGTGAATCCTTTTGGATCTCCGAGAGCTTCTGCTTGAGCGTCTCGATGGCGCGGTTGTTTTCTGGGATTCTGCCGTAACGAATTTCCGCTACTTTGCCAAGGTCGCCGTTGCGGTTAGCCTGCTCTTCTTCAAACTTGAGCTGTTCGATTTCGTTCTTTTTCTTCTGAATCTGTTCTACGATGTCTTTTTCGGCTTGCCATTTGGCGCGGAGTTTGTTGCGTTCTTCGCTGAGGTTGGCGATTTCCTGGTTGAGGGCTTTGAGTTTGGTTTCGTCTTTTTCGCGTTTTATGGCTTCCCTCTCGATTTCCAATTGGCGTATCTTCCGCTCAATGGTTTCGAGTTCTTCGGGGGCAGAGTTGATTTCTAAGCGGAGTTTGGAGGCGGCTTCGTCGATGAGGTCTATGGCTTTGTCGGGGAGGAAGCGGTCGGATATGTAGCGTTGGGAGAGTTCGACGGCTGCGATGATGGCTTCGTCTTTGATTCGGACGTGGTGGAACACTTCGTAGCGTTCTTTAAGCCCTCTAAGGATGGAGATTGCTGCCAACGTGTCGGGTTCGTTAACCATAACCGGCTGGAAACGTCGCTCCAGCGCCTTATCCTTCTCGAAGTATTTTTGGTACTCTTTGAGGGTTGTTGCGCCGATTGCCCGCAACTCGCCCCTTGCCAGAGCAGGCTTGAGCATATTACTGGCATCCATACTTCCTTCAGCCGCACCTGCACCGACCAAGGTATGGAGTTCGTCTACAAAGAGAATCACATCATCACTGCGCCGCATTTCCTCCAAGACTGCTTTCAGTCTCTCTTCAAATTGCCCTCTGTATTTAGTCCCAGCTACCAGCGCTGCCAGATCCAGAGCAATGATTCTCCGCTCAGATAACAGATCCGGAACCTGCCGGTTGACAATCTGCTGGGCCAGGCCTTCAACAATGGCTGTTTTGCCCACTCCCGCTTCACCGATCAACACCGGATTGTTCTTGGTTCTCCGGCAAAGGATCTGAATCACCCGCTCAATTTCATTCTGGCGACCGATGACCGGATCAAGTTTGCCCAGCCGGGCCAGCTCGGTCAGATCAGTACCAAAAGCGTCCAGCGCCGGGGTTTTGGATTTCTTCTTTCCTGCAGCAGGGATATCCTGACTGCTGCCTCCCCCAAGCAGGCGGAGGATTTCTCCGCGTGCCTTGACCAGATCAATGCCCAGATTGAGTAGCACCCGGGCAGCAATACCTTCACTCTCCCGGATGACTCCGAGCAGCAAGTGTTCGGTGCCGATGTAGTTGTGTCCGAATCCTTGTGCTTCCTGCCCCGCCAATTCGATGGCCCGTTTTCCACTGGGAGACAGCTGGATTTCTCCAGCTTGAATGGTATCCCCTTCGTGCTTCACATGTTTCAGGACCTCGAAGCGGAGGGTTTCCAGATTGATTCCCAGATTGCGGATGGCGGTGGCAGCAATGCCCTCGCTCTCCGCAATCAGACCAAGCA
>Ga0101944_10002658_pt1 | contig 27920 bp, 26 predicted proteins | sample DewCreD2012metaG_FD_75245 | JGI IMG/M metagenome (GOLD analysis project Ga0101944, IMG submission 75245) | Hot spring sediment bacterial and archeal communities from British Columbia, Canada, to study Microbial Dark Matter (Phase II) - Dewar... ... | reverse complement strand
AAGCAATCCCTTTACGTCGGTTTGCACGCCGTTGCGGTCAAAATTCGTGAGGCCTGCATGGCAGCCCTGACACACCAGTATATTCAGCGTGTCATCCGGAGTGCCCGGAATCAGGTCCTCTCCGTAGTCGCGCATGCGTAAAGTATGGCCACCGACTTTTCTAACCTGCTGGGCGTCCTTGTCTGCCACAGCAGCACTCATGTGGCATACCACACATTTATCTTCCTGACGGTGTGGATTTTTCTCCCCTTCATAGGGTGAATAATCTTGACCAGAATAGTGATAGCCGTTGCCGACTTCTCCCGCCATTCCTTCAAGGATGGCATTTTGCCACTTCTCGTAATGGCAGGTATCGCAGGCATGGCCGGCAGAGCCGGTTCTAAGGCCATAAGGGTTGTCAGATTTAGCCCGGTGAGAATCATGGCACACGGAGCATGAAATATTTGGCGCATCTCGGGGAATCTGCGGGAGGGCGTCGGCGGTATAGCGAAACTCCTGGAAAGGCTTTCCTGAATCAATTGCCCCAATATACCCTTGCGTATAATGGCAACGGTAGCACGATGTAATCCGACCGTCAGTCGGCTCATAATATCCAAAAGGCAAGGGGTCTGAATGATACGCCTTTTGTATTTCTGCAAATTGTTCGTGGCACTGGCCGCAAACGCCTGACCAGTAGCTTACCGAAAGTTTTGGATCGCCATTGTTGGCAACATGCACACTTCCCTTGCCATGGCAACTTTGGCAGGTTGCGCCGCCGCGTCGCGCATGACCGGTGGCGAGATAACCCAGAGCTTTTTCAGCATGGCACACAGTGCAACTTGCCGGTTCTATCTGCTCCGCCACGGTTATGGCGAGACTTTTTTGCTGGCTTTTGGCGCCACGGTCATCGGTTACCCTCAACGTGGCAGTGTATGTCTCTCCGGTTTGCGCAGCCAGAGGAATTTGGAACGAAACATTCTCCGCGGTAATTGATGGCGTCAGCAGTGCTGATACATCGTTGCCGTGGGTATCCTTAAGCATCCATTCATAATCAAAGAGGGATGCCTTAAAATTGCCATTTTTATTGCCATATACATCAAATACCGGGGCATCAGGATTAAATTCTTCAGGTGAAAGCAAATTCATATCAACGGCAAATCCGCGGAGGTACACCGTTGAGCCAGCAGTTACCGCAGAGGCACCGCTGGTTGTCGCAAATAACATAGCGCTATCTATTAAAGGAAGCTCTGATGGGCCGGGAATGACGGAGGGAACCGCTTCCGGCGGCACATTTTCCGCAGTGAACTCTATTGATGCCTGACGCGCCGTTCCTGCATCATCTACTGCAAGCAGCGCAACGGTATATTTTCCTAATGCGGGCACTATAAAGGTATAAACATTGCCAAAGAACCCCTCCTCTCCTAAGGGAACTGCACCCGCCGGTTGTTGCTGTTTTAGCCAGTAAAATTCCTTAAAGCCCTCGACGTTAGTGGCGGTTAAAAAGATCCGTGCCGGGGCTGTGTAAGGACCCGGTTTGGGATTAAGTTTTGAGTCGGTTATAACAATCTCCGGCGCGCCGGTCTGCTCCGACGATTTTTGAAGCACAAAGCTTTGAAATTTTAATGTGCCGGCAGACGCGGCAACGTTCGCAAAAGCGCTCCGTACATACCCGTCCTTAACCGCCAACATGGTATAGAGATCTTCATCCACATTATCAAAAAAATAGTATCCAAACCTGTTGGTGACTTGTGCATCAAGCGGGGTGAATTTGCCGCTGTCCTCTTTTCCCAGGACAACAACGGCATTGGACAGGGGCGTGCGCAGAAAAGAGAAAATTCTGCCGGATTCTTTAACCGTGCCAAAAATAACAGCCTTCTTTTTGAGCGGGATGAATACTTCCGTTTCTTCATTGGCCTTCACGGTTACAAATCCCGTTTCCCGCGTGATATATCCTTCACGTTCAGCCCTGATCTGATAGTTTCTAAATGGGACTATTTCTTTTATAAGTGCTTCTCCCTTGATATTGGTCGAGCCAATATAATTATTAGGCGTAATGAGAACTTTTGCGCCGGACAACGGTCTGTTAGTATAAAAATCCCTGATTTTAATGTTGATGGTTCCCAGAAAGTTCTCGGCATTGCCGGCTGGCACAAAGATTAGATGCATTAACAGAAATACACATAGCAACCTCATGTGATAAAAATAATTTCGTTTCATGACTTCTCCCTTGCAATGCTTGTTGAAAGGACACGCTTACTGTATCACCTTTTTAAATGTCCGTCGCCTTTGCATTCACGACCGGATCATTACCAGCAGCATTTTAAATTGTTGAACTGCCTGCAGGGCATGAGGCTTATTGGCTGGCATGATGATCATTTCACCAGCTTTTACCGGAATCGGGTTTCCGGAGATGGTTATTTGTGCTTCGCCTTCAAGAATATAAACCAGCGCATCAAACGGCGCTGTGTGTTCACTTAAACCCTGTCCTCGGTCAAAGGCAAAGAGCGTGACAGTGCCGTTCTCTTTGTGGATTATTTCCTTGCTCACAACAGAGCCGCCCTGGTATTGCACAGCATCACATAGAGGTATCGCCTTGCTATGAAGCTCATTAGGCGGTGTGATGTTCGACATACGTTCCTCCGGTTCGATTCTATTTTGCATGTCAAGGCAGTGTGGGCACTGTGTTAATTAGCTGTGCCTGCCGTAATTGCTTTCATATAATTTTTCAAGACGCGCCAGATGATTGGTTTCTTCTTTGAGTAATTTTTTAAAGAGATGTTCCATGGGCGCATCAGCACAGTTAAACGCCATGGTCGCATAGAAAACAACGCTGCGTTTTTTATCAGTTATCGCATACAGCAATACATCTGCCGGGGTTGAATTTTCATCCAGTGTTTTTTCTTCCCGGTGGTGTGGCAGCTTAACGATAACTTCATCTTTTGCGGTATCATCATGGAATGAAAATGTTTCGCCAAACAGAGCTTTTTCCAGGGCGCATTTGTGATCAATCTCTTCAAGGGCGACTTGTTTTATAAGTTCTCGTGTCTGCGGGTCATGTGAAAGCTTATAGGCTTTCAAATAGCTCTCAATAGATTTTTGCATGAGTTCAATGGCTTTTCGCAGTGCGCCTTCTCTCGTGTAGCAAATCTCTTGCATTTCCATGGCAGTCTCCCCCAGACAGAGGCAGTTATGATTCTCTCGTGCTACTCAGCTCCAAACCCCAGCCATCTAACAATGTGTTCAACTGGCACGCGGGTTCTTTGAAACGTATTCAATGAAGAATCTTTGACAGGATACCCGAGCGCTACACCCCCTACCAGTTCTCTGTCTTCAGAAATACCCAGATGTTTTTTAATATCTTCTTCGCACACTACCGCTACCGTAAGCCAGCAGGTTCCCAAACCCCTTACCTGTGCCGCAAGAAGAAAATTCTCAATGGCGGCAGCAATACTGAGACGATACTGGTGATCAGTTCGCTTATACGTAACAAAATAGACCCCGACCGGCGCATTAAAAAAGCAGAGACTTTTTTGGAAAATATCATTGGGATCAACACCCTGCTGCCCGGCAGCCTCAAGCATGGCTGCAAAAATTTCCTGCTGGCGCTTTGCAAGCGGTTCAGGCGTTTCGCTGAAAGAATTATATGCCTGTATGCGCTCAGCAAAATGTTCAAGGGTTATCGCATTTACTTTTTCAAGTTCATTTCCTGTCAGGACGATGAATTCCCACGGCTGCTGATTGGTTGCGCTGGGAGCCCAGGTCGCAGCTTCCAGGCATTCCTTGATAAGTGCCTGAGGAGGACATTTTCTTTCAAATTCCCGTATGCTCCTTCTTGATTTAATGGCGTCTATGAAATCCATTTGCTGTCCCCTACAATCACAAATAAGCCGTTTTCAAACGGTTAATTATTTTATGAAATTTCGTTTGTCCGCATGCCCCAAATCGGTTTTTTTCAAATTGCTTAAATGTGTGCGCTAAACTCTGCTTTATTTCCGGGGAAATATAGTTTTCAGCCAGCGAAAACAATATCTCCTCAGTATTAATATGGGCTTTAAGCAGGCCAATATATTCGCGCGCACATTGGGTGAAATTTTTATCGTAATTTATATCCCATGGGTAATTCAATATTGCTTTGTTCATGGTGCCGATAAACGAGCGAGCAATAGTATGCACTGCACGCAACTCACCGATAGGCCCGCCCCCTTTGGGAACGCCCGCCTTTTCCATGGAGGGGAAAAGCATTTCTTCTTTAACCAGATGACATTCGCCCACAAATGTGCTGAAGAAGTCCACGACGGATTCAAGATGAACCCTTTTTATTATTTCGCCGTGTTCAATTTTTGCACAGATTTTTTCTAATATCTTCAGCATGCACTGGATGTCGCGATGTTCTTTTTTGAGCTGTGCTGTCAGGTTCATATATTTTATATATCATAGTTAATAATATAACGCCTTATTCCCTTTGTTGACTTAAGTCAAGGAAACGAAAAACAGACTTAGTAAAAAAATTTATATAGAATTTACCATCAATGAATTTGGACAGCTTGAACTGGTTGAGGATTCGCCTTTTGCCGGGCAGCCGGCAGGTTCAATACTTAAGATGACTCACAGCAGGACTAACTATGATGATGCGGTGCATGGCGGACCCGAGTGGCGCGATGTCTTTCCTGAATTTGTTGCCCCCGGTATACCAGATTGCCCGGCTGATATAGCACCGGAAGGTGGGGACGGGGTTGTCAACCGTGAAGATCTCAAACTGGTGCTCAGGCACTGGCGAAACGGATGGGGCGATCCGGCAGATATACATGACGACGGCATCGTGAATCGCAAAGATTTATTTGCCTTCATCAGAGGGTGGGGGAGGTGTCCGGAATAAGCGAGGGGACACATTGAAGGATTTTTTTGGTCTGTTGCAAATTACGCGAGCCGGCGCTCGCCGCTGGCAAGTTCTTCCAGCCCCTTGCGATCACGAATTTTTATTGTGCGATGGCCGTCAGATTCAATCAAGTCTTCAGCGCTCATGCGGGCGAGAATACGGGAAAGGGTTTCAGGTATTGTTCCCAGAAGACTTGCAAGCTGCGTTTTTGAAATATCAAGGGTGAGATTAGAGGACCGATTTTTAGTTTCGCTCAGATAGAGAAGATAAGCGGAAAGCCTGCCGGGTACTTCTTTGAGCGAAAGATCTTCAATCAGAGCGGTGAAACGGCGCAAACGTTTTGACAAGACTGCCAGCATATTCAGCGCTAACGAGGGATGCTTTTTAATGAGCTCAATAAAAGCAGACCGGGGGAAAAATAATATTTTGCTTTCCTCAAGAGTTTCGGCATGCGCGGGAAAGTGCTCGCCAGAAAAGACCGGAACTTCACCGAACGGCTCTCCCGCCCCAAAAATATGCAGAATTTGCTCCTTGCCTTCATGGGAAAGCTTAAAGATTTTCACTCTGCCTGAAGAAACCACATAAAAACCATTGCCCTCATCACCTTCGGAGAAGATTGTTTGTCCCCGCCGGTAGGTCCGTTCAATAACGATGGTTGATAATTGTCCAAGCTGGTCTTGTGTTAGGCCTTTAAAAAGCGGTATCGCGGCAATTTGTTTCAATAGTTCCATAGGGCTATATCCTCTGTATTGCAAATTATCATTTACCGTTGACATAAGTCAAGGTGCAATAATTAGCAAAAAAGTAAAGAAGTGAATAGGTAAAGAGGCGAAAGGCGAAACGTAAAAAAAGAGGACAAAAAAATGATGAGTTTTGACTTTGGTCAAGGTTAAAAGACTAATCTGTAGTATGATATACTGTATAAACAGCACAGGGAAGATTCACAACCAAAGATTAATAATCATAAACACAGGAGGAAAGAATCATGGCAGCAACAAGTATGTTTTGTTATCAGTGTGAACAAACGGCAAAGGGCGAAGGTTGCACCAAGGTCGGCGTATGCGGTAAGGATGCCGATGTGGCAGCGCTTCAGGATCTGCTGGTGTATGCCCTGAAAGGGCTGTCGCAGGTCGCGGTAGAAGGACGCAAAGTCGGGGTGGTTGACCGGGAGGTCAATGTTTTTACGGTTCAGGCGCTTTTTTCAACCCTCACCAATGTGGACTTTGACGCGCAACGGTTTGTGGAATTTATTAATAAATGTGTTGAGTTGCGGGAAAATCTAAAGAAAAAAGTAAAGGCGGCTGGCGGAAAAGTGGATTTCGGAGACGGCCCGGCTGCGTATCAACCGGCTAAAGATCTTGCCGGCCTGGTTGCACAGGGCACAAAGGTCGGATTGAAATCAGATCCCAGCATTGATCCTAACATTTTGTCCCTGCAGCATACCACGTTGTTTGGCATAAAGGGCGTTGCTGCGTATGCGGATCACGCACAAATTCTTGGCCAGGAGGATGACAAGGTTTATGCGTATATTCATGAGGGACTGGCGGCGACGCTGAATAAAAACCTGACGCTGAACGACTGGGTCGGGCTTGCCTTGAAATGTGGTGAAATCAATATTCGCGCCATGGAACTTCTGGACGCTGGCAACACGGGCGCTTATGGGCATCCGGTTCCAACCAAAGTGCCGCTCGGAGCCAAAAAAGGCAAGGCAATACTGGTCTCAGGGCATGATCTCAAAGACCTTGAAGAGTTGCTGAAACAGACACACGGTACCGGCATAAATATTTACACTCATGGCGAAATGCTGCCCGCGCACGGGTATCCCGGGCTGAAAAAATATTCCCATTTATACGGGCATTATGGAACTGCATGGCAGAATCAGATTAAAGAGTTTGCAAATTTTCCTGGCCCGATTGTTATGACCACCAACTGTATTCAGCGGCCAAAAGAAACATATTTACAAAGCATTTATACCTGCGGCGTTGTTGGCTGGCCGGGCGCACCGCATATCAAAGATCGAAATTTCGCGCCGGTTATAAAGATAGCGCAGGAAATGCCGGGTTTTGCGGCAGATACGAACGGCAAATCAGTGATGGTGGGGTTTGCGAGAAACGCGGTGATGGGGGTTGCGGGAACGGTTATTGAAGCAGTCAAGAATAAGAAGATTCGGCATTTCTTTCTGGTCGCAGGGTGCGATGGTGCCAAACCCGGGCGCAATTATTATACCGAGTTTGTTGAAAAAGTTCCGCAAGATTGTGTGGTGCTGACGCTTGCCTGCGGCAAGTTCCGGTTCTTTGATAAGGAACTGGGTGATATTGGTGGTATTCCGCGGCTGCTTGATGTCGGCCAGTGTAATGATGCCTATTCGGCAGTCCAGATTGCGCTCGCGTTGGCTCAAGCATTTAATGTGAGCGTCAATGAACTGCCGCTATCCCTTATCCTGTCATGGTATGAGCAAAAGGCTGCAGCTATCCTTCTCTCGTTGCTGCATTTGGGCATAAAAAACATTCGTCTGGGGCCCAGCCTTCCGGCCTTTATTACGCCGGCAGTGCTTGATATGCTGGTGAAGAATTTTAATATCATGCCCATTTCAACGCCTGAGAAGGATTTGAAGGCAATATTGGGATAAAAAGTAGAATGTGGAATGCGGATTGAATGAATATCGCATTCCGCATTCCCAAATTCGCCATTGAGGACGGAGGACGGCGCATGAAATGCCCCGGCCAGGATATGCGTTACTGGGGACCGGACGCAGTTTTTGAAGATAAATGTCCCCAGTGTGGGAGCAGTATAGAATTTTTCAAGGATGAATCCACCCGCAGGTGTAAACAGTGCGGCCATAAAATGGTCAACCCGCGAATGGATTTTGGCTGCGCGGCCTATTGCCCGTATGCTGAACAATGCCTTGGGGAATTGCCTCCTGAACTGCTTGCACAAAAAAAGGATTTATTAAAGGACCGGGTCGCTCTGGAGATGAAACGCTATTTTGCCCAGGATTTCAAGCGCATCGGGCATGCATCCAAGGTTGCGCGGTATGCCGAACAATTGGGTAAAGAAGAAAACGGAGACATGGCAGTTGTCCTGATTGCTGCGTATTTGCATGATATTGGGATCAAAGAAGCAGAACGAAAATACCGGAGCAATGAAGCCCCATATCAGGAACGGGAAGGTCCGCCTGTGGCGCGAGACATACTGCACAAGGTGGGCGCGCCGGAAAAACTTGTCGCAGAAGTATGCGATATTATCGGGCATCATCACCACCCACGGGCAGAAGAAACTAATAATTTCAAGATTCTCTATGACGCCGACCTGATTGTAAATCTTGAAGAAATGCTTAAGGAATCGCCTCTTGCGCCTGATAAAATTGCCGGCATTATAGAAAAATCTTTTCTTACCTGGGCCGGTAAAAATCTGGCACAAAAAATATTAATGAGCTGATTGATGACGGCGGAAAACTCACAGGAACAGCACCATGAAAGTAAAACGAAAAATAATACACATTGATGAAGTCCTCTGTAATGGCTGCGGACAGTGTTCCACCGCGTGCGCTGAACAGGCGATACAGATTGTTGATGGCAAAGCACGCTTAATTTCAGACCAGTATTGCGACGGTCTGGGCGCATGTCTTGGGGAGTGTCCACAGGGGGCATTGAAAATTATTGAACGGGATGCTGATGAATTTGATGAGGCAGCCGTGGAACAACATCTGCAGAAGCCTGTGCGACAAAATAGTGGACACCAAGCATTCGCTGCCGGCGGATGTCCGTCCGCCCAGGTAAAAATATTGTCTCCCTCCCCTGCAGGGCCGGGCCCGACGCAAAAGCGTGTCTCAGAACTTTCCCATTGGCCGGTGCAGATACGTTTGGTGCAGCCTGGCGCAGCATTTTTAAAGAATGCCGAGCTGCTCATTGCCGCTGACTGTACGCCGATAGCGTATCCTGATTTTCATGGTGATTTTCTCAGGGGGAAGGCAGTTATGATTGGCTGTCCCAAGTTTGACGACGCACCGGCATATATAGAAAAATTTGCGCAAATTTTTCGCGCCGCGAGCATCAAAAGCGTAACGGTGGTGGTAATGGAAGTTCCGTGCTGCCAGAGCCTGCCGGTTATTGTTTATAAAGGCATGAAGCTGGCGGATATTCATGTGCCCATAGAAAAAATTGTTATCAGTGCAGGGGGAGAAATTCTCAAACGCGAGAAGCTGGCAGCGTAAGTCGAGGATTTAAGACACTCATTCTGAAAATCCAGTAAAAATCGAAAATAAAACCCAAACAATCTAATTTACATTGTTTGGGTTTTATTTTATTAGTAAAAATGCATGATATAATCTCTATGTAATTCACGGAGTTTCAGTAAAAACGAAGGGTTTTCATGAAAATTACCAAAGAATTCCTCCAGTCGCTGATTGACAATATTCAGGATTCCATAAAAATTGTTAATAAAGATCGCACCATTCTTTTTATAAACAAAGCCGCCCAGGAGACGCTGGGAAAAAAGCTTGCAGATACTATCGGTAATAAATGTTATGAGGAGTTCTGGCACCGGGAAGGCCCTTGTCCGTACTGCATGATGGATGAAACCTTTAAAAGCGGACGGTTTCAAAGCGCCACTGTCAAACTTGAAAATGGCGATGGCAAGCCAATAACCCTTGAGCTCAACACGTTCCCAGTGAAAAACCATGCTGGAGACGTTATATATGGCATTGAAATTCTCAGGGATATTTCCGAGCGAGAAATGCTTATCAATGAATTGGTGCAGACCAGAGCATTAGCTATAATGGGGAAGTATTCTGCAGAACTTGCGCACGAAATAAAAAATCCGCTTAATTCCATCGCAATTCAAATACACCTCATGCAGAAACTTGCCGAACAGGCAGAACCGCACCTAAAAGATGAAATGCAGGACATTATTCGGGTGCTGAAAGAAGAAGTGGACCGGCTGAACAATTTAAGCAGAGAATATCTTTCTATCACCAAATCGCCTCCTCTTGAGCGGCATATGACGTCATTGCAGACATTGCTTTGTGATGTGTTTGATCTGGTCAGACCCCTTGTGGGTCTTTCCCACATCGAACTTAAGCAATCCGTAGACGCCAGCATTCCCGACATTTTTATAGATCGGGATAAAATGAAACAAGTGTTTATAAACATTATCAATAATGCGATAGAAGCTATGCCGACAGGGGGGACGCTTGCTGTTTCGTTGGCGCGTTCTTCGGGGCATCTGCTGTGCAGTTTTGAAGATACTGGCCCCGGTATTCCGGTGGAAAATACGGACAAGATTTTTGAGCCCTTTTTTTCCACGAAAACCACTGGCACCGGCCTTGGTCTGACCATTGCAAAGAACATTGTCGAAGCACACGGCGGGACAATTTGGTTTGAAAATCGAAAAACGGGCAGTGTGTTTTTCATTACGCTGCCTTTGGAGATTGTGCAGGGCGCTTCATGAACTTTGATAAGCCAAAAATATTAGTTGTTGATGACGACAAAAATGAGCTGCAGGGCTACCTGAAGGTGCTCAGCCAGGATAATTTTATCGTTGCCGGCGCGTCGCATGGTTATGAAGCGCTCAAAAAAATTGAGGAAGAATCCTTTGATATAATGATTTCAGATATACGTATGCCGCAGCTTGACGGTATTACCCTGCTCAAGGAAGCACAGAAACGCGACCCTGACATTTCGGTTATTCTTGTCACCGCCTTCGGCACCATTGACAGCGCCGTAGAAGCAATGAAGCTGGGCGCGGAGACATATCTTACCAAGCCGGTTAACATCGAAGCGCTTGAGATATTGATAAAAAAAATATGGGATAATAAGAAGTTATATCTTCAGAACCTGGAATTGAAGCAAACGCTGCGCGAGCGTTATAAATTTTCTTCTATCGTCGGTAACACGCCCCAGATGCAGAGCCTTTTCAAGACGGTTGCGCATATCGCCCCGACTGATGCATCAGTTCTCATCCAGGGGGAAACGGGAACGGGCAAAGAGCTGTTTGCCAATTTGATCCATTATAACAGCAATCGTGCGGATAAACCGTTTGTGGCGCTGCATTGTGCGGCGCTGTCCGAAGGACTTCTCGAAAGCGAGCTATTTGGTCATGAAAAGGGCGCATTTACCGGCGCCATTCGGGAAAAGATGGGACGATTTGCCATGGCGAATGGCGGCACCTTATTCCTTGATGAAATTGGCGAAATGAGCCCAAGCACTCAGGTAAAGCTGCTCAGGGTTATAGATACTGGCGAGTTTGAGCGTGTCGGCGGTGAAAAAACCAACCGGGTTGATGTGCGCATTATTGCGGCGACCAATAAGAATCTTGATGAAGAAGTAAAAAAAGGAAATTTTCGCGAGGATCTGTTATACAGAATTAATGTTATTGTGCTAAACATTGCCCCCCTGCGTGAACGAAAAAGCGATATCCCGCTGCTTGCAGACTATTTTTTACAAAAATATGCTGAAAAAAATAAAAAACCAATACGCGAATTGACCGGCAGGACTATTGAATTGCTCCAGGCGTATGATTGGCCGGGAAATGTCCGCGAACTTGAAAATGTTATCGAGCGGGCGGTCATTTTGAGCAAAGAAGAAGTCATATCGCCGTCGGCCTTGCCTGCACATATACACAAAAGAGAGCTTGCCGAGGATGAGATGAGGACGACGCTGCACATTCCGTTTGGCATTCCCATGAAAGAGGCTGAAAAAATTATCATCCAGGAAACATTGCGACAGACAAAAGGGAACCGCACGCAGGCAGCCAAGTTGCTCGGGATGAGCGTTCGTAAAATAGAATATCTTCTTAAAGAGTGGAAAGTTTAATTAGACACTTCCTGCAAAATTTTCTTCTTTTATTTACCCTCTACGTGCTTACCTGCAAAAATTTCACCTGCTGATGTTTTATTCCTCCCCGTTTTTTATACGCCAAACTCGATGAATGGTTAACTATCTGAAATTACATAATAAAAAATAGTGCGCTGGCTGTTAAAAATTAACATTAGGTTAAGGTATGCCTCTTGCAAAACTTAAACTCAAATAAAAAGGGAGGCAAAAATGGAAACAAAAGTTTTAGCTGACGAACAATTACAAGAGATTATCCACGAGGAAGAACACCTAAGTCCCTATCCTGAGGAAGAATTAGTTGATGATGATCTTGATTCTGAAATTATAGATCAAAAATCAATGACAGACAGGGATATTAATGTCCTGTCTTCTTATCTGAAGGAAATGCGCAATAACGGGCTGTTAAGTGCTCAGGAAGAACTTGCGTTGGGTAAAGACTTGATGGACGAGGAAGAAAAACGCTATGTGTTAACCGAACGCTGGATCATGTTGTTTGCAAAAATGATAAAGGTCCGCAATGTGGAGCTTCATTTAGTAAAAAAACAGAACAACAGAGATAGAGAAGCAGTTTTAGCCCGTAAAACGCTTCGGGCTTTTTTGCGATTAGCTAAGCTGCATAATGAGCTAAGGAAAGTTGAGAGAGGCATAAAACAGAGTGCTGCAGGCACATATGAACGCAAAAAGTTGTGCAGGCAAAAAGTGACTATCCTGGGAGAGCAACGAGACATTATTGCGCGCCACAATTTATTGAAGCTGAGAAATGAAGGCATTTTGAAAAAGCTGGAGCGGCTGGTTAGCATCGACAGAGAAAAAAAGCACAGCTTTAAAAAGGAAATGGATAACATAATAGAAGAGCTCAGGTCTGTTGATGCCAAGAGCCGTATGATCAAGGACCGACTGGTAAGAGCAAATCTGCGGCTGGTGGTCGGGATTGCCAAGAAATATATCAACCGAGGCTTACCCCTTGCAGATTTGATTCAAGAGGGAAATATAGGTCTTATGCGGGCGGTTGAAAAGTTTGATTATCGTCTCGGCAATCGTCTCAGCACCTATGCATGCTGGTGGATACGCCAGACGATGCTGCGTTCAATTGACGAGCAGACCAGAACCATCAGAGTCCCGGTCTATGTGAACGAACGAATAAAAAAGATGATTAAAAGCTCCCAGCACATTGCGCAAATTAAAGGAGGCGAGCCGGCAACAGGGGAACTGGCTGAAGGAATGGGTTTACCATCCCGGCAGGTAGATGAGATTCTGCAAGTTTGTAAAGACACTATTTCGCTTGAGTCGCCGCTGGGGGAAGATGACAGTTCATTAAAAGACTGTGTGCCGAACAATCTTGCTCCCTCACCGCTGGATGATGTTTTAAAGATACAACTTTTTAATGAAGCCGACGAGGTGTTGCAGACGCTGTCTGAACGCGAAGAAACGATTATCAGATTGCGATTTGGTCTGGGCGTTGATGCTGAGCACACGCTCGCGGAGATTGGCGAAAAATTGGGCGTTTCCCGAGAACGTATTCGGCAGATTGAAGTTGCGGCCTTGCGCAAACTTCGGCGTTCAGAGAAGCTGAGAGAATTGAGAATGTTTTTAAAGCAGTAAAAAAACCCCGGTCTCCATAACGGAGATCGGGGTTTTGATTATGAGGCGAACCAAGAACCTATTAATAATCCCAGAGGTTACCTTCGGTTGAAGGGATCTGTTTTTGCAATTCATCCATCTTTTTTAACAACCGATCAGCCTCTTCATTGGTAAGTTTCTTTCCGGTTTTAAGTTCGGCCTTGGTTTTTATGAGCTTGGCGCGAAATGCTTCCAAAGAAGCAAGAAGATTGTCAATTTTGCTCTGGCACTCATCCATTTTTTTGGGATCACAAAATTCATTGGGCATGGCTCCCAGTAATGTGTGCGGAAAACTCACTGAAAAGATAATAGCGCAGATCATCAATAATACTAATTTTTTCATAATCCAATCCCTCCTAAATGGTTAATAATAATCCAACCTGCCTTTTCTAACAGATAGCCTCCTTCGGCGTATAACCCTACGGTCTACTTTTAGCAACAAGAAAAATTATTTGTTCAGTAACTTAAAATCAGCCTCGAGCACATTGTATGATTGATACCCAATATATTTTTTTACAACATTTTTATCTTTATCAATAATAAAAATAGTGGGGAGTAAAATGACGCCGTACTGTTTGGCTATATCCTTATTCCCTATCAGATACGGAAAGGTCATCTTTTTTTCGGCGGCAAAATTTTTCATAGTCTGCTTATCGGGGTCGCTATCTATATCTATTTTATATATCATAAGTCCAGAAGACTTATACGTATCATAAAGTTTTACCAGGTCAGGCACCATCTCCATACACGGCTTGCAGTAGCGGGAGCCAAATTCAAGAACAATCACTTTATCGCAGGCTGCGCTTAGGCTTACCGGTTTGCCATCAATAATATTCTCCAAAGAAAAATCAACGGCCTTGCTGGTTCCCGTGGGTAGCAAACTGGCTGCACTCGGTATCTGCGAATAGATCGGTGTCAGTATGAATAAAACTGGCAATAAAATAAAGAAAAAATTTTTGACGCGAACCGTGGACATGGGATTCATTATTCTAATTCTAACAAGAGTGACAGCGAGCGATTTTGAAACAAGGGGTTTTAAAAAATCAGAATAACAATTACGTACTATAACGGCCTTAATTAATTACCCTTATTTTGCAAATTTATGTATAACAAATGAAACTATAGATTGCAAATTTTTTTCGGGTTATTTAAATCATCTATTGCAGGTGATAGGTATTATCTGCTAAATATAGGACATATACCCCATCATTAACCTGAGAACCGGTGTGATGGGGAGAGAGTTCTCGTTTATTTTAAAAAATTTACCACCATTGAGAAAGGAGCAAGGCATGGCACAGGTTAAAGAAATTTATAAATGTGAAATATGCGGCAATATTGTAGAGACGGTGCACAGCGGTGCGGGCAAGCTCGTCTGCTGTGGAAAGGAAATGAAACTGATGAAAGAGAATACCGTTGATGCTGCCGTGGAAAAGCATGTTCCGGTTGTTGAAAAGCAGGGATCGCAGGTAACCGTTAAAGTGGGCAGCGTTGAGCATCCCATGGAAGAGAAGCATTATATTGAGTTTATTGAAGTGCACACCGACTCAAAAATCTATCGCCAGTATCTCAAGCCCGGCGAAAAGCCGCAGGCAGCGTTTGAGGGGGTCGGGGATATTAAAATGGCCAGAGAATACTGCAATCTGCATGGTCTGTGGAAGAGCTGAAATAAAAAACCTGTTAATATCACACGACAAAGGAGAATTTTTGTGGATAAATATGAATGCACTGTCTGTGGCTATATTTATGATCCTGAGAAGGGTGATCCCGAGCATGGCATAAACCCGGGAACACCCTTTGATGCCCTTCCCGACGACTGGGTATGTCCGCTATGTGGAGCGGCAAAGGACATGTTTGAAAAAGCCGAATGATACAGCGTCTCTCCACCCAGCGTTCCGGGCATATTAGGCTGGGTGGGGACGAATCTGTATGCGCCTTTTTGGTATTGCTGTTGATTTAGAATCCCTATAATATCGTAGCATCATTCTTTGTTAAATCCTTTTACCGGTATTGATGAGTGCACAACCTGAATATCCTCACTTTCGCGAAATACGCGTTGAAGATGCGTCAATTTTTAATGAATATTTTCAACGGTACCCGCCAGTTATTTCAGAGCATACGTTCACAAATCTTTTTATGTGGCGGCAGTATTATCAATTCAGTTGGACGCTATGGAACGGCTGTCTGTGTGTTCTGGCGCAACGCCCTTCCAGCAATCCTTTTTTTCTGCCACCGGTTGGCGATAGCGCCGTGCAGGAGTGCATGATAAACTGTCTTCGGTATCTGCAAAGCAGAGGCTTTCAGGGGGAAATCCAGCGCATCCCGGAGGCACTTACTGAGCATTTCCAAGATGACCAAGAGTTTGTTCTTATTTTAGACCGTAATAACGCAGACTATGTGTATTTGAGTGAAGATCTTATTAAATTGCCCGGCAACCGGTATCACCGAAAAAAAAATCAGATTAATCAATTCAAAAAAAAATATTCGTTCCAGTATCAGCCGCTGACCGCAGAACTGGTGCCCCAGTGCCTGTCGCTTGAAAACCACTGGTGCGATTTAAAGCATTGCGACCAGGTTCCCAGTCTCAGTGGGGAAGAGCTGGCAATTCATGAGGCTCTTACCAATATGCAATCGCTCAATTTCTCGGGTGGCACCATCCTTATTAATGGAAAAATTGAAGCATTTACGCTCGGAGAGCGTCTTAACCAGGATACCGCAGTCATTCATATTGAAAAAGCAAACCCTGCTTTTGAAGGCCTTTATCAAACACTCAGCCAGATGTATGCTGAATCTGCATGCGCTTCTTTTACCTATATAAACCGCGAGCAGGATCTGGGTGAGGCAGGATTGCAGCAGGCTAAATTATCGTACCACCCCCATCATCTTGTTAATAAATACACATTAAGACTGCGTAACGAGTGAGTTGTATAACTATTTTTTGCCTGACTACCACAATGTTACGGGGGGCATGTATTATTATTTATGGTAACTTTGCTGATCACGAAAGGAGGTGGTTTAGAACGGCATTCCATACGCAGCGTTTTAAACGATTAATTTGTCCTAATTTAAGACAAAAAAGGAGGACTTACTATGAAAAAATTATTATGGAGCATATTGTTAGCTTGCCTGTTGATATCGCATGCGCAGTGCATTGTCATGGCAGGAGAAGAACAGCCGTTAAAAACCCAAATTGTTCGTATTAAAGGGTATGAAGGAGTAACGCCGCTCAACCTTTTTATTACGCCGGGAACCGTTGTCGTGTGGCTCAACGACTATAAGATATCACCGGTAGAAATTACCTTTCCGGAGAAAAAAGTAACAATGGCGTGCCAGAGCCCGGTTAATTTCAGCATCAGCAAAGATGGGACCTATGTTTCAAATTCTATTCCGTTTGGCGGTGTTGCGAGCCTGTGTTTTGTTGAGACGGGAACTTTCAAATATGTTATTGAAAGGGCGCGGCCGCAAATTGAGGAAGATTTGCGGAATCCATTCAAGTTTGAAGGGCAGATCGTAGTTAAAAAATAAACTTGGTTAGCTAAACCTTTAATGAAAAAGTTTGCGGGTAAAAATTAAATATATATAATATTAATTATTAAAGTAATTTCAATAAATTATTGATAATGCCTAATATTTAATATTATGTCTGGTTATGACACCTTGATTTGAAATTTACCAAATTGTTGGCTGAGAATTTGTTGGTATTGCCAGGTTGTAAAAAAAGTGCCTTGGTGGAAGCAGTGAAGGATCTCACAACTTGAGCAAGAGTTTGGCAAGTCAATAACGTCAGGAATGGCTCGCTGATAAACAATTTTTATATCATCCATCGCGTTTATCAGCAACGCGGCATACCAGGAATGTTTATGAAAGGAATGGGTCTTAAAATGGTTTTTTTTCAGAGGACGGTATTTGTGGCGGGACTGATTTTATCAGGTGCTTTATTAACTGCAGGCTCTTCTCATGCCTTACAGGTGGGCGAGCCTTTTCCTGAATTTTCAATAACCAATACTCTCAGTGCTGATGAGCTTGCCTCTTTAAAAGCTCCGGCCGGTGGCGAAATTGCACTTAAAGATATTGGCCATAAAATCATCCTGATCGAATTTCTCAATGTGTATTGCCATACCTGCCGTGAGCAAGTAACCATTTTTAACGACCTTCATGCCGCAATCAAGAACGATTCGGTGCTTGCAAGCAATGTCTGCATGCTGGGGATTGCGGTTGGCAATTCTGTGCGGGAAATACAGGAGTTCAAGAAGACTTATGGGGCGGTGTATCCCATACTGGCTGATCCCTATAAGGATGTGTTTAACTTGACCGGCAATGTTCACGGGACGCCGCAAACCTACATTGTTTCAGGTGCTGCACAGCGTTTTGTCATATACTATCACCCTGGCGCCGTATCGTCGCCACAACCGTATTTAAGGGAGTTGAAGGCAGCTTTGCGCGGGGAAATAGCCGGAATAGAACCCGGCAACAGGGTCCCGGAATATTCATTTTACTACCAAAGCAAACAGTATTCGGAAAAAGATTTCGTAGGCAAAAAAGTCCTCATATATTTTCCCGCCCGCAAAAAATATGAACTTGTTGGTGATACCCGTCAGCCTCAATCCCAACTGGAAATATTTGCACAGGCAGCAGCAGAGTTTTCTGATGTGCAGTTCATTATCTTTCCCAGTCCCGAATTTCCGCAAAAAGTTATGGATGGTATGCGTTTCGGCAATGTATATTTTCCTGAACAGCCAGAGGAGAGCATGTTAAAACGTTTTGCGGTAACTGATGATCCAAGCGTTTTTTATGTAAACCAATATGGAAGGATTTCATTTGGCGGTCCCTGTATTACGCTCCTGAACATCCGAGAGATTTTTAAGGGAAAAGAGTATGTTTCTGTGCCTCCAGTCGCTGACGAAGAGATTAAAAAACTTATAGAAAAGAATCTGAAGTCACAGGGAATGCAGATTGTCAGCACCAACAAAATTGGGCTTGAAAACGGCACCACTCTTTACGTCTCGGCCATAGCGCCGCGAACCAGCGGCATGTATATGTTTTCCAAGGTTGAAAGCAGGCTCAGCGTCTGCGATGTCTGCCACGACAGCCATTTCATTTATATCTTTGATCAGCGCGGGATTATAAAGGATCTTATACCGATTGCTCTTACCAAATACGGCAATGTGCCCTGGACTGAGGAAGATATAAAAAAGATGAAAAACCGGCTGGTGGGGCAAAGCATTTTTAGTCCTTTTATTTTTGACCCAGCGGTTGATGCGGTAACCACGGCCACCATGACGTCAAGCCTTATTTTTGAAGCGTTGCGCTTAGCAAAAAAGGACTTTGCCGACTTCAAGGATTATCAGTTCAGAAGAGAACACTGGGAGGCACTCTGTTTTCACAATATGTGTCTTATTAAAGATGCCGTCGTCAAAATGAAAAAAGCCGGTGTCAGTTATCTGGTTGGCGGGCAGGCTTTTGATTTTGATCACATGAAAAAATATTTGCCAGAGGAAAAATTGCCGGTCTGTCCGCTGGGGGGTAATTATTTGCCGATGGGGGATAATGTCCTCTGTTCAACACACGGCATAAATATTAAAGGCTGCGGGAAATAGGGTGGGACCTGCCACTCTATTTATGTGATGTCCCGTATCATTAAGGTTTTTTGAGTATCACACATAGTTTCAGGAGGTTGGTTCTTCTAATTGAAGGCGTATTTTGTTTTCAAGATCACTGCGCTCTGTTTGCTCTGCGCCGTTGTCAGTGTCCCGCGCATTGTGGCAAAAGAAATAGATGTGCATGATAGTTTGGGACAACGGCAGCAGCAAAGTATTGGCGAGGACATCGTTGGCCCTAATCCAATCCGACAGGACATAAACGGGTTGCTGCTCAGGCCCGCAGTAAACGGCGAAATTCGCGTTTTGATCATTCTGCCGCCGGCACATCATTTGCTGGAAGGCTTTGCCTCGCGATATCTGGTTAAAAAGTATGCGGACGCACCTCTGGTTATCGCTCATGACCGCAGCGCTGGCACGATCAGTGACACGCGTTTTTACATCCCTTTTATTACCGGTGCCCACGGTAAGGGAACTTTAGAAGTGCAGGCTGTTTACGGATACTGCAACGACAAGGGTAAGTTATGCATACCGCGCGACGTAGTCTGGCAAATACATTTTGCGCTTGACTCGCAACAAGGAATAGAAATGATTGAATTGGAAGATAAGCCATAAAATGGCGATGAGGGTTAATGAGTAAACCGGAGAACAGGATAAAAACGTATTAACAGCGGTTTGAAAGTTGCTTTGGTTGCTGGGTGTTCTTATAAAAGAGACGAACGCAAAATTTAAGCATGTCTAATGCCTTCACGACACCTCATGATGGTGCCCATACCTCAATAAAAGTCGAGCCGTTTTCCGTGGATCTTGCCACCGGGCAGTGTCCTATACAGCGGCCTTCCGAGCCCTGTTCCTTTGTTATCATCGGCGCTACCGGCGATCTTGCCAAACGCAAACTCCTACCGGCACTCTATCGGCTTTATGTTAACAACAGTCTGCCTGAAGCGTTTTTTATTATTGGCTGCGGCCGCACAGAACTTGATGACGCGAGATTTAGAAATAGAATGAAAGAGGCCGTTTTAGCTGCGGTCGAAACAGACACGACGCAGTGGGAAAAATTTGCTGTGCATCTTTACTATCAAACGCTGCAGTATGATTCATTGCCTGCCTACTATGCTCTGGGACGCACCTTGAAAAAAATTGAAGAATCATACGGAATGCAGGAAAACCGCATATATTACTGTGCGGTACCACCGGGTTTATATATCAGCGTTGCCGACATGATTGCCCACTCCGGTCTGTTATCTGCAGACAGTGCACCGGACGGCTGGGCGCGCATCGTGATAGAAAAGCCTTTTGGGACAGACCTTCTGTCAGCACAAGAGTTGAATCGGAAACTTCTGCAAAGATTTTCGGAGCAGCAGATTTACCGCATTGATCATTATCTTGCCAAGGAAACAGTTCAGAACATACTGGTGTTTCGCTTTGCTAATGCGATTTTTGAGCCCCTGTGGATGAGAAACTATATTGATTATGTAAGCATCGTTGCGGCAGAGGCCATTGGCGTGGAGCATCGGGCGGGTTATTATGAAACAGCAGGCGTCTTGCGGGATATGATGCAAAACCATATGATGCAGCTTTTAGCGTTAACCGCAATGGAACCGCCATCGCTTTTTGCAGCTGAAATGGTGCGGGATGAAACGGTAAAAATATTTCGTTCACTGCGACCATTGCCTGCCGCAAACCCCTGGACGTGCTTGGTTCTCGGGCAATATGGTGCAGGGAGGGTTGAAGAAAAACAGGTGTGCGCCTATCGTGATGAAGAGGGAGTCAAGCCTGATTCATTGACACCCACATTTGCTATGATGCGCGTATTTATTGATAACTGGCGCTGGCAGGGGGTGCCTTTTTATTTAACCTCAGGAAAACGGCTCGCCAAGAAATTGACTCAGATTATCATCCAGTTTAAAGAGGTGCCCGCCTCCATATTTCGCCATATGTTTGGGGAGCATATTAACGCGAATCGTTTAATCCTGGGGATACAGCCAGATGAAACTATATCGCTCACATTTCAGACCAAATCCCCAGGTGCTCGCGTGTGTCTGCGTTCGGTGACAATGGATTTTAACTACAGCCAGAATTACACCGGACCGGTGTTTGATGCCTATGAAAAGGTGCTGCTTGATTGCATGAGCGGCGATCAGATGTTGTTCTGGCGGCAGGATGCAGTGGAGTTATGCTGGTCTTTTTTAACCCCGGTTCTTGAAACCTGCGAATCGTGCGCCGAACGGGCGCAGCATCTTTATTTTTATGAAGCTGGCACTTGGGGACCAGCCGCCGCTACGGAACTTATTGAGAGGGTTAAATCAAAGGGCAGGTAATTTTATAATGTGCAGCGCCTCGCTCTTTTCTATGGCAAGATCTATGCTGTCGTTTCTGATGCCGATGCTCAGAGTTCCCTGAGCGGTAGCTCCTTCCATCCCGCATAATTCCCGCAGTATTTCAAGTCCGCGTGCCAGCATTGATTCAGGTGCTGCAGGGAGCATGTGTTCAACGCCTTTTTTAACCACGAGCGCAGGGCAGCCTTTTTCCAGGATGATTTTCTCTGCGCGGCTGTCAATAGCGTCAAGCAATACCAACGCAAGATATTTCAAGCACGCTTCATCCATATCCTCATAACTTTCCACCTTCCAATTTTTATCCGCCCAGCTTTGTAATGCTTCTGCAGGATTAGTTTCAATATAGCAACTAATAAGATTCTGCAATGCCAGATGTGCACTTGATGCATCTTTCATGACTAATTCCTCCTTTAATTAGCAGGCTGTAAAAAAATTGTCATTATGAACGAAAAGAAGAATCCCAACTAAAGCAATAGCTTGGCAATTCCATACATTGAGAATGAATCTCGGATCACAGTCCTCGTCCTATCACGTTTTTCAGCGCGCCGTTTGTAATAAATCATGGTGAAAATTATACCGTTCAAAAGCGGCAACGGTGAAAAAGGACAAACGACAACAAAAAATATTATGTTAGCGAAACGGAACTAAAAGAAGCACTGTAGATTGTGCGCAATATATAACCCAAACATGAAAGGAAATCAAGAGGCACTACAAAGTTTTAAATTAATTGTTTTCAGTTGCCTTCGGACTTTAATCCCTTTTTACCAGGAATATTAGGTGTCGCATAACGGGCAAATGATTGCTAAAGACGCAACATAAAAAATACGAAAAATATAAAGAAATCTAATTTGTTAGGAGAGCAAATATAAATTATTTTATTATATTTTGATACCTTCCGCTAAAATGATTTTAAAAAATAACGGGCTATAGAAATCTTGCTATAAACAGCATATCAACGGACAGCTTTTTACTGGTAATATTTAAGAATTTATGAAATAAATTACTCAACTTTTTAATTCAGTTCAGTACATTAAAAAAAGAAAATGAGGCCATTGCATGAAGATATCGGTTGTTATACCCACGCGAAATGAAGAAGGCACGATCAAAGAAATTATTGACGGATGTCGGCGGTATGCAGATGAATTGCTGGTGGTTGACGGTCATTCTGTTGACCGGACGCGTGAGATTGCTGAGCAGGCGGGAGTCAAAGTAATCCTTGATAATGGGAAAGGTAAGGGGGCTGCGCTGCGCCATGCGATTAATTTTGTAACTGGCGATATAACCGTTTTTATTGACGCTGATGGTTCCCATGATCCCCGCGACATTCCTCGTCTTGTTGAGCCTATCCTTAAGGGAGAAGCGGATCATGTCTCCGGGTCGCGTCTGATTGGAGGATCAAGCGAGCTACATGGCGGTTTTGACGAGTGCTTTCGCCTCATGGGAAGTTCTTTTATCACCGCCTGTATCAACTGGCGGTTTGGGGTGGTGTTAAGTGAAAGCCAGAATGGTTTTCGCGCCATCAGGACTGATGTTATAAAACAGCTTGACCTTAGGGAAAATATCACAACGATTGAACAGGAAATGATCATGAAGACTCTTAAGAAGGGTTTTCGGATGGCAGAAGTCCCCACCCATGAACATAAGCGCAAAATGGGCTATTCAAAAATCAGCCTCAGAAAAGTCTGGTTCAGGTATGTGTATTCCTTATTTAAATATTTGTTTTTTTGATGAATGAGAAAGCTGTCCACGAGGCACCATCTAACTATTATTATTTTATTACTGGTAATAGGCGGTATTCTTCGTTTAATGCTATTTTCTGGATTTGTCCTGGGCGATGATGCAGCCTACGCGGACCTCGCCTCTCGGATAATTCAGGGGTCTTACCCACCAATCGGTACTCACGGTGTTTTTTCCTGCCGCCCACTTGTCTTATACCCGATTGCATTTTTTATTTCTCTATTCGGGTGGTTTGAATGGAGTTTTGTATTAATCATTCTTATTGCTTCATTAATAAATATTGTGCTGGTGTATGTGGGAGGCATGCTATTTTTTAACTCCCTTGCCGGTATCCTTAGCGCCCTTGCGTATATTACATTTCCCCTTGATGCCGTTCATGCAACCACTTTAACTAATGATATTTTGCTTTCCACCTTTATTTGGACCGGTGGCTTGCTTTTTCTGATTTCATTCAAAAACTACCAGAATAAAAAAAATCTTTATTTGAGCGGACTGTCGGGCTTTATAACGGGTGCAGCTGTCGCAGTAAAATTCAATGGCATTATTGCTCCCGCATTGTTTATCGGCATGGGACTAATAGCGAGTTGGAATAACTTGCGACACGGCATATACAAAACTCTTTGCTCGTGGCTGTGTGGGTGGATTACAGCCAATGGTGTGCTTTGTATCTTTCTGTTTTTGTTAAGCGGCAATTTTTTTGCACATTATTTCGCAGAGTTGAGATTTAATTTAGATTATAATCCTTCCGGATATGTTGCCAGCCGTGAAAATCTTATTCAATTTCTATTAATGTACCCGCGTTGGATTCTCACGACGCTCAGGGAAGGACATCAGGGATACACCTTTCCACCCTATGGTTATTTTTTTTTGGCTTATATATTATGTTTACCGCTGATACTGCTAAAAAATTTTAAAGCGATACAGATCCCGGCCTTATGTGCGTTATTCTTTCTATTGGTGATGGAATTTGCCCCGCTTAAGCTTTTCCCGTTTTATGTGCCTATTCACCGTTTACCTCGATTTCTTCACATTGCAGCCATTCCTGCTGCGATTACAATTGGCATTTCCTGCGCCGTTTCAGTTAAATCTCGTGTGCGTTTCATGCCTTTTATTGTATGGATAATATTTTCTTTACTCATTGGCACATCGCTCTATTGGTCTTGGAATAAAGCATATTTTTATAAAGACTGTGCTCTTGATCAGCGTTGGGCATGGAATAAAATAAAAACTATCGCCGCAAAAAAGATTATTACCGATCTGGAATTACGTAACTACTTGATGTTTCGCTCAGGCTTCAATCCGGCTGTGCCTATTGAATATAGCGATAAGATGCCAGTCGTAATGGCTGCCGGATCAGTTGTTATTTTTGGAGGTTCTCGCAGGCCAGAAATGAATCCTTACTATTCATTAAATTGGGTAATACGCCGACACAGCAAAAGCTGGCAGTTATTGGGAAAATCCCCGTATCCATTAACCCCGTGGCGTTTGTCTCAACTTGAGATATATCGTATTATTGACAACACTGAAACGGCAAATAAGCAAAAAGAAAGATTCGTGGCGGAGGGAAAAAATATTTTTAAAGAGCGCTCAGTTTATCACGAACCCATAATGGGGATGAAAAAAATTGCTGAGATTGATGTAGGCAATCTCTCATCAGAAAAAGAATTTAACTATCAACTTACCAAACCAACGTGGTTTGGAGAAAGAAACTTTGCTTATAAAGACGGCTCTCGCTGCACGGACGATGGAAGGGCATATCGTGGGAGAGAGGAGATAACCATTACCAACCTTTTTAAAAATCGTCCGCTGCTTATTTTAAAGCGCTTGGATCCAGGCGTGCGCAACCAGGAAGTGTTGGTTTATTTTAGAAATGAACGTATTGGTGTTTGGACTTTTAACATGGCAAGCAGACCGTTTGAATGGCAGGAAAGTTCATTTATTATTCCGGAACAGTGGATTACCGAAAGTTATGGTAAACTCGAATTTCATTTTTGTAAAAGCGATAGTGATATTAACAGTTTTTATTACTGGTTTTTTCAACCAGAATAGGTAATAAATACCCTGGGATGAAAGTATTATTACTAAACCCCCCCACTCAAGACAACAAAAAATTCATTCGCGAAGGTCGTTGCACACAAGAGCAGGGCGTCTGGGCAACGCTGTGGCCGCCGGTGTCGCTGGCAACTGTTGGCGCGGTTCTGGAGCACAATGGTTTTCAAGCGCGGATTATTGACTGTCCCGCTTCAGAAGTCACGTGGGAAGAACTTGGCGATGTGATTAAAGAATTCTCTCCGCAGCTTGTCCTCTGGAGCACCGGTACCCCGTCCATTGACAATGATTTATCCCTTGCTGCATTTATAAAACAACATAGTCCTGCAACAGTCACGGCGGTTTTTGGCACGCACGTCACGGTGCTTGACCGGCAGTGCATGGCAAATTATCCTGCACTTGACTGCATTCTGCGTCATGAACCGGAATTAACTGCTCTTGAACTCGCACAGGCGATTCAGGACAAAATTTCTTTTGATGCCATAGCTGGTCTGACGTTTCGAAGGGATGACGGTGAAATTGTTTCCAATCCCACACGCCATTTTATTGAGGATCTTGACAGCATGCCGCTTCCGGCCTGGCATTTAATTGATACCAGCCGCTATCGGCTGCCCTTTAGTAATGAGCCATTTTTAATTATTGCGCCGTTGCGCGGATGCCCGTTTAACTGCACCTTTTGCACCTGCCAGACGTATTACGGGAAAAAACTGCGCAAGCGAAGTGTAGAAAATGTTATTAAGGAAATACAATATGACATGGCGAAATTTGGTTTAAAGAATTTTTTTGTATGGGCTGAGACATTTGTTGTTGACAAACACTATGTAGAACAGTTATGCCGCGCCATTATTGCGCAACGGCTTGCCATTTCCTGGACCTGCAATAGCAGGGTGGACACTGTTGACGCAGCGCTGCTTAAACTGATGAAGCAGGCAGGCTGCTGGATGATCAGTTTTGGCATTGAATCCGCCGAGCAAACTATTCTTGACGAGGTGCATAAGGGAACCACCGTTGAACAAGCACGGGACGCTGTGAGATGGGCGCATGACGCGGGCATTAAAGCGGTCGGGCATATCATATTCGGGCTCCCCGGCGAAACCGCAGCATCTATTAAAAAAACAATGCGCTATGCAAAAAAGCTTGGACTTGACCTGGCGCAGTTTTATTGCGCCGTGCCCTTTCCGGGAAGCGCCCTCTATGAACGCGCCTGCAAAGAAGGCTGGATACATGATTCTGACTTTTCACATTTTAAGCAGGATAATGCGGTCATGGAACTGCCCACCATTGCGGCAAAAGACGTTAATCAATATCGCACGCAGGCCTATCGTAATTTCTATTTTGATCCGCGCAACATGATAAATGTGGCAAAGCTGATTGGCTGGAAAAATGCAGGACGAACCATGCGCTCAGTAATGGATTTTTTAGTGTGGACGAAATAGGGTTTAGGGATTGGGATTTAGGGTTTATTACAGTCTTGGGATGGAAAATTATAAAGAATTAAATGTCTGGCAAAAATCAATCGCCCTGTGTATAGCATTATATGATCGTGTCAAAAGATTTCCGCAGAATGAGCATTTTGGTTTAGTCAGGCAAATTCAAAGATGCAGCACATCGGTGCCTTCAAACATTGCTGAGGGATGGGGGAGGGGGTCCCACAAAAGAATATATCCAATTTTTGTATATTGCTCGAGGCTCGCTCATGGAGCTTGAGACGCACTCAATTATTTCACAAAAATTGGGATGTATTGAAAGCAATAATTGTTCTGTATTTCAAAAATACATAGAAGAAATCGGCAACATGATTAATCAGCTTATAAATTCTCTAAAGAAGTCAATGCACAAATATTAAAAAAACTAAATGCCAATACCTAAACTCACAATCCTAATTCATAACTTGAGGTTTGCATGTACATCTTAGGCATCTGGGACGGGCATGATTCTGGAGCCGCCCTTATTAAGGACAACCAGATTCTGGTTGCTATCAATGAAGAGCGATTAACGCGCAGAAAACTTGAAATACGTTTTCCTGAACTCTCTATTAAAGCGTGCCTTGATTATGCGCATCTTGAGCCGTCCGACATAAAACACATCGCTGTTTCAAGTTATGACTTTTCTAAAACCCTCGCCCGCATCTTTCCTGGCACGAAAGAAGAATACTATCTCATCAGGCGCAGGAAGAAAGCTCCCGGTCTGCTCAGCACGCTTAAAAAGAGAGCGAAATACCGGCTGACAGAATTCGGTCCCAGTTCGCTCACAAAACAATTGAGCACGCTTATCCTCAATAGCACCCTCAGAAAAATGGGGTTTTCCAACTATGAGTTAAATCTGGTCAGCCACCACCAATGTCATATTGCCGCAGCCGCATTTTGCAGCGGTTTTGACACTGCCACCGTAGTTACTATTGACGGTATCGGGGATGCACTGTCAGGAACCGTTAGCCTGCTTAAAGACAAAAAACTGACGTGTATAGCGGAAATTTCAGGCAAGCATTCCCTGGGCATCTTTTTTGAACACGTGACCAATTTGCTCAATATGCGTGAGCTTGAAGATGAAGGCAAAGTGATGGCACTTGCCAACTATGCGTATCCCATAGCTGATCATGAAAATCCTCTGCTGGATTTTGTGCGGATAGAGGGCATGCAGGTTCGCTGCAGATACAGTTCGCTGCGTATGTATGATGAGTTGAAAAAGATACTATGGAAATATCCTTCCGAACAATTTGCCTATATGGCACAGCGGACTCTTGAGGTTAAAATAACCGAACTGATACGAAATGCAGTGGCTGCAACTGGCGTGCCTGATGTGGCGTTGTCCGGGGGTGTTTTCTCAAATATCAAAGTCAATATGCTTATCAGAACAATGCCTGAAGTAGGAAATTGTTTTGTTTTTCCCCATA
>Ga0101944_10002656_pt1 | contig 27932 bp, 32 predicted proteins | sample DewCreD2012metaG_FD_75245 | JGI IMG/M metagenome (GOLD analysis project Ga0101944, IMG submission 75245) | Hot spring sediment bacterial and archeal communities from British Columbia, Canada, to study Microbial Dark Matter (Phase II) - Dewar... ... | reverse complement strand
CTTCCTCAAACCCTTGACTATTGTCTGGTGCGCGGCCTCTCGAAAGAGATACAGGAGAAGCTGCAGCGTTTCAGGCCGTACAATCTCGGGCAGGCTTCGCGCATATCCGGGGTTACGCCTGCCGCGGTTTCGCTCCTGATGGTTTACCTGAGGAAACACAATGCAGGCAGCACAGCTTAAAAATTACCGCGAACTTAAAAAAAAGAGCCTGTCTCTGGGGATAGACCTTTTTGGGGTTGCGGATATCACTGGTATTCGAGATGAATTCAAGATGAGCCCCTGCGTAACAAAAGAATTCCACAGGGCTGTTTCTATGGGGGTGAGGCTCTCCGCCGGTATACTCGCAGAGATCTCGGATCAGCCGACGAGGATATATTTTCATCACTACCGCACTGCCAACGCCTTTCTTGACCAGGCAGCATTCACCTTGGCAGCCCATATCCAGCGTAAAGGTTACCTGAGTTTGCCGGTAGCGGCATCGCAGATAGTTGACTGGCAGCGCCAGGAAGCGCATCTTTCGCACAAAAAGATCGGCTACCTGGCTGGACTGGGCTGGATAGGAAGAAATAACCTTCTGGTCAACAAAACCCTGGGAAGCCAGTTTCGCCTGGTTACGGTGCTGACCAACATGCCGCTTAAGGCTGATACTCCTTTAAAAGACGGCTGCGGCAGATGTAGCCGCTGCATAAACGCCTGCCCTGCATCAGCCATTGGAGCAAGCGCCAAAGATTTTGACCACCAGAAGTGTTTTGAAAAACTCAAGGAATTCCAGAAATTACGCCTGGTTGACCAGTATGTCTGCGGTATTTGCGTAAATGCCTGTTCCCCGGAGCTTCCCCGCAGGATGTAACATAACCTTGACCCCCCTGGTTTGGTGTTATATAATCTTTCCATGCCTCATAGCGTTAAAAATAAGATTATCAAATGGATCAGGCAGCAGGTGGCAGGATGCAAGGCTCGGGGTATCGTATTGGGCCTTAGCGGCGGCATTGATTCTGCCCTTGCCGCCGCGCTCTGCGCAAAAGCGATTGGTCCTCGCCGGGTGTTGGGGCTGTTGATCCCGATCGAAAGCCATAAACAGGACCTTCTGGACGCTCGCCTGACAGCGCAAAAATTAAAGATAAGGACCCGCCTGGTCGATCTTTCCGGCATATATAAGGGGCTGCTTGCGGTGCTCCCGGCTGCGAATGCAACTGCCCGGGCCAACCTTAAGCCGCGCCTCAGGATGCTGACACTCTACTATTATGCGAATAAGCTGAATTACCTTGTTTGCGGGACCGGGAACAAGGCGGAATTGAGCGTCGGTTATTTCACCAAGTTTGGCGACGGAGGATGTGATATCCTCCCTTTGGGAGATCTGCTTAAGAGAGAAGTGCGAGAACTTGCCCGTCAGATGGATATCCCTGAACGCATCATTGCCAAGCCTCCGACCGCAGGGCTCTGGCCCGGCCAGACCGACGAAGGCGAGATGGGGGTCAGTTACGCGGATCTGGATGATATACTGGCGCGTAAGGAACGCGGGCTTAAACAGCGTTCCTCAAAGCGCGCGCTCAGGCATGTGCTCGGCATGGTGAAAAGGTCTGAGCACAAGCGGCAGCGGCCGAAAGTCTGCTACATTTAACCAGGAGGTTTAGAGATGGACGAGATCTTGGAGATACTCGAAAAGGACGGGCGCAGCACACCTGAAGAGATCGCAAAGATGCTTAAGAGAAAACCCCAGAAAGTGAGAGAGGCGATCCGTAAATTCGAGAAGGAGGGGGTCATCCTGAAATACAAGGCGGTGATCAACCGGGAACTTATGCGGGAGAGCGATAACCGGGTGCGGGCGCTTATCGAAGTAAATGTTACCCCCCAGAAGGATGTCGGCTTTGATAAGGTCGCAGAGCGCATTTACTCATTCCCGGAAGTCTCCAGCTGCTATCTTATCTCCGGGACGTATGACCTTTTGCTTATCGTGGAGGGAAGCAACCTGCATACCGTCTCGCAGTTTGTCGCGGAGAAGCTTTCCCCTTTGGAGAATGTCAAGGGCACCACAACGCATTTTCTTCTTAAAAAATATAAAGAGGACGGCGTTATTCTTAAGCATCGCGAGGAGAATAAACGCATAGCCATTTCATACTGATACCTTAAGGGGCGTTTATGAAAAGGTTCGTTGCAAAAAAAGTGGAAGAGTTGCAGCCTTCGGGTATCAGGGTATTCTTTGACCTGGTGCTGGGGATGAAGGAAGTCATATCCCTGGGCGTAGGAGAGCCTGATTTTGTCACTCCCTGGCAGATACGCGAGGCAGGGATATATTCTCTGGAACAGGGGTTTACTTCCTATACCTCAAATAAAGGGCTTTACAAATTGCGTTTAAGCATCAACCGCCACCTGAAGGCACAATACGGCCTTGACTACTCCCCCGATGAAGAGATCCTTATTACCGTGGGGGTGAGCGAAGGGGTGGATCTGTGCCTGCGTGCCTGCCTTGAGCCTGAGGATAAAGTATTGATCCCTGTGCCTTCCTATGTCTCCTACGGGCCTGTCACTGAACTGGCAGGCGGGATACCGGTCTATATCGACACTTCCTCCAACGGCTTCAAGCTTACCTGCCGCATGATCGAGGAGGCGGTTGATAAAAAAACGAAGGCGATTGTGTTGAATTACCCGGTAAACCCCACCGGGGTCTCATACACCAAAAAAGAGCTCGCTGCCTTAAGCAACGTTATCCTCAAACACAAGCTTTTATGCATCTGTGATGAAGTGTACGCAGACCTGACGTACGATTTTGAGCATACGGTCTTTGCTACCCTGCCGGGGATGCGGGAGCGTACGGTGTACCTCAACGGCTTCTCAAAGAGCTATGCGATGACAGGGTGGCGCATAGGGTATGCGTGCGCGCCTGCCGAGATCATCGCTGCGATGACCAAGATCCACCAGTATACCATCATGTGCGTGCCCATTACCGCACAAATGGCAGCGTGCGAAGCAATGCATTCCTGCCGCAAGGATGTGGAGGAGATGAAGCGGGAATACCGCAGGCGCAGGGAATTAGTGGTGGCGCGCTTGAATGATATGGGTTTAGCCTGCCGGAAGCCGGAAGGCGCTTTTTATGCCTTTCCGAGCATTAAAAAAACGAAGCTCACCTCCATGCAGTTTGCCGAGCGGCTTCTTAAAGAGCAAAAGGTTGCTGTGGTCCCGGGAACGGCCTTCGGCGCCTGCGGAGAAGGCTTCTTAAGGATTTCTTATGCCTCCAGCATGGACAATCTCAAAGAGGCTTTGAACAGGATAGAAGTTTTTCTGAAAAGTCTGTAACCCAATCAGGGAGGGAAGATGGCGAAGAAGACAAAAGCAGAGATCATGAAAATGGTAAAAGAGCACAAGGTAAAATTCATACGCCTGTGGTTTACCGATGTCCTGGGCTTTCTTAAAGGTTTTGCGATTGCCCCCAACGAGCTGGAGGGAGCCCTGGATGAAGGCATGGGTTTTGACGGTTCCTCTATCGAGGGCTTTGCCAGGATCGAGGAATCGGATATGATCGCCCGGCCAGACCCGGATACCTTTTCGATCATCCCCTGGCGTTCAACGGACAATTGCATGGTGGGCAGGATGTTTTGCGATATTTACGAACCCAACGGCAAACCTTTCGAAGGCGACCCTCGCTATGTCCTGAAACGCAATCTCGCCAGGGCAAAAGAGATGGGCTACACCTATTACGTGGGTCCGGAGCTTGAGTTTTTCTATTTCAGTAATTCCCAGACGCCTCAGCCGCTTGACCAGGGAGGTTACTTTGACCTCCTGCCGCTTGATGTGGCCCAGGACCTGCGCAGGGATACGATCCTTACCCTGCAGTCAATGGGTATTACGGTAGAATACAGTCATCACGAGGTTGCAGCCAGCCAGCATGAGATCGACCTGCGCTATACCGATGCGCTTACCATGGCGGATAACGTTATGACATACCGCCTAGTGGTCAAGGAGATCGCGCGCAAGCACGGGGTTTACGCCACCTTTATGCCCAAGCCCATCTTCGGCATCAACGGCTCAGGCATGCACGTGCATCAGTCGCTGTTCAAGGGGGAGAAGAACGCTTTTTTTGACGCTAAGGATAAGTACCATCTTTCTTCGGTGGGCAAGGCCTATACCGCAGGCCTTTTGAAGCATGCCCCGGAGATCACCTCTATCACCAGCCAGTGGGTCAATTCCTACAAGCGCCTGATACCCGGGTATGAGGCTCCGGTGTATATCTGCTGGGCGCAGATGAACCGTTCGGCGCTCATCCGCGTTCCCATGTATAAACCGGGGAAAGAAAAGGCAACGCGCATAGAATACCGCTCCCCTGACCCCGCATGCAATCCGTACCTGGCGTTTTCGGTAATGCTTGCTTCGGGCCTGGAAGGGATAAGCAAGAACTACAAGCTTCCCGAGCCGGCAAACGACAATATTTACCACATGAGAGAAGACGAGCGCAGGCAGGCAGGTATCCACGCGCTCCCGGAGGACCTGCTTGATGCCGTCAGGATCACCGAAAACAGCAAGCTGGTAAAGCAAGCCCTCGGAGAAAAATTGTTCGAGTATTTTATCCGTAACAAGAAGATGGAATGGGATGAATACAAGGCGCAGGTTACTCAGTATGAGATAAATAAATACCTGCCGATATTGTAAGATGGGGCGTGCGTTGCGCAAGAAAGGACCGCATTACGGCGATTATTTAAGGCAGATCGAGGCCCTCTCTAAGGTAGCAAGCCTGATTACCTCCGGGCTTTATCTTGACGAGCTCCTGCGGCTGGTGGTGCAGGTGACTGCCGAGGTCATGAATTCCAAGATCTCTTCGTTAATGCTCTTGGACCCCGACAAACAAGAACTGGTGGTCAGGGCGACCCAATCGATATCAGAGGCCTACAATAAAAAGCCGAACATCCCCATCGGGGTAGGTATTGCCGGGTTGGTGGCAAAGCAGAACCAGCCGTTGTGCGTCCTTGATGTCAGGGAAGACAGCCGTTACCTTAACCGAGATATTGCGCGCAAGGAAGGGCTTTGTTCGCTAGCGAGCGTTCCCTTGGCGGTAAAAGGTAAAGTTATAGGCGTATTGAACTGCTATACCTCAAAACGCCATAAATTCAGCAAGACCGAACTGGACATCCTTGCTGCCGTTGCCAATCAGGCAGCGGTTGCCATTGAAAACGCAGAACTTGACCTTAAGGTGCGAAGCGCCGAAGAGGCCCTGACGACCCGCAAGCTCATCGAGCGCGCCAAAGACATACTTTCTCAGGAAGCCAACGTCCTTCCTTCAGAGGCGTATCGCCTGATACAGAAACAGAGCATGGACTTACGCAAGTCCATGCGGGAAATCGCAGAAGCTATCATTCTGGCGAAGGAGATAAAAAATAAGGGTTAATAACGTACGCTTGTATTATGGCCATGCCTCCTTCGTTTTGATACGCAGGAGGCAGTTTTTTTGCTAAAGGAGCTTGATTATGGCTAAAAAGATCGCAGTAATAGGCGCAGGGGTTGGGGGGCTAGCTTCGGCAGCGCGGTTGAGCCATCATGGTTTTGACGTGGAAGTGTATGAAAAACTCTCCCGGTGCGGAGGCAGGAATAATATCATCGAAGATGAGGGTTTCAAATTCGACACCGGGCCTTCTTTTGTGCTGATGCCGGATTTCTTCGAAGAGGCCTTTAGCTATTGCAACAGGCGCCTGAGCGATTACCTGGAATTGGCGGTACTGGATCCCAGCTACAAGATATTCTATGCTGACGGCGAGTGCCTGACGGTCTACCGTGACTCAGAGCGTACCAAAGATGAGCTTATAAAGTTTGAGCCCAAAGCTGCGGCAGCCTTCGATGGATTCATAAAAGAAGTGACAAGCATCTATCGCCGCGTCAAACCGCTCCTGTATAAACGTTTCACGCCCCGGGCGCTCGTTCAGCCCCGCTACTGGCTGCTGGTTAATCAGATCCGCGCCCTGGAATCTTACTGGAAACTGGCGCGCAGGTATTTCAAAAGCGAAAAGCTCTGCCATGCCTTTACCTTCGAGGCCATGTTTATCGGCGTGTCTCCTTTTGAGTCTCCGGCATTCTACAGCGTTATCAGTTACACCGACCATGTGCAGAAGATATTCCACCCCATGGGCGGGATGTACCGGATACCTCTGGCCTTTGAAAAGCTTGCCCGGGAGGGGGGCGCGCGCATTTTTTATGATACCCCTGTGGAACGCCTGGAGAAAGACAACGGTTCGATAAAGCTCCTTTTTAAGGACGGCGCGCGCTCATTCGATAAAGTGGTGGTGAATGCGGATTATGTATATGCGCAAAAGGCGCTTCTGGGCAGGCCTGTGAAACGCTATGCATATTCCTGTTCGGTCTACCTCTTATATCTGGGCCTTAAACGCAAGGCCCCGGGCCTGGCTCATCATAATCTGTTTTTTGCCAGGGACCTCAAAAGAAACTTGCGCCAGATATTTTCTTCGGGGGAAGTGCCGCAAGACCCCTCTTTTTATGTGCATGTCCCTACGGTGACAGACCCATCGCTTGCGCCGCAGGGGAAGGAGATTTTCTATATACTGATACCGGTGCCGAATTTAGAAGGAGGCAGGCAGGATTTAAGCGAAGAAGAGGCGCACTCTTTGCGTAAAACAGTGTTTGAGCGTATTAAAAGGGAAGTCGGATTCGATACGGAAAGCCAGATTGAGGTCGAGCACAGATTCTATCCGCGCGATTTCCTCGGCAGGTACAACATTGCGGAGGCAGCGACGTTCGGCCTTGCGCATACGCTGCTACAGAGCGCATTCTTCCGGCCGGCAAACGACGATAAGCGTATCAAAGGGCTCTATTATGCAGGGGCAAGCACTCAGCCAGGGGGCGGTTTGCCGGTGGTGCTTGCAAGCTCCAGGATTGTAGCCGATCTGATCAGGGCAGGATAAGGATTTTGTTACCCTTAGATGTTTCGCAGGTATTGGACGACTTCTTGCGTGGTGATGTCAGGCGTGGAGGCGCCGGCAGTGACCCCGACGCTTAAGGCGCCTTTAAACCATGCGCGTTTGACCCCCTTCTTTGATTCCACCCAGTACGTCTTCTTGTTCAGGTTTTTGGAGATTTCATAAAGCCTGCGCGTATTGGCGCTTGTTTTTGAGCCGATAATCAGCATAACGTCGTTCTCCATGGGCATGCGCCGTATCTCCTCTTGTTTTATGCTGGTTGGCCTGCAGATGGTATTGAAGAACCTCAGCTCGGGTACCGTTTTTTTTAGTTCTTTTACGATCGGAAGGACCTTAGCCAGGTTTTGAGTTGATTGCACGACTACCGCCGCTTTTTTAACCGCAGCCAGCGCAGGCGCCTTTACATCGGAGGGCTGCTCGATGATGATTGCCTTATTTTTGAGCTGGCCTTTGATGCCGTGAACCTCGTCGTGGTTTTTGTCTCCGATGATGATTATGCGGTAGCCCTGGGATTCCATATCCCGTGCGATGCGGTGGATCTCTTTTACCATGGGACAGGTGGCATCCACAACCGTATATCCCAGGGAGCGTGCCGTGGTAATAACATCCTGGCATGCGCCGTGCGCCCTCAAAAGCAGCATGCAGCCGTTTTTTTTGCGCAGGGAATCGGTCTTGACGATACCGGCATCCTTTATCATTTTTACCACCCGTTCATTGTGCACGATATCGCCCAGCATGTAAACGCGCCTCTTGCCGCGTGCTCTTTGGGCGGTTTCAAGCGCGATCTTTATCGCCCGTCTGACACCGGAACAAAAGCCCGCGGAACGCGCTACATTTACCTGCATAAATATTTTCCTCCGATAACGGCCTTGAAAATAATGAAGATGCGCTGTGCCGTGCTGACGCAGGCGCGCCTGGAAAAGACATCGTAATGGTTGTGTTCGATCTGAGAGAGTATCCGGGCATACATTTCCTGTGTAGCGAGTACGACAAAACGCGCGCGCGCGCCCCGCAGGTATTTCAGCCCTTTTTGGGACCTGCGGTAGAGCTCCCGCGCCCGCCCTATCTGGAAACGCATGAGTGTTTTGAAGTTTTGTGTTACCCGGCCTGCTGCGATATCTTCTTCGCTCACCCCGAAGCGCGCCAGTTCCTCTTGCGGCAGGTAGAGCCTTCCTCTCTCCCAGTCTTCGCGGATATCCCTGACTATATTGGTTAATTGCATAGCGGTGCCCAGGTCTATGGCGTGTTTCTGCGCTTCCTGTCCGGCGCCCCCCAGGATCGAGAGGGTTATCAGGCCGATGACGCCGGCTACACGGTAACAGTAGGTATCGAGCTCGGCAAAAGCTCCATACCTGGTTTTGGTAAGGTCCATGCGCATCCCCTCGATAAGCTCGCGGAAATAGTCGATCGGTATGCGGTAATCCGAAACGATCTTCCGGTATGCTTCAAGCAGAGGGTTATCCAGGGGCCCATTACCGTATGCCGCCTCGATGCAGGCGCGTATCTTCTCAAGCCGTTGTTCTTTGTCAGCGATGCGTGAATCATCCACGCTCTCATCCGCCCAGCGGGACACGGCATAAACCGTAAATATCGCCAGGCGCTCTTTGTGCGGGAGCATGGACGCGCCCAGATAGAAGGTTTTTGCGTGTTTGCGGATAATGTCCCTCGCCTGGGAAAAACCTTTTTGTACCGGAGGAGAAAGATTTTCTGAACAACCCATATCCTGTATCCTTTGAGAGGTATTTTATATTTGCAATTGTATTATAGCAAGGATAAAATAATGGTAGAAAGCCAAATATAGAAAATTCCACCATAGGGACCGTTTCTCTTCATCGCAACTGCTTCAAATTGATAGAAGTTACAGCAAGTCACTTTACAATTGATCCTGGCAATCTTTACTTCTTTGATCTGAAAAGCATGTATTTGTAACCCGTTGGTGGACATTGGGATTTGGCGAGGAGAAGCGTCCCTAATTTTGGAATTAGGAATTATAGTATTTAGGAGATAAATTTAACTTATGACTCAATACTTATTTGTTTTGTTAACCTCTCTTTGCGTTCCTTTTTTGTTGAGTTTCTATCCTCCTTTGAGGTTCTACCGCAAGCCCGGGGCGCTGGTTGCCGCTATTGCCGCGCCCCTGGTTATTTTCGGCGCCTGGGATGTTTTTGCGGTTTGGCGGGGGCACTGGTATTTTAGTTCAGAGGCGGTTTTCCCGGCGCGGATCCTCAACCTGCCGGTTGAAGAAGCGCTTTTCTTTGTGGTCATCCCGTTCTGTTGCATTTTTACCTGGGAAGCGCTCCTATTTTTCAAAAAAAAGGTACGCCCTTGAAAGAATACACGCTTATTGCCTGCGTATCGGTTGCCGCGATAGTGATTCTGGACCGTGCCAGCGGAATCCGGCTATTGGCGAGGGGGGAATATTATCTCTTTCTGCTTGTCATAACCGGTTTTAAACTGTTGGTGAATGGCTATCTTACCGGCTCTGGCATCGTGCTTTATAACCCGCGTTTTTATCTGGGTATCCGCCTGGGAAGCATTCCTCTCGAAGACTTTCTTTTCGGCTTCAGTATGATTACCTTGAGCATATTAACATGGGAATATCTTCAAAAGGAGCGCACGTGAAATATCATTTTCTTATCCCGGCGGCCGTGGTAGCGACTGTGTTTTCAAGCGCTCTCTATAGTGCCGGGACCCTTGATTGGCAGAGGCTTCACGAAGAGGCGGATGCGATGAGCGTGGCTGAGGCAGAGGGGAAAACTCTCAAAGAGCCTTTCCTTATCGAGGATCTTTATAAGCTCGGCTTGGTTTACCTGAATGCCCACAAGGATAGTGAGGCAGGAGAGGTATTCAAAAGGGGGCTTGAGCGTATGCCGGGGTCATTTGAGTTCAGGTGGGGGCTTGCGGAAGTCTCAAGAAGGCAGCATAAGCTGGATGAGAGCGAACCGGTTTTGGAAGAACTTGTTGAAAATTATCCTGGTTTTGCCCCTGCGTATATCAGCCTCGCCTATGTCAGATATACCCGGATGGATTTTACCGGCTGCGTCAGCCTTGCCTATCAGGTGCTTGAAATGGGCAGGGATAATGTCGACACTTCAAATTATACCCGCGCCTATCTTTTGGTTGCCGGCGGAAGAGGGATGCTTGCGCACTACGGTGGCCCCATATCCAAACTTGCAAACGGCAGGGCGGTTTTACCGTTCTTGAAGAAAGCCGAAAAGCTCCAGCCGGATTCTCCGGCTGTGCTCTTCGGTCTGGGGAGTTTTTATTTTCTTGCTCCCGGCATTGCCGGCGGAAACAGAGTTAAGGCGCGCGTATATCTTGAGCGGGCGGTTGCAGGAGACCCTTTATTTGCCGATGCCTATGTCAGGCTTGCGCAGGTATATAAGGCGGAAGGCGAATTGAAAAAATACGATGAATGCATTGCCAGGGTAAGGCAGATTGACCCTCAGAATGCCTTGTTATTGGATATGGAAAGCTCCGCATGCAAGTTTATCTGTATTAGCCTCGAGCGCTAAAAAACTGGTTTTAGGTATCGAGCAGTTTTTTAGCGTAACTGCTTAAAAGCATACGGTAGCGCCTGTTGATTCCGCAAAAGGCAATACAGTTTTCTGCCTGATTGATGAGCTTCTGGATCTGCTGTCGTGCATATTCAAGGGCGCCGGAATCAACCAGGATTTTACGCATCGCCAGAAGGTCTCGCCTGGTAACTTTCCGCTTATGCAGGATCTCATTTATCCGCGACCTTACCTTCCCTGTTGAATGGTGGTAAGCGAACCACACCAGGAGCGTTTTTTTACCTTCCTGCAAATCGCAAAGCGCCGGTTTCCCGATCTTTTTTTCTTCATCGAACAAAGATATTATATCGTCTTTGATCTGGAAAGCCCTTCCTAACGAGATGCCGTAGCGGTAAAGCAGCCCCTGTTGCCCGGATGAGGCGCCTGCCAGTATCGCACCCAGGGTAAGTGGGGTGGCAAAGGAATAGGAGGCGGTCTTAAGGTCGTAGATCTTGTAAATATCCCTTTTATTTATCGTGCTGAACTCTTTTTTGCTGCAAAGGAGCTCGATGAATTCTCCGCCGCCGGTATGCATCGCCGATTCCACGAATTTCTTGAGCGCCCGCTCTTTACGCGCCGGGTCTTCTTGTATGGAAAGGAATGCGTGTATCGCAAGCGCATACATCACGTCTCCGACAACGATCGCCAGGTCTTTGCCGTCGAATTTAAGCCGTTTTCGGCTGCCAAGGCCTTGCTGCAGGATGACATGCATGGAAGGCTTGCCCCGGCGCATGTCGGATTTATCGATTATGTCGTCATGGATGAGTAGGAAATCATGCAGGAGCTCAAGCGCAACGGCGCTGCGGTAAAGGCCGCTTTTTTTCCTGCCTGAAAAACCAAGATAACCAACGATAAAGAGGATAGGGCGTATCCTCTTACCGTCCCTGAGCACAAAATCTTTTATACCCGTATACAAAAGCTTGGAGATGCTGCTCAGCCGGTACCGGGCGTCCATATCCCTGACGAATGCCTTTAATTCGCGGTCAACTTCAATTCTTATTTTACTAAACATGGTTTTATGATAGCATATAAAAGAAGGCTTAACAATTACAATTCCGGGTAACATTCTTACAAGCATGGTGGATCATTATAGGCCTGCGATTGCGGATATTGTCAGGGCATTAAGGCTCCCCTTTATCAGCGCAAGCGCCCTGGCTTTCATTTTTGGTTCGCTTATAAACAGGCATTCGTTTGACCCTGAGGGCTTTTTTCTGGGGTTGACTGCAGTTATTGGTATGCACCTGGGGGCTAACCTTATCAATGATTATGCGGATTCACGCTCCGGTGCAGACTGGCAGGATAGGCGGTATTATAATTTTTTCGGCGGCTCTAAACTGATCCAGGAGGGGGTGTTGAGCGAGCGTTTTTATCTTTCTGCAGCCCTTTTGTGTTTTACTGTCTCTCTGGTCTCTGCCATCGGCTTGCTCTTTGTTTTGAAAAGCCTTTTAGCGCTCTGGCTGTATCTGGCCGTCCTTTTCCTGGGGGTTGCTTACTCATGTCCGCCTTTAAAATTTGCCTACCGCCGGTGCGGAGAGATTGTTATCTTTCTGCTTTTTGGCCCCGCTCTGGTCATGGGAGGGTATTTTATCCAGACGGGCATATTCCCGGATATGCCCAGCTTCCTGCTTTCTCTGCCCCTTGGCCTCTTAACCGCTAATATCCTTTTTGCAAATGAGATCCCGGATTATCCCGCTGATGAAAAGGCCTCCAAGCACACGCTTGTCTCCCTGGTAGGGATAGGCCGGGCTTATCTTGTGTACCTGGCGCTACTGGCCGGAGCGCTCATTGCTATTGGTTTGGCAGTCCTGAAAAATTATTTATCCCCGTGGGCCTGCTTATCAGTATTTTTGTTATTGCCGGGGATAAGGGCGATGCTGGTCATCAAGCGTCACCACGGAGACAAAGCGCGGCTTATCGAATCTTCAAAATTAACGATAGCCATACAGGGGATGGCAGCGGCCATCCTGATCGTTTCGGCCCTCATATGAAAAAAAAGGTTGTTATCATTGGGTGCGGTTTCGCAGGTCAGGCAGCAGCCCGGAGGCTGGGCGCCTCTAAAGAAGACCTGCGGGTAAGCGTTATTGACAAAAATCGCGCGGCAAGCTTTCTTCCTTTGCTCCCCGATGTGCTCGGCAGGGGGGTTCCTGCCCAAAGCCTTACCTATCCTCTTGACGCCTTCTGCCGGCGCCTGAGAGCGGACTTTATCAACGAAGAGGCTGTCTCCGTCGATACTGCCCGCAGAGAAGTAGCGACTGCAACCAGAAAAATCGCTTATGACTACCTGATCGTTGCCTGTGGTTCCCAGACCGCTTTTTTCGGGCAGGAGGGGCTTAAAAAAACCGCCTTCACGCTGGATAGCGCCGCAGACGCCTTGCGCATACAGGAGGCCCTGCGCAGCAAACCGCGGATAAAGACTTGCCTCATTGTCGGAGGAGGTTATACGGGGGTGGAGATCGCGGGGAATCTGCGAAGGTCTTTTGAGCGTTGCAGCAGCGCTGCCCGCGTTGTCATAGTGGAGAAGGCAGAGGAGATACTGGGGGCGCTACCTGCCTGGATGAAAACACATGTGCGCAGAAACCTTAAACAGATGAATATCGAGGTCCTTACGCAAACGGTCCTTAAAAAGGCCGAAGGGGATACCTTTGAGCTTTCTGACGGCAGGGTTTTTGACCGGGCGCTGCTTATCTGGTGTGCGGGCGTGAGGATCCCTGATTTCGTCCAGAAGATGGCGGTTGAGAAGAATCCGCAGGGAAGGATCCATGTTGACCGGTATCTGATGTTCGCAGATTCTGCCTTTGCCGCAGGGGACGCGGCATTTTTCCTTCATCAGAGAAGCCCTTTAAGGATGGCGGTACAGTTTGCGATCTGTCAGGGAGACGCAGCTGCTTTGAATATCATCCGCGCCTCCCGCGGCAAAGCCCTGAGGCACTATACTCCGCTTGATCTGGGTTATGTTATCCCTCTGGCCAGCAATGATTCCTGCGGGGTGATAGCTGGTATGAAGGTGCGGGGGAGGATTGCAACCTGGCTACATTATTTCATGTGCGTTTACCGCAGTAGCGGACTGCGCAGAAGACTGTCAATAACCGGTTCATTGTTGCAGGGAGGGAGGTTACACATGATCGATTTTGCGCTTTTGATTTTGCGTATCGGTTTAGGCGTGATGTTTTTTGCCCATGGCCTGCAGCATGCCTTCGGCTTCTTCGGAGGATCAGGCATGCAGGATTTTGCCAAGATGCTTGAGGGCTTAAAATTCGCCCAACCCCTGGTCTGGGCCCATATCGCTTCTTACACCCTTCTTGCAGGAGGGGTATTTTTAGTGGTAGGTTTTCTGACCAGGGTGTCTTCTGCGGCGCTGCTTATTTTTATCTCGGTTGCGGCCTGGACGGTTCACTGGCAGAAGGGGTTTTTTATGCAGCAGGGAGGCTTTGAGTATAACTTTGTCATTGCCTGCGCCTGCCTGGCCCTTATTCTTGCCGGCCCCGGGAGGTTTGGCATCTCAAAGAAATGGTGAGAGGACGATGAAAATGCGCACCCTGTTTTTCGTGACGGCGGTTATCCTTTTGCTTTGGATGAGGCACGGTTTCTCTCAGGAGGAGGGACAGGATATCCCTGCCGGTATGGAGAAGGTAACAGTCGGCAGGGGTGCCGAAGTCGTAGTGCCCAAAGGAGCCAGGGTCACCAAACGCGGCGACCTGGTAGTACTTGAAAGCGCTAACGAATATGTCGGTCGCAAGGTCTCTGAACTGGAAGAGCGCCTTGAAAAGATAGAGAAAGATCAGAAGGAACTCAGGCAAAAGATGGAGGTATTGGCAAAGGCCCTGAGTGACTCCGCAAATCAAACCTTTGCGAGCAGCCCGAACGGAGGAGAGTAATGGACGAGGTCTATTTGACAAAAGAGGGGTATCAGAAGCTGGTTGAAGAACTGGAATACCTTAAGACTACCAAACGCAGAGAGCTGGCGAAGGCGGTCGGAGAGGCGCGTTCGCACGGGGACATCTCGGAGAATGCAGAATACGACGCCGCAAAAGACGCGCAGGGCCTCAACGAACAGAGGATTGCCGAGCTCGAACAGAAATTAAGCCGTGCGCGCATCCTTGATGAAAACATCCCTGCCGACGTTGTGTTGATAGGCGCATCCGTCAAGCTCCTGGACCTGGATACCTCAGAAGAGATAGAGTATACCCTGGTTTCGGAGCTGGAGGCTAATTATGCCCAGAATAAGATATCCGTAACTTCTCCTGTGGGCAAGGCCTTGCTTGAGCATAAACAGGGCGATATTGTGCAGGTTGTCATCCCTGCCGGCACGCTGCGCTACAAGATACTCAAGATCAGCAGGAGCTAAAACCGGCAAGGTAGCACGAAGAAAGGAGTTTTAAGCGTATGGGGCTGTTAAAATGCGTGTTTAAAGCCGCTGTTTATACGATTTTTTGTTTGGTGGCCTTCGGCGGTGCGCCGGCTGATGCGCAAGAATCAGAAACGCTTCCTACGAGAGAATGCCAGGTCTATAGCCGGTATGAACCTGCGCGTTCAGCCAAGGCTTCCGCTGGAAGAGTGGAAATTTTTCAGTCCGGCGCAGAAGTAACGTTCGAAGAAAAAATTTCCGGCAGGCTGCCGGTTGTGTTGTCAATCTCCTCACAGTATACGGGGATCGAGGAGACCACAACGCAGGGGCTGCCGTCTTACCTGACAGGGGTTTCTTTTGATGCCGAAACTACCTTTCCCTGCGCCTGGTTCGATGAAACCTACGTTCGCCTGGGGCTTACCCCTTCATTTTACGGAGATGATTGGAATTACCGTTCTTCCGCCTTCAGGATTCCTGTGCGGGTATTTGCGATCCATCTCCCTCATGAACGCTTGACGCTCCTTGCAGGAGTGGCGGTTTATCCCGATTACGAAAACGAGGTCCTGCCGATCCTGGGTTTTATATATAAGCCCAGCGAGAAGCTTACCCTGGATATCACCCCCAGGAAGCCCCAGGTTATCTATCAAATAAACCAGAAAACCAGCTGTTTCCTTGAAGCCGGCGGTTCGTTGAACAGCGAGTTCGAGGTCACCAGGCATAGGCAAGAGGGGGTTGTGCTGCGTTATAAGGAAACCAGGCTCGGAGCAGGCGTTTCTTTTAAGCCCAATTCCTTTATTGAGGCCGGTATTTCCGCAGGCGGAGTCTTTAACCGGACTTTTCAATACCGGGATAACTCGGGAAAAATAAGCGTAAAAGACGGCTCCTACCTTGAGTTCAGACTGAAGATTAGCATGTAGTTCCTTTGCCTTTCAAGATTTCCCTTGTTTTTGGGGTAAATCTGTGCTAAAAAATACAGAGCAAAAGGAGGTTCGATGCGTGAACATTTAGGCTTCCTGAAGGCTTCCAGCTTAGTGGTAAAAGTAGCAGCCTGGATCTTTCTTTTCCTGGGGATCATGGGAGGGGTGTCTGTGCTCCTGGGGCTTGTTCCCGGCAACCCTCGTTGGATGGGTATTGCGGTTCTGGCAATGTACGTCTTTTTCTTCTTTTTCTTCTATCTTATTGCCAAGATTGCGGATTTGCTCATAAAAATCATCAACGAGCTTAAGAAAGAATAACCCTTCGCAATTACAATGGCTAAGCTCATCAGGTTTTTGTTTTTTGCTTTTTTGACCGGCGTGACCATTTTTAGCGTTTTTAAGTACCTCGCCGCCGTCAAGGAGCGCTATGACCTGCTGGAAAGCATAAAGTCAATAAGGCAACAGGTGGCCCTGCTTGAAGCGGAAAAGAAAGACCTGCAGCAGGGGCTTGATAAGGAAAGAACCCTGAAAAACCAGGCCCTCCGGGATAACTCTTCCCTGAAAGAGAGCCTGAGGCTGGGAGAGGAAAAGCTTGCCCGCATGGCGCAGGAGTTGAGCGAAGCCCAGCGTAACCTTGAGGAGCTTTCTTCGCAGATATCCATCGTCACCGCGGAGAATACGGCACTTAAAGAAGATTTTGCCCAGCTCAATTTGCGCCTTGAGGAAGAATCGCGCCAGAAAGAAGAATTGGCAGCGAAGTTGAATTCCATCTCTGAGCTTAAAAAGGCCATCAGGGAGCTTAAGAGGCGGATGCGTACGGCCAAGGCCGCGCACCAGGGCCTCAGGAGCGTAGCTTCCAAAAAGCCCTCTTATGAAGCGGAAGAAAAGGTCATCGAAGGGAATTACGGCTACATTATCCGCGACGGCAAGCCGACCTCTTCCACAAAAGTACGGATAGAGGTATTGACTCTTCCTTAATAATCCCGTCCATGAAAGATTTTTTCCTGGAGATTTTCCGGAATAAGATATTTTTGACCACGCTTTCTGCCTGGCTTATCGCCCAGTCCATTAAAGTGACTATCGGGGTCTTCAGGCAACGCAAGTTCGATTTTCGCTGGTTTGTCGGCACCGGAGGCATGCCTTCCAGCCATGCCTCCGGCGCTTCGTGCCTTGCGGCGGCACTCGGCCTGCAATACGGTTTTGACAGTGCCTATTTCGCCCTGGGCGCATCTTTTGCCATTGTAGTTATGTTCGATGCGCAAGGGGTGCGCAGGGCAAGCGGCAGGCAGGCGCGCATACTGAATAAGGTGATGGATGATATTTACTGGCAGGGTAAGATCGAAGAGGGCAGATTAAGGGAACTTATCGGGCATACGCCGATAGAGGTGATTGCAGGATTCCTTTTGGGAGTTGCCATCGCGATTATAGCGCATTAAAAAGGGGGAGGCAGTGAACAGGAGATTATTGATTATAACGGCAGCGGTACTTGCAGGCGTCATAGCAGTCTTTATCATAATCGTAAGCGCAGGAAAATTCCGGCCATCCGCAGGCGTCCCCGGGGTTGCAGGGGATTCTCTTCCCGGACTCACCGCGGCTGCGCTTGAAGCCGAAAGCAAAGGCAATCTCCAGGAGGCCCGTTCCCTTTATGTGAGGATGGTTTCGGAATTCCCAAGCTCCAAAGAGGTTATGAGCTGGCAGAAGAAAGTCGAAGACCTTAATATAAAGCTGCTTTTCTCTCCCGCGCTCACCCCGAAGAGCATATTGTACGAAATAAAACCAGGGGACACGCTCATAAAGATCGCCAGGAATTTCCGTACCACCCCGGAACTGCTGATGAAAAGCAACGGCATCCTCGACGATAAGATTATGCCCGGCAAGAAGATCAAGGTCTGGACCGTGCCATTCACTATCCTGGTAGACAAATCCCAGAATATCCTGGTCCTCAAGAGTGACGATGAGATTGTAAAGAGCTACATCGTCTCTACCGGGAGCAATAATTCCACGCCGGTGGGGACCTTCAAGATTGTTAATAAGCTGGTTAATCCGACCTGGTTTAAGGCGGGGGCGGTGGTGGAGCCGGGAAGCCCTGAGAATATCCTCGGCACCCGGTGGCTGGGCCTGAATGTGACGGGTTATGGTATCCACGGTACCACCGAGCCGCAGTCTCTGGGCAAGCAGGTAACGCAAGGGTGTGTGCGCATGGCAAACCCGGAAGTGGAAGAGCTCTACACCATCGTTCCGGAAGGGACGGAAGTAACCATCATCGATTAGGGAGGTCCAAGGCGGCCCTATGAACGGACTTGATTTTGAAAAACCGGTAGTCGAGCTTGAGCAGAAGATCCAGGAGCTTAAAGGCTTCATTGCCTCAAAGAAGATCGATCTCTCTTCGGAAGTGAAGCGGCTTGAAGAAAAGCTGGAGCACCTGAAAAAAGATACCTATACTAATCTCACGCCCTGGCAACGCGTACAGATCGCCCGCCATCCCAAAAGGCCTTACACCCTCGACTACATCTCTATGTTAATGACCGACTTTATCGAGTTGCACGGGGACAGGTGTTTCTCCGATGATAAAGCTATTGTCGCCGGTTTTGCAATGCTTGGCAAGCAGCCGTTCATGGTCATGGGGCACCAGAAGGGCAGGGATACCAAAGAGAACCTCAAACGCAACTTCGGGTGCGCGCATCCCGAAGGGTACCGTAAGGCCCTCAGGCTTATGCAGATGGCGGAAAAATTCAATAAGCCCGTGCTGGTCTTTATCGATACGCCGGGTGCATATCCAGGTATAGGAGCCGAAGAAAGAGGCCAGGCTCAGGCGATCGCCCTTAATTTGCGCGAGATGGCCGCTATTGGCGTGCCGATCATCGCTGTGGTGATCGGAGAGGGAGGCTCAGGCGGCGCCTTAGGAATAGGGGTTGCAGACCGGGTATGCGTCCTGGAGAATGCCTACTATTCGGTCATCTCTCCGGAAGGGTGCGCTGCCATACTCTGGAAAGACGGCGCGCGTGCCCCTGATGCGGCCGAGGTCCTGAAGCTCACCGCCGCAGACCTTCTGAGCATGAAGATAATCGATGAAATCATCCCTGAGCCGCTGGGAGGGGCCCACCATGACCCTCTAAAGACCGCCGAGAACATCAAAGACGCTGTCCTGCGCCATATTAAGGTATTGTCCGGCCTGGAGAGGGATGAGCTACTTGATATGCGTTACAAGAAATTTCGCGAAATCGGGATAACCCAATGATAAGGCATGAATTGTTATTTCTGGGTCTTTTGCGCGAAAGCCCTCAGCACGGCTATGAAATAAAGAGGAAGATCAAGGATATCCTCTCGGTTTTTGCCGGAGTGGAGCTTAAGTCTGTCTATTACCCGCTCAAGATTCTGGAAAGAAAGGGAATGGTCGTTAAGCATGCGACAAAGGCAGGCCGAAGGCCGCAACGTTTTACCTACGAGCTCACCGATAAAGGGAGGCTCAGGTTCGAACATCTCTTGGAGGAGAGCCTGCTGAAACTCAACCGTCCTCAGTTCAGCCTGGACCTCAGCCTCTATTTCCTTAACTATATAGATACCGACGTGGCAAAGCGACGGCTGAATGCCCGCATATTCATGCTGATGAAACTTGCCAGGGCTTTAAAACAGGCAATGAGATCGGGCCAAGCCTCCTCTTCTCCCTCCCTGAAACCCATCCTTAAGCACGACCTGCAGATGGTCGAGACAGAAGCCCGCTTCCTTTCCAGCCTTCTTAAGACATTCTAATAATCCGGCGCTAAAAAGGCGCTTGACAGGGATGCGATTCTATGATATTATTAATAGTGTTAATAGTTAATATATTTAATTACTAAGGAGATTAACAAATGCCGCTTTCCTTGGGCGATTTTGCCGACCAGCTCAATATGATCATGCCGGTTTTATTGAAGGAGTTTGTCCGGCGCAATACGAACGAGCTTTTTAAAGGGAAAGTTACCCTTCCTCAACTCCTGGTGCTGCAGTTCCTTCATGAGAACCCCGATGCCCGCATGACCGATGCCGCTCAGTTCATGAAGGTGTCCACTGCCGCACTTACCGGCCTGGCGGACAGGTTGGTAAAATCCGGTTATATAGCGCGTTCTTTTGACTCCGGAGACCGCAGGATTATCAGGGTAAACCTGACGCCAAAAGGCAGGGAACTTGTCAGGAAGATTAAGGAGCAGCGCAGGCAGATGGTTATTGACGTTTTCGGAAAAATCAGCGAGCAGGAGAGGGAAGACTATTTGAGGATTTTGAACCGTATCCGGGATGTATTGACCAGGGAAAGGCAGGAAGGATGACAAAAGGCATTGCCGTTATCCTTGCGGTGGTTTTTCTCTTCGTTTACACCCCCTTGGATGCGGCAGAAGAGATCGTGTTAAGCGTCGAGGAAGCGGTGGCGATTGCGCTGCGGGACAACCGCGATATAATGCTTAGAACAGAGGAGCTCAAAAAGGCAAAAGCGCGCCTTGCCGAAAGCGCCTCGCAGTTTTTGCCCACATTCACTTTTACGGGAAGCTGGCAGGATACCCGGGGTTATTATACCAAGGATCCCGCGCAAACCTCAACACAGGCGACGCTCAAGCAGTACCTTTACCGCGGAGGAAAGACCATCGCAACGGTTGAGCAAAACAGACATTTGGCGGATGTTTCCCTGGCGCTTCTTGATAAGGCGAAACTTGAAACAGCCTATGCCGTGCGCAAGGCTTTTTACACGCTTCTTTTGGCAATAGATTTTGCCGAAGTAAACAAAAAGATCCTTGCTAATACCCGGGGTCATCTGGACCTGGCCAGGATCCGTTACCGAAACGGCGAGGTTCCCGAATCCGAAGTGTTGAGCATGGAAGCTTCTCTGGAGGGCGTGCAGCAGGCTTATGAAGAAGCGGTAAATCAGGCCGAGCTTGCAGCGGCTTCTCTCAATACGCTTTTGAACGTGGAAACCGATTCCCGCATAAGACCTGCGGGAGAATTCAGGTATGAACCGCAGGAGATTGCTTATGACGAAGCGTTTCTCGGAGCACTTGCACGGCGGCCGGAGATCCGTCAATACGAAGCTCAGATCAAAGCCGATACCAGCTCCATAGAAGCGAGCAAAAGCGAGAGCAGGCCTTCGGTATATGCGTCGTGGGATTATTACAGCCGTTCGCATCTGGCCGCCACCGCAAACAAGAACTGGAACGATTATAATGTATTGGGTTTGACGTTCTCCTGGCCGGTGTTTGACGGGTGGCAGGCAGCCCACAAGGTCAAACAGGCAGTCAGCAGCCTTAAGGAAACGCAGTTACTTTATGAGAAGACGGTAAAAGACATTGCGCTTGAACTCACCGCTTCCTATCTGGCACTCAAGGATGCGATCGCCCGGATACGATCGGCAGAATCAGAGGTAAAGATGTACAGGGATAACTTCAGCAGCGCTCAGGAAAAATACCGCAACGGTATCGCCAGTTTCCTGGACTTAAGCGACAGCGAGCTTAAATATAATATCTCCAGCTTCAACAAGAAACAGGCCGTATACGACTATATGGTTGCAAAGGCTGGCTTTGATAAAGCAGCGGGAGGTTTGTGATGACGGCATCTGTATGTATCCAGAAGGGTTTGATAATCGCCCTGGCAGCGGCACTAGCAGGGTGTTGTTGCGGTTGTAAAGGGCGGGAAAACGCGCGCGCGAAAGCCTCCGCACCCGAAATATACCCGGTGAAGGTAAGCCGCGTTGTTTTGCAGGATTTTTCCTATTCCATAAATTATGTGGGAAATATCAAGGCACAGGACGAGGTCGAGGTCTATCCGAAGGTAAGCGGCAAGATCGTCGAAAAGATTTTGCAGGACGGCTCGCCCGTCAGCAAAAACGATACCCTGCTCTATATCGACCGCGATGAAACCGGGCTCAAATTCGAAAAGGCCCCTGTTGAGTCTCCGCTCTCCGGGGTCGTGGGCAGGATTTATGTCGACAAAGGGCAGAGCGTCACTCCAGGCACCCCGGTTGCGCTGGTAGTGAATATGGATAATGTCAAAATCAATCTTGATGTGCCTGAGAAGTACCTGCCGCAGGTAGTTTTGAACCAACAGGCCTTTGTTTCGGTTGACGCCTATCCCCAGGAGGAATTTACCGGAACGGTCACCAAGATCAGCCCGGTACTCGATCTTACCACGCGCACCGCGCCTATCGAGATTACCCTTGCTAACGCCGGTCACCGTCTTAAATCCGGGATGTTTGCCAGGGTCCGCCTTGTCCTTAAAGACCTCAAGGGCGTGCCAGTTGTGCCGCAGGAGGCAATTATAGGCAAAGAGCCTGATACCTACGTCTATACGGTTGCCGATAACAAAGCTGTCCTTAAGAAGGTTTCGCTCGGCATCCGCCAGGGGCCGTATTATGAGATCAAGGAAGGCCTGAGCGAAGGGGATATGGTGGTGATACTGGGCCAGCAGAGGCTTTTTGAGGGCGCCTCGGTATCCGTAGAGAAAGAGGGCGCCAACCCATGAGATTGCCCGAATTCGGCGTTAGAAGGCCGGTTACCAACCTGATGATTTTTTCCTCTATCCTCGTCCTGGCCCTCTACAGCTTTTCCCGCCTGGGCGTTGATCTTTTCCCTGAGATCGAGCCTCCGGTTATCAGCGTTATTGCGGTTTATCCCGGGGCAAGCCCCGAGGATGTCGAGAGTAAGGTCACGGAGGAGCTTGAGAATCAGCTCGGCACCACCCCCGGACTTGAAAAGATCACATCCTTTTCTTCCGACGGAGTATCAGTGATCAGCCTCAAATTCATCTGGGGTACCAATCTTGATGAGGCTTCCAACGACGTGCGCGACCGTATAGATCTTGCCAAGCGTTTCCTGCCCGACATCCCGGATGAAATGGAAAATCCCTATATATTCAAATTCAATACCGCCAATATCCCCATAATCTTTCTGGGCATAACCGCCAAAGAATCATACCCGCAGCTTTATGACCTGATCGATAAAAGGGTAGGGGATGCGTTGAGGCAGATCCCCGGTGTGGGCGCTGTGCAGGTCCAGGGAGGGGGATTGGAGCGCCAGATCAACGTATGGGTAGACAGGCAGCGGCTTGAAGGGTATGGGTTCTCTATCCTTGATATCCAGAATGTCCTGAGGCAGGAGAACATTACTCAGCCGGTCGGCAACCTCAAGAGCGGTTTTACGGATTATCTTATCAGGCTGCCGGGAGAATTCTCCAAGCCTGAAGAGATCAATTCAGTCATTTTAGGCAAAAAGAACGGCAAGCTCGTTTACCTTAAAGACGTCGCGCGTGTCGAGGACGGCTTTAAGGAGGTCAGTACCATCGTACGTATAAATAAAGAGCAGGGACTGGTGCTGATGGTGCAGAAACAGAGCGGCACCAATACGGTGGAAGTTGCGCGCAGGGTTAATAAGAGGCTTGATTATCTTGCAAGGCAACTTCCCTCCGACGTAAAGATACACGTTATTTTTGATACCTCAAAGGATATCGTGGATTCCCTGTTTACCTTGAAGCAGTCTGTGTGGGTGGCCATATTCCTGGTTATCCTGGTTGTGTGGTTCTTTTTGAGGCATTTCGTAGCCAGCGCGATCATTGCCCTGACTATACCTTTTTCACTGCTCATAAGCTTTATCTACTTGTTCTTAAGCGGCCGCACTGTCAATGTCATCAGCCTTTCCTCTATGGCGATCGCCTCCGGCATGGTCGTGGACAATGCCATTGTCATCGTTGATAACGTATTCCGCCGCCTGGAGCGTGGCAACAGGCCTGACGAGGCAGCCATTTACGGGGCATCGGAGATGTTCCTTGCGGTAGCAGCTTCGACACTGACCACTGTGGTGGTTTTTGTCCCGATGCTCTTTATCCCGGGCGTGGTGGGGATCATGTTTTCGGAGCTCGCGGTAATCATTATCGTGACGCTCGTAGCCTCCCTTTTTACCGCATCAACTTTTACTCCGATGCTTTGTTCAAAATGGCTAAGGGTTTCAAACGGCGATAAGGCCAGGCAGGGGGCGAGAAGGAAGTTCTACGATTTTTCGGAAAGGGTGTTTACGGCGCTGGAGAGTTTTTATTCGGTTTCTCTCGGCAGGTGCCTGCGCCATAAAAAACTGGTGATCCTGGGTTTTCTGGGGACGTTGCTTTTGATTATGCCTTTGACGCGTTTTGTGGGGAACGAATTCTCTCCCGAAGAGGACAGCGGAGACGTGCGTATGAACGTGCATCTGGCCGTGGGCACGCGCGTAGAAGAGACTGACAAAGTAGCCCGGAGGATCGAAGCTATCCTGAAAGAAGAAGTTCCCGAGGCCCGCTATTATTACGTGCGCAGCGGCTCGGTTACCGGTATCGGCAGGACTATGGGGAATGTTTCGGGGCCGCATATCATTGCCGCAGGCGCCAAGCTTGTTCCAAAGACCGAACGTCAGCGTTCCGTTAAAGACGTGGCCCAGGTCGTCAGGAGCAGGATCAGGCAGATACCCGGAGTATTGCAAATAGATGTTTCTACCGGAAACCCCTTAAGCCGCGTGATTACCGGGCAAAGCGGCAAGAGTGTGCAGATTGAGATTATCGGGCATTCTTTCGAAGAGACCGACCGCCTGGCGGAGAAGATCGGTTCAGTCATGGAGCGCATTCCGGGCGCGGTCGATGTGAGTATCTCGCGGGAAAAAAAGAGGCCTGAGTTGATGATCAAGGTTGACCGGGAAAAGGCCTCGGCATTAGGCTTGAACATGAACACCGTTACCAATAGCGTCAAGACCTTCCTGCAGGGGTCAACCGCGACTAAATACAGGGAGGCAGGCAAGACTTATGATATTTTTGTAAGGCTTGAGGAATCTTCCCGCGCATCGCTGGAGGATATCGAAAGCCTGCCGGTGGTGGGAGGGGCGCAAGGTACCCAGATACGGCTCGCCAATATCGCCGATATCCGCGAGGTCATAAGCCCCCAGGAGATAGAGCGCAAGAACAGGGAACGGGTGGTACGCGTCGAATGCAACACCTACCGTCGTTCCACCGGAAAGGTTGTCGAGGATTTGCAGAAAGAGCTGGCTTCGATAGCGATACCGCAGGATATTTTGATAAATATCGGCGGAGAAGCAGAAGAGCAGACCAAGGCCTTTAAAGACCTGGCTATGCTGTTAATCCTGGGCGTTATACTTGTTTACATGGTTATGGCCGCGCAGTTTGAATCGCTGCTAGACCCTTTTATCGTAATGTTTGCCATACCTTTCACCTTTATCGGCGTGGTTCTGGGCTTCATATTGACTTCTACGACCCTGAATATCATCAGTTTCCTCGGTATGGTGATGCTTACCGGCATCGTGGTCAATAACGCCATCGTTTTGATAAGCTACATCAACATCCTGCGCGCACGAGGCCTGGCGATCTTTGAAGCGGTTACTACCGCAGGCAAGGAAAGGCTGCGGCCGGTGTTGATGACTACCTTAACCACCCTGATGGGCCTTCTGCCGCTGGCGCTATCCCGCGGAGAGGGGTCTGAATCCTGGCAGCCGCTGGGCATTACCATGATCAGCGGGTTGTCGGTCTCCACCTTAATTACCCTGCTTTTTGTGCCGACGCTCTATGCGGTTTTTGAATCCCGCATAAAAAAGAACGGTATTAAAAAAGTCCGAGGTGCCGTATGACAAAAATGGTGATGATATCCTATAACGAGGCGATGGACGAGGAAGTCATGGAAGTGCTTGAGGCCTGCGCCATGAAGAATTATACCAAATTGCTGGGGGTGTTCGGCCGCGGCACAGCTTCCGGGATACACCTGGGCAATGATATCTGGCCCGGAAGAAATAATCTCCTCTATGTTGCCTGCCCTCAGGAGCAGGCGCAGAAGATGCTCGGCTGCATAAGGGAGCTTAAAAAGAAGTTTGGCAGGGAGGGAGTCAAGGCATTTGTGTTTCCCGTTGAAGAAGTAGTTTAGCTTGGCTACAGAAAAAAGATTCTTTTGGGCTCAAAATAGGTTCCCGCCGTAAACGTTAAGATTACCAATCAAAAATCCTTGACAAGCGTAAGTGTTTTTTTATAATAATATAGTAAAATTTAACTATTTAAATTTTACTAATAAAGGAGTAGCGCGTGTTTCCCTGGAACCAGGAAGTTAAAGAGAGGCTGCGCGTATTAATTTTAAAGATCCCGGTCTTTCACCGCCATATCACCGAGGAGGCAGTGACTAAAAGGGCGGAGGAGCTGGCGCGCCTGCGTTCTGCGGCACAGGTCGAGGAAGAGGATGTGGTCAGCGCTTTTTTTTCCGATGTGCCTTCGCCGTTTTACAGCATGATGGTACGCCTGCTTGAACAGACCGGTTTTGATTATAAGAAATACGGTTTTCCCAAGGAAAACGTTTAGCCATACCTTCCAGGAATGAAGATCGCAGTTATCGGAGCTGGAGCAATCGGGGGATTGGTCGCCGGCTACCTCAAGCAGGCAGGCCATGAGGTGAACCTTGTCTGCCGTAAGGCTGCGGCAGAGGCGATCAGCCGCCAGGGATTGCGCATATCAGGAGTAAGAGGCAACCTGAACGTTACGGTCGATGTTTCGGAGAGGATGCAGGGGGTCCCGGAGCTGGCAATAGCAGCCACCAAAACCCAGGACGTAGCTTCGGCAATCAGGGAAAACATCGATTTTCTCAAGGGCGTACCTTTTTTAACCACACAGAACGGCGTACGCGCAGACGCCATCGCCGCAGGGCTGCTTGACAGAGAAAAAATTATCTCCAGCATCGTTATGTTCGGCGCAACCTCGCTTAAGCCGGGAGAAGTTGTGCATAATTTCGAAGGCGTCTGGCTTATCGGCAGTCCTTTTGGGGAGACGGACCGTTTTATCGCGCAGCTTGGCAGCATACTCGATGTCGTATCACCGACGATGATTTCGCCGGACCTCAGCGGCATGAAATACCTTAAAGTGTTTGTCAATGCCAGCAATTGCCTTCCTGCGCTTTTGGGGACTACTATCCAGGAGGCCTTTAAGGATAGGCGTATCAGCGCCATAAGTATTGCCGTCTGGAGGGAAGGGATGGAGATAGTGCGCGCTGCGGGGATAGAGCTGGCCTCTTTGCCTGACTTTCCGCTCGAGCGTATTACCAGGCTCCTCTCTTTGCCTTTGGCCGAAGCCGCAGGGATATTCTCTGGCATCATGACCGGGTTAAGCGCGGAGCCGCTTTACGGATCAGTGCTGCAAAGCATAAAAAGAGGGAAACCTTCGGAGATTGATTATATAAACGGCGAATTTGTCAACCTGGCCAGAGAGCACGGGCTTAAGAGTCCCCTGAATGAAAAATTGGTCGCTATGGTGCATCGCGTTGAGCGGGAAGGAAGATTCTTTACCAGCGATGAAGTCCTGGAGAATGTTAAGGAGTTAGTAACATAAGAAATGGAAAAAATCGATTCCCCGTTTCCGCGCCTCAAGCTCACCGTTACCAAGGTTGACGGGCACTGTTATCATGGTTATAAGCAGGGTGATGAGCTCTACCTTGAGGATTTTACGCACCCCCCACAATTCTTCTGCCTTGGTTTAGCCCATGCGCTTTTCCCGGTTATATATGCCTTGAGTTTTGGTTCGCGCTTTCCCTTTATGGAAAACCAGCGTTCCTTAAGCGTGACGTGCCCCGACGGAGGAAAGCTTACCTTCCTGGCAGAAATCCTTGATAAAGACGGGGAGGTTGAGCATGTCGCAAAAGACCAGGCCCACAAGGGCCCCAACCCGAAAAAAATGATGATTGAAGTTGTAAAGGCTCCGGGAAAGTGTACCTTTGGTTATAAGGTGGGGGATAAGTGGGAGACCACGGGGTTAAAGTGCATTCCGGGTTTCTGCGGCGCGGCCTTTCATACGGCGTTCCCCGCCCTCTTTGCCCTCAATTTCGGCGCGCAATTCTTTTTTATGAAAGACCCGGATTCCATTGATACGGTCACCTGCCCTGACGGAGGCAGCATCGTATTTAAGGTTTCGCGCGTCAAAGAACAGGAGAAAGCAGGAAATGTCTAAACGCAGGGTGGTGATCACGGGCCTGGGGGTTATCTCTCCCAACGGCATAGGCGTCCAGAATGCCTGGAATGCATTCGTTTCCGGAAAGTCCGCGGTAAAGCGGGTGGACGGTTTTGATGTCTCGCTTTTTAACACCAAGATAGCTGCCGAGGCGCGCGATTTCGATCCCTTCAAGCTGGGGTTGAAGCACGAAGAAGTGGTGAACGTGCAAACCTACGCCGGAACCGCTTCGCCG
>Ga0101944_10002655_pt1 | contig 27935 bp, 21 predicted proteins | sample DewCreD2012metaG_FD_75245 | JGI IMG/M metagenome (GOLD analysis project Ga0101944, IMG submission 75245) | Hot spring sediment bacterial and archeal communities from British Columbia, Canada, to study Microbial Dark Matter (Phase II) - Dewar... ... | reverse complement strand
CACGTGCACCTGCCCCGTGTCGTAGTAAACTTCCCCCTTCCCCGCGCTTTCCACCCGGAACACCTTGCCCTGGTCGCCCGTGCCCACATACAGCGCGCCGTCTTTGCCGAACGCCAGCGCCCAGATATACTTGGCCTGGGGCGCGAAATATTCCTTGGCCCCGTTTTTCTCGATTTTGTAAACCTTGCCGTCCGGCGAGCTGCCGGCAAACAGGGCGCCTTTCGAATCCAGCGCCACGGCAAACACCTCGGGCTGCTCGGCTGTCCACACCACCTGGCCCTTGCCCGCCGCATCCACCCGGAGGACTCGCCCGCCGTGCCCGGTCCCTTGGTCTCATGAACGTCGTAGGCAACGCCGAGACGCTTCGCCTCTGCCTCGAACCGATGCCAGATCGGGGCATGGCGCCCCCTCCCGCTGGCTGGGTTCCGGAGGATGGCAACGTTCGCCATCTAGCGCACCAGAACGCCGCCGAAACGGCGCTCGACCGGCTCTTGGCACTCGCTCTCCGTGCAGGCTTGGAAGCGGACGTCGATCTGGAACTCCTCGCCGCCCGAGCCCTCCGGAAGCCGAAGCCTTACCGGTACCTTCACGGTGCCCACGTACTGGTCCTCGCTCGGCCAAGCGATGCTCGCTTCCAGCGGCTCGACGGACGCGGTGGTCGGGATCAGCCAGCGGGCGGCGGGACGGTTCCCGTTCAGGTGCACTCCGCCCGGGATCTGGAAGCTCAACTCGAAGGTTCCCCACCCGTCGCCCTCGGCACGAGCTTCCCTCGGCCCGAACGAAACGATCACCTCTCCGGCCGGTTGGACAGGTGCTGCCTCCGCCTGCGACGCCTCCGGCAGCAACGGCATCGCCGCAAGCAACATCGCCTCCATCGCCCCCGGCGCCCGCTCCATCAGCCCGAGGAAGTAGCCCAAGGTCTGGGTCGCCCTCTCCACTTCGCCGAAGGCGAGCAGGGCCTCCAGCGGCAACACGCGGGCGGCCGGCGCGATGTACTGGCTGAGGCCAAGCAGGGCGCCGGCGAACAGGAAGGCCGGGATCGTCCGCCGGCGGCAGGCCCAGACCACGGCCATCAGCACCGCCGCCGAAGCCAGCGGCACCAGGCTGATCTCGTCCCCGCGCCGCGACCAGAGGAGATGCCAGAACAGCCCGGCCAGGCCGAAGGCGGCGGCCAGGCCGATCAGGTTCGCGCGCGGATGATCGCGATAGAGCCCGCGCGCCGCGCCGTACACCAGCGGCACGGCCAGGACCCCGAGCAGGGCTGAGAGCGCGCGCCCGCCGAATTCCGTCGGCCCAAACAGCGCGAACCAGCCGGCCAGCAGCCACGCGAAGCCGGCCTCGATGCCGATGAAGTCGGTGATGTAGATGGGCGCCTGGAGCCCGCGCAGGATATAAACGGCGATCACCGCTTTGTGCGCTTCGTCGTACCAGTAGCCGGGGGGGAGTCCGCTCAGGTCCCAATAACGCAACAGCGCCGCCAGTCCAGTGGCGAGCGCCAGTCCGGCCAGCCACGGCCAGGCGCGCGGCGGTGGGGTGTCCGGGTTCGGGGTGTGAGGACTCGATCCTGCCATTGACGCCGACATTCAGGCTATTCTATGGGTCCGGTAACAGTTCAGAACCTGTCTCTAAACCTCAGCAGAGGCGTCGCCGACGGCACTGCCGTCGGCTATCGGGCGGGTTTAGAGATAAGCTCTCAAGCTTTTGCCACGAATGGCACAAATTTAAGCGAATTCGCACGCAGCCAGTGCAACCCTTCGTGTCTCTTCGTGTCATTCGTGACTGACCGCGCAGGACCTGAAGAGGCGCGGGGATCAGACAGGGCTTCAGGGTCGCACGTTCAGTTCGTTCAGCACCAGGCGGTCATCCTCCACCAGCCGGTCGGCGCTCGAGATCGCCAGGCGCGCGCCCGAGGCCGGATCATACACCCCGACCCGCAGATCGTAGAGGCCGGGCGGCGCATCGGCGGCCAGGGTCACGGTGCGCCGCTCGACGTACCGGTAGCCGGCCCGCCAGCGCTCCGGCGGCAGAGGCGGGCAGAGCGGCCCATCTTGCTGCCCGATGAACGGATCGCTGTTCCGGCCGCGCCCGATGTGGACGAAACCGGTCAGGCCCGAGGCCAGCGGCCCGGCGGCCTCCCAATGCAACGTGACCGTGACGGTCGCGCCCGGCCGCGCCTCGGTCGGCGCGTCCACGCCGGCCAGGCGCAGGCCCCCAGCGAATTCCGCCTCGAACGCGGCCTGCGGCGCGGGCGCCGGGGCGCCGGGCGGCGCCTGAAAGAAGACAGCGTAGGCGTAGCCGTCCGGGTGCAGCACGATGTCCACCTGCCGGCCCTGCGGGTAGGCCGCGGCCAGCGCCGGCAGGGCGTCGAAGCCGAGCGTGGGCAGGAGGCCGTAACGCGTTGCGTTTGGGCGCTGGTGCGCGTACGGGAAGCAGTCCGGCGACGCGTCGAACAACTGGACCGGCGTGTCCTCTAACAGGACGCGGAAGGTGTAGTAGGTGAGCGGCTGGGTGAGCGGCGAGACGAGCACGTCCTCGGCGTCCGCCGCCGCCAGGGCCAGTTCCGCCACGCGCCGCGCCCCGCTCTGGCGCGCGTCGAACAGGCGCGGGTCGCGCGCCCACACGCCGAAATAATCGCGCGCCGTCAGGAGCATGCCCAGGAGCGAGCCGCCGGCGAGCAGCAGCGCCGCCGCGCGCGGACCCCACGGCGACCGGCGTTCCGCCCAGCCCCAGATCAGGGCCGCGCCCCAGCCGGCCAGCCCGCACAGCGCCGGGACCATGAGCAGCATACGCGTGAAGGCCGGCGGGAAGGGCGTGACAGCCGAGGGCAGCGAGAAGACGAAGGCCGAACCGAGCAGCAACTGCGCGGCGGCGGACCGGCGCAGCGACCAGAGCGCGCCCGCCATCCCTAGCGCGACCAGCGCGGCCGTGAACGGATCGAACAGTGGACGCCCGGCCAGGTTCTGGCCGATGGTCGGGTCGCCGCGGAAGGCCAGGCCGCCCCAGACTGTGGCGAACCCGCGCGCCGCCCAGCCGAGCGCCTCCAGCAGGCCCGGCGGGGCCGCGCCCTGCGTCATCCGGAAACGGCTCAGCACCACTTCCGGATGATTGAGGTAATGGATCAGCAGCGGCGAGAAGAGCAGCAGCGCCGCCGCGAACAGCAGTCCGGTCAGCGCGGCGGCGGCGCGGCCGGCCACGGCGCCGGCCCGCCAGCGGACGAAGGCATACGCCGGCGCGATCAGGAGCAGGGCGTAGGCGGCTTCATACGTGGTCAGCGCCAGCGCCAGGGCCGCCCCGGCCGCCAGCGCCCAGCGCCGCGACCCGGTCTCGAAAGTCTGGAACAAGGCCCCGAGCGCCAGGGTCGTCATCGCCACGCTGCCCGGGTTCTGGTTGCCGTCGCGGCTGAGGTGGACGCTGGCGTACAGGCCGGCGTGCGCGGCCGTCCCGACCAGCGCGGCCACCATCCGCCGCGCGTTCGGCCAATCGCAGAAGAAGCGCCAGAGCAGCGGGAACGTCAGCGCCACGCCCAGCACGCCCATCGCGGCTGAGACCCAGCGGGACGAGTACGGCGCGGGCGCGCCCAGCGCCTGCGCCAGCGTCGTGGCGTACAGGTGGAAGGGCGAGTTCCCGGTGGCGAAGACCGGGTCCGCAGCCGGGAGCACGTTGACGCCGCGCAGCACTTCGCGGGCGCGCACCTCGAAGTACGCCTCGTCGGCCCAGGCCTGATACGGGATCTCGAACAGGGCCGTGAAGCGCAGGCCGGCGGCGGCCAGGACGATCAGGCCCCAGGCCAGCCAGGCGCCGCGCGAGGGGGCCGTGTGAGCGGTCATGGGATGGTCAAACGCCCTCCGAGCCAGAACTCGGCCTCCGTCCCGTCGCTCAGGCGCGCGGGCAGGCGGGCCTGCGTCTCCAGGTCGTACAGCCCGATGCGGAATTGGTAGACGCCGGAGGTCGCGTCCGTGGGCAGGCGGATGGCGAACTGGTCCACGACCTGCTCCCCGGCCCTCCAGGCGGTGGTGGGCCGCAACTCGCCGACGGGCTGCCCGTCGTGCTGGGCCAGGAGCTGATCGCCGTTCACGATGTGGACGAAGACCTTGTATGGCCGCGCGGCCGGGGCGGCGGCCTGCCAGGTCAGCCGCAACCGGACCACGCCGCCGGGTCGGACGACAGGATCGAGATTTTCGATCTGGACCAGGTCCAGCCCATCCCCGAAACGGGCTTCTGCCTGCACGACCTCGGCGCCCGCGCCCGCCGGACCGGCGTAAGCGACCCAGCGCAGCGGCCCGATCCAGCGCTCGGAGAGGCGGAAGAAGTGGACGTTAAGCCACGCCTCCACCTGGCGGCCGGGATCGAGGCGGGTCTCATCCTGAAAGATGACGTGCAGCCGCGCGGGCTCGCCGAGCGCCTTCAAAGAGGCGATGACGGACGGCGGCGTCCACGGCGCCGGCCCGCCGATGGGCGTCGGGCGCATTGCCGAAGCCGGGTCCAGCAGGCCGGCGAGCAGTTCCAATTGAGAGGGCGGATACGTGACCAGCGTCGCGGCCTCGGTCTGCGCGGCCAGGGCCTGCGCCAGCGCCGCGTAGTCGCCGCGAAACTCGTCCGGCGACGGGAAGACGAAAGCGTAGAGCTCGGCGCGCGCCGCCGGATCGGCCGCATCCACACGCCGGACGCGGATGACGCTCTGGTCTTTCCGGTACGGATAGACGCGCGTCCGCGCCTCGCCCGCCGGCGTGCCCCAATCGGCTTCGTCGATCAGATAAAGCGCGCGGCCCTGCGCCAGGCGCTCTTCGACATCCGGCCAGCGCACCTCCCACGGGTTGAGGACGCGCCCGGCGCGCGGGTCGAAGAACGCCGCCAGCGCGTAGCGCATGAAGTGCCGGGTGATGATCAGGGGCCGCGCGTCCTGCGCCGCGATCTCCAGCGCCGCCGCCTGGAAGGGCGCGCCGCCGACCGGACCGGTGAAGTACTGGTGCCGGTCGAAGGCCGGCACGCGCGCCCGTTCGGGCCGCAGGATCAGCGAGACGGTGTTCGCCAGCGGCGCCAGGACCAGCAGAGTCAGCGGGACCGCCAGCGCCAGCCGCAGAGCCGGGGTCGGCAAACGCCGGACGACGGTCACGAGGCCGTGCGCGCCCAGCGCGGCCAGGGGCGCGGCCAGCGGGCTGAGGTAACGCGGCGCCAGCTCGTCACGCCCGGCCAGCAGAAAGAACGCGCCCGCGCTGAGCGCGAACAATAGCACGAACAGGGCGCGCGGTCGCGCCGGGGTCCGCGTGAGAGGCCAGGCGGCGGCGGCCAGCGTGATCAGGGGCCAGCCGAAATACACGTCCAGCAACTCGGGCAGGGGCGGGGCGACGTTCTGCAGTTGCCGCCACTGCTCGGCCGGGTCGAGCCGGCACGCGATGGGCGGGCACTGGATGAAGCCCAGGCTCTGCGTCCTCAACCGGTCGTCGTTCACGCCCAGGCGCGGATAGAGCGCGCCCAGGAAGACCAGGGTGATGAGCGCCGCCAGGCTGAGCGTGAGCGCGCCGCGGCCCAGCATGCGCCGGCGGGCCGGCAGGCAGACCACGGCCAGGGCCGGCGCGAAGCCATAGACCAGGCCGGAGGGCTTGAACAGGAACGCGGCCGCGAGCGCCAGGGCCGAAAGCGCAGCCCAGGCCCGGCGCCCAGGGCGGGCCGCCCGGAGCGTGAACAGGACCACCAGCGCGCCGACATCCGCCATGACCGGGTCGGTCAGCGCCTGGCGCTCGTGGAAGACGGCGTAGGGCAGGAGCGCGTACAGCCAACCGGCCAGCAGGCCGCCGGCGCGCGTCCCCATCTGCCGCCCCAGGCCCATCGCCGCCGCGCACCCGAGGAGGGCGATGACGGCCACCACCGCGCGCGCGAAACGCAGCGGCAGCGGGCCGTAGATGCCCAGCCCGGCGAGCAGCACGCCGAAAAGATAACGGCCATCCATGAGCAACGGATAGCCGTCGTCGTGGCCCTGCGCGAACTCCTGCGCCCAGTGGATGTTGATGCCCTCGTCCCCGAAGACCGGCAGGCTGTACGGCCGGGTCAGGCGCAGCCACAGGGCCAGGCCCAGGATCAGCGCGCCGGCCAACAGATAAGTGAGCGAAGTGGCGTCGGGGCGGCGCCGGGCGGACGGGCGCATCGCGAAGTTCCTTCAGCGGACCTGGAAGGGCGTCAGGATGGCGCGGTCGTCTTCGGCCGGAACGGAGGCGGAGGTCACAGCCAGGCGCGTGCCGGTCGTTGGGTCGTAGACCCCGACGCGCAGGTCGTACTCTCCGGGGGCGGCCTCGGCCGGGAGCGTAAGGCGGCGGGTCTCGAGGTAGCGGAAGCCCGCGCTCCACCGGTCCGGCGTGAAGCCGGGACAGAGCGGCCCATCATGTTGGGCCAGGAGTGGGTCGCTCTGCCGCCCGCGGCCGAGGTGGACGAAGCCGGTCAGGCGCGCCTGGAGCGGGCCGGGTGCCGCCCAGTACAGGCGCACGGTCACCGTCTCGCCGGGCCGCGCCTCAGCCGGGCTGTCGTAGCCCGTCAACCGCAACCCGCCCGCAAATTCAACGTCCAGGCGCCGGGCCGGGGCCGGGGCGCGCGCGCCGGCCGGGACCTGGAGGAACACCGAGTAGGCGTAACCGTCCGGGTGCATCACGGAGCTCGTGATCTGCGCCTGGGGATAGGCCGCCTGCAGGGCGGGCAGCGAGGCCGGGTCGATGACCTGGATGACGCCGTAAGTCGTCGGCCGCGCCCGGCCGTCCGCGTAGGGCAGGCAGTCCGGCGTCGCGTCGAAGGTCTCCACCGCCGAGCCGCCCAACAGCAATTCAAACGGATAGCGCACGAACGGTTCGGAGCGCGTCGTCACCAGCACGTCGCCCTGGGCCGCCTGCGCCAGCGCCGCCTCGGCCGTCAGCCGCGCGCCGAAGTAGATGGCGTCGAACAGGCGCGGTTGGCCCGCCCAGCCGACGAAGTACGCGTGGCTGGAGGCCGCGCCGCCCAGGGCCAGCCCGGCCGCCAGCGCCCCGGCGGTGACGAGCTGGGCCGCGCGCCCGCGGGCGGCCGTCCACTCCCAGGCGGCTGCGACCGTCAGGCCCGCGAAGCCGCACAGCGCCGGCGCCATCGGCAGCATGCGCGAGAAGGCGGGCGGCTCGTTGGAGAGCGCCGACGGTATCGCCATGACGCCGATCCAGGCCAGCATGAGCTGAAAGGCCGGCGTCCGCGCGCGCCACAGCGCCCGGGCCACGCCGGCCCAGAGCAGCAGCGATGAGAACGGATCGAAGAACGGCCGACCGACCAGGTTGCGCCCGGGCAGCTCGTCGCCGATGAACGACACGCCCAGCCAGACCCGCGCCAGCCCCTGGCCGGCCTGGAGCAGGCTGGCCCAGGCTCCGCCGGCCCGGCCCACGGTCTGCGTCTCGCCGACGTGCGCCAGGAAGATGCCGGGGTTGAAATAGAAAAAGACGAGGAACGGCGCCAGGGCCAGGAAGGCGGCCAGGAAGGCGGCGCCGCCCAGCCACAGCACGCGGCGGCGCGTCAGCGCGCCCGGCCACAGCCAGCGCAGGCCGGTGTAGACGGCCATCCACACCGGCAGGCCCAGCGCCGCTTCGTACGTGTTCTGGCCCAGGCCGGCGACCACGCCCGTGAAGGCCGCCCAGCGCAGGCGGTTGCTCGCGAAGGTCTTATACAGGCCGAGGGCGACCAGCACGGCCGCCAGCGCGCTGGCCGGCATCTGGCCGCCGCCCCGGCTGTAGAGCAGGCCGGAGAAGTGCATGGCCATCGCGGCCGTGGCGGCCAGCGCCCCCCACTGGCGGCCCGGCTCAGGCAAGACGCCGCGCCACAGCGCCAGCAGCGTCGGATACAGCGCGGCCACCACCAGCACACCGGTGGCGGCCGAGGCCGTCCGCGATGAGTAGGCGGCCGGGACGCCCAGCGCCTGCACGAGGGCGGCGGCGTAGATCTGGTAGGCCGAGTTGCCGATGCCCAGGCCCGGCGGCTCCAGCGGGAGCCAGTCCTGGCCGCGCACCACCTCGCGGCCCTTCAGGCCGAACCAGGCCTCGTCCACCCAGAGCGTGTGCGGGACGTCGGTCAGACCGCCGAGACGCAGCAGCGCGGCCAGGGCGACGATCAGGCCGTAGGCCAGCGTGAACCCGTGGCGGCGCGCGCTACCCAGAAGCGCAGACAAGGCCGCCTAAATCGAGATGTAGCCGCCCACCAGGCCGTGCGCGGCCTCCATGATCGTCTCGGACAGCGACGGGTGGGCGTGGACGTTGCGCGCGATCTCCTCGGCCGTCAGCTCCATGTTGTGGGCCAGCGTCAGCTCCGGCAGAAGCTCGGTGACCTCCGGGCCGAGCAGGTGCGCGCCCAGGATCTCGCCGTACTTGGCGTCGCTGACGATCTTGACGAAGCCGGCGTAGTCGTTCAGGCCGAGCGCCTTGCCGTTGGCCTGGAACGGGAACTTGCCGACCTTGACGTCGTAGCCCTTCTCCCTGGCCTCCTTCTCGGTCAGGCCGAAGGACGCCACCTGCGGGCGGCAGTAGGTGGCGCGCGGCATGGCGCCGTAATCCAGCGTCACGGTGTGGCGGCCGGCGATGTTCTCGGCGCAGACGATGCCCTGGGCCGAGGCCACGTGGGCCAGCATCAGCTTGCCGGTCACGTCGCCGATGGCCCAGAGGCCCGGCACATTGGTGGCCAGGCGGTCGTCCACCACAATGGCGCCGCGGTCCAGCGCCACGCCCAGCGCCTCCAGGCCCAGGCCGGCGGCGTTGGGCCGGAAGCCCGGCGCCCAGAGCAGTTGCTCGGCCTCCAGCGTCTCGGCGCCTTTCGGGCCGGTGACGGTCACTTTCACCTGGTCGCCGGAGGCGTCGGCGCTCTCGAACTTCGTGTTGACTTTGACCGTGATGCCGGCCTTGCCGAACTGCTTGCCGAGCTCGGCCCCGACCTCTTCATCTTCGCGCGGCAGCAGGCTGGGCAACATCTCCACGATGGTCACCTTCGTGCCGTAGGCGTTCCAGATGGTGGCGAACTCGCAGCCGATGGCGCCGCCGCCGATGATGATGACCGATTCGGGCCGTTTCTCCTGCAGGATCGCGTCCTGGTACGTCAGCACTTTCTTCCCGTCCGGCTGAATACCGCCGAACAGCGCGACCGTGGCGCCGGTGGCGATGATGATGTGCCTGGCGGTCAGCGTCTTCTGCGATCCGTCCTTGGCCGTCACCGCCACCGTCGTGCGGCTGGTGAGCGTCGCCGCGCCCATGTGGACGTCGATCTTGTTCTTGCGCATCAGGAAGTCGACGCCTTTGGTCAGCCGGGTGGAGACCTGGCGCGAGCGCCTGACCGCCGCGGCGTAATCCAGTTTCAGGTTTTCCAGGCTGAAGCCGAAGTCTTTGCCGCCGTGGCGCAACAGCTCGGCCACCTCGGCGTTCTTGAGCAGCGACTTGGACGGGATGCAGCCGACGTTCAGGCAGACGCCGCCGAGCCATTCCTTGTCGATGATGGCCGTTTTCTGCCCGAGCTGCGCGGCGCGGATCGCGCCCACATACCCGCCGGGGCCGGCGCCGATGACGACGACATCGTATTGATCAGCCATGAAGTTTCCTCGCACGCAGGGATGGAGCTGGTGGAATGCCCGAATTGTACCAAGAAAGCGCGCGCCTTCACCCCAAGAGGGTCACCCGTTTGGGGTCTGACGATCGGCCGGACGCGCGGCCGGGCGGCTCGCTCTCCCGATGACGTTTGTCACTGCCGGCGGCCCCGCCTTCTTGCTACCTTCCTCCCCAAATCCAGCGCCAGACGCGGCCGTTGGACCAGAAAGGACCCCGCCATGCTTCACCTCCATCTCACCGCTGACGAAGCCCGTGTGCTGCAGGAGGCGCTCCAGTGCTATCTCTCCGACCTGCGGCTCGAAGTCAGCCATACCGACAACTTCGAGTACCGGAGCGCGCTCAAGCAGAATGAAGCGCACCTGCGCCGGGTGCTGAGCAACCTGGCGCTCGTCTCGGCCAACTGACCCTGCCTGACCGCTCAGGAAAAGACGCAAAGCCCCGGCGCCAGGCCGGGGCTTTTTTGTTCAATCCTTTTTCTCCGCCTTCTTTTTCTGTTCGGCTTCCTCCAACTGCGGGACCAGCAGCAGCAGGAAGGCCGCGCCGGCGTGCGCGAAGCCCGGCATGGGCGTGAGGTGGCCGACGTACGCGTCGGGTGCCAGCGGCCGGTGATCGAAGAAATTGCCGTCCGCGTCCACGCGGCCCAGGTACTCGTCCGGCCCGCCGGGGACGTGCCGATAGATCTTGCCCTCCTTCAGGTCTACGCGGCCCACGTAATGGTCCGGGCCCAGCCGGGCCTCGAAGATGCGGCCGGTGTCCAGTTCCACCCGGCCGATGTACCTGTCCGGTCCGAAGCGCGTCTCGTAGACCTTGCCGTCCCATTCCACGCAGCCGAGCTGCGGGTCCGGGGCCAGCGCCCGGTGGAGATAAGCCCTGCCCGTGTTCATACTTGCCTCCCTTTTATAGCGGGTCGGCACAGCCCGAGCGCTGCGTTGCCGCGCGTACGCTTCCGGCGCTCCGCCGCCGGGGCCGGGTCTTGCCAGCTCCCTGAAGGTGTCCCATTCTACAACCATATGTATGAAAGAGGAGGCGTTAAGGTCCGGGCCCGTTGCCAGGGCCGCTGGGCCGGGACGCGGATTGTGGGCCGGAGCCTTTACGGTCGCCCTCGCCTCGGGTCCGAACTTATCGTAAGCCGCGCCTGTGGGGAATGGATGGAGAGAGGAGGGCAGGCTGGAAGTCTTTATGGCTTTTGCATCGCGCCTCCATACGCCCTCCACACGCGCCTGTTACCTTACAGACAAGCGGGAAATACCCGAACCACAACTCAAATGGAGGTCAACATGAACAAGTGGTTGAAACTCAGTATGCTCGCGACGTTTGTCGCCGTGGTCGGCGCGCTGGTTGTCAGCACCACAGCCTTCGCGCAGGGGCCGGCGGGCAGCCCGCCCAGCGGCGTCGGGGCCGGCTATGGTCTCGGCGGGCGCGGCAGGTGGGGGGGGGCCGGCGGCTCGCTCGTCGCCGTCGCTGCCGAAGTCCTCGGCCTGGACCGCACGGCGCTGGTCGCCGCGCTGAACGCGGGCCAGACCATCGCAGAGGTGGCCAAGGCGGAGGGCGTCGCGCTTGACCAGATCGTGGACGCCGTGATGGCCCCGCGCGCCGAGGCGCTCGCACAGGCGGTGGCCGACGGGCGCATCACGCAGGCGCAGGCGGACGCGATGCTGGCGGCGATGGAGGCGAACGTCACCGCGCGGTTGAACGCGCCGTTCACGCCGCGCGGCTACGGCCTGGGCACAGGCGCGAGCTTCGTGGACGCTGATGGCGACGGTGTGTGCGACAACCTCGGCGCGCAACAGCCTCGCGGTCCGCGCGGACGCTGGAATCCGTAATCCGCAACCGAGGCCGGAGAGGCCAGGCAGAAACACCCCGCCCGGCCTCTCCGACACGGATCCACGGTCATGAGAAAGCGCCCTCGCTCTCGAGCTTTCCTCATGGGTCCGATCGCGCTCGCCGCCCTCGCTGGCGGCTATGCTCATTCTTGAAGAGTCCAACGACGATGCCACCGAACTCGCTTCCGCAGCCGCCATTGCCAGGGCCGAAGTGGATGTCGCCAACGCCGAGGAGGCGCTGGAAGACGCTCGGCTCGTCCTGGCCAACACCGCGCTCGTCGCCCCTATCACCGGCACAGTCACCGCTGTCAAGGCCGACGCGGGCGAAGCGGTGGGCGCAACGCCCGCCTCACCCTGGCCGCGCTCGATCAGCCGCTCGTCTGCTTCTAATCGGCACACTGCGGCACACTGAAACTGGAAAGCACGGCTCAGGCCGTGACGCCGGAGCAGGCGAAAGCGCTGTCGCCGCTCTGGCAGGCCGTCGTTGCGCTGAGCGACCCGGGGACAACGGCCGCCGAAGAACCGACGGCGGCGCCGCATCAAATCGCGGCGGCGATGACGCCGGAGCCGTTGCCGGCCGTTGCCGCGCGGTTGAACGGCTCAGCGCGCGCGGCTGAAGGAGCGCGGCCCCTCCGCTCAGTGCTAGAATGCGGAGCGGAGAGCAGCGGCGCCCTGAAATCGTCGGGGCGCAAGGCCGCTCCGGTGTCTTGGCGGTTGAACCCGATATGGCCGTGCGCATTTTAGTGGTGGACGACGACCGGCAGATCGTCCGCCTGCTGCAATCGTATCTAGAGAAAGCGGGTTTCGCCGTGCTCACCGCGCACGACGGCGAAACGGCGCTGCACACCATCCGCCGCGAGCGCCCCGACCTGATCGTGCTGGACCTGATGCTGCCGGGCCGCGACGGTTGGGAGATCACCCGCCGCCTGCGCGCCGACGAGCATCTGGCCGCCATTCCCATCATCATGCTCACCGCGCGTGTCGAGGCTACCGACAAAATCCTCGGGCTGGAACTCGGCGCGGACGATTACGTGACCAAGCCGTTCAATCCGGCGGAAATCGTCGCGCGCGTGCGGGCGGTGTTGCGCCGCGCCTCCGGGCCGCCGCGCCCGGCGCACATCCTGCACGTTCGCGGCCTGCGCCTCGACCTCGACGCTCACGAAGTCAGCATAGGCGGGCGTGTGGTGGAGACCACGCCCACCGAGTTCGCCATCCTGCGCACATTGATGGAGAATCCCAACCACGCCTTCACGCGCGGCGAGCTGATTGAAAAGGCGCTGGGCTACAACTACGAAGGCCTGGATCGCACCGTGGACAGCCACATCAAGAACCTGCGCAAGAAAATCGAAAGCGATCCCTCACAGCCGGAATACATCGAAACCGTCTTCGGCGTGGGCTATCGCCTGCGCGACGAGAGCGGAGAGGCCGGGTGAACCGTCTCGGGGTCAGACTTGCGCTGGCGTTTGTCGCCGTCACGGTTGTGGGCGCCGCCACAGTCGTCCTGCTCGTGGACCGGCAGGCCGGCCATCAGTTTCGCCAGTATCTTGCGCGGCAGAACAGCATCGCGCAGAGCGGTCTGCTTGAAGAGCTGGCGGCCTTCTATTATCGCGAAGGCCGTTGGGATGGGGTGGCCGCCGTGTTTGCCGGCTTCGGCATGCCGCGTGGAGGCGGGCCGGGGGCGGCTGGCCCTGGGCGCGGGCATCCGCCGTTTATGCTGGCGGATGCAAACGGCCTCATCGTGTACGACGAGCGTGGCGAGCGCGCGGGCGGCCAGTTGACGGACGATGAGCGCGCTAACGCGCTGCTCGTCAGTGTGGGCGGGGAGACGGTTGGGTATTTGGTGCTGGGCGCGTTAGGGCAGGGGGGCAACACGCTTGCGCCCGCCGAGCAGGGCTTTCTCGATCAACTGCGGCTGACGTTGATCGTCGCCGCGCTGGCGGCGGGCGGGCTGGGCATCCTGTTGGGCGCGGCGATCAGTTGGACGCTCGCCGCGCCGCTCGCCACACTGGCGCGGGCGGCGCGCGCGTTCGCCGCCCGCCGATGGGATCAACGCGTGGAGGTGGGCGCCGCGGCGACGCGCGAGGTCGCCGACGTGGCGCGCGCCTTCAACGACATGGCCGACTCGCTTCAGCGGGCTGAGACGCTGCGCCGCAATCTGATGGCCGACATCGCCCACGAACTACGCACACCGCTGACGGTGTTGCAGGGCAACCTGCGCGCGTTGCTCGACGGGGTGTATCCGCTCGCGTTGAACGAGATCGCCACACTGTATGACGAGACGCGCCTGCTCAACCGGCTGGTGGACGATTTGCGCGAGCTGTCGCTGGCGGAGGCCGGGCAGCTGCCGTTGAGCTTACAGGCCGTAGATGTCGGCGCGCTCTTGCGGACGGCCGTGGCGGGTTTCGCGGCCGTCGCCGAGGCGCAGGCTGTGTCGCTGGCGGTGGAGATAGGCGACCCTGTGCCGCGTGCGCATGCCGATCCCGATCGGCTGGCGCAGGTCGTCCGCAATTTGCTCTCGAATGCGCTTCGGCATACGCCGGGCGGCGGCCGCGTCACCGTCTCCGTTTCTGACGAAAGCCGATGGATTCGGATCGCTGTCGCCGACACGGGCGAGGGCATACCGGCCGACGAAGTGTCGTTTGTGTTCGACCGCTTTTATCGCGGCGACGGATCACGAGCGCGCGCCAGCGGCGGCGCCGGGTTGGGGCTGGCCATCGCCAAGACATGGGTAGAGGCGATGGGCGGCCGGATCGGCGTCGAGAGTGCGCCGGGGCGCGGGAGCCGCTTCTGGTTCACCGTGCCGGCGGTCGAGTGAGACGCGACCCGACTGATCCTGCCCGCCTTCAGGCGCGTCCCGCGCTCCGGCGCCCGGACACCGGCGGGTGGCGGCGGACAGGCGCGCGGGGCGCCTCACTTCCCCAAGGCGAGCACGTCGAAAAAGAACAGCACGAAGTAGCCGACCAGCAGCAGCAGCCAGCCGATAAGTTGCACCAGGTCCAGGAACTGCTGCCAGGTGACCGAGAAGTTCTCGCGCACCGTGTCGGTGATCGACTGAAGCTGGTCGAGCTTGTTATGGACGGCGGCCTTCCATTCGTCGATGTAGAACTCATCCACGATGATGCGGTAGAGCTGGGCCGTGTACCAGTCGCCGATCAGCAGGAGCAGTTGATCGATCTTCTCGAACTCCAACAGCAATTGCAGCCGTTTCTCCAGCACGTCGCGCAGGACGCCGCCGGCCAGGCTGAAGCGGCGGCGGCCCGAGAGCTCGCGCCGCAGCGTCTCCAGGTTGCGCTCGATGGCGCGGTCCAGCAGGCGGTAACGGATCAGCTGGTAGTTGCCGAGCTTGAGCAGCTCGATCTCGGATTGAAAATCGGCGTCCGCGTCGATGATCAGCGCGCCCTCCCAGTCCACCACCGTCAGGTCGGCGTCGGCGTAGCGCGCGCGCGCGGCCAGGATCTGCTCGGCCTCGGCGTGGGTGAAGGCGCGCGCCTCGCTGCGCAGCAGCGGCGCCAGGGCCAGCCAGTGGATGTTGACGAATTCGTCCGGGGAGGGCTGGCCCCCGGCCAGGCACAGGATGGTGTACTCCTCGACGAAGGGGCCGCTGTAGCCGGCCTCGCGCAGCACCTGTTCGCGCAGGTCCACGTGGACGGCCTGGCGCACGGCGTTGCTGGCCGGGTTGAGCAGGTCTTCCAGGGTGTAGCGGCACTCCACCGACTGCACCTGGCCATCAATCACCTGGCGCCGCACCTGGATCGGCCGGCCCTGCAACGTCGTTTCGCTCTCCCCCAGCTCGGCGATCTCGACGTCGAGCGCCTGGAAGTACGGGGCGGATTTGGTGAGGGCCGGGGCCTGGGCGCGGTATTCGACCGGCGGCGTATGGGGGAAAGCGATCAGGTAGACGACGCGCGCGTCGAGACGGGGTAGCATGGGGGGCGCTCCAGGCGGCTGCGGCTGTTTCAGTCTAGCGGACTTGAGCGGGATTGGCAATCGAACGCCGCCGGCGGGCCGAGGCGTTTCGAACCCCGCCTGCCTTGACGCCCGCTAACGCCGCTCCTACAATCGTTTGTTAGGATACCCTGGTGATGGACTACAAGGATTATTACAAGACCCTCGGCGTGAACAAGAACGCCGGGGAAAAAGAAATCAAGAGCGCCTACCGCCGGCTGGCGCAGAAATACCACCCGGACAAGAATCCCGGCGACAAGGCGGCGGAGGAGAAGTTTAAGGAAATCAACGAGGCCTACGAGGTCCTGGGCGATCCGCAGAAGCGCCGCCGCTACGACCAGCTGGGGTCCAGTTACCACCAGTGGGAGCGGGCCGGGCGGCCCGGCGGCGGGTTCGACTGGAGCCAGTGGGCCTCCGGGGCCGGCGGGACGCGGGTTGAGTATCATGACCTGAACGATCTGTTCGGCGGCGGGGTGGGCGGCGGCTTCTCCGATTTCTTCAACATCCTGTTCGGCGGCGGCCGCGGCTTCGGCGAGGCCGGCCCGGCGACGCGCACACGGCTGGAGTTCAAGGGCGAGGACATCGAGCAGCCGGTGGAGATCACGCTGGAGGAGGCCTATCACGGCGCCACCCGCAGCCTGCAGAAGGGCGGCCAGCGGCGCGACGTCTCCATCCCCAAAGGCGCGCGCACCGGCACCAAGGTCCGTCTGAAGGGCGAGGGCGGCCCCGGCCAGCCGCCGGGCGACCTGTTCCTGGTGGTCCAGGTCCGCCCGCACGAGCGCTTCGAGCGCAAGGGTGACGACCTGTATGTGGATGTGCCGGTCGACGTGTACACGGCCGTGCTGGGTGGTGAGGCGCGCGTGCCCACGTTATCCGGCGACCTGGTCCTGACCATCCCGCCGGAGACCCAGTCCGGCAAAACCTTCCGGCTGTCCGGCCGCGGTATGCCGCGCCTGCGCGAGCCGCAGACCCACGGCGACCTGTACGCGCGCGTGATCGTCAAGATTCCCACGGCGCTGACCGAGAGGGAACGCCAGCTCTTCCGGGAGCTGGCCGCGCTGCGCAAGCCGGGAGTCTGAAGCGCGCCTTGCGCCCGTCTCACCCCGCACTTATCTACACGCGCTAAATTTGAACGTGAGAAGCCGGGCGCTGCCGCCCGGCGGCGCGCCACCGCTTTGGAGGTCATCATGCGCTCATCCCTGCGTTTCCCGCTCGTGGCCGTCACGGCCCTGGCGCTCGCCGGTCTGGCGTGCAGCGGCCTGGCCCCGGTCCGCTCATCGTCCCTGCCGACGCCGGCCCCGGTGGTGATCACCCAGCTCGTCCCGGCCCCGGCGGCCGGCGCGCCGCAGACGAGCATCACCGTGACCGCCTCCGAGGAAGAGGCGCTGATGGACCTGTACACGCGCGTCAACCCGGCGGTCGTCGCGATCCTGGTGGAGACGGCGTCCGGCGGCGGCCAGGGCTCCGGCTTCCTGTTCGACGCCGAGGGCCACATCGTCACCAATCAGCACGTCGTCGAGGGCGCGACCGATATCGAGGTCGATTTTCCGTCCGGCCTGAAGACGCGCGGACGCGTGATCGGCGTGGACCCGGACAGCGACCTGGCGGTCGTCAAGGTGGACGAGGTGCCGCCGGGCGTGGCGCCGCTGGCGCTGGCGGACTCCGACGAGGTCCGGGTGGGCCAGCGCGCCATCGCCATCGGCAACCCGTTCGGCGAGGCCGGCACGATGACGTTAGGCATCATCTCCGGCACCGGGCGCACGCTGAGCAGCAACCGGACCGCGCCGGGCGGCGGCGGGCGCTTCACGGCCCCGGACACGCTCCAGACGGATGCGCCCATCAATCCCGGCAACTCCGGCGGCCCGCTGCTCAACCTGGCGGGCGAGGTGATCGGCGTCAACCGCGCCATCGCCACCGAGACGGGCGTCAGTTCGGGCGTGGGCTACGCCATCGCCTCGAACACCGTGCGCCAGATCGTGCCGTACCTTATCCGCGACGGAAAGTTCGTCTACCCCTACCTGGGCATCTCCAGCCTGCCGGAAGTGCCGCTGATCCTGAGCGAGCAGCTCGGGCTGCCGCAGGCCAGCGGCACCTACGTCACCACCGTCACCGCGGGCGGCCCGGCCGAGCGCGCCGGATTGCGGGCCGACTCAGCCTCCACCAGCTTCGCGGGCTTCAACGGCGACGGCGACCTGATCGTGGGCGTGGATGGCCGCGAGGTGCGCGTGCTGGGCGACCTGATGAGCTACCTGATCAACACCAAGCGCCCCGGCGACGAGGTGACGCTGAGCGTGATCCGCGACGGCCAGACGATTGAGGTGAAGGTGGTGCTGGGGGAGAGACCGTAGTCCGGGCCGGGCCCGGGACCCGGCTTTCAAAAAGGCCGCCTGCGCCGGGCGGCCTTTTTTTTGTGCGGGTCACTTTTGCGGCAGGACGCGCCCGTCCTGGATCCTCCAGACCGTGGCCTGGCGGCGAAAGTCATCCGGGAACAGGTTCAGGTCGGTGGTCGTCATCACACACTGCTCCGCGCCGTCCAGCCGCTGGAGCAGGTCGCGGCGGCGGTTTGCGTCCAGCTCGGCCAGGACCTCGTCCAGCAGCAGCACCGGCCACTCGCCGGAGCGCGCCCGCATCCAGGCCGTCTCCGCCAGCTTGAGGGCCAGCACGGCCGTGCGCGCCTGGCCCCGCGACCCGTACGTCCCCAGATCGACCCCGTTGGCCACGAAGCGCAGCTCGTCGCGGTGCGGGCCGTAGAGCGTGGCGCCGCGCGCGATCTCGTCGGCGCGGCTGGCGCGCAGCTTCTCCCTGAGCCGCGCCTCGATGTCGGCCGCCGAGAGGCCCACCTGGTGGACCGGCACCTGGAGCGGCAGCCCGAGCTGGCCGTCCGGCGCGCGGACCGGGTCGAAGGCCGGGTGATAGGCCAGCCGCAGGCCGTCGCGCCCGGCGGTCAGGTCGCGGTGGAGGGGCGAGGCCAGGGCTTCCAGCTCCGCCAGGGCCGCGATGCGCGCCGCCATGAGGACGCCGGCCAGCTCGCACAGTTTGCCGTCCCAGAAGTCCAATTGGTCCGGGTCTCCGCCGCGCTCCTGAAGTTGCTTAAGCAGCGCGTTGCGCTGCGAGAGGACTTTGGCGTACTCGCCCAGCGCAAAGTGATACGCGGCGTCCACCTGGGCGAGGGCCAGGTCCAGGTAGCGGCGCCGTTCGGCCGGCGCGCCCTCCACCACGGCCATGTCCTGCGGCAGGAACAGGACCACGTTCAGGCGCCCGGCCAGGTCCGTCACCCGCTTCCTGGCGCCGTTGATCAGCACCTCTTTGCGCAGCCGGCCCTCCACGGCCGAATCCAGGATCAGGCGAATCTCAATCCGCAGTATCTCGGACCGGGTGGCCGCCTCGGCCACGATGCGGGCGAAGGGCTGGGCCTCGTCCAGGGCCAGGAAATGGATGAGCTGCCGGTCGGACGTGGCGTGGTGGGATTGGGCCGTGGCCAGGTAGTAGAGGGCCTCCAGCAGACTGGTCTTGCCCTGGGCGTTGGCGCCGACCAGGATCAGGGGGCCGGCCGGCAGCGGCGACTCGAGGCGCGCGTACAGGCGGAAATTGGTCAGCGAAATGTGGCGGACGCGCATGTGCCCGGAGATTGTAGCATAGCGGCTCCGCCGGGCGGGGGTGCCTTCGGGCTTTGGGGCTGGCCCGCCCGCCTGGCAGACAGCCATCACCCACGTCATGCCGGCGAAAGCCGGCCCCCAGGCGCGGCGGCCGGGCGATTGACTGCCATCGGCGAAGGCAACCCCGGGCGGCGATGTCTTGACAACCTGCTTGTTCTGCCGATAATGACATCCACATAGCCAAAAGCAGTGACGGAGAAAAGTACGCTGGCCGAACCGGCCAGGGAGGGCGGGCCGCAGACTGAAAGCCCGCCCCGGATGACACCGGCGGAAGTTCTCTCCTGAGCTGTCCAGGTGAATCCGTGACATGGGCAACCTGCCGGGGCGGACGGCGGTCTGCCCAACGTGCCCACGGTAGTAGCCCGGACCGGACGCCCGCCGTTACCGGGGACAGCCGATGATGGTCGGCGCAAGAGCGGGCGCGCCTCGTCCGGAGGCGGCCTGAAGTTGGGTGGTACCACGCGAGTCGCAGCGACTCCCGTCCCAATCCGGGGCGGGAGTTTTGTTTTGTCCGAGAGGAGGCTGGCGGAATGATGGAGCAACTCGATCAAATCGAGCGGGAGGCGTTAGCGGCCCTGGCTTCGGTGAACGACCCGACCGCGCTGGAACAGTGGCGCGTCCGGCACCTGGGGCGCAACTCGGCCCTGGCGAACGCCCTGGGCGACCTGGGCAAACTGCCCAAGGAGGCGCGCCCGGCCGCCGGCAAACGCGGCAACGAGGTGAAACAGGCGCTGGAGGCCGCGCACGCCGCCCGGGCCGAGGCGCTACGCCAGGCCGAGCTGGAGCGCGCCATGACCTCCGGGGCCGTGGACGTGACGCTGCCCGGCCGGCCGGTGGCGGTCGGCCGCCTGCACCCGCACACGCAGGTCCTTCGCGAGCTGTTCAGGATCTTCGCCGAGATGGGCTTCCAGATCTACCGCTCGCGCGATGTGGAGACCGACGACTACAACTTCGGCTTCCTCAACATGCCGCCGCACCACCCGGCCCGTGACCAGTGGGACACCTTCCACACGCAGACGCCGGGTATCCTCCTGCGCACGCACACCTCGCCGGGCCAGATCCACGCCATGCGCGAGTACTCGCGCAACGGCGCGGCGCCCGAGCCCATCCGCGTCATCCTGCCCGGCATGTGCTATCGCTATGAGCAGGTGACGGCCCGCGCCGACATGCAGTTTCTGCAGATGGAGGGCCTGGCGGTCGGCCGGGGCATCCGCCTGAGCGACCTGAAGGGCACGCTCAGCGATTTCGCCCGCCGGCTGTTCGGCCCCACGGTGCGCACGCGCTTCCGCGCCGACCACTTCCCGTTCACCGAGCCGTCGGCCGAGATGGACGTGGAGTGTTTCGTCTGCGCCGGGCAGGGCTGCCCGGTCTGCAAGCACAGCGGCTGGCTGGAGATCCTGGGCTGCGGCATGGTCCATCCGACGGTGCTGGAGCACGGCGGCTACGACCCGCGCGTCTACTCCGGCTTCGCCTTCGGCATGGGCCCGCAGCGCATCTTCATGCTCAAGCACAAGATCAACGACATCCGCTCTTTCCTGCAGAACGACCTGCGTTTCCTGGAGCAGTTCTAATGAAGATCCCTCTCAGCTGGCTCAAAGACTTCGTCGACATCACCCTCTCCCCCGAAGAGATCGCCTACAAGCTGACCTTCGGCGGGCTGGAGGTGGAGGAGATCGAGTACGTCGGCTGGCCGCGGCCGGCCGCCGGCGGCCGTCAGGAGTTCAAGACCTCCGGCCTGAGCTGGGACCGCGAGAAGATCGTGGTCGCCCAGATTCTGGAGGTCAGGCCGCACCCCAACGCCGACCGGCTGACGCTCCTGCGCCTGGACGACGGTTCCGGCCAGGAGCGGATCGTGCTCACCGGCGCGCCCAACCTGTTCCCGTACAAGGGCCAGGGTCCGCTGCCCAAACCGCTCAAGGTCGCCTATGCCCGCGAGGGGGCGGTGCTGTACGACGGCCACAAGCCCGGGCGCGAGCTGATGACGCTCAAGCGCGCCCGGATCCGCGGCGTCGAGTCGGACTCGATGGTGTGCTCGGAGAAAGAGCTCGGCCTCTCCGACGAGCACGAGGGCATCCTGCTCCTGGACGACGACGCGCCGGTCGGCGCGCCCCTGGCCGACTACATGGGCGATGTGGTCTACACGGTGAAGACCAACCCCAACATGGCGCGCAACCTCAACGTCTACGGCGTGGCGCGCGAGATCGCGGCCCTCACCGGCCAGCGCCTGCGCCCTCTGGATGACGCCGTCCGCGCCGAAGGGCCGAGCATCCAGGGCCAGGTCGCCGTCGAGATCCGCGTGCCGGCCCTCAACCCGCGCTTCGTGGCCGCCCTGATCAAGGGCGTCGTCATCGGGCCAAGCCCGTACACCGTCCAGCGCCGCCTGCGTCTGGCCGGCGTCCGGCCGATCAACAACGTCGTCGACGCCACCAACTACGCCATGCTCGAGATCGGCCAGCCGCTGCACGCCTTCGACTACGACGTGCTCGTCAAGCGCGCCGGCGGCCGGGCGCCGACGATCATTACGCGCCTGCCCGAGCCGGGCGAGACGCTCACCACCCTGGACGGCGTGCGGCGCCAGCTGGACGACTTCACCATCCTGGTCTGCGACACGGCCGGCGCCCTCTCGCTGGGCGGCATCATGGGCGGCGCGGAGTCGGAGGTGAGCGACCGGACGGTCAACGTCCTGCTGGAGGGCGCGGCCTGGGAGTTCATCAACATCCGCCGGACCTCGCACGCCCAAAAACTGCACTCGGAGGCCGCCTATCGCTTCGCGCGCGGCATCCACCCGGCCATGACCGTGCGCGGCGTCTCGCGCGGCATCGAGCTGATGCGCCGGTGGGCCGGCGGCGTCGTCCAGCAGGGCCTGATCGACGAGTATCCGCAGCCGGCGCCGACCGTCGTCGTCGACCTGCCGGTGGCCGAGGTGGAACGCCTGTTGGGGATCTCGCTCAGCGCCGAGGAGATTGTCCGCATTCTGGAGTCGCTCGAATTTCGTTGTGAGATTCAAGAGAAGAGACTCGAGCCGGGTCTCCCGTCTCCAATCTGTATCTCCGTCACCGTCCCCGACCACCGCCTCGACATCGGTTCGGGCGTGGTCGGCCAGGCGGACCTGATCGAGGAGATCGCGCGCATCTACGGCTACGAGCGCATCCCGGAGACGACCCTGGCCGACTCCCTGCCGCCGCAACGCCGCAACCTGTCGCTGGAGCGGGAGGAGCTGACGCGCGACCTGCTGGCGGGCGCGGGCCTGCAGGAGGTGCAGAACTACTCGCTGACCACGCCTGAGAAGGAACGGCGCCTGCTGCCGGCCAGCGTGCCGCCCGACGACCGGCCGTACGTCACCGTGGTCAACCCGATCACGCCGGAGCGCGCCCACCTGCGCCACTCGGTGCTGGCCAGCGTGCTGGAAACCGCGGCCGGCAACCTCCGCCTGCGCGACCGCCTGGCGCTGTTCGAGATCGGCCTGGTCTTCCTGCCCGGCGAGGGCGGCGACGCGGACGCCCGGCCGCCCGCACTGCCCGACGAGCGGCGGCGCCTGGCCATCGTCCTGACCGGCGCGCGCCAGCCCGTGGCCTGGCAGGGCGCGGACCGGGCGCTCATGGACTTCTTCGACCTCAAGGGCGTCGTGGAGGCCCTGACGCGCGGCCTGCACCTGGCCGGCGTGACCTACGCGCCGGCGGCGCATCCGTCCTTCCTGCCGGGCCGCACCGCGCAACTGCTGCTGGGCGATCAACCCGCCGGCTGGCTGGGTGAGCTGCACCCGGCCGTCCGCGAACAATTCGACCTGCCGAACCAACCGGTGCTGGCCGCCGACCTGGACCTGGAGGTCCTGCTGGCGAACGTCGACGAACTCTTCCCGGCGCGGCCGGTGCCGGAGTACCCGCCGGTGAAGGAGGACCTGGCCCTGATCGTGGCGGACGAGACGCCGGCGGCCCAGGTCCAGGCCGCCATCGCGCAGGCCGGCGGCGCGCTGGTCGCCGAGATCACGTTGTTCGACGTCTACCGGGGCGATCAGGTCGGCGCGGGCAAGAAGAGCCTGGCGTTCCGCCTCACCTACCAGGCCCCGGATCGCACGCTGACCGACGCCGACGTCGCCAAGGTGCGCGGCAGGATCGTCCGGCGGCTGCAGGACGAATTGGGCGCCGTGCTGCGCGGCTGAACGCGACCCCCTCCCTCGCTGCGGCTGGCGGCGTCGGCTTTTGACGGAGCCGGCGCCGCTGCGTTTTCCAGCGATACAATTCTTCCATCGCGGCCGCTGACGCCGCCAGCCTGCCTCGTGAGGTTACCCAATGGAACTCGTCATCAACGGCCGGCCGCTGGAGGCCGGCGATCTCGAAAACCGCCTGCTCGTCTACGTTCTGCGCGACCAGCTCGGCCTGACCGGCACGCGCCTGGGCTGCGGGGCCGGCTTCTGCGGCAGTTGCACCGTCTGGCTGGACGGCGCGCCGGCCCGCAGTTGCGTCACCCCCGCGCGCGACGCCGTCGGCAAGGCCATCACCACCATTGAAGGCCTGGCCGCGACCTATCCCCGGGCCGACCGGCACCCGGTCCAGCAGGCGTTCCTGGACCTCCAGGTGCCGCAGTGCGGCTGGTGCATGAGCGGCCAGATCATGACCGCCGCCGCGTTCGTGAACCGCAACCCCAACCCGAGCGATGAAGAACTGCTGGCGGCCATGGAGCAGAACCTGTGCCGCTGCGGGACGTATGACCGCATCAAGCAGGCCGTGAAGCGGGCGGCCGACATCGCGCGGGCGGACGCCGCCGTCACAGCGGAGGGATGAGATGACCACGACCCAAAAGCGCCTCAGCCGCCGCGGCTTCCTGATCCTGTCCGGGGCCGGCCTGGCGGCCGCCGCCGGGCTGTACGTGGCGTTCCGCTTCGGGCGCCGCTATCTGATCGACAACTTCGAGAGCTTCCAGTCCGCCGTGGACGCCGAGCCGAACAGCTGGCTGGCCGTGACGCCCGAGGGCCGCGCGCGCGTCTTCATGCCGAAGGCCGAGATGGGCCAGGGCGTGCACACCGCCTTCCAGCAGATCGTGGCCGACGAACTGTACATGCCGCTGGAGCAGGTGGAGATCGTCCTGGGCGACACGACGCTCCTGCCGCCCGACCCGCGCGGCACCAACGGCAGCTCCAGCATCGCCAGCGTCTACCCGGCGCTGCGCCAGGCCGCCGCCTATGCCCGCGAAATGCTCAAGGCCGAGGCCGCCCGGCGCCTGGGCGTGGAGGTCGCGGCGCTGACCGTCGCCGGTGGCGCGATCCTCAAAGACGGGCAGGCCACCGACCTGACTTACGGCGGCGTGATCGGCGGGCGACGCATCGTCAAGGTGCTGGGCGAAGACGTGATCCCGCCCTTCAAGCCGGTCGGCGAATACGCGCTCATCGGCCGGCCGGCCCCGCGCGTGGACCTGCCCGGCAAAGTGGACGGCTCGGCGCAGTACGGCTTCGACGCGCGCCTGCCGGGCATGCAATTCGGCAAGGTGCTCAAGCCGCCCACGTTCGGCGCGCGGCTCAGGAGCGTGGACGTCGCCAGCGCCGAGAGCACGCCCGGCGTCCGGGCCGTGGTCCGCGACGGCGACTGGGTGGGCGTGGTGGCCGAGACGGCCGAGGCCGCCAACTACGGCCTGAACCGCCTGTATGCGCAATGGGATGAGAAGGCGCGCCTGGACCAGCAGGCCGACGTGGACGCCCGCCTGCCGCCGGGCGGGCCGGGCGGTGAAATACTCCGGCAGGCCGGCGATGTGGACGTGGCGCTGCGCGGCGCGGGCCTGATCGAGAGCGAGTATGTCACGCCGTTCGCGGCGCACATGATGCTGGAGCCGCCGGCCGCGCTGGCCCATGTCCGCCAGGAGGCCGGCGAGTGGCGCGCCGACGTCTGGACTTCGACGCAGGGCGCGGACAGCGTGGCGAGCGGCGTGGCGCGCGCCACCGGACTGAAGGCCGAGCAGGTGGTCGTCCACCCGCTGTATCTGGGCGGCGGCTTCGGGCGCAAGTCCGTGGCCGACGTGGCCCTGGAGGCGGCGCGCCTGAGCCAGGCCGTCGGCGCGCCGGTGCGCGTCCATTGGGACCGGGCCGAGGAGCTGCAGCACGGCTTCCTGCGGCCGCCCACGCACAGCCGCCTGCGCGCGCGCCTGGCCGACGGCCGCGTGGCCGGCTGGGAGCATCAGCAGGCCAGCGGCCTGGTGTTCCTGGGCCTCCTGCCGCCGGTGGTGAAATCTGTCCTCGGCTGGGACTTCGGCGCAACGCGCGGCGCCGTGCCCGCGCAGTACGCCTTCCCCCATCATCGCACCACCGCCTGGATACGCGACACGCCGGCCCGCACCGGCTTCTGGCGCGGGCTGGGTCTGCTGCCCAACGTCTTCGCCGTCGAGTCGTTCCTGGACGAACTGGCGCACGCCGCCGGCGCCGATCCGCTGGCCTTCCGGCTGGCCCATCTGGGTGATGACGCCGTGGGCCGCCGCATGCGGCGCGTGCTGGAGCGCGCCGCGGCGCTGGCCGGATGGGGCCAGCCCACGGCGGCGCGCTCCGACGGCTGGCGGACGGGCCGCGGGATCGCGTGCTGTGAAGATGTGAAGACCGTCGTGGCGCAGGTGGCGGAGGTGGCCGTGAACCCGGCCACCGGCGAGGTCAGGGTCGAGCGCGTCGTCTGCGCCCTGGACTGCGGCCTGGTCATCAACCCGGATATCATCCGCGCCCAGGTGGAGGGCAACGTCATGTGGGGCGTCTCGTCCGCCCTGATCGAGGCGGCGACGATCAAAGACGGCCGCGTGAACGCCACGAACTTCGGCGATTACCCGGTGCTGACCATCCGCCAGGCCCCCGCGGTCCTGACGGACATTATCGAGAACCCGGGCGAGGGCCCGTACGGCATCGGCGAGCCGCCCATTGGGCCGGTGGCGGCCGCCGTCGGCAATGCCCTGTTCGCGGCGACGGGGAAACGCCTGCGCCGCCTGCCCTTCACACCTGTGAAGGTCCTGGAGGCCCTATCAGGCTGAGGTGAAAGCGTCGTGAACAATCAGTTGGTTGAATCCTACTGATTTTGCCCAAATCAAACCGTTGGCGGTGGCCGAGTCGCCTATAGTGATTGCAGTGAAGTCTCCCCCCGGCCAGTGAGCGGTTAGCACTCTCCCCAGCTAAACTCACTGGCCACTCCTTTTAAAGCAGACGGCCCGCCGGTTTTGGGCGGGCCATTTATTTTATGGGGTCCTTGCCCGGCAGGCCGGGGCGGCGCGGATACTGCAGCGGCGTGGCCGCGACTTTCTTGAGCACCACCAGATAACGCGGCTCGGCGATGCCGGGCAGCTCGACCTCGGAGATGTACTCCAGCTCGCCTCCGAGTTTCTGGATGGCTCTGGCGGCGCCGTAGGTCTCGGCGGGCGCGCCCTGTCCTTTCTGCGCCACGGCATGCCCACCGCGCCTGACCAGCGGCAACAGGTATTCGGCCAGCACCGGCATCTCGGCCACGGCGCGCGCCAGCGCCCAATCGTAGCGCTCGCGGTGCTCCGGCCGCTGGCCGATCTCCTCGGCCCGCGCATGCACGACCGTGACGCCGCCGAGCTTGAGCGTCTGCGCGATGTGCTCGCAGAATCTGGCTTTCTTGCCGGTCGCCTCGACCAGGGTCAGTTGCAGCGCCGGGTTGACGATCTTCAGCGGCAGGCCTGGAAAGCCGGCCCCGGTGCCCACGTCGATCAGACTGAGGCGCGGGTTGCCGGGCGGCAGCGCCTTCAGGATGGACAGCGAGTCCAGGAAGTGCTTCACCTGGATCTCGGCCAGGTTCGTGATGGCGGTCAGGTTGAACTTCTCATTCCAGGCGCGCAGTTCGTCCGAGTAAGTCTGAAAAGCCGCCAGTTGCGCCGGGGTCAGTTCGAGATTGAGCAGGGCGCGCGCGCCCGAAATCAAGGCCTCCACAACGCTGGATTATACTGTGAGGTGATGGCCGCGAGTCTCCCGGCCGCCCCCGGGACCTACGTGCTGCGTCTCCGCCTGGACCACCCGGCGCAGGTGCGCGTGGGCGCGCTGGGCCGGGGCGCCTTTCCAGCCGGCTGGTACCTGTACGTCGGGAGTGCGCGCGGACCCGGCGGCCTGGCGGCCCGCGTCGGGCGGCACCGGCAGGGAGGCCGCCGCCGGCATTGGCATCTCGACTATTTGCGCCCGGCCATGGCCCTGACCGCCGTCTGGTGGGGCCTCGGCGAGGCGCGCCGGGAGTGCGCGTGGGCGCGCGCCCTCGGCGCCCGGCCGGGCGCGCTGGCCCCGTTGCCCGGTTTCGGGGCCTCGGATTGCGATTGCCTGACGCACCTGTGGTGGTTCGAGACCGAACCCGCGCGCCTGGCCGCCGCGCCCCATCAGTGGCTAGCGGCCTGAACGGAACCCGGCGCCGGGTTTGGGCGTCTCCTTGGCGCTGTGCCCATGTCTCGTCGTTGGCGTTTTGCCCTGGTCCTGATCCCCCTGACCCTGGCCGTCCTGACCGTGGGCGCCTGGCAGTGGCTGGTGGTCGATCTGCCGTCGCTCGACCGGCTGACGGCCAACCGCGTCGTCCCCTCGACCAAGCTCCTGGCGCGCGACGGCCGCCTGCTGTATGAGATCGCCGACCCGGCCGGCCGCAGGCACACCACCCTCCCGCTGAGCGAGATCCCGGCCGTCCTGCAGCGCGCCACCATCGCAACCGAGGACGCCAGCTTCTACACCAACCCCGGCGTGGATGCGGTCGGCATCCTGCGCGCCGTGTGGATCAACCTGACCGGCGGCGAAGTGCTGGCCGGCGGCAGCACCATCACGCAGCAGGTGGCGCGCAACATGCTGCTGGACCCGCAGGAGCGCGCCGAGCGCACGCTCACGCGCAAGCTGCGCGAGTCGATCCTGGCCTGGCGGCTGGCGCAAGCCTATTCCAAGGACGAGATCCTCGAACTGTATCTCAACCAGACCT
>Ga0101944_10002654_pt1 | contig 27943 bp, 26 predicted proteins | sample DewCreD2012metaG_FD_75245 | JGI IMG/M metagenome (GOLD analysis project Ga0101944, IMG submission 75245) | Hot spring sediment bacterial and archeal communities from British Columbia, Canada, to study Microbial Dark Matter (Phase II) - Dewar... ... | reverse complement strand
TCGGAAAGATACGTAACTTTTAGATTCTGAATGCTTGCCATGGTCTCTAAAAATTCAAGGGGCATTTCCGTTTCAAGCGAATGGTATGATAGGGCTATATAGATATTGGATTTCTTTTTTCCCGGGCGTGTAGCATCAACCAGTACCCATCTATTATTATAAAATGCTTCAGCCCACATGTGAAATACAAAGACATTTTTTTTGCCTGCATATTCTTTTGATGCTATCATGCCAACCACTGCCCTTGAAGGGATGTGTAGTGCCCTGAGTAATGCAATCGTTGCTATTGCATGTTCAGTGCAGTCGCCTTTTTTTGCTTCAAAGACTGCAGGTGCAGGGATTATGGGGATGCCTTCGGTTTTGGTTTCTATTGCCTGAAATACTAGCTGTTCAGCTTCCTGGATAGGATTTTCCAATGTGGCAATTTTTTTTGCATGCTGCATAATTACCGGATTGCCTATTTGCAATAATCGCGTATCTTTGGTGTCCTTTTCAGAAGGCTTTTGCTGGTAATCTTTGTTTTTCCCTGTGGCTATGATGTATGCATATGTGGTGTTAGTATTTTTTGAAGAAAGAATTTTTTGATATGGTGTGATGGCTATAGTGAATGCTTCATCTGATGATACCATGAAAAGTGATATTTCTTCTTTCCACAGATTGCTGGTTATATTGGTAATAGGAACTGTTGAAAGGCTTGCAGGCAACGGTTGCGAATATAAATAAAGTAAACATCCACAAACAATAGTGGCTATAACAATGGCATATATTTTTTTCATGGTTAGTCCTTACGGATTATATCAAGCTGAAGATTTAACATTTTTATTGAACTTTTCAACACAACGCCATTTTGGTCACAATACACAATAATATTTTTTATTTTGCCAATGCTCTGTTCAATTTTCCACGCTTTATACAGGACACTGTTAACAGAAATTGTTTCAGTGCCAACAAGGGTGATAGTCACTGGAATTGCTGCTTCACGTTCTATTGATGGGTCATAGACATTGTGCTTGACCTGTATGCCTTTTTTAAATTTGTTTTGTATAAGCATATACAAAAAGTAATTCCCATCAAGCACATAGTCCTGATCCAATGTAACAGCACTTTGTACATTATTTTCCAGTAATGTTATGGTACGTCCATTACACTGCGCTATGATATCTAACTTTTGCTCAGAGCTTGCTTGCTTAATATATGTATGCTTTTCAAGGCGCACTGGTTTACAGTCTAACGTTTCAACAATGGTATCCTGTGATTGTGTGATGCCATTGCCCATTGTCAAATCAAAGCGATAGACATAATGATTGTCCTCAATGCTGTTTGAGATAGTGGCTTTCCCCATTTCAACACCATTGACAAGAAGATCATACTGCCATGTGCCTACTGGGATTGTACCGGGTGCATGCGCAGAACACGCACATACTGAAAAAAACATGATAATGATTATTGCTAGTTTACATTGTTTCATAAATTGCATATGCTCCTTGGAAAAATATTGAGATCACAATACATATTCTTTTTATTTATTTAACAAAATGATTATAACAATATTCAATGCGTTTTGTAAAGCGCTCATAGCCCAGTAAAGGCAGTATTTTATCTAGCTCAGGGCCGTGTAACCTTCCGGTTACCATGGCTCTAAATGGCATAAAAAGCATCTTGCCCTTTAATCCGGTTTTCTGCTTTATGCTGTTGAGTGTTTCAATGGTATAATTTTGCTCATTAATGGTTGAGTGAATAAGCTCATACGCAGTTTTTATAACTTCCTTTGCTTCAGGTGTTGATAACATAGCCTCTGCATCTTCTTCAAATGCCACTGTATCGCCAAAGAACAATGATATCTCTTTTACAATATCTGAAGCTATTTCACAATTACCCCGTACTGTTTCAATTACTCTTGTAAGCCATTGGGTATCGCTTACTGGAAGATGAGCCTTTTCAATATAAGGATAAAATAGGTCAAATGCTTTCTCAAAAGGAAGATTCCGCAAATACACTGAATTCATCCATTTTAATTTCTGGAAATCAAAAATGGCTGAACTTTTTCCAATCTTTGATAACTCAAACTCGCCTACAAGCTTTTCAACAGGAACTATCTCCTCCCCTGATTCTAATGTCCAGCCCAGTAATGCCAAGTAATTAAATAAGGCTTCCGGCAAATAACCTTGCTGGCGGTACACTGAAACAGAGGTAATCCCATGGCGTTTTGAAAGTTTGGTGCGGTCAGGGCCAAGAAGCAGTGGCATGTGCGCATAGTGAGGCACCGGAAGCCCTAACGCCATTGCAATAAGCATCTGCTTGGGTGTATTGGGTAAATGGTCTTCCCCGCGAATAACATGGGTAACATTCATTAATGTGTCGTCAATGATGACGATATAATTGTACACAGGAACACCATCAGAACGCACGATGATAAAATCACCGCCAATATTTTCACTATTAAAAACAACGTTGCCTTTAATCTGATCATCTATTGAAAGAGTAATCCCATCCTTAACCCTGAAGCGTACCGTGGGCTTTCTTCCCTGGTTTTCAAAGGCCTTTTTTTGTTCGAGGGTAAGGTTGCGGCATGTTCCAGGATATACAAAAGGTTTATTTTCCTGAGCTGCTTTTTGACGCTGTGCATCCAGCTCCTCCTGGGTACAGTAACAATGATATGCATTGCCACCTGAAAGCAGTTTTTCCGTATATTCGCGGTAAATGTCAAAACGTTCGGATTGCCTGTAGGGCCCAAAGCTGCCTCCGCAATCGGGGCCTTCATCCCATTGTATGCCAAGCCACCTTAAGTCATTGAGAATGGACTCTTCTGATTCTTTGGTGCTTCGTTCCATATCAGTATCTTCAATTCTGAGAATATACGTGGCATTATATTTTTTTTTGAACAAATAGTTGAGTACAGCAGTTCGTGCATTGCCTACATGCAAAAAACCTGTTGGGCTTGGTGCAAATCGTACGCGCATAGGTTTGCTCTCCTCTGTGTTTTAAAAGAATTAGTAGTCGTATGTATGTACTGATGGGGTGCCGGTAACAATTTCTTTTGTGTCACGTTCAACCCGTTTCAGTAACGCCTTTATTTTATCCACAACATCATCTTCAAACAATATTTTGCCGCATCGGTTACATTTATAAGCAGGGATATCTTCTATAACCAGATAAAAATGCTGCCCGCTGACACTATACGAGCTTTTCCCTTCTGTCAGTATGCCTCCACACGAACATTCCATACTAGCCTCACTGTGATATACATTAATGTAACACGCTATTTGTCAAGATACTAATGGAAATTATAAAAATGCAAAGAAAATATTATTATGAGCGATAGTTACTGTTACATAGCCCTGTTGATTAATACTATAGCGGAATGTTTATATTAATTTTTTATAAAATACCAGCTTATCATCACCGTCAGCATAAAAATCCTTAAATACTGCAGCGATACTGTATCCTGCTTTGAGATAAAATGCATGAGTGGGCTCATACAGTTTTCTGCCGGATGTTTCTATATAGAAATGTTTCCCATCATGTACTTTAATATTTTCTTCTGCCTTTGAGAGAAGTGCATATCCAATCCCTTTGCCCTGAAAATCGGGATGTACAGCAATCCAGTACACATCATAAGAGGCTCTGGTCAATGGTATCTTGCCATAGCATATATATCCAATTACAGTGGTTTGGTATTCAGCAAATAGAAATTCGTATGTGGAAATGTCAGGATAGTTTATTTTTTCGTTGATAAGTTCTAGGGCAATATCTATCTCTTCAGGATAAAAAAAACCGGTAGCTTCAAGCATTGATACTATTGCTTCGCAATCGGTGAGGGTAGGGAAATCCCTTAAATGGATATGGTTTTTAATTGTATGATTCATCTGCTTTGTATATATTTTTTTAAAATAACGGGATGTTTAATAATTATATCAAGTGCCTCTTCAAAGGTTAATCCATATTCCTTCACTGCAGCCATAAATCCGCTGTAAATAGATATACAAGGGTTAGCGTTAACCTCAAGCACATAGACTTTGTTATCTTTTACCCTGAAATCAATGCGGGCATATCCATTTAATTTGAAAATATCCCATAATTGTAATGATATTCTATTGATTTCTTGTAAAATTGGCCTGTCTTCTTCTGTAAATGAAAAGCTTCGGTTTGTATTTTCATAAGCAAATGAGTCTTGTATCCATTTTGCTTCATAATCAACAATTTTATACTTGTCAGGTGGAAAGTTATCAAAATGTATTTCAGCATGGGGCAAGATTTGAACCCCATCATCAGTTAAAAGGAGTGAAATATTAAATTCCCTTCCATCAATATATTCCTCTGCAAAAAGATTGGGTGATGACTCAAGCTTTTCTTTAAGCACATTGAAATCGGCCCGGCATCGTACATGGACTATTGATTCCTGGGTGATATTAATAGATGCATGTGTATTGTATGGTTTAATTATGTAGGTGCCCTCCAGTGTTTGGTGGTACTCACTATCGCTGGTAATATATGCTGGAGTAGGAATGCCATGTTTTATCATGAGTTTTTTACTTTCTAGCTTGTGACAACTCAATGCAATGGCTGCTGATCCTGAACCGGTAAACGGAATGCCATACTGCTCAAGCATAAAAGGGGCAAGAAACATAAGGTCATCACGTCCAAACAGGCTTTCGCATAGATTAAATACAATGCATTGAGTGTTTGAAAGCTCCTGTAATGACAGTAGATCCAGGTGAGATTGCATTGCCCTAAAACGTATAGTGTAGCCCATCTGGATGAATATTTCAGCTAATTCATCACGTTGCTCCAGCACGTCTTTTTCATCTAAAGGGGCATCATCAGGTACATACTGATGGATAAATATTATCTCCATTCTTCCAACTTCAATCACATGGTGTTGTAAAATTATATACTGCTATGACAAATTTTTTTATGTTATAAGATTTGTGCAACTACTATTTTATCACAAATGAAGATAATTTTTGCGGGGCACTATCAAGCAGGTTATAGCGACTCAATGCATTATGCATGATGGTTGCTATTAACTGCTGGTACGATATGCCAACCTTTGTACATATAATTGGCAGGTCGGAGTGTGTGGGATGAAGCCCAGCCAAAGGGTTTACCTCAAGAAAATGTGGATTTCCAAAGCTATCGCACTTAATATCCACACGCCCTGCATCAAGACAGCCCAATGCCTGCCATGCCTGCAGTGCAACGGATTCTGATTTTTTTGATACACTATCGTTAACAAGTCTATATTCAACAAGCTCTTCACATTTTTCTTTGTTTGTATAAGAATACACATCCTTTTCAGCATTATTCAGTAAAATAATTTCCATAGTACCGATAGCATGAGCGTTATTGCCGCTGCCAACAATACCTACGGTGAATTCTCTTCCCGGAAGGTATTCCTCCACCAGCACTGGCTGTTTGTATTTTTGAAGTAAGAACGCACATGTTGATTCAAGTTGACCTGTATCACGGATAACTGAAGATGCAGTTATACCCTTGCCCGTTCCCTCAGCGTATGGTTTTGCAAATAAAGGATAGGTAAGGGGACAACGTTGTATGTCCTCAATACCGGTAATAAGCATAAATTGAGGTGTGGGGATATTGTTGTCGCGTATTATCTGTTTGGTCATGGCTTTATTCAATGTAAGTGCCAGTACAAGCGGATCGGAAAATGTGTAGGGGATTGTGTAGGCATCCAGTAGCGCAGGAATCTGTGCTTCACGCCCAATACCATGCATGCCTTCTGCTATATTGAATACCATATCCCAGCGTTGTCCACCGGCAAGGTGTGAAACAAGATGTTTGATATGCCCAATTCTTTCAGTGGTAAAACCCAATTGTTGCAGGGTAGTGTCTATGGCGTTAATGGTTTCAATGCTGTCAAACTCAGCAATAGCTTCATCGTCATAGCCCATTGCCCGGTAATCGTCTCTTAAGTCATAGGTAATGCCAACGCGCATGGCTTTAATGGTCATGTTGTTTCAGGATAGTAGAAATACTTATGTTCGTAATTTTTGAGGACTATGGAATCCCCTTCCATACCCTGATAGTATTGTGGCAACAGTGGTACCTTGCCTCCACCTCCCGGGGCATCTATAACATAGTGAGGTACAGCAAGTCCGGTTGTGTGCCCCCGCAATCCTTTAATCATTTCAATACCCTTTGCAACAGAAGTGCGGAAATGCTGCGAACCCACTATGGGGTCACACTGATACAGGTAATAGGGACGTACTCTGCATTGCAAAAGCAGATGGTATAATCTTTTCAGCGTTTCAACATTATCATTAATGCCTTTAAGAAGCACTGTCTGGCTACCTAAAGGAATGCCTGCGTTTGCAAGCCTGTTGCATGCCTTCATGGTTTCAGGCGTTATTTCATCGGGATGGGTAAAATGGATGTTTATCCATAATGGATGATATTTTCGCAACATGCTTACCAGTGAATGGGTTATACGCTGTGGCAACACAGCAGGAACTTTGGTACCAATACGGATAATCTCAACGTGGGAAAATGCTCTAAGACGGCTAAGGAGATACTCTATCATGGATTCATTCATTGTGAGTGGGTCGCCCCCTGAGATAAGCACATCACGGATTTCAGTATGTTCAGCAATGTATTTAAGGGCTGTATCCCAGTTTTTGCTTGGTAGCGTACAGTTTGAACGGCCGACAATGCGTGAACGGGTACAATACCGGCAATACGTTGAACAAAAGTCTGTGACCAAAAACAAAACCCTGTCAGGATATCTATGTACCAGCCCGGGAACCGGGCTGTCTTCATCTTCTGAAAGCGGGTCATCAGATTCGCCACGGTTGTGCTCAAGTTCATGTATTGTTGGAACAACACAACGGCGAATGGGGTCAAGAGGGTTGTTACGGTCAATAAGGCTGGCGTAATAGGGCGTTATTGACATGGGCAATTGTGTGTGGCTGATTAAGGCATTTTTTTCACTTTTAGTTAACTCAAGGATTGCAGACAGCTCTTCATAGGTTCGGATTCTATTGGCAATCTGCCAACGCCAATCATTCCATTGCGAATCAATAATGTCTGGATAAAAAAGCTTTCTGAAAATCTTTGTTTTATTACTTGTTGTGGGTTTGTGCCGTGAAGGCAGGATTGTTACCACATTTGATGATGCATTACACGCCGAGGGAGGCTCATCAGTATTTGAGGTGGAAAAATCCGGAGGCTCCTGTGTTTCTGTATTTTGCAGTGATTCAATTGCTTCCATGTATTTGTGTACCTCACTTTTTTAAAAAAATATTTTTTATTCTTAATGTATAATCTATTTCTTCCAATTATAAAAAATGTATTTTGTCAAGAAAAATACCGTATTATGTCGCAAAAAAATTACATTTTTCTGCTATAAAATTTATAATATTTGAATCGGCATAGATAATAAAAATTACAATGCAATTAAAAACAAATATATAGCATGTAAAGAAAAAAAAAATAAAAAAACACAAAAAAAAGCATCCCTGCTTTTGACAGGGATGAGTGTCCAAGAGGTCTCCCATTTTGGGGACGTGAGTCTGGGATCCATAAAAAATGGAGGATCGGCAATTATGGAAGTATTACATTCCAAATAACGCCGCTAAAAACCTGCTTTTAAACATTGCAGGTAATAGCGCAGAAGTTACATAACCATATATATCACATGTATTTTAGCGCAACAAAAATTTTATATATTTATATAAAAATTTTTATATTTTTATTTTGGTTTATTCCGGGAAAAAATACCAGCTAATATGTCATCATAATAAATATAAATTTGTTAATTTTATACACTATTTTTTCAATTCCAATTCCTAAATGTATATTTATGTACAAATAATAATAATTGTATACTCCCGCCGCCTTCGGCGGCGGGAGTATACAACTTTTTATATCAAATTATTTTAAGGAATAAATACTGATTTTTTTTTATAATTGCTGAATTAATTCATTAAAAAAAACAGGTAATTCGATATTAATGGTAAGACTTCATCTTATTTAAGTAAGGGTATAAATTATGGTAAAACCCGTTGTTTTGGATTTTGAATATAAGGCACAGATTGCACACAGTAAAAATAATACTGAGCCAGAGCTATCGTTTATTTCAATTTTGAAGGATACGGTCCAAAATAACGAAGCAACGAATGAGGAATACACACAAAAAGATAATGCTACAAAAGAACCAAAAAATAATGCTGCCACGATGCAGGTGAATGATAATAAAGAAAACAAACATGATGCGGGTCAGGAAGTACAAAAGAGTACAGAAAGGGTCATTGCAGATAGGCGGAATGTACAAAAAGATGAAGCGTATTTTGAAAAACCGGATGTAATGCATTCATTGGCAGGTTCATTATTACATACAAATAATGTCAGGGCGATAGTTACTGATAAAAATGCCCATACTACAAAACAAAGTGTACATAAAAAAGATGCGTTTCATACGCTTAATCTGCGTAATACATATAATGATAACAATCAAAATTTCTTTGCAAACTCCACTGTTACAAAAAAGTACGGGCAAGAAACGCTCAATGATACTATTAATCAATTACAGAAGCTTGATGATAGGCAAAATAATGTAAAGGATTTGAAAAAGAGTGACCTGAAACAGTTGATAGCACAGCTTACTACATTGCAGCACATGGGAAAGAAGGATTTGCACAGTGCAGTAATAGTCCAGCCAATGATACAAAATAATGAACTATCAGACACTAAAAATAAAAAGGTAATACGGAAAACCGGTAGTGACGCGCATCCAATCCATGCTGGTGACAAAGATTATAAAGCTGTAAAAAGCAGTGAAGTCACACTTCTTGATGCAGTGAAGCAGAAAGGCAAGACGGATGATACAACAAAATTGGACAAAAAAGTAGGGCAGGCAACTGAGCGCAATGAGTCATTCATTCAGGTAAGTGCAAAGCACCATAATGCCAGTACCAACGCAACTGTGTCAAAACCGTTAGAGCAGGGCCAATTGATGCAGCTTTTAAACAGAGCAAAAGTGATGCAGGAAGGCCAAAAGACAAGCCTTTCATTGAAATTGTATCCTGAAAGCTTAGGAAAACTTTCGGTAAACCTGGGGCTGGAACATGGCATTTTAAGTGGCCGCTTTATTGTTGAAAGCCAGGAGGCCAAAGAGCAATTACTTTTGCAACTGGAATCAATTCGATGGGAGCTTGAAAACAATGGAGTTCAGGTTGGTGAGTTTGAAGTCAATGTTAAACAGCATCGCCAGCGTGAATTTACTGAAATGCCAGGATTATCACAGAAACAAAATCTTGAAAATGCTGAATATGAAGCCATAAGCAACCGATATATATACCATGACGGATTACTGGATGTTATAATATAAGGAGAAGCACGATGCCAGATGCATTGCGAATGTCAGGCGAGGATGTAGCAAAAGCGCAATTTCAGGCAAATGAGGTTAATGCAAAGCTCAAAGCCAAGAAGGGTAAATTGCCTGCTGAGCTTGATAAGGATTCTTTCCTGAAGCTTTTAGTTGCCGAACTGCGTCATCAGGATCCCACGCAGCCTATGAATGACCGCGAATTCATAAGCCAGATGGCTCAGTTCTCTTCACTTGAGCAGATGAGTAATATGAATCAGTCAATTGAAAAATTACTGATACGTTCGCAATCAGGTGAGGCTTTTTCGCTTATTGGCAAAGAGGTAGAAGCGGTTGATTTTGCAAGCCAGCAGATTGTGCGCGGATTGGTCAGCGGCATTGTGTATAGGCAGGATGGCGTTAAGGTGATTATTGGCAGTGCTGAGGTTTCGCTTAATGATATACATGCGGTCTTTCTGCCCAGTAACTATCGCCCAGAACAAAATAATCCAGTTACAAAAAATGCTGATGTAGCAGAAAAACTGGAAACAAAGGCAGTACAGGCACAGGAAAAACAAAACGCTGTGGAAGCATATTCAATGAACGCCTTTAGTAAAGGCAGTTCATCACATATAGAACCAGTTAGAAATTAGATTAACAGGAGTTTTGCGATATGATGCGATCACTTTTTGCAGGTGTTTCAGGTCTTAAAAACCATCAGACAAGGATGGATGTCATTGGCAACAATATTTCCAATGTGAATACCTATGGGTTCAAGTACGGCAGGGTAACCTTCCAGGATATGCTGTCGCAGACTATTTCAGGTGCTGCAAAGCCTGAGGAAAACCGCGGTGGTATAAATCCACGACAGGTTGGCCTTGGTATGAATATTGCAGCCATTGACAAGATATTTACTCAGGGCAGCCTTCAAACCACAGGTGTCAATACCGACATGGCAATATCCGGTGACGGATTCTTCATTGTTGCTGATGGGCAGAAGCATCTGTATACACGTGCTGGTACATTTGCACTTGATAAAGACGGTACATTGGTAAATCCTGCTAACGGACTCAGAGTGCAGGGCTGGATGGCAACAACCAATGCGGCCGGTGAAAAGGTTATTAATACATCTGGTACCGTTGAGGATATTATTGTTCCTATTTACGGGAAAGTGCCTGCAAAAGAAACCAATTATGTAAAATATAAATGTAATTTGGATTCCAAGTTGCCTGTTGTTCCCAATGATGCTAATGCAATGATGCGGACATCTGCTGGAGTGACCACTAATATTGATGTGTATGATAAATTGGGTAATCCACACCGGTTAACGCTTAACTTCTGGAAAAGTGGGGTAAATGAATGGACTGCTTCCGCTGCCATCACCGATACTGAACTGGTAACTCTTGATGTGCCCAATGGTGGCAATCAGCCAAATCAGATAAACGGTTCTACCCGTGTTGTGCTGAAATTTTCGCCTGAAGGGCGTATTGTTTCTGTTGCAGATGCCAACAGCCCCGATGAGATTAATCAGGGCAAGTTAGAAGTGAATTTAAGCTACAAAGTAGCAGGTGACCCTACACTGCGTAATATACGGCTTGATTTTGGCAGTTCAGGCCTTGTTGAAGGAATAACCCAGTTTTCATCGCCATCAACTACCAAGGCAGTTGAACAGGATGGATATGCCATGGGCTATATGGAATCATTTACTGTAGACAACTCAGGCATCATCACTGCTGTGTATTCTAATGGCACCAAGCAGATGGTGGGGCAGGTGGCAACAGCAGTCTTTACTAACCCGCAAGGGCTGATTGCTGCTGGTGACAATATGTTTGAGGTATCCAATAACTCAGGGCTTCCGTTGATAGGGCCTGCAGGTGAGGCAGGAAGAGGAAAGATTGTAGCTGGTACACTTGAAATGTCAAACGTTGACCTTTCAGAGCAGTTTACTGATATGATCATTACCCAGAGAGGTTTCCAGGCAAATTCCAGGACTATTACAACGTCTGACCAGATGCTTCAGGAGTTGATAAATCTAAAGAGATAAAGTGATATGATGTGGGGTTTTGTTAAAACCCCACGTCTTCTTTAGATGCTTCAGGAATTGATGAATCTTAAAAGATAAAGTGAAAGGTGATTGTGTTTAAAAAACATAAACATATTATTCTTTTGCTGCTTCGGGAGTTGGTGAATCTGAAAATATAAACTAATTGGAGATGGTTTTTTTATAAAACATCATCGGATTAATTTTCAGATACTTTAAGAGTTGATAAATCTGAAGAGATAAAAGAGTGTAAAGGGTGTGATGGGGCTTTTGGCAAAGCCCCATCAGATTATTCAGATGCTTCAGGAGTTGATGAATCTGAAGCAATACAATAAATAATAAAAATTACAAATCATTATGTTTATAAACTATCCTGCCACCTGTTATTGTCATTAATACCTTGATATCCTTGATAGTATGTACAGGTACCGTTAAAAGGTTATCCGAAAGAACTACCATATCAGCCAATTTGCCTTTTGTTATTGATCCTTTATCATTTTCCATAAATTCTGCATATGCTGAACCCATTGTGTAGCAGTACAAAGCTTCATAAGGGGTAAAACATTCTTCTTTGTTGAGAGGCCCCATGGTGCCGTCTTTGCTTTTGCGGGTTACAGCATAGTAGATTCCTAACAGCGGCTGATAATCAACCTCAGCAGGAATATCTGAGCCAAATGCCATTGGGACACCGGCCTTAAATATAGAATAGAACATATAGGCTTTCTTTGCGCGTGCTTTCCCCAATAGCGTTTCATCCTTTTTTGGGTTACATAATGTAAATGGCTGTACGCATGCAACAATGCCTAATTTCTTCATGCGCTGAATATCGTTAGGGTTAATTATCTGAATATGTTCTAATCTGAATCGCAGTGTATTTGTCCATGGATACACGGCTTGTGCTTTCTCAACGGCATTGAGTACTTCAGTTACAGCCCTGTCACCAATAGCATGAAATGTGATCTGCTGTTTTTCTTTAGCGGCTTCCATGACAATTGTTTCAAATTCCTGAGGGGTGTACCGCGGTGAGCCAAAGTTACCCGGTTCATCAGCATACTCTTCGGAAAGCCATGCGGTTCGTGTTGAGAATGCGCCATCTGCAAAATATTTAACTAATCCTTTCCTGACCCAGTAATCGTTTTTGTCAAAAGATGCAAACCAGTTAAAAGCATAGTAAAGGGGTGAGTTGCCCAATGGCCAGCAGGTAAATCTTGTCGATAGTTCCTGTGAATCGCGGTATTTTTTTAATAACCTTACGCTAAGTGGTTCCCATGTATTATCCTGCACCGATGTGATGCCAGCTTCTTTGTAAAGGGCCAGAGCTTTGTTGAAGAGTTTTTTATGTAAGCGTGGCGATAGTATCTGTTTAATGAATTTACCGTATTCAGAGGTTCCCATTGCAGTATCACGCAGTATCCCTGTTGGTTCTCCTGCTTCATCACGTACAATCTGGCCACCTTTAGGGTCTGGGGTGTTTTTATTTATTTCCATGTCTTCAAGCATTCGTGAGTTAACCCATGCAGCATGCCCGGAATATTGTGTCAAAAATACTGGGTTGTTGGGAGCTGCTTTGTCAAGTATTGACTTGTGAGGCTTTGGGCATGTGGTATAATCCCATGAATTTCCTGAAATAAGTTCGCCAGGTTTTTTTGTTTTTGCTTCTTCTGCTATAATGGCAGCTATTTCTTCGCAGGTTTTGTTCCATAATATCGCTTCAGAATAAAATGAACCTGCAGCTAATGTATGTGTGTGGTTATCGTTAAAACCAGGAATAAGAGTACGGCCTTTAAGATTTATTTTTATGGTATTGGCATCAGTTAATTTGAGTGCATCCTGCAATGTACCGGTGAAATAGATTCTGCTTCCCTTTACAAGAACCGCTTCAGGTTTGGGTGTGGTATTGTCAACGGTTATAATGTTGCCATTAAAAAATAATATCGTGGTATCAGTTTCCTTTTCTTGATACCCACCCGTTATGTAGGCAATAATGGCAATGCCTATAATGAGAATTATAGATAACACAATTAGTTTTTTATAATTTTTCATAAAGCCCCCTTAAAAAATAGATTCTTGGATTCCAATCTTCAGTGGAAAATTTGTTCACGAAAATAAGATCGTATAACACTACAACTGTTTTGTTTTCTTGCCCATAGTGCAATAAGCAAAGAAAAGCTGTTCCTGAAATAAAATTTGATCCATATAAAACGGTTTTTTTATTAGCAGATTTATCCATATATTTTGCAATTTCAATCTGTTCTTTTACATCTTCTGCTTTATCACCATAAATACGATTATAATATTCCCTTTTGATTTTATCATAATTAGTGCCGTCGTCATCTTCAAAAAATATCATAATTGAAGGTGCAAACTCTATATTCCGTTTAAAAAATAAGTTGGGGCACGCAATTTTGCACAACGTTTCGCGGCTATGCGAAGTTGCCCGAAGCGAAGCGTAGGGCAATTTGGGTGAGGGCGGTACTCCGCCCGAACCGCATAGCCGCTGTTGTGCGTTCGTGCATTTTATCTCTCTGCAATTACCAACATTTCATAATCTTCTGTTTTCAATTTATCATTTCTGGAAAAGGCACCAAGTTTAGCCCCAAAAATCTCAATTTTTGTAAAGCCGAGCGTTTTCAAAAGCCATGTTATTTCACTTGGCACATAATACCTTTCATTACATTCAAGCACCTTTTCCACACCATCATCATCAATTATTTTAGTAATATTGTAATCTCTAAATGTCATTAAATCAAAATTTTTGCTGTCGTATGATGCATTGCCATCAAGTGTCCTTTCTGCGTGAAATTAATTTATAGAATGAAATAAAGGGAACAATCCATTGAGTGTGGTAAAGATGAATTTTGCATGGTCTTTTAAAGATTTAGAAACATTTTTTAGAATCTCAAAATTCATTTCATCAGTTTCCATTAACGGAAATCCACCCTCACAAAGCATAATTGCAACATCAAATTCATTATTGAACGGCAAATTTCTTGCATCAAGTACTCGAAAATCTATAATAAGATTTTCCCTTGCTGCTTTTTCTCTTGCTCTTGCAATTTGTGATTCTGATAAATCAACACCAACAACTTTGTATCCTCTTTTTGTAAGTTCAATACTATGTCTTCCTGTACCACATCCAACATCAAGTATTCTTAATGACTTATTATAATTAAGATCCTTTTCAATAAAATCACATTCGCCAATTGTTCCTTGAACAAAACATTCATTATCGTAATTCTTACCATAGTTTTCGAAAAGTGTTTCGTACCATTGTTTTTTGTTCATTTTTTTCCTTCTTAAGTTGTTTATTTTATTGTTGATAGTCTATTCTTGCATGACGCACAACGTCTAAGCGTAGCCGACGTTTTCACCGTAGCGCAGCGGAGGTGAAAATGTGCCGGAGCGCCCGTCTTCATATCTTGGGCGCGGAGGCCGAGGAGCTTAGCGACGAAGCGCATGACGCCGTGTTATGTGCCGTTGGCTCGCTATGATTACAGAAAGATGCCGAAGCCACGGATGGCGAAGGCGATTTATATAACAGAAATTCCAATTTTCATAAATAATTTAAAAATTGGATCATAATATTCACTTTTTCGAGTAATGTCTTTTTCATCACCTTCAGGTATGAATAAAACCATACCTTGTCTTGCTCTTGTAAGTAAAACCCTATATGCATTCTTTAAATATATAATACTATTTTGATCATTAATATTTTGCCATGAAGTACCACGGAATCTTTTATAAACCCATTGGTTATTTTCTATTCTTAGGTCAGCATCCCAGGAAACACAAGTCCAATCCAATTCTAGGCCTTGAACATCAAATTCTGTAGCAACATCTTCGAGATAATAAGACGAACGAATATCGTTTTTAGGGTTAAGAAACCAATTCTTAGCTTCAATTTTAAGCTGAACGAATATTCCATGAGGTTTTAGTCTATAAGCTCCAGAACTTGCCAATAATCCAATCCTTTCGGTTCCTCTACATTTAGAATTTAACCATTCTTTAGCTTTACGAATATCTCTTGTCATTACAATAGGGTATTTTATATGTAATTGTCGATATAATTGTTTTGCTGTTTCAATGTCATAGTCCAAAAGGCTTTTTACAAAATTTGAGACATTTTCACTTCTAAAGGACCTTATGGATGTATTCAAATGTAAATCTTTTTCAATCTTGATAGATTGATTGTTTAATAACTCTTCTAAACTATGGCCGCGTGTATATTCATAATCAGTTATTGTGTCTGAAATGAATATTTTCCAATGTTTAAAACGATTATTTAAAGCAGAAAACCATTCAATTAAACCAGCTTCACCAGTATTAATTTCTTGTCCGCCACCTATTAGGCATATAATAACGGCCCATGAACTGTGACGATCCATAATGCTTATTAAAAATTCGGGTTCCGACATATTAAAATTTGGTACACCTTTTTTCTTTATCATGAAACTCGAAGTTTGATCGGCAGTCCAAGCACGTTGAGCTTCATCAAATACAACTACCTTCTCAATTGGCGGCTCAACAGTTCTAAGTGCATCATCGCGAAAATGATGAATATTTTGAATAAAAGCTTTAGCTTTTGTAAGTGCTTCTGACTTGCGAATTGATGAGTTTAAAATTTCTTTTTGATTTCGTGCTAGTGCTTCTTGAAGAACCTCAACAAGAGGGCCATTTCCAGATAAAAATACAGCATGTTCTTCTTCTTCAAATTTATGACGCTCATTTGCTAAATTCAAACCTGCAAGTGTTTTGCCAGAACCTGGTACTCCTGTGATAAAACAAATTGATTTATGATTATTCTTCTTTGATTCTGAAATGATTTTATTAATGCATTCTGCTGTTCTACTTAAATTAATAGCACCTGAATCTGATCTGGATATTGCATGTACGCTATGACCCTGATATAAGGCTTGAGCAGCTTCTATTATAGTTGGAGTTGGTTTATACTGAGAAGAGACCCATTCAATAGGATCAATGTGAGGTTCATTAATTTTTGATAGAATATCAATTGTAGCCTTATTCAATGAAGTTTTATTCACTAAAATTGGGCAATATACTTTATCATCAAAGGATTTAATTTCGATATTACATGAATTTGATTCTGTTGCGACTAATATGGGCAATAAAGCTGCGTCATGACTTTTTTCATGAAAATTCTTTAAATCTAGAGCATAGTCCAACACTTGATCAATCGAATGATTGTGATACTGATTTTCTCCGACCTTGAATTCAATAACAAAAACACATCCATTAACAATAAGAATATTATCTACTCGTTTACCCATCCGAGGAATAGAAAACTCAAAGAATATATGTCCATTATTTAAATTAGATAATGACTCCTTAAGAATTGATATTTGATATTGCCAAGCATTCCTTTGCTGTTCTTCTAATGCAAATTCATGATTTTTAACAAGAAGACCTAAAATTGAATTAGGATCATCTGATAAAAACGATTTAAGTGAGCTATGATAATATGATCTTTCCATTAAATTCCTTTAATAAAACGCCCCGCATGGATACCGGGCATCCAGTTAAGTTGGGCTGGCTATGGTACATAACGTCTAAGCGTAGCCGACGTTTTCACCGGAGCGCCAACTTCATATCTTGGCGCGGAGGCCGAGCGCGGTATTCCCGCGCGAAGCGGCTCACGCTTTGTTATATGCCGTTGGTTCGCCATAAATACAAAAAGGTGCCGAAGCCATGGATGGCGAAGGCATTAAATCAATATGTCATTTATAATTTTTAAATACAATCTCATTTCTATAGTAATCAAATTTTTTATCATAGAAATGAATCTTTTCTAAGGTACGAGATATTTCGATTTCATTTTCAATTAATTCTTTAATCATTTTTGAGATATCTTCATTGCGATATTTTTTTATTGCTATAAAAAAATCTATATGTTCGTTGTGAATAAAAAATCTTCCAGGAATATTGTCAATTTCACTAGCTAACAAGCCATATCTCAAATATGGATAGATATTTTTATGCTTTCCCGCTTTAGAGGAATAAGTTAAAATATCATGTGTTGTTATATCTGTCTTAAATTCAATCACTACTCTTGGGAGTTCAATATCATTTATTAACTCGTAAATACATATATCTGTCTGAAAAGCTGAATTTCCTCTTTTCGGATTTTTAAATTCCTTAATCTGAATTTCTAATTTATCATTGAGCATTAACTCGTAAAGAATATTAGACTTTGTTTTTATAATAAATTCTTTGGGAATAACCTTTTTTGCTATATTATAAAATTCATTTAAAAAAGTTGATTCTTTCATAATTATTCCTTTTTGTTTATTTCTTAACGCCGCCATGGATGGCGGCGTCTTCGAAAAGCTGGCAAACCAATGGCATATAACTCACTCATATCCGCACTATTTCGCTTTATATCCCATTCCGGGGATGATAGACGACGTATTGCGTATATACTCCCTTTTTCTGGATGAATAGCCATAAATTTTAAATAACTCCACTCATCTGCTATTATTCTGACTGAAATCACAATCATCTAATGGACTTCTTATCTGGCTTAAATTTTTCATACTCACATGCGTATAAATTTCCGTTGTTTTACTGTTTGCATGCCCCAATAATTCTTGAATATATCTTGCATCCCTCCACTTTCAAGTAAATGAGTAGCAAAACTATGCCGTAATGAATGAACAGCCACATTTTTCATTATTCCAGCTCTTTTGCAATCAATTTTTAAAAATTTTTAAGAGTTATTGAATTGCCAATTATTTCATACATGGCAGGTAATAGTATAAATCAGAGTTAAAAAAAGATTAATGGAGATGATAATATTTTGAAAAATAAAAATTCATATAAAATAAAAAAGCCCTACTAAACGCAGGGCTTTTTTTAATAAAATATAGGATATTCTATTCAATATAATCGGCAAGATATGCAAATCGCTGCTTTATCTTCTGCATTGCGCGTGCTTCTATCTGGCGTACAGTTTCAGCAGAGATGCCAAATTCATTGCCAACATCTTTCAATGTCACCGGTTCATTTCCGTCAAGGCCAAACCGTTTTGTTAATATGAGCCGTTCGTTTTCCATCAGCGATTCCATTGCTATCTCCAGCTCTTTTTTGAGATCGCGGCGTGAAATGCTGGTATCAGGTGACAAGAACTTTTCATCGCTGACCACTTCATAAAGATTGAACTCTTCATCATTGAGCGGATACTCCAGTGATACCGTTGGCTGGAACACCTCTAAGATATCGCTCACACTTCGCTCATCAATACCTAACATATCTGCAATATCTTTATAAGAAGGTTCTTTGCCCAATTCATTAGTAAGTTCATCTTGAGCTCGTTTTATCTTCTTGAAAAGGTCGCCCTTTCGTATTGGAACACGAATTGTACGGCTTCGTTTTGCAATAAATCGTGTTATATAGTGTTTAATCCAGTATGAAGCATAGGTTGAAAATCGGCAGCCCATCTTGTAATCGAACTTCTCTGCTGCTCTGATTAAGCCTAAGTTCCCTTCCTGGATAAGGTCAATCAATGAAGATTCTAAATTGGTATAATTTTTTGCAATCTTTACAACAAGCCGCAAATTAGCATTAATCAGCGCTTCTTTAGCTTTCTCATCACCTTTGCATTTTTTCTTTGCAAGCTCAATTTCTTCTTCCGGTGTGAGAAGTTCGACCTGATTGATTGCGTTAAAGTACTGATTGATTGACAAATCTTCAAAGTCATTGTATTTTTTCATGGCTGCCTCCTCTCCATGAATTTCGCTTCACCTATATTATAGAGCAATATACGTGCCAAAATTTTCATATAAAGATAATTATTTTATATAAATCTTTGAAAATACCAGAAAAACTGCTTTTTCTGTGTGATTTTTTTAAATTGTTTATTAAAATAATTTGAAAAATTAGTATTTATAGCTAAAATAGTAAAAAATAAAATAATTAGTTGCTAAAATACTTAGTGAAATATACAGATATTATTATAAATTGTCAATAGCTTATCCTTAAAAATTTTAAAAAAGTAACAATTGTATAAAAATTATACACTATTTAAAATCAGTGTGTAAATTTTATACAATTAAACTTTCTTTTTAAGGGTTAATAAAAAAGAAAATAATGCATTAAAACATTTTCTTCTATTTCATTTAAGGAAAAATACAGTAAACCTCGTAAAAAAGCTTCGTCACCTTTTTAGGGTGACGCTACATCATACTATATCGTAAATAATTAGTGGCAAGTGTTACAAAAATTATTTGATATTGTATTTTTTCTTGAATTTTTCTACACGCCCTGTGGTATCTACGATCTTCTGCTTCTTGGTATAAAACGGATGGCAGTTTGAGCATATTTCAACATGAAGATCTTTAACCGTTGAACGTGTTGGTATCTCATTACCGCATGCGCATTTTATTACGGTATCATAATATTCTGGATGTATTCCCTTTTTCATAACTATCTCCTTATAAAAATAAATATATCACAATTATCCCTGCATTGCTTTAAAAAATGCCCTGTTATTCTTTGTTCCGCGCATCTTTTCAATTAAGAATTCCATTGCTTCGGTTGAACTCATTGAAGAAAGAACTTTTCGCAAAATCCATATTTTGTTAAGCTCTTCGGCATCAACCAGAAGCTCTTCTTTTCGGGTTCCTGACTTGTTGATATCAATTGCGGGGAATATTCTTCTATCGGCCAGTTTTCTGTCAAGTACGATTTCACAATTTCCTGTACCTTTGAACTCTTCAAAGATAACTTCATCCATACGGCTTCCTGTTTCAATGAGTGCAGTTGCAATAATGGTTAAGCTGCCACCACCTTCAATGTTTCGTGCAGCACCAAAAAAGCGCTTTGGCTTATGCAGAGCATTTGAGTCAACGCCACCGGATAAAATCTTGCCGCTTGTTGGGACTACCTGGTTGTATGCACGGGCCAAACGGGTTATTGAATCCAGCAGTATTACTACATCTTTTTTATGCTCAACAAGTCTCTTTGCTTTTTCAAGTACCATCTCGCTTACCTGGACATGGCGTGAAGCTGGTTCATCAAACGTTGATGAAATGACCTCACCCTTAACTGAACGTTCCATATCGGTAACTTCTTCAGGCCGCTCATCAATCAGTAGTACTATCAGAATGATATCGGGATTGTTTGTGGTGATGGCATTGGCAATCTTTTGCAAGATTATGGTTTTACCGGTACGGGGTGGAGCAACAATGAGTGCACGTTGCCCCATGCCAATAGGGGCAATGATATTCAGGATGCGCATATCGATTTCATCAGGTGATGTTTCAAGATTTATGCGTGTTTCAGGATACAATGGGGTAAGGTTATCAAATAATACACGATTTTGCAGTTTTTCAGGGTTTTCATAATTAACTGCTTCAATACGAAGCAATGCAAAAAAGCGCTCATTATCTTTGGGTGGCCGTATCTGGCCGGCAACGGTGTCCCCTGTTCGTAAGCCAAAAAGCCGTATCTGAGAAGGCGATACATAGATATCATCAGGGCCGGGAAGGTAACTGTAGTTGGGTGAACGCAGGAAGCCATATCCATCATTAAGTACTTCTAATACACCGCTTGAGAAGATTAAACCGCTGCGCTCAGTTTGAGCTTTTAATATTTCAAATATCAGGTCCTGTTTTTTAAGGCCGGAAACTCCCTCAATGTTCATAGAGCGTGCAATTTCCATAAGGGAACTGATGGTTTTTGATTTGAGTTCAGCTAAATCTAAACGGCCTTCCTGAATGGTTCCATTGCCTTTTTTAGGATAATCTCCGTTTCCGTTTCCGTTTTTTCTGTTATTATTGTTGTTGTTCTTTTCAACGGTTTCATTTGATACTTTTGTCATAGCGCACCTTTAGAATATATAAGTTTGGAATTTATATGAAAAGCTTCTTCAAAACACAAATTGTCTTTACTATTCAATAATTGGTTAAGGCTTATCGATTGTGTAAAATTTACACGTAAAATGTATGTTAATGGTTTAAAATACTAATTATATTATGGTAATGATATTGTACAGTTCCTTATTAATCTATTATTATCAGAGGATTTTTCCATGATGCTTTATTTTTTACTGTAATTGTTTGAAACATATATCATAATCTAAATGTTATCTAACAAAAAATTCTTTTAGCAGGAAGGCAATTCGTTTAACATATGTTCTTTTCATACAATATACTATAAAAAATCATTTATGTCACAAAAAAATACTATATTTTTTATTTTTTACAAGAGTACACAATAGTTATATTTCGTCAAGAAAAAATGTAAAATTTAACTATGGTATCCTCAAAGATATACTAAAAAACATTTTTTATCACTGTTAATTCCTAAATGCATTTTTATTGACAAATAATAATAAATGCACACTCCCGCCGCGGAAGGCAAAGGTGTGTGACTGGTTTTTATTTTAAAACATTTAGCCTGCAGTTACTTTAAAAAAATGTAACATGCAAATTGTAAATTGTATTGACAAAATGCAAAATATTTTATAGCTTACTGTTATGTATAGTGTATTCTTAATAAATATATTGTTCCATTATATTCTATGGGTATAATCAAACGCGAAGCTGAATTCACATTACGAGAACTTGTAAAAGGGTATCCCGTTGTAGCAATTACCGGACCTCGGCAATCGGGCAAAACAACTTTAGCCAAACATTTTTTTAAAAATAAACCATATGTTTCGTTAGAAGATCCTGATGAACTTGAATTTTCCCTGGATGATCCTAAGGGTTTTCTGTCCCGATTCCCCAAAGGGGCGATTATTGATGAAGTCCAACGGAACCCAAAGATATTTTCATACATCCAAACGATTGTGGATACAAATAAAATTATGGGAATGTTCATTCTGACAGGATCGCAACATTTCGGGTTACTATCTCACATAACACAAAGCCTGGCTGGGAGGGTGGGTTTTATACAGCTACTTCCATTTACAATTACCGAATTGGCAAAATCCAGGAAAGTTATTGCTGACGGGAAATATGAAAGCCTTTTGATAAAAGGTTTATACCCACCGGTCTATGACCGAAACCTTGATGCAAAATATTGGTATTCTAACTATGTTATGACCTATATAGAACGGGATGTAAGGCAGGTACTAAATGTTAAAGAACTAAATCAATTCCAAAAATTTATACGCATGTGTGCTGCAAGGGTTGGCCAGGTTTTAAATCTTTCAGCGTTGGGTAATGATTGTGGTATATCACACAACACTGCACGTTCCTGGATTTCTGTACTGGAAACTAGTTATATCGTTTTTTTGCTACCTCCGCATCACTCTAATTATGGTAAACGTTTGGTAAAATCTCCAAAGCTTTATTTCCATGATACTGGATTGGCGGCATGGCTTTTGAATATTCAAGATGAAGGTCATATGGCTATTCATCCTGCAAAAGGGGCTTTGTTTGAAAATTTTATTATTAGTGAATTAATAAAAGATCGGTATAACAAAGGATTACTATCCAATCTTTACTTTTGGCGCGATAGTTCAGGAATTGAGATAGATATTATTATTGAGAAGGGTAGCATATTGGTGCCTGTTGAAATTAAATCTTCACAAACTATCGTTCAAGATTTTTTTAAAAACCTTACTGTATGGAATAAATTATCCGGTTCAAAAGCAAAAAGCTATATGGTCTATGGTGGTGAAGAATCATATACACGAAGTGGGATTCACATTCTTTCGTGGAAAGATTGCCATAAAATTGAAAATTAATTATTCATGAAATACAGTATTTATTCCTTAAAAATAATTTAACATAAATACTTGTACACTCCCGCCGCCTTCGGCGGCGGGAGTGTACATTAATTATTTTTTGTACACTAAAATACATTTAGGAATCAGCAGTGCATGAAATAGTATTTGTTGTTTCTAAGTAACCAATACTCAATATTAATTGCTATTGAAAAATAAATAATATTGGTTCTCAGCAAAGTTACAAAGATTTTATAACTTTTTGAATTCCTTTGACAATTGCCTGTGCATCTGCTATCGTTATTGTTAATGCTGGCCGCAATATGATTGCATCGCGTGCTACTTTTCCTGTTGCTGTAAAAATACCTTCTTTTAAAAGTTTGGTAACAGCTTTTTGCGCCATATCTTCACTTCGTAATGTTATTGCAATGGCCAATCCCTTGCCATGAACCGAAAGGATTTTGCCCGGATATTGTTTTTGTAACAAAGCAAGTTCTTCCAAAAGCTTAGAACCAACTGTTGCTGCATTTTCCCATGGCTTTATGGTTTCGTATAACTCAAGCGCTGCATACGCCACCCTGCATCCTAGATCATGCCCGCCAAATGTTGATAGATGGATAAGCGGATGTGCATGCATGAACTTTTGCACATGTTTTGTGAAGGCTGTTGCAGCAATAGGGAAAATACCAGCACCTAACGCTTCACCTATCACACAAATATCAGGCTCTACCCCATAGTGTTCAAAGGCAAATTTTTTGCCGGTGCGGCCCATACCAGTTTGCGTTTCATCAAGCACCATGAGTGCGCCGGTTTTGTCACACACCTTGCGCATAATTTTAAAGAACCCTTCACTGGCGCTGCGGCACGCATTTTCTACCTGTATCGTTTCAGTAATAACGGCAGCAGTTTTGGTTGTTACTCTTTCTTCAAGCGCTTGAATATTACCAAACGGAATGGTGGCAATATCAGGTATTTGCCCAAAGAATTTCTTTTTATCGCCATCCGATAGTGATACTGAAAAACCTGTTTCCCCGTAATAGGCGCCATCAACAGTTATAAGCTGTGTACGGCCGGTATAGCCACGTGCCAGTTTACATGCAAAATCCATTGCCTCGCCCCTGCCAACTGAAAAGAATACGCCATTGAGTTTGGCAGGTATAAATGATAAAAGCTTTGAAGCTAAAAGCGCCTTCTCCTGTGAAATGAGGACAAAATTGCCCTGATCGCTTTTATCTGCCTGTTCCTGTAATGTGTTCGATAGTTCCTGCACATGCCGGCCTAAGTTAAACATACCGGCACCACAGTAGCAGTCAATGTAGCGTTTCCCTTTTGTGTCAGAAAAATATATGCCTGTACGTTTCCCTTCATCAATTGTATGTAATGATTGCAAACCCATGTTATGCCTCCTTACTGTAATTTCTTTTTGTAATGCCCAGGATATCCTCAAAGTAGCGAACAATATCAAACACGGCTATCTGCACATGGATATCGTCTAACAGTTTTTTAAGCAGCGGGATTTTTGATAATGGTTTGGTAAGCGGCAGATACACGCGCATTGTTCCTATAGCTTTACGTATAATATCAAGCATTTTAGCTACTTCAGCCTGAGTTATTGTGATTGGCACCATGAAGCGCATCACCTGCGGCTGATTGCCTGAGTACACGGCAAAGATGCCGTGGCGTGCTAATGAATCGGCCATCAGTGCACCCATGTATTCATGGGTATATTCAACACCAATCATTAAACCTTTTCCGCGAATTTCTTTTATAATGTCAGGATTTTCATGCTGTATTTGCAATAATCCCTCAATAATAGAATTTCCCATTCTTTCAGCATTGTCCCACAGGCGGTTTTTCACAACGTAGTCAATCACTGCAATGCCAACCGCACAGCCAATATCGCTTCCGCCTGCTATGGACTGATGGAATTCAGGGTTGCTTTTGACATACTGTGTAAGTAACGGAATGTTGCGGTACATTACCACTGCGTTTGGGAATAAGCCACCACTAATTGATTTTGCTAGCGTCATGATATCAGGCACTACGCCAGAATGCTGACTGGCAAACATTCTGCCAGTGCGCCCAAAACCAGTTTGTATTTCATCAAATATAAGCATAATGCCAAACTGATTGCAAATGTTTCGCAAGCCTTTCAGATAATAGTCATCACCCACAAAAATCCCACCTTCACCCTGTACAGGTTCCAGGATAATTGCAGCTGTGTCTGGGCCAGCAACCTGACGTACTGCATCTAAGTCGCCAAACTGAAGAAAAACAAAGTTTGGTTCAAGCGGTTCAAAAAGGTGGCGATAGTAATCTTTGCCATTGGCTGAAAGTGAATATCCAGTGTGGCCATGGTATGCTTTTTTCATTGCAATGATTTTCTTTCTTCCCGTTGCTCCCCGTGCAAGTTTAATAGCGCAATCGATTGCGTCACCACCGCCTGAGGCAAATATCACCTGATTGCAATCACCCGGAGCAATTGAGGCTAATTTTTTTATAAATTCCTTTTTAACGTTTGATTGTAACAGATTTGTGCCAATATCATACTTTTGCAAGGCTTCCCTGAGTGCTTTGATAATTTCAGGATTTCCCCTGCCCACATTGAAGCAGCCAGCTGAAGTAAAGCAGTCAATTACCCTACGTTCAAATAGTCCGTCAGTGAAACCAATCCCCTTGCGGCGCGTTTCAATAAAATCCAGGTGTGCAGCGCGCATTGTTTTGGTTTGCCCCTTTGAAAGGTGGCGTGAAAACAGCGAAAAGATGATTTTTTTATCATTATCGGTGAGCGCATCTTTCCATAAAGCCATACAAACCTCCTTTTGGTATATATTAGTTGGTTGACTAACATAAAATATTTATTTTGTCAATAAATTAATATTGACGCATTGGCAATTATTCCTGAAAAAATATGATATCTATCACAACACGCTGTACATTACGTACTATTGGCGTACAATAATATAAAAGGAAAATCATAGCAGTATGGGCCGGCGCATATTAAAAGACACACGAAGAGAAGAGATAGCACAGGCATTATACCGCTGCCTGTTACGAAAGCCTTTTGCACGGACAACAATAAAGGATATAGCAAAAGAAGCTACATTAAATCACGGCATGTTGCATTATTATTTTAAAAATAAAGAAGAAATTTTACTGTATTTTTTAGATTGGATTGTGGCATTGCATTTAGATGATTTCAGGAAATGGGCAAAAAAGCAAAAGTTAGAAGCGCGTAACTTCAATGAAGCACTGTCATTGGCTTTGGACTATGCAAAAAAGAAGATAACACTGAATGAAGAGCTGGCAAAGATATTTATTGAAGTATGGGAGATAGCCTTATATCACAAAAAAGTACGGACAAAACTTCAGTATGTATATACAGAGTGGATTGGAGAGCTGGTAACAATCATAGGAAAAGAAACAAGTAAAAAAAATGCCACAACGTTATCAGTGGCAACCATAGCCTTTCTTGAAGGCATTTCATTATTTCATATAATGTTGTCCGACATATATCCCATTAAAGAAATCTTAAACTCATTTGAAAAGAAGATTGAATCGGTGATAAACGATAGATAAACAAAAAAGCTTCATACTTATTGTATCATGGGTTTGCATCATTACAGCTTTACCTGCTTTTTGTGTATTAAAGCTGTTTGCTGGTTATTTGTATATGCTTTTGTTAACGATACAATATTGGTTATATTAATTGCACCACAACTGGCTAGTTGTAGCAAAAGGCTGGTACCTTTCTTTTCATTGCCGTTGGGATGTACCAGAATAATACTGCCAGCCACAGGCTTTTTGCCTTTTGCAAGCCAAGCATCTGCACCAAGAGGAATAAGCCCATACCCCATGACCTTTTCATAAATTTTTTGATTTGAGATAAGCCCCGGGAATCTGAAAAATACTGAAGGTATAATGTCGTGTTCTAACATGCAGATCTCATTCTGGAACACCTCGCGTGCAACATTGGTATCTTCTTTCAGCATAAAGTTTTTGCGCACGGGGAGTTTGCGTGAATAAAAATGAGTGTAGCTGTGATTAGCCCAGGTGATGTCAAGTTTGCCGTTTGAATCTAAACTTTGCAACCATTGCAAGTCTTCAGGATGTGTGAGCATCCATTTTCCGCTGATACATATAATGACGGGTAACGAAGTGGACGTCTTGTTTAATGCAATCAACTTTTCAATAAAATTGCTGTCAACGGGGCGTTTTGATGGGCATAGGTCAAAGCTTACAATCATTCCATTTGTATAAACATGCGTGATGCCCGCGTTAAACATACGTTTTGACTTTCGCAGTGCTTTTTGATACAGTTTCGCGTATTGTGTATGAGCTAATTGCTGTATAATATTGTGTAAAGAATTTTGTTGTATGGTCCCCTTTGGATTTTTAAGTATTCCTGTCTGCAATGTATCGGGATGTATATATAGGTGCACCTGAGTGGAATTATATTTAAACTTTCGTATAATTATGTAACGGGTAGTTTTGTTTTGCTGTGTTTCGGTATACAGTGCATAATACGGCATATATGTGGTAATTTTTGGATATGATTGGGCGATAGTTACCGGAAGAATAATCATTGCCACCATGAGGTAGATACTATGTTTATACTTCCATTGTTTCATTGCAAAACCTATTATATGCGATAGTTACTGGATACAAGCTTCTTACTATGAAATAGTTTGGATGAATTAAAAGTATATAAAAGTCAATCACAATTAAAAAGCAGAAATTATACACTGTTGATTCACGAATGCTTTTTTATGTACAAATAAAGTGTGCATTAAATTATATATGACTCCCCTGCAAAAAGGTCAGGGAAACATTTTTAGCAGTAATCATAGAAATTAATTTACAAGATGTCAAGGATATATTATATAGGCAC
>Ga0101944_10002652_pt1 | contig 27959 bp, 24 predicted proteins | sample DewCreD2012metaG_FD_75245 | JGI IMG/M metagenome (GOLD analysis project Ga0101944, IMG submission 75245) | Hot spring sediment bacterial and archeal communities from British Columbia, Canada, to study Microbial Dark Matter (Phase II) - Dewar... ... | reverse complement strand
ACCGCGCAGTCGAGCTCGCCGTGGGCGTGCTCCTTGGCGATCATCGCGTCCTTGATCGCGTACATGCAGCAGACCGAGGAGCAGTAGCCGTTCCCCGAGCGGTTGATGTCGCGCGAGCCCACGCACTGCAGCCAGGCGATGCGCCGCGGCTCGCGGCCGTCGGAGGGGCGCAGGAGCTTGCCCTGGGTCGGCCCCGAGGCGGAGAGGATGCGCTCGAACTCGAGGCTCGTCAGCACGTTCGGCGAGCGGCCGTAGAGGAAGACGTCGGCGAAGGGGGCGGGGTCGAAGGGCCGGCTGCCGGGGGCGAGGATGACCGCGCCCACGGAGAGCCGCCGCTCCCGCGGCCGCTCCTCGTGCCGCACGGCCTCCGCGAGGCAGGCCCGGACGCACTGGAAACACTCGCAGCAGTAGCCGCAGTTGAGGCATCGCGAGGCCTCGGTGCGGCCCTCGGCCTCCTCGAAGCCGAGCTCGACTTCCTGGAAATTGCCGCGGCGCGCCGCGACCGGAAGCTCGCGCATGCGCGCCCGCGGCCGGCGCGGCTCCGCGGCCGGAACCGGCCGGTGGTGCATCTCCCCCGGTGCGGCGGGTTCGCGGCCGGCGGCGAGGTCGCGGCCGTCGAGGAAGCGCACGATCGACTCGGCGGCCTCCTTCCCGGCCGCCACCGCGCCGATCGCCACCCAGGGGCCGGTCACGAGGTCGCCCCCGGCGAAGACGCCCGGGATGCCGGTCGCGCCGGTCACGGGATCGGCCTCGACGGTCCCCCAGCGCGAGATCGAAAGGCCGGGGATGCGCTCGAGGGCCCCGAGGTCGGGCCGCTGGCCGATCGCGGCGATGACCTGGTCGCCGTCGATCTCGAATTCGCTGCCCGGCACGGGGACCGGCCGCCGGCGGCCCGAGGAGTCCGGCTCCGTCAGATGCATGCGGATGCAGCGCACCCCGCGCACCCGGCCCTCCTCGAGGAGGATCTCCTGCGGGGCGGCGAGGTAGACGATCGCCGCGCCCTCTTCCTCCGCGGCGCGGATCTCCTCCTCCCAGGCGGGCATCTCGGCCCGCGTGCGGCGGTAGAGGATCGTCACCCGGGGGGCCCCCAGCCGCAGCGCCGAGCGGGCGACGTCGATGGCGACGTTTCCCCCGCCCACGATCAGGACGTGGCGGCCGACCGCGGCCCGGCCGGTGAGGTTCACCTCGCGCAGGAAGTCGACCCCCTGCCGCACGCCCAGGCCGCGCTCGCCCGGGATGCCGAGCTCGATGCCGCGGTGGGCGCCCAGGGCGAGGTAGACGGCGCGGAAGCCCTGGCCGAAGAGATCCTCGAGGCCGAAGTCGACCCCGAGGGCGACCCCCGTGCGGATCTCGACCCCCAGACGGGTGACGACCTCGATCTCGCGGTCGAGCACCGCGCGCGGCAGCCGGTGCGCGGGGATCCCGCTGCGCAGCATGCCGCCGGGCTGCGGGAGGGCCTCGAAGATCACCGAGCGCACGCCGCGGCGGGCGAGGTGGTAGGCGCAGGAGAGGCCGGCCGGGCCGGAGCCGACGATCGCCACCGCCTCGGGGCGGGGGGGGGCGCAGGGGACGGGGATCTCCCGCGGGTCGGCGAGGTCGGCCGCCAGGCGCTTGAGGTCGCGGATGGCGACGGGCTCGTCCTTCTCGGCGCGGCGGCAGGCGGTTTCGCAGCCGTGGGGGCAGATGCGGCCGAGGACCCCGGGCAGGGGGAGGTCCTCGAGGATGATGGCGAGCGCCTCGCGGTATTTGCCCTCCTTGACCATCTGGACGTAGCCCTGCACGTTCAGTCCCGCCGGGCAGGCCGTCCGGCAGGGGGCGGGGTCGGCCTTCTCGATGGCGAAGGCGCCGGGGATCGCCTGGGCGTAGAGCTTGTAGGCCGCGCGGCGCTGCGAGAGCCCCTCGTCATACTCGTTGGGCAGGGAAACGGGGCAGACCCGGGCGCACTCCCCGCAGCTCGTGCACCGGGCCGGGTCGATGTGGCGCGGCCGCTCGCGCACAACGGCGGTGAAGGCCCCGGGCGAGCCCTCGAGCGCGAGCAGCTCGGCGTGGGTGAGAATCTCGATGTTGCGATGCCGGCCGACCTCGACCAGTTTCGGCGAGACGATTCACATCGCGCAGTCGTTGGTCGGGAAGGTCTTGTCCAGCCGGGCCATCAGGCCGCCGATGGCCGAGGACTGCTCCGCGAGGTGCACGCGGAAGCCGGACTGGGCGAGATCGAGCGCGGCCTGCATGCCGGCGATGCCGCCGCCCACCACGAGAACGGCCCCCACGGGGCCGGGGTCCGAGGGCCGTTGCGGATCGGTTGCCATGGGTTCATCCCCTCTCGTCGGGTTTCGCCGCCGCCGCGGGCGGCCGCGTTCAGAGCGCTTCCACGATTTCGGGCAGCTTGTGTTCCCAGCCGAGCGTGGCGATCACCGCCGCCGGGTAGCCCCGGCCGCGCAGGGTGCGGATCGTCTCCACGGTGATCTGGACGCACTCGCGCACCTTGTCCGGCGCCCGCTCGAGGCGCTCGATCGTCTCGGCCGGGATGCGGATGTGCGGGAGGTTGCGGTCGATGTAGCGCGCCATGCCGAGGGACTTGAGCAGCAGAACGGTCGGCACGAGGGTCTCCCGGCCGCGCGCGAGGCGGCGCACGACGGGCTCGAGCAGCTCGGGGTCGAAGACCGGCGGGGTGACGAAGAAGCGCGCCCCCGCCCGCATCCGCTGGGCGATGTCCTCGGCCTCGAGCTCCGCCGAGCGTCCGGGGGAGCCGGCCTGGGTGGTCGCGCCGGTGAAGAAACACGGCGCGCCCTCGAGATCGACCCCGGCCATGTCGCGGCCGCGCTCGAGCTCGGCGATCGCCTCGAGGAGCTCGAGCGGGCTGACGTCGTAGACGGCCCGCGCGCGGTGGTGATCGCCGAGGCTGGGGTCCTCGCCGCTCACGACGAGGAGGTTTTCGATGCCGCAGGCGAAGGCGGCGAGGAGATCCCCCTGCAGCGCGAGCCGGTTGCGGTCGCGGCAGCAGACCTGCATCACGGCCTCCATCCCCTGCTGCCGCAGCAGGACGGACGCGCCGAGGGCGCTCATGCGCATCACGGCCTGGTGCATCTCGGGCACGATGAAGGCGGCGACGCGCTCCTTCACCCGTCGCGCGTGATCGAGGAGGGGCGCGGCGTGGACGCCCTTGGGAGGTTCGAGTTCGGCGAGGAGGACGAATTCGCCCGCTGCGAGCCGTTCTCTGAGCGCCATCGGGGAGGCCTCCTTCCGGGGTGCGCGGCATGGACCCGCGGACGGGCAGAGGCAAGCTTCGTGCCCGCCGGGCGGGCGAAGGCCGATCCCCACGAGATTCGCAGGAAACCCGGGTTGTTGGGTGCGGACGGCGCCGCTTGCGGCCGGCGCGGAAAAGCGTTGAATTCCGGCACAAACCCTGCCAAAATGGGAGGGATGGTTGTCGGATCTTCAGCGTTCACCGGGGGTTGCCCGGGTGTTCCGTTGCGGCACGGCCGCATCCCGGTCTGGCAGGGGGGCGGGGCGGTGCCGCGACCCGGAGCGATCCGGTGGGGGGCAGGGCCGTCATGAGCGGGCCGCGCATCCTCGTCGTCGACGACGACCGCGATTATCTCGAGCTCGTGGAGCGCCGCCTGCGCCAGGCGGGCTACGAGGCCGTCGGGCTCTTCGAGGACCCGCAGGGGGTCCGGGAGCGTTTCGCCGCCGGGGAAAGCGCGGACCTCGCCCTGATCGACGTCGGCCTTCCGGGGATGGACGGCCGCGGGCTCCTCGAGTGGATCAAGAGCCACAGCCCGGCGACCGAGTGCCTCATGGTCACGGCCATGAACGACGCGCGCACCGCCATCGCCTGCCTGCGCCTGGGCGCCTACGACTACCTGGTCAAGCCGGTCTCCGAGGAGGACCTCGTCTTCGCCGTGCGCCGGGCGCTCGAGCGCAAGCGGCTGCTCGATCTCCTGGCGATCGAGCGCAGCCGCCGCCCGCCCGCCTTCGAGCGCCCCGAGGCCTTCGAGGGGTTCGTCACCGCCTCCGCCGCCGTGCGCAAGGTGCTCAAGGAGGCGGAGCTCCACGCGGCGAGCGACATGCCGATCCTGATCACCGGCGAGAGCGGGACCGGAAAGGAACTCCTCGCGCGGGCGATCCACCGCGCCAGCCCGCGGCGCGAGCGGCCCTTTCTGCCGGTGAACATGGCCGCCCTGAGCCCGGAGCTCTTCGAGTCCGAGTTCTTCGGCCACCTCCGGGGCGCCTTCACCGGCGCCGAAAAGGACCGGCCGGGCCACCTGCGCAGCTGCGAGGGGGGCACCCTGTTTCTCGACGAGATCGGCAACCTCTCGCCCGCGCTGCAGGGGAAGCTCCTGCGCGTCCTCCAGGACGGCGAGTTCACCCCCGTCGGCAGCTCGCTGCCCCAGCGGGCCGACGTGCGCTTCATCGCCGCCACCAACGAGGACCTCGAGGGGCTGATCACGAGCCGGCGGTTCCGCTTGGACCTCTACTACCGCATCCGCGGCGGCTGGCTGCACCTCCCGCCCCTGCGCGAACGCCGCGAGGACATCCCTCTCCTGGTCGCCCACCTCCTTGCGGAGCTGGGGGTCCCCCCGGAGGAGCGGGAGCCGGCCCCCGGGGTGATCGAGGCCCTGGCCGCCCACGATTTCCCGGGAAACGTGCGCGAGCTGCGCTCCATCCTCCAAGCGGCCGTCAACCTCGCGCGCGGCGGCCGGATCGCTCTCGAGCACCTGCCGCCCGAGCTGCGCGCGCGGCGCAGCACCCCCTGTTTCTTTCAGCCCAACGGAACCCCGCTTCCGCTCGCCGACGTGGAAAAACACCACATCCTGACCGTCTACGAGCGGCTGGGACGCAACAAGGTGCGCACGGCGCGGGCGTTGGGCATCGGCTTGAACACCCTGCGCCGCAAGCTCAGGGCCTACGGCGAAGGCTGAGGGGGAAACCCCGCCCCATGGAATTGTAAGGTTTGAGTTTCCTTGACAGAACCGGGCTTCGCGCGCATAATCGCCCCCTTGCAGAGATTGCCACGAGGTGGCAGCCTCAGGTGCGACGGCAGGAAAAGGGATTGGCACAACGGACCCATGCTCGCCCCGGAGCCCCCCTCCCGGGTGTCCGCTTCTTTTCCCCTCGCTTTCCCCGACCCGTCTTCGCCGGAAACCGCACCCGGCATCCCCGCGCCGGCGGCGGGGGGTGCCGGCGGGCCACATGATCGCCGCCCCGCGGGCGGCGGCTGAGATGTGCGATCGCGCACGAATGCGGAAGGAGACCTCGCGGATGGAAACCAACCGGAACCTCCCCAGCGGCTCGGTGCTCGTCCTCGGCGCCGGCATCGCCGGCATGCAGGCCGCGCTCGACCTCGCCAACGCCGACTACAAGGTCTACCTCGTCGACCGCCTCCCCGCGGTCGGCGGCCTGATGGCCCAGCTCGACAAGACCTTCCCGACCAACGACTGCGCGATGTGAGTGATCTCGCCCAAACTGGTCGAGGTCGGCCGGCACACCCACATCGAGCTCATCACCAACGCGGAACTCGTTGACCTGAAAGGCGAACCGGGGCGGTTCACGGCGCTTGTCCGCAAGCGGCCGCGCTTTGTGGATTTGGCGAAGTGCACGGCGTGCGGGGAGTGCGCGAAGGTTTGTCCGATCGAGACGCGAAACGAGTATGACGAGGGGCTCTCGGTCCGCAAGGCGGCCTACAAGCTCTATCCGCAGGGGATGCCCGGGGCCTATGCGATCGAGAAGCGGGGCACGGCGCCCTGCAAGGCGACGTGTCCGGCGCACGTGAGTGTCCAGGGCTACATTGCGCTGGTGAACCAGGGTCGCTACCGGGAGGGGCTGGAGCTGTTTCGGGAGGAGCACCCGTTTCCGGGGGTGTGCGGCCGGGTGTGCCACCATCCGTGCGAGGGGGAGTGCACGCGGGGCGGGGTGGACGAGGCGCTGGCGATCCGGGAGCTGCACCGGTTTTTGTTTGACTGGGAGCGCGCGGCGGGGGAACTCGCGGTGCCTGCGGCGGCGGAGGGGCGCTCCGAGAAGGTGGCGGTGATCGGGGCGGGCCCGGCGGGGTTGTCGGCGGCGTATTTTTTGGCGCGGCGGGGCTACCGGGTGACGGTGTTTGAGAAGCTTCCGGTGGCGGGGGGGATGATGGCGGTGGGGATCCCGTCCTACCGGCTGCCGCGGGAGGTGCTGGAGCGGGAGATCGAGCTGATTCGCCGCCTGGGGGTGGAGATCCGCACGGGGGTGGCGCTGGGCCGGGAGGTGACGCTGGAGGGGTTGCAGGCCCAGGGGTACGGGGCGGTGTTTGTGGCCGTGGGGCTGCACGGGGGCCGGCGGCTGGGGGTGGAGAACGAGGATGCGGCGGGGGTGCTGCAGGGGGTGGAGTTTCTGCGGCGCGTTTCGCTGGGGGAGGCGGTGGAGATCGGCCGCGAGGTGCTCGTGGTGGGCGGGGGCAACGTGGCCGTGGATGTGGCGCTGACGGCGAAGCGGCTGGGGGCGCAGTCGGTGACGATGGTGTGCCTGGAGCGGCGGGAGGAGATGCCGGCCTGGGCGCACGAGATCCAGGAGGCTCTCGAGAGCGACATCCGCATCGTGAACAGCTTCGGGCCGAAGGCCTTTTTCATCGACGCCTCGCGGCGGGTCTCGGGGATCGAGTTCAAGTCGTGCACGGCGGTCTTCGACGAGAACGGCCGGTTCAACCCGCGCTTTGACGAGTCGGCCTGCCAGGCGATGTTTGCCGACACGGTGATTTTGGCGATCGGCCAGACGCTGGAGCGGGGGGGGCTGGAGGCGGCGGGGGTGGTGCTTCGGGGCCCGGGGCTGGAGGCGGACCCGGTGACGTTGCAGACGCCGGTGCCGTGGGTGTTTGCCGGGGGGGATGCCCTCTACGGGCCGAAGTCGGTGGTGGAGGCGGTGGCCTGCGGCAAGGAGGCGGCGGAGAGCATCCACCGCTATTTGAACGGCCAGGACCTGCGGCAGGGGCGGCCGCGGCGCTGGGAGATGGTGCGGCCGGAGGCGATCGAGGAGCCGCGGCGGCGGCGGGTCCCGGTGCGGTGCCTGGACCCTGCGGCGCGGGAGTGCAATTTCCTGGAGGTCTCCTACGGCTACGACGAGGCCGAGGCGCGCGCCGAGGCCTCGCGCTGCCTGCGCTGCGGGGTCTGCTCCGAGTGCTACCAGTGCGTCAAGGCCTGCCTCGCCAAGGCCGTCGACCACGAACAGCGCGAGGAGACGCTCGAGATCCCGGTCGGGGCGGTGATCCTCGCGCCGGGGGCCGAGCCCTTCGACCCCTCGCGCCTCGAGAACATCTACCGCTACCGCACCAGCCCCAACGTGCTCACCAGCCTCGAGTTCGAGCGCCTCCTGTCGGCCACGGGGCCGACCCAGGGGCACCTCCAGCGGCTCTCCGACGGCCGCGAGCCCCGGCGCATCGCCTGGCTGCAGTGCATCGGCTCCCGCGACACCAACCAGTGCGGCAACTCCTACTGCTCCTCGGTCTGCTGCATGTACGCGATCAAGGACGCGATGATCGCCAAGGAGCACGCCCACGGCGAGCTCGACTGCACGATCTTCAACATGGACATCCGCAGCTTCGGCAAGGACTACGAGAAGTACTACAACCGCGCGATCCGCGCCGGCATCCGCTTCGTGCGCTCGCGCGTGCACTCGGTCGACGTCCTGCCGGAGACGGGGAACCTGTCGCTGCGCTACGTGGACGAGGCGGGCGGCCTGAAGGTCGAGGAGTTCGACCTGGTCGTCCTCTCGGTCGGCCTCGAGGTGCCGCGCGCGACCGAGGAGACGGCCGCGCGCCTGGGCGTGCGGCTCCTGCCCTCGCGGTTCGCCGCGACCGACCCCTTTGCGCCGGTGGCGACCTCGCGGCCCGGGGTGTACGCCTGCGGCGTCTTCCAGGGGCCCAAGGACATCCCCGGCTCGGTGACCGAGGCCAGCGCGGCGGCCGCGGCGGCGGCGGCCGATCTCGCCGAGGCCCGCGGCCGCGACATCGTGCGGGTCGAGCTCCCCGAGGAGATCGACGTCTCCGGGCAGGAGCCGCGGATCGGGGTCTTCGTCTGCAACTGCGGGATCAACATCGGCGGGGTCGTCGACGTCCCGGCCGTGCGCGCCTACGCCGAGAAGCTGCCCTACGTCGCCTTCGCCGACGAGAACCTCTTCACCTGCAGCCAGGACACCCAGGAGAAGATCAAGGAGAAGATCCGCGAGCACGGGCTGAACCGCGTGGTCGTGGCCTCCTGCAGCCCGAAGACTCACGCGCCGATGTTCATGGAAACGCTCGAGGCCTGCGGCCTCAACCGCTACCTCTTCGAGATGGCGAACATCCGCAACCAGGACTCCTGGGTCCATGCCGACGACCGCGAGGCGGCCACCCGCAAGGCGAAGGAGCTGGTCCGCATGTCGGTGGCGCGGGCGGCGGCCCTGCGCCGGCTGAAGAGCAAGACCGTGCCCATCCACAAGCAGGCCCTGGTGGTGGGCGGCGGCGTGGCGGGGATGACGGCCGCCCTGGCGCTCGCCCGGCAGGGGTTCCCGGCGGTGATCGTGGAACAGGAGGCCGAGCTCGGCGGTTTTGCGCGCAGGCTCCACCGCACGATCGAGGGGACCGACGTCCAGGCCGCGCTGCGGGAGCTGGTCGCGCAGGTGAACGCGGAGCCGCGGATCCGGGTGATCCTCGCGGCGCGCATCACCGGCTTTGAGGGCTTCAAGGGCAATTTCACGACCACCGTCGCCGCCCGCGCCGGGGGGAGCCCGGAGCGGATCCCCCACGGGGCGCTCATCCTGGCGACCGGCGCGCTCGAGTACCGGCCCCGCGAGTACGGCTACGGCGAGGACCCGCGCGTCTCGACCCAGGTCGAGTTCGGCGATCTGCTCGCCCGGGGGCAGACGGCGGGGCTGCAGACCGTGGTCATGATCCAGTGCGTCGGCTCGCGCAACGCCGAAAACGAGAACTGCTCGCGGGTCTGCTGCCAGAACGCGGTCAAGAACGCGCTTGCCCTGAAGGAGGCCTCCCCCGACAGCCAGGTCTACATCCTCTATCGCGACATGCGCACCTACGGGTTGCTCGAGGACTACTACACCGAGGCCCGGCGCCGCGGGGTGATCTTCATCCGCTTTGAACCCGAGGCCGCCCCGCAGGTCGATTTCGGCCCGGAGGCCGTGCGCGTCCGCGTGCGCGACCCGATCCTGCAGCGCGACCTCGAGATCGCCGCCGACCGGCTGGTCCTGAGCGCCGCGGTCGTCGCCGCGGACACCGCCGAGCTCAGCGCGCTCACGAAACTCAACCGCAACCCCGAGGGCTTCTTCATCGAGGCCCACGTCAAGCTCCGGCCCGTCGATCTGCCGAGCGAGGGGGTCTACGTCTGCGGCACCGCCCACGGCCCGAAGCTCCTCTCCGAGGCCGTCGCCCAGGCGCAGGCGGCCGCGGCGCGGGCGGCGACGCTGCTTTGCCGCGACGCGATCCGGCTGTCGGCCATCACCGCCAAGGTCGACCCCGAGCACTGCGTGAAGTGCCTCACCTGCGTGCGCTCCTGCCCCTTCGGGGTGCCGCAGTTCAGCGAGGAATCCCGCGTCGTCGAGATCAACGAGGCCCTCTGCCGCGGCTGCGGGGTCTGCACCGCCGTCTGCCCGCGGCAGGCGATCCGCCTGAGCTACTACGAGGACGAGCAGATCGTCTGCAAGATCGAGGCGCTCTTGAGCGAGGAGGTGGCCTGATGGCCGGGTTCGAACCCACGATCATCGCCTTCTGTTGCGAATACTGAGGCTACTCGGCCGCGGACCTGGCAGGTTCCATGCGACTGAGTTACCCGGCGAACGTGAAGATCGTGCTGGTGCCCTGCACCGGCAAGGTGGACGTGATGCACCTGCTCAAGGCGATCCAGATGGGGGCCGACGGGGTCTACTGCGTGGGCTGCCTGGAGGGGGCCTGCCACTACAACCAGGGGAACCTCCGCTGCCGCGAGCGGGTCGAGCGCGTGCGCGAGATCCTGCAGGAGGTCGGGCTCGAGCCGGACCGCGTGCGGATGTACAACCTCTCCTCGGGCGAGGCGCCCACCTTCGTCGCCTACGCGCGGGAGATGACCGAGCTCATCCGCCGGCTCGGCCCCAACCCGCTCAAGAACAGCCAACCGGCGATCCGGGTCGAGGAAGCCGCCTGAAAGCGGCCGGGACCCCTGGGCGGCGGCCCCCGCCGCAGGGGGCGGCCGCGGGAGGATGCGATGATCGTTGCCAAGCGCAAACCGTTCGATGAGATTCTGCGGATGATCGAAAGCCACCGCAAGGTGCTTGTGGCCGGCTGCGGGACCTGTGTCGCGGTCTGCCTCGCGGGCGGCGAGAAGGAGGTGGCGGTCCTCGCCGCCGAGATCGACATGGCGCGGCGGCTCAAGAACGAGCCGATCGAGCTCGGCCAGACGACCCTCGAGCGCCAGTGCGACCGGGAGTACCTCGCCCAGCTCGACGGCCGCGCGGAGGCCTACGAGGCGATCGTCTCGCTCGCCTGCGGGGTGGGGATCCAGTTCCTCGCCGAGCGCTTCCCGAAGATCCCCGTTTACCCCGGCGTGGACACCTGCGGCCTGGCGGTCAACCAGGACGTCGGCTGGTACGAGGAGCGCTGCCGCTCCTGCGGCCGCTGCGTGCTCGACCGCACCGCGGGCATCTGCCCCGTGACGCTCTGCGCCAAGGGCCTCTACAACGGCCCCTGCGGCGGGACCAACCGCGGCTCCTGCGAGATCGACCCCGAGCAGCCCTGCGCCTGGTACGCGATTCACGAGCGGCTCAAGGGCCAGGGGCGGCTCGATTGCATCCGCGCGATCACGCCGGCCCAGGAGTGGCGGGACACCGTGCCGCGGACCCTGATCCAGCCGGGCTACCGCAAACCCGAGAAGGCCAAGGCCTGAGCCGCCGTCGGCTTTCACCGATATCGATTCCGAGCGAGGGGGCACTCCCATGATGAAATCGGGCAGCAACCTGGAGAAGATCCTGCGTGCGGGGCATTTCGCGTTCACCGGCGAGCTGGGGCCGCCGCGCGGCGCCCACGCCGAGGAGGTGCGCAAGAAAGCCGCCCATCTCAAGGGCCGCGTGGACGCCGTCAACATCACCGACAACCAGACCGCCGTCGTGCGCATGGCGAGCTGGGCGGCCTCGCTGATCCTGATCCAGGAGGGGATCGAGCCGAACTACCAGATGGTCTGCCGCGACCGCAACCGCCTCGCCATGCAGGCCGACATCCTCGGCGCCGCCGCCCTGGGCATCCGCAACATGCTCTGCCTCTCGGGCGACCACTGCCTCTTCGGCGACCACCCGACCGCCAAGGGGGTCTTCGATCTCGACTCCATCCAGCTGATCCGCATGGTGAAGCAGCTGCGCGACGAGGGGAAGTTCCAGAGCGGCGCCGACGTGGACGGCCGGCCGGCGATCTTCATCGGCGCGGCCTCGAACCCCTTCGCCGACCCCTTCGAGTGGCGCGTCCAGCGGCTCGCCAAGAAGGTCGAGGCCGGGGTCGACTTCATCCAGACCCAGTGCATCTACAACATGGCCAAGTTCCGCGAGTTCATCCGCCTCGCGAACGAAGAGGGCTTAACCGAGAAGGTGTTCATCCTCGCCGGCATCACCCCCATGAAGAGCCTCGGCATGGCCAAGTACATGAAGACCAAGGTGCCCGGCATGGACGTCCCCGACGAGATCATCAGCCGGCTGCAGGGCGTGCCGCGCGATAAGCAGGCCGAGGAGGGGATCCGGATCGCCCTCGAGCAGATCGCCGAGTTGAAGGCGATGAAGGGCGTCCACGGCGTGCACCTGATGGCGATCGAATGGGAGCACCGCGTGCCGGAGATCGCCGAGCGGGCCGGCATGCTGCCGCGGCCCCTGGTGGGCTGAACCCGGCGGCGGCCGGCGCCCGGCCCGGCCGCCCCGGCCGCCGGCTTATTTTTGCGCCCGAAATGAATATCCATTCATAATGTTCGCCCCGCTGAAAAAGGCTTTTTCAAGAACCATCTCAAGCAATTCAAATAAAATTGTTGACATGGCGGCCACGGCGGCGTAGTGAATGAACAATCATTCATTTGCGATCCGCCCATGACCCTGCCCGAGTCCGAAGACCGCGCCGCCAAAGTCCAGCGCATCCTGGAGGCTGCGGTGCGCGTCTTCGCCCGCCAGGGGTTTCACCAGTCGACCGTCGCCCAGGTGGCGCGCGAGGCGGGGGTCGCCGACGGTACGATCTACAATTATTTCAGAAACAAAGACGACATCCTGATCCAGTTCTTCGCCGTGCGCGCGGCCCAGGTCTTCGCCCGCTTCCGCAGCACGGTGGGCCAGGGCGAAAACGCCCTCGACAAGCTGCGGCTGCTGCTGCGGGCGCACCTGGAGGAGTTCCAGCGCGACCCGGACATGGCCGTGGTCTACGAGACCGAAACCCACCAGCGCCGCCGCCTGGCCGAGGAGCAGATCCGTTCCATGGCGAAGACCTACCAGGACATTCTCGCCGAAATCATCGAACAGGGGCAGGAGGAGGGGCTCTTCCGCCGCAACCTCTACACCGGGCTCGTCAAGCGCCTGGTGCTGGGCGCGGTCCAGGAGACGATCAGCTCCTGGCTGCGCTCCGGCCGCCCCTACGATCTCGTCTCCATGGCGGACCCGCTGGTCGATCTTCTCCTCTACGGGATCGCCCAGCCCGCATCCGGCCCCGGGGGCCGTCCGGCCGGGGCATCGCAAACCTGAAGGAGGGGTGAGGCATGGCTCAGTACATCGCCGACCGCCGCGACGTCGATTTCGTGCTCCACGAACAGCTCCGCACGGCGGATCTCGCGCAAAGCGAGCGGTTCGCCGACTTCAACCGCAAGACGATCGATCTCGTCGTGGCCGAGGTGCGCAACCTCGCGGTCAAGGAGATCCTGCCCACCCAGAAGGACGGCGACCGGATCGGCGCCCGCTTCGACGCCGGCCGCGTGACCGTGCCCGAGTCCTTCCACAAGGCCTGGCGCGCGCTCCGGGAGGGCGGCTGGATCGCCATGACCGAGGACCCCGAGTGGGGGGGGCAGGGCATGCCGCACGCGGTCGCCATGGCCGCCACCGATTACTTGAACGGCGCCAACTTCGCCTTCATGATGTACGCTGGCCTCACCCACGGCGCGGGCAAGCTGATCGAGCGCTTCGGGACCCCGGAGCAGAAACGCTTGTTCCTCAAGAACATGTTCACCGGCCGCTGGACGGGGACGATGCTGCTCACGGAGCCCGAGGCGGGATCCGACGTCGGCGCGCTCACCACCTCCGCCGTGCGCCGGCCGGACGGCACCTACAGCCTGACCGGCAACAAGATCTTCATCTCCTCCGGCGAGCACGATCTCGCCGAGAACATCATCCACCCCGTGCTCGCGCGCATCGAGGGGGCCCCCGCCGGCACCGCGGGGATCTCGCTCTTCCTCGTGCCCAAGATCTGGGTGAACCCGGACGGGAGCCTGGGCGAGCCCAACGACATCGTCTGCACGGGGATCGAGGAGAAGATGGGGATCCACGGCAACGCGACCTGCGCCATGGCCCTGGGAAGCCGGGGGGCCTGCCGCGGGCTGCTGCTCGGCGAGGAAAACAAGGGCATGCGCACCATGTTCCTCATGATGAACGAGGCCCGCCTGCTGGTCGGCTCCCAGGGCCTCGCCTGCGCGAGCACGGCCTACCTCTATGCCGTGAACTACGCCCGCGAGCGCATCCAGGGCCGCCATCTGCTCAAGGCCCAGGACAAGGCCGCCCCCCCGGTCCCGATCATCCAGCACCCCGACGTCCGCCGCATGCTGATCACGATGAAGGCCTACGTCGAAGGGATGAGGAGCCTCCTCTATTACGTCGGCCGCCTGGAAGACCTCAAGGCGCTCGCCCCCGACGAGGAGCGCCGCAAGGCCTACCAGGGGATGATCGATTTCCTCATCCCCATCGCCAAGGCCTACGTCACCGAGCGGGCCTGCGAGGTCTGCAACCTGGGGATCCAGGTCTACGGCGGCTATGGCTACATCCGCGAGTACCCCATGGAGCAGCTCCTGCGCGACTGCCGCATCACCCCGATCTACGAGGGGACCAACGGCATCCAGGCGATGGATCTGCTGGGCCGCAAGCTGGGGCTGAACGGCGGAAAGCCCATGATGGACCTGCTCTCCGAGATCCAGCAGACGCTCGCGCTCGCCCGCAGGCAGCCGCGCACGGCGCCGCTCGCGGCGCCCCTCGAGCAGGCGCTCGGAAAGCTGGGCGAGGTCGCGATGCACCTCGGCGCGGCGGCCCTCTCCGAAAAGGTCCTCGTCGCCTTCGCCTACGCGCACCCCTTCCTTACGGTCTGCGGCGACGTCCTCATGGCCTGGATGCTCCTCTGGCGCGCCGCCCTCGCGGCCGAGAAGCTCGCCGCCGGCGCGCGCGACAAGGAAGCGCTCTTCTACGAGGGGCAGATCCAGAGCGCGCGCTGGTTTTTGGCCAACGAGCTCCCGGTCAGCCTCGGCCGCATGCAGGCGATCCTCGCCGCGGACCCCGCGGCCGTGGAGGCGGCCGAGGAATCCTTCGGCGGCCGCTGAGCGGCCCGCGGCAAACGGCGCGCGGCCCTGCCGCCGCCGTTGTCCGCGGCGCCGGTCCGTGGTATAGGAGCCCCTCGATTTCGGGGCCGCAACGCAGCGTCCGCGGCCCCCGCCTCAGCCCCGCAACCCGGCCCGTGCCGGCCCCGGCAGAAGGAGACGCATGGAACCGGCCCTCATCCCCCCCGCCGCCGCGACCCTCGCGGGCTTCCCCGCGCGCCTCGTCTTTCTGCTCATCCCCGCCGTGGGGGTGGGCCTCTTCGCCTGGATCCTGCGGCGGCGGATCGAGCCGCTGCTCCGCGCCGCCCCCGACGACCGCTTCAACCGCTACGGCGAGCGGGTCGCGGCCGTGCTGCGCCTCTGGCTCGCCCAGGCGCGCCAGCCGCGCTACCTCCTTGCCGGCGTGCTGCACATCGTCGTCTTCTTCGGCTTTCTCATCCTGGGGGCGCGGTCGCTGCAGCTCGTCGTGCTCGGCTTCGTCGAGGGCTTCGTGCTGCCCGGCTTCGGGGGGGCCTTCGGGGCGGCCTACCACGCCGCAAAGGACGTGGCCGCGGCGGCCGTCCTCGTCGCCGTGGTCGTCCTCGCCGTGCGGCGGCTCGTCTTCCGGCCGGCGCGCTACGCCGTCCCCGAGCGCTACGGCAAGGACCACACGCCGGAGGCGATCCTCGTGCTCGGCCTGATCGCCACCCTGCTCGTGAGCGAGGGCCTGTTCGAGGCGAGCCTCGTCGCCGCCGAGCGCCAGCTCGGCCGGCCCCTCCAGGGCCTCGTCCCGCTCACCCTGCCCTGGGCGCTGGCGGCGCTGCTGGGGGGCGTTTCGCGCGAGGCCCTCCAGGCCCTCCATCTCGCCGCCTACACGGTTCACGACCTCACCTTTTTCTTCTTCCTTTGCTTTCTCCCCTTCGGCAAGCACTTCCACGTCGTCACCTCGCTCTTCAACGTCTTCTTCATGCGCCTCGACCCCGGCACGGTGAAGCCCGTCCGGCACGGCGTCGGCGAGGCGGGGCTCGACGCGCTCGAGACCTTCGGGGTCAAGCGCTTCGAGGACTTCACCTGGAAGCACATGCTCGACTTCTATTCCTGCGCCGACTGCGGCCGCTGCTCGGACCGCTGCCCGGCCAACCGCGTCGGCCGCCCGCTGTCCCCGCGCTTCGTCTCGATCAAGGCGCGCGACCTCTGCTTCCGGCGCTACCCCCTGCGCGGCCGGCCGGCCGCGGAGCCCGAGCCGCTGATCGGCGGCATCTACAGCGAGGACGAGATCTGGTCCTGCACGACCTGCGGGGCCTGCGAGGAGGAATGCCCGCTCGGCATCGAGTACATCGACAAGATGGTCGACCTGCGGCGCGGCATGGTGGATGACGGCCTCGTCCCGCAGTCGCTGCAGAAGCCGCTCGCCGCGATCGAGAAGCGGGGCAACCCCTGGGGCAAGATGGAAAAGAAGCGCGGCGACTGGGTGCTCGGCGTGGGGGAGGGCTGCCGCGTCAAGGGCTTCGACAAGGGCGAGCAGGCGGAGGTCCTCTACTTCGTCGACAGCATCACCTCCTACGACGACCGCATGCAGAAGATCGCCCAGGCGGCCGCCCGGGTGTTCTGCGCCGCGGGCCTCGATTTCGGCATCCTCGGCAAGGACGAGAAGGACTCCGGCCACGAGGTGCGGCGCTTCGGCGAGGAGATGCTCTTCCAGAGCCTCAAGGAGCACAACACCGAGGCCATCCGGGCCTCGGGGGCGCGCTGGATCGTGACCACCGACCCCCACGCCTACAACGCCCTGCGCAAGGACTACCGGGATCTCCCGCCGGTCCGCCACGCCAGCGAGGTGATCCTCGAGGCGCTGCGCGCGGGGCGGCTTGCGCTCGCGCCCGAGGCCGACGGCGTGGGCACCTGCGTCTACCACGACCCCTGCTACCTCGGGCGGCACAACCGCCTCTACGACGCCCCGCGGCAGGTGATCGACCGCCTGCCCGGGCTGCGCCGCGTCGAGATGGAGGGCAACTGCCGCGACCGCTCCTTCTGCTGCGGCGGCGGCGGCCTGATGCTCTTCTACGAGCCCGAGGAGGAGATGCGCATGGGGGTCGTGCGCGTGAAGATGGCGCGGGAGGCCGGCGCCGACCTCGTGGTCGCCGCCTGCCCCTTCTGCCTCGTGAACCTGGAGGATGCGATCAAGGTGGCCGGCCTCGAGGGAGAGCTCGAGGCGGTCGACCTCTGCGAACTCGTCGACCGCAAGCTCGCCCGGCCGGGCGGGCCGGGGGCGGCGAACGGACAGGGAGGCATGGCATGAACATTCTGGTGTGCGTCAAGCGGGTCCCGGACACGGCCGAGAACGAGATCGAGGTCCGCCCCGACGGGACCGACATCCGGCGGGAGGATCTCGTCTACTCGGTGAACGAGTGGGACAACTACGCGGTCGAGGAGGCGATCCAGATCGCCGAGCGGACCGGCGGCACGGTGACCGTGGCGACCGTCGGCGACGCCGACGCCGAGGAGGTCGTGCGGCGCGAGATGGCGATGGGCGCCCAGCAGGGGCTGATGCTGACCGACCCCGCCTTCGAAGGCTCCGACGGCCGGGGGGTCGCCGAGATCCTCAAGGCCGCGGTGCAGCGCGGCCGCTACGACCTCGTGCTCTGCGGCGCCCAGGCCGACGACGGGGCGGGGCAGGTGGGCGGCATGCTCGCCGCGCTGCTCGACTGGCCCTACGCCTCGCTCGTCAACCGGATCGAGGTCCTCGAGGGGCAGAGGCTGCGCATCGGCCGCGAGATCGAGGGCGGAAACCAGGAAGTGAGCGAGATCGAGCTCCCCTGCGTCCTGTCGATCCAGACCGGCATCAACGAGCCGCGCTACGTCGGGATCCGCGGCATCCGCAAGGTGGCCTCGGTCGAGATCCCCGCCCTGGGCGCATCCGAGCTCGGCCTCGACCCCTCGCGGGTCGGCCGCGCGGCCTGCCGGGTGCGCAAGCTCGACTATTTCGTGCCGCCCGCCGGCGCCGGCGCCGAGATCCTCCAGGGCAGCCCCGAGGAAATCGCCGCCCGTCTGGTCGATCTCTTGAAAGCCAAAGGAGGGCTCAAATGATGACAGCGCAGGTCTTCGCCTTCATCCCCCACGCAAACTCCCGGATCGACGACGCCGCACCGGAGCTCGCGGCGGCCGCGCGGCAGCTCGCCCCCGGGGCGCCCGTCACGGCCCTCGTCGCCGGCGACGGGGCCGGCGTGGAGGCGGTGTGCGCCGAGGCCGGCCGCTTCTTCCCCGAGGTCTGGAAGTTCGCCGCCGCCGAGCTCGCCTACCCGAACGCCGAGCTGCTGCGGCCGCTGCTCTCCCGCGTGCTGCCCCGCGGGGCGATCGTGCTGTTTTCCCACAACACGCTCGCCATGGACCTCGGCCCGGGCCTCGCGGTGAAGCTCGACGCGGCCTACCTCCCGGACATCGTCGCCTTCGAGGCGCCCGAGGGCCAGGTGCTGCGGGCGGTGCGCCAGGAGTTCAACGGCCAGGTGAGCACCCACGTGGCCTGCGATCTATCCGGCGGGGCGGTGATCACCCTGCGCGCCGGCTGTTTCGCCGCCTCCGAGCCGCTCGCCGCGGCCGGCCGGGTGGTCGACCGCTCCGCTGACGCGCAGGGGCTCGCCGCGCGGCGGCGCTTCCTCGAGGTCGTCCCGGCCGAGGTGGGCGACGTCGACATCACCAAGGAGGAGGTGCTCGTCTCGGTCGGCCGCGGCATCGGCGACAAGGAGAACCTGCCCGTCGCCGAGGATCTCGCCGAGGCCCTGGGTGCCGTGGTCTCCTGCTCGCGGCCGGTCGTGGACGCCAAGTGGCTCGACAAGAGCCGCCAGGTGGGGACCTCGGGCAAGACCGTCAAGCCCAAGGTCTATCTCGCCCTCGGCATCAGCGGCTCCTTCCAGCACATGGGGGGCATCAAGGGCAACCCCTTCATCGTGGCCGTGAACAAAAACCCCAAGGCGCCCATCTTCCAGGTGGCCCAGGTCGGGGTCGTGGCCGATGTGCTGGAGTTCGCGCCCGTCCTGGCCGAAGCGGTGCGCAAGGCGAGGTGAGCGATGAAGGAAATCGTCTCCACCGCGAGCGCACCGCGCGCCATCGGGCCCTACTCCCAGGCCGTGCGCCTGGGGAACCTCCTTTTCGTCTCGGGCCAGCTCGCGCTCGACCCGGCGACCGGCGAGCCCGTCGCCGGGGGGATCGAGGAGCAGACGCGGCGGGTGATGGAAAACCTCAAGGCGGTGGTCGAGGCCGCGGGCTTCCGGCTCGCGGACGCCGTCCAGGCGACCTGTTTCCTGAGCGACCTCGGGGACTTTGCGGCCTTCAACCGCGTGTATGCCGCCTACTTCGAGGCCGACCCGCCCGCGCGGGTCACCGTGCAGGCCGCCCGGCTGCCCCGAGACCTGCGCGTCGAGGTGGCCCTCGTCTGCGGCCGCTGAGGCGACGCTTCAGCCCCGGGCCATGCGCATCGTCACCCGCCCCGACTTCGACGGCGTGGTCTGCGCCGCGCTGCTCCGCGATGCGCTCCGGCTCCCCGGCCCCGTGGTCTGGCTCGAGCCCGACGAGGTGGGCGCCTCCCCGCCGCGGGTGCGGCCCGGGGATGTCCTCGCCAACCTGCCCTGGCACCCGGCCTGCAGCCTCTGGTTCGACCACCACGCCACACACCGCGTCGAGCCGCCCCCGCCCGGCCTCTTCCGCCTGAGCCCCTCGGCCGCGCGCAACGTCTTCGACTACTTCGCGGGCCGTTTTTCCCGGGATCACGCCGCGCTCGTCGCCTGGGCCGACCGCATCGACGCCGCCGAGCTCTCCTGCGAGGAGATCCTGCACCCCGAGCGCTGTCTGCCGCTGTGGGTGTCGCTCACCGTTTCCGCCGAGAGCCCGCGGCGGGAGGATTACTGGGACCATCTCGCCCGGCTCTTGGGCGAGGGGGGGGTCGCCGCCGCGGCCGAAGACCCGCGGGTGCGCGCGGCCTGCCGCGAGGTGCTCGCGGGGATGCGCGCCTACGAAGCCCGGCTGCGCGCCTGCACGCGGCAGGTCGGCCCCGTCGCCGTGAGCGACTTCCGGCCTCACCCGGAGACGCCGCCCGGGAACCGCTACCTCGTCTATTGCCTCTACCCCGAGGCGACCGCGAGCCTGCGCATCCGCTGGGCGGACGAGGGCCGCACGCACGTCACCCTGCACCTCGGGCACAGCATCGTGAACCGGGGATGCCCCGTGCACGCGGGGCGGCTGCTGGCGCGCTTCGGGGGCGGCGGCCACCGCGGTGCGGCCTCGGTCAGGCTTCCGGCCGGCCGGGCCGAGGAGGCGATCGCCGCCGTCCTCGCGGCGCTGGCCGGCGCCGGGGGTGCGGCGGCCTCCCCCGCCGCGGGGCGCTAGAGGCTCCCGCGGGCGGTGGCGGTGTGCGGCCGGGCCGTCAGTACACCCGTCCGGAGGGGGCGTCGGGGTAGGGCGGCGGCGGGGGGCCCGCACCCGGACGGTACGGCGGCGGGGGCGGCGGCAGGCGGCTTGCCCGCGGTGCCGGCGGCTCGACCGCCGCCGGCACCCGGTTTCCCTTGGCGTACATGCACTGCTGGTAGGCCTGGTCGTAGCGGCGCTGCACTTCCCAGCCTGCACCGAAGGCGCGGTCGTGGGCCATCGCCGACCCGGCGAGAAGCCCCGCGCCCGCTCCGATCGCGGCCCCGGCGCCGGCGTTGCCCGAGGCGGCCCCGATCAGGGCCCCCGCCGCCGCGCCCAGGGCGCCGCCGGCCGCGGCCCCGGCAAAAAGGTTCTCGTTGACCGTTTCGTTCGCCCGTCCGCCGGAGCGGTTTTCGGCCCATTGGCGGCAGACGGCGTCATCCTCCGCGAAGGCCTCGAAACTCTTGCCGCTTCCCGGCATGACGAGAACGCTCGGGCCGGGCGGGATGGTCGCGCAGCCGGCCGCGAGCGCCGCCGCGAGCGCAACGACGATTCCGGTTCTCAGGCGCATCGGGCACCTCGCGCGATCACCGGCCGGGCGGGACGGTGTCCGGGACGACACGCATCCAGCCCCCGGGGCAGGAGCGGACGTAGGGGTAGTAGCCCCGCGGGTTTTCGCAGTAGTACCAGTAGTCTTCCTCGCCGCGGCCGCGTTCGACCCACACCGCCGGGGGCGCCGGGCAAACCCGCGGCGGGGCGGGGTAATAGACGACCGGCGGCGGGGCGACCCACACCGGCGGCGGCCCCCAGACCGCGGCCGGCCCGAACCAGAAGCCCAGGTGCACGCTGGTCCGGGAGTGCCGGTGTCCCGCGTGGCCGACCCAGGGCAGGGCGAGCAGGAGCACGAGCAGGGCGGCAAAAAAGATCAGCGGTCGCTTCATCGGTTCCTCCGCCTTGTGGCTGGGGTTGCCAACCGTGATTCTACCCCCGTTAGACGAGGGAACCGCGGCCGGGTTTACGGGTCGTGGACCTCCCGAAAGGCCGATGCCGGGAAGAAGCAGACCGGGCACTCGGCGGGCGGCTGCTCCCCGAGGTGGACGTGGCCGCAGATGCGGCAGCGCCAGGCCCGGGGTGTCGCGCCGGTGCCGGAAGCCTCCCCCTCACGATGGAGGGCGAGCTCCTCCAGGGCGGGCATGACGGGGCGGTAGGCTTCGAGCACGTGGCCGGCCAGGATGTGGCGCTGGACCTCGCTCGTTCCCTCGTAGATGCGGAAGAGACGGCAGTCGCGCAGGATCTTTTCGACCGGGAAGAGCGGGGTGTAGCCGTAGCCCCCGAAGATCTGCAGGGCCTCGTCGGCGACCTGGAAGGCGGCCTCGCTCGCGTAGAGCTTCGCGATCGAGGCCGCGATCGTGGGGTCGCCCCCCTGGTCGGCCTCCCAGGCCGCCTTCCAGACGAGCAGCCGGGCCGTTTCCACCTTCTGGAACATGTCGGCGAGCTTGTGCTGGATCGCCTGGAACCGGGCGATCGGCGTCCCGAAGGCCTGGCGCCGGCGGGCGTAGTCGGCGGCGAACTCCATCGCCGAGCGCGCCGCCCCGACGGCGAAGGCGCCGATCGCCGGCCGGGTGCGGGCAAAGGTCCGCATCGCCAGGGCGAAGCCCTCGCCCGGCGGGGCGAGCACGTTCTCGGCGGGCACCCGCACCGCCTCGAGGCGCACCCCGGCCGTGTTCGAGCCGCGCTGGCCGAGCTTGGGGATCGGCCGGCCGACGCGCACCCCGGGTCGCGAGCGCTCGACCAGGAAGGCGCAGATCCCCTCGTGGCGGCTCTTGGGGTCGACGGTGGCGAAGATCGAGAAATAGTCGGCGATCCCGCCGTTGGTCACCCAGAACTTGGTGCCCTCGAGCACCCAGTCCCCGCCGTCGCGGCGGGCGAGGCAGCGGATGCCGGCGACGTCGGAGCCCATCGTCGGCTCGGAGGTGGCGAAGGCGATCAGCTTGAAGTCGGCGAGAAGCTCGGCGAAGACGCGGCGCTTGAGCGGCTCGTTGCCGCAGAGCCGCAGCGGCTCCATGCCGAGCGAGTTGTCGAAGATCGAGGTCGCCAGCCCGGCGCAGGCGGCGGCGAGCTCCTCGGTGATGATCACGTTGTCGAGCAGCCCCAGGCCCTCCCCGCCGTAGGCGCGGGGGATGTCGGCGTTCATCAGCCCCGCCTCGCGGGCCTTGCGCAGGAGGGCGACCGGCGTCCGCCCCGTGCGGTCGGCCTCCCAGGCCGCGGGGAGGATCTCGTGCAGCGCAAACTCGCGGGCCTTGCGCCGCAGCGCTTCCTGGGCGGGGCTTAAGCGGAAATCGAGCATGGGGGCCTCCGGGGAAAGGGGATGGTCCCCCCTCTATACCGGAGGGGCGGCCCCGGGGCAAGACGGGGGCGCCGCGGGGTTGGACAGGGGCGGGCCGCCGTGCTACAAAACGCGGCCTTCCGCAACCGCACGGCGGGCTCCGGGGGACCGGCCTTGGCCACCACGATCAAGCTCTTGCTCACCGCGTTCTTCTGGGGGGGGACCTTCATCGCCGGCCGGATCCTCGCCGCCGAGGTGGGCCCCTTCAGCGGCGCCTTCCTGCGCTTCCTCGTCGCCGCCGCCTCGCTCGCTTTTTTCCTCGGCCTGCGGGAGGGGCTCAGGCCGCCGCCCGGCCGGGGCGACGTTCTGCGGCTTCTTCTCATGGGGATGACCGGGGTCTTCCTCTACAACGTCTTCTTTCTCCTGGGGCTCAAAGAGATCGAGGCCGGCCGCGCCGCCGTCCTCATCGCCAACAACCCGATCGGCATCGCCCTCGGGGCCGCGCTCTTTTTCGGCGAGCGGATGAACGCCGGCAAGATCGCGGGGATCCTGATCTCGGTCTCCGGCGCGGTGATCGTGATCACCCGCGGGGACCCCATCGCCGGCCTGCGGGGCGGCTTCGGCCGGGGGGAGGCCTGCATCCTCCTCTGCGTCGTCTCCTGGGTCGCCTACTCGCTTCTCGGAAAGCAGGCGATGGGGAGGCTCTCGCCGCTTGCGGCAGTCACCTGGAGCGCGGTCGCGGGCGCACTCGGCCTGCTGCCCTTCGCCCTCCTCGAGGGCGTGCACGCCGCAGCCCGCTACTCCGCGGCCGCCTGGGGGAGCATCCTCTATCTCGGCCTTTGCGGCACGACGATCGGCTTTCTCTGGTACTGCGAGGGCATCCAGACCATCGGGCCGGTGCGCGCCGGGCTCTTCATCAACTTCGTTCCCGTCTTCGCCGTGCTCTTGGCGGCGCTTCTGCTCTCCGAGCCGCTCACGGCCTCGCTGCTCGCCGGCGCGGGGCTGGTCACGGCCGGGGTCTTTCTCACCACCCGCGCCTCGCGCTGAGGGGCGCACCGCCGGGGGTTGCATCCCGGCGGCGCCGCGTTTACTCTATCCCCCATGGGGCGTCGGGGAAGGCCCCGAAAGGAGGGTGTTCCATGTCGCTAGAGCGCTACTTCGAGGAAACCAAGGGGACCGGTGTGCTGGCGACCGCCGACGGGCAGGGACGGGTCGATGCCGCGATCTACGCCCGGCCCCACGTCATGCCGGACGGCACCCTCGCCTTCATCATGCGCGACCGGCTGACGCATCACAACCTGCAATCGAACCCCTACGCGACCTTTCTGTTCATCGAGCGCACCACGGGCTACCAGGGGAAACGGCTCTTCCTCAAGAAAATCCGCGAGGAGCAGAACCCCGAGCTGATCCGGCAGATCAAGCGGCGGACCTACGCTGACGAGGACGACGAGCCGAAATTCCTGGTCTACTTCCAGGTCGAAAAGGAGCTGCCCCTGATCGGCGGCGGGGAGCGGCCGTGAGCGGCTCCCCGACCCCCCCGCCGCCGGCCGAGGGGGCGGAGGAGGTGCGGGGGCTGCTGGCGCGGCTGCTCGCCGCGGAGCGCTTCGCGGTGCTGGCGACCCAGCGCGAGGGGCAACCCTACGCAAACCTCGTCGCCTTCGCCGCAAGCGAGGATCTCTCCACCCTCTTCTTCGTCACCCCGCGCGCGACCCGCAAGGTCGAAAACCTGCGACGCGACCCGCGGGTCGCGCTGCTCGTCGCCGACAGCCGCAACCGCGCCGCCGACCTTGCCGCGGCCGCGGCCGCGACGGGGATCGGCGAGGCCCGGGAGCTCGAGGGGGCCGCCCGCGCGGAGGCGCTGGCGCGGTTTCTCGCCCGGCACCCCGCCCTCGAGGAGTTCGCCCGCGCCCCCACCTGCGCCGCCTTCGCCGTGCGCATCCGGCGCTACCTCCTTGTGCGCCGCTTCCAGGAAGTGACGGAGGTCTTCCTCGACCCATGAGCCTCGTTCTGGAACCGCAGGCGATCGGGCCGGGGGACCGCCCCGTGGTCGGCGGCAAGGCCGTCCGCCTGGCCCAGATGCTGCGGGCCGGGTTTCGCGTGCCCGGTTTCCTCTGCCTCCCCGCCGACGCCTACCGCCGCTTCGTCGCCGCCGGCGGCCTTGCCGAGCGCATCCGGCTCGAGCTCTCCCGCAAGGACGCCGCCGCGATGCGCTGGGAGGAACTCTGGGATTGCGCCACCCGCATCCGCAGCCTCTTCCTGCGCCACCCGTTCCCGCCGGGGATGGACGGGGCGCTGCGCGAGCTCCTGGCGCGGCGCTTCGGCGACGGCCCGGTCGCCGTCCGCTCCTCGGCGCTCGAGGAGGACGCCCCGGGGGCCTCCTTCGCCGGCCTCCACGCCTCCTTCGTCGCCGTGTCCGGGGCGGAGGCGGTGCTCGAGCGGATCCGGCTCGTCTGGGCCTCCCTCTGGTCGGATGCCGCGCTCCTCTACCGCCGGGAGCTCGGGCTGGACCCCGGCCAAAGCGCCATGGCCGTGGTCGTGCAGGAGATGGTCGCCGGCGAGGCCTCGGGGATCTGCTTCTCCCAGGACCCCGGGGTCCCCTCGCAGGCCGTGGTCGAGGCCGCCTGGGGCCTCAACCAGGCCGTGGTCGACGGCGAGGTCGAGCCCGACCGCTGGATCGTCGACCGCGAACACCGGCGGATCCTGGAACACCGCCCGCCCGCCCGCCGCGGCCGGCGCCTGATCCCCGCCCCCGGCGGGGTGCGCTTCGAGGCCCTGCCCGCGGCCCTTGCCGGCCGGCCGCCGCTTTCCCCGGAGGAGGCGCTCGCGGTGGCGGACCTCGCGCGGCGCGCCGAGGAGCACTTCGGCGAACCCCAGGACATCGAGTGGACCCGGAGCGGCGGGGTGTTTGTGCTGCTGCAGTCGCGGCCGACCACGGCACGCCGCGGCGGCGCAGGCGGCGACTCCCGCGCGTGGTACCTCGGGTTGCGCCGCAGCTTCGAGAACCTCAAGCGGCTGCGCGCCGGGATCGAGGGGCAAAGGATCCCCGAGGCGGAGCGCACCGCAGCCGAGCTTGCGGCCGTTGACCTCGCGCACCTTGCGGATGCCGAGCTCGCCCTCGAGATCGAGCGGCGCCGCGCGATCCACCGCCGCTGGCAGGAGATCTACACCGCCGAGTTCATCCCCTTCGCCCACGGCATGCGCCTCTTCGGCGAGGTCTACAACGAGCGGCTGAAACCCGAGGACCCCTACGAGTTCACGGCGCTGTTGCGCCGCGGCGGGCTCTTGAGCCTGGAGAGAAACCGCGTGCTCGAGCACCTGGCCGCGCTCGTGCGGGAGCGGCCGGAGCTCGCCGCCTGCCTTGCCGCCGGCGACTGTGCTGCGGCCGCGCCCGATTTCCAAAAGGAGCTCGAGTCCTTTCTCCTGCGCTTCGGCGACGTCACCTGCGAGCTGGGCGGCCGGGCGCTCTGCGCGGGGGCGCTCCGGCCGCTCCTTCATCTCCTGCACGAGATGGCCCGCCGCCCCTCTCCCGGGCCGCGCGACGCACCCGGCCCCGACGCCGGGCGTCTCGAGCAGGCCTATCTCGCCTCCTTCCCCGAGGAGCGGCGGCAGGAGGCGGCCGAGCTGCTCGATCTCGCCCGCGCGAGCTGGCGGCTGCGGGACGACGACAACCTGCACGTGGGGCGGATCGAGGCGCGGTTGCGCGAGGCCGAGGCCGAGGGGCGGCGCCGGCTCGCGGCCGGCGCCGCGGACGAGGCGGCCCTCCGAGGCGCGCTCGCCGCCGCGGAGGAGCCCGGGCCCTCCCCCGCCGCCGCCGGGGACGGGGAGGGGGGCCTCAGGCCGCGCCAGCTGCGCGGCCAGCCCGCCGGCCCGGGGTTCGCCCGCGGGCCGGCCCGGGTGATCCGCGCCGCCGGCGATCTGGAGCGCTTCCGCGCGGGCGAGGTGCTCGTCTGCGACGCGATCGACCCGCGCATGACCCACGTCGTCCCGCTCGCCGCGGCGATCGTCGAGCGGCGCGGCGGCATGCTGATCCACGGGGCGATCATCGCCCGCGAGTACGGGATCCCCTGCGTGACCGGCGTCCCCGAGGCGGTGCGCCTAATCCGCACCGGGGACCTCCTCGCCGTCGACGGCTACCTCGGGATCGTCACCGTGGGGGAAGGGGAGCTCTAGCGCCCGGCCGGGGGCTCGAGCGCGGCGTAGTGCGCCTCGTGCACCCCCCGGAGCAGGAGCAGGGAGCGGGGCCGGACGCAAAGGACCGCCGTCTCGGGGCGCGCCAGCAAGGGGGCCAGATGCGGGTGGGCGGCGGCGAGCAGCCGGCAGGCCGCGGCGCGGCGCCCCGGCTCCTCGATCACGCGGCACTCCCCCTCGATCGTGAGCGCCTGCGCCTTCTCGCGGGGGCGGGTCTCGCGGGTGTCGATCAGCAGGCTCACGGCGGGGTTGGCGAGGAGGTTGCGGTACTTGCGCGTCGCCCGCGGGGTCGCCAGATAGAGCTCGGTCCCCTCCGCGTTCGGCGCGTAGGCCATGAGGGAGCAGTAGGGGCGATTGCCGTCGCTTGTGGCGAGCACGCAGAGGTCCCGTTCCCGGATCAGCCGCATCATCTCCGCGAGCATCCCGTCCTCCGTTTCGGGGTTCCCCCCCCCCGCGGGGGGGGGCCGCGGGCCGCTTCGCCCGTGTCTTTTCGGCGGCGGACATGATATCAGAAGGGAGCTGGCGGCGAAACCGCAAGCCCCATTCCGATTCCCGGAGGAATACGCCATGGACGAGCGCATCCGCATCGGGATCAGCGCCTGCCTTCTCGGCCAGCCGGTCCGCTACGACGGCAGCCACAAGCACGACCGCTACATCACCGGCACCCTGGGCGAGTACTTCGAGTTCGTCCCCGTCTGCCCCGAGGTGGAGGCGGGGTTTCCCATCCCGCGCGAGAGCCTGCGCCTGGTCGGGGACCCCGAGAACCCGCGCATCGTGACCACCCGCAGCGGGGTCGACCACACGGCGCGCATGACGGCCTGGGCCGAGCGCCGCGTGCGCGAGCTCGAGGCCGAAAACCTCTGCGGTTTCATCTTCAAGAGCGACTCGCCGAGCAGCGGGCTGCTGCGCGTCAAGGTCTACAACGAGAAGGGGATGGCCGAAAAGAAGGGGGTCGGGATCTTCGCCCGGGCCTTCACGCGCCACTTCCCGCTCCTGCCCGTCGAGGAGGAGGGCCGCCTGAACGACCCCAAGCTGCGCGAGATGTTCATCGAGCAGATCTTCACCTTGAAGCGCTGGCGCGAAACCCTCGCCCTGCCGCGGCGCCTGGCGAATCTCGTCGATTTCCACACCCGGCACAAGCTCCTCATCCTCGCCCACAGCCCGGCCGTCGCCCGCGCCATGGGCAAGCTCGTCGCCGAGGCAAAGCGCCTGCCCGCCGCCGAGCTCTACCGCGACTACGAAAGGCTCCTGATGGAGGCGCTGCGCACGCGGACGACGGTGCGCAAGAACCTGAACGTCCTGCAGCACATCCTCGGCTACTTCAAGCGCCAGCTCACGGCCGACGAGAAACAGGAGCTTCTCGAGGTCTTCGACCGCTATCGCCGGGAGTACCTCCCGCTGATCGTCCCGGTGACGCTGCTCAACCACTACGTGCGCAAGTACGACCAGCCCTATCTGCGCGACCAGGTCTACCTCAACCCGCACCCGATCGCCCTCAAGCTGCGCAACCACGCCTGACGGCAGGAGCCCCGCCCATGGAAGAC